>Ga0181520_10000332_pt1 | contig 104799 bp, 104 predicted proteins | sample PEATcosm2014_Bin_29_FD_132451 | JGI IMG/M metagenome (GOLD analysis project Ga0181520, IMG submission 132451) | Peatland microbial communities from MTU Mesocosm Facility, Houghton, MI, USA - PEATcosm2014_Bin02_30_metaG | ecosystem: Environmental > Terrestrial > Soil > Wetlands > Peat | place...
AACCCACGCTTTTGACCAACTGCCTGTACAAGAACTACTTGCCAATACATCGTGTCAACTTAAAGAAAATAGCTTTTGTAACCAACTAACCCTCAATGGCTTCTAACCGGATGATACTGACTTTTGGTATGAACCTTTTTGCAAAAACATCCGTCTAACCCATCGTACGCGAATTTTCAGTAGGTTTTCATAGGTTTTGCCGCCCCGCACGCAGCGGGGCGGTTTTTTGCGCTCTTGCGCGCAGGGAATTTGCGCAAGGTACGCCATTGGAAGATGACCGAGATTTTTCCTTACTTCCCCCACTCCTTCAAAATAACCTTCTTCCCGTCCTTCCACTCCTTTAGATAAGCCGGCATTTCTGTCCAGCCTCCAGGCATAACGGTTGTTTGACCACCAGCTCCCATTACCGAGAGCCCAATGAGCGCTTTTTCAGGGTGCTTACGGTTGATCTCAAATGCTTTTGCCAGAAGTTTTAGGCAGTCATAACCATAGCAAGGTCCGGTAAACGGCGTATATCCAAAGCGCTTTTTAAAGGCGGCGTCAAATTCAGGACGATTGTCAGCCCCGCCCGTCCACCAAGCGCCATCTGGAAGCATTTTGATGTCATCTGACATTTGGTCGAAGCCTTCTATTGAAGAGAGATTCTTAACCCCATCGCTTAAGAGCTGGCGCGTTACAATGGTTGCTGTTGGTGGATATGCCAAAATAACGGCCAAATCCCAGCTGTCCTGCCGCGCCTTCAATGTAATGGTCCTGAAATCCCGTTCGTCCGGGTTAAAATAAGTGGTGTTTGCAATCGTCAGTCCCGGATAGCGCTTGATCTGTTCCCTTAACTCAATCTCAGCCCTCAAAGGAAAATAGTCCCGCAACACAAACAAAGCCAGCCGATGATGGCCTGTTTTCACTGCATTTTCCAAAAGCAATGGCGCAGTATGCCGAATGGGAGTCCACAGAGTAAAGGTGCTCTTGCCGTCCGCCACACGATCATCCAAGGAGAGATTAATTTGCGGAATGTGATGAGCATTCAGAATCGGTTTTGTAACATAACCCGCCTTGTCAAAAGTATTGATAACCGCGTCCACATGATCAATATTCACCAGCTTTTGCGCCGACATCGCAAGCTTGGCCCAATCATCGCCCCAATCCTCAAAAACCAGCTGGACTTTATCCGGAGTCAGCCCCAATTCCTCGTATGCCAAAATGACGCTGTCACGATAAGGCCGCCCCCACCAATCCATTGATCCAGTAAGTGGCACGAGGACTCCTATTTTTATTGGGGCAGCGTTAAGAGCAGTTGCCAGAAACAATAACCACACCGAAACCAGACGCGGCATAATGCCCCGAGAATACCCATCTGCCAACGAGCCTACAAGCTCTAATTCCTCTCAGCCAAAAGCTTGGCGGCAAAGATCTCAGCCAAACTAAAGATAACTCTTGTATCAGGATACTTCTTCTTCTTTAAGAGAGCCTCTCCTCTACGAATCATACTGACGCGTGCCAGCGGATTTGAGCGACGCCCGGGGCGTTGAGGCTCCTTGAACCCCCTTCCTGCACAAGCTTTCTTATTTCTGCACACTCTCATCTATGGGCGCTTATCGGCAGTAATTACTGGGAGATTTAGATAAAAATAATAAAAATATCGTAAAACAAGGAATTATCAGATCCATAAAAAAATAATAGAATAGCTGTTGACATTTGTAAAAAAAGCTAAATGATAAACATAATACGTTGACATTTTTCTCAAATTCAAATACTGTAAATCTATGACAACTATGAAAAGCAACACCGCTAGCAGCAACGCCGCTGTCGTTCCATCCATTGTGATCGACAAAGCCCAAATCACATGGAGGGCCATGACACGGCAAGAGGTTCCTACGTTGGCAGTTGTGGAGCAGGAGCACATCCTTCAGACTCTGAAGATTGCCCGCGGAAATCGTACGCATGCTGCCCAGATCCTCGGCATCAGCCTGCGCACTCTGCGCAACAAGATCCGCCAGTATCGCGAGCAGGGCGTGTTTGTCCCCGCCAATCGCGCTGGACGCGTCAGCAACAAGGAACGCGCCCTTCTGGAAGGCAAGGTCTCCGCTTAAGTTCATGCCTGAAGAGCTGCACCACTTGGCAGCCGAATCTGCCCGGGCCGGGGTGTCGTTCGCAAAAGTAAAAAGCCTCGAGGCACAGGTGTTGCTGTATCGGGGCTTTTTGCATGAGGTGAACAATTCCCTCGCCGGCATTGGGAGTCTGGCCGAGGTTCTTAAGGACTCGGAGGGCGGCCCTGCTCTTTCCAAGAACATGGAGCTAATAATCCACGCGGCCTACAAGTCGTGTGACCTGCAACGAAAGATCAGAAACCTATATGCCCAGCATGAGGAGTGGATCGACATAGATCTTTCGGCGTTTTTACAGGATCACAAGCCGCTTCTTGAACTGATTCTTCACGGGGAGGCCCGCGTTGCTGCTGTCTTGACGAACCCGGGGATCCTTCGCGGCAAAATAGATTTACTGTGGAACATCCTCTCCGTCGGTGCTATTTGGGCCAAAGAGAAACAAGCCACACAAATCGAATATACCGTGTTCGGCGGAGCCAAACTCAGGATTACACTCCCCAACAAAGCGGTCGAGGCTGGAGACTTGTCGTGGGATGCCGCTTTCTGTGAGCTGGGGTGTGCCGCGAACGCCGATGTGGAGACCAGAGGAAACTCTGTAGTGTTCTCCTTCTGAGCACTTTTTTAGAGCAGCGCCCTAAATACATTGCAGTTTTGCAGAAAAACTGCCCGCAAAAAAATATCTCTTGCGTTTTAGGGGAATCTGCCTCAAATAAAAGTATATGAGTTTGAGCGGAAAATTGCTTTTGGTGTTTTTGGGGGTGCTCTTGGGTTGTGCCACGGTCTTCTCCATCTATTTTGGGCTGCAAAACTTCCGTGAGTACGGATATTTTCGTGATCGTGAACGCGCCGCGAAAACCAAACTGGAAGAGCTTCACCAGACCATTACCACGCAGAACGCCATGCTTACAGCCCTACAGGACGATAAGGAGTTTCAGAAGAGGGTCGTCCGTGAGAAGCTCGGTTACGCATACCCCGGTGAGAAGATTCTGCACTTCTCCAAGTAGGTTGTACCCTACGCCCACAGCTTCTGCGGATAATCGCCTTTGGCAATCAGTTTCCGAATGCTCTCGATCACATGGGGTCTATCCTCCTTGTAGGTAACCCCAAACCAGGAATCCGGCGAGCTCAGCACTTTCACTTTGGCCTTCTGGGCACTCACCAACTCGCCCATCGTTATCGGAATGTAACATTCGGAATTAAGATCTTGGGCTGACTTCCTCAAAAACGCCTCGAAAGACTCCCTGATTTGCGGAAAGAGAGCCGGAGTAAAGCCCCAGAAGTTCATCGAAACCAGCTCCTCTCCTGTCAGATTTGTAATCTTGCCAGCCGCGTCGGTATTCCTGGCCGCCGTTCCAACTTTCTCGACTTTCTTCATCTCGGCTATGGAGGTCAGGTAATGATCCTTGTCTGCCCATGACACTCCGCGCGACACGCTGCCAAACTCAGACAGGGTGTTTTTCAGGATAAAGCCCACCATCGCGTAATCAGGACTCCCGGAGATCAGATAATCGGCCAGCACCTTGTACGCATGCCAGCCATAGAAATCATCCGCATTGATGACCGCAAAGGGCTCTTTTATGAGATTTTCGGCCATGAGGATGGCGTGGGTTGTCCCCCAGGGCTTGGTACGGCCTTCAGGCACGGAAAAACCGGCTGGCAGCCTGGCAATCTCCTGAAAAGCATACTCCACCGCAATCCGTTTCTCAAAGCGCGCACCGACAATCTCGCGGAACTGCTGCTCAATATCCTTGCGGATGACAAAGACCAGCTTTCCAAAACCGGCTCTTATCGCGTCATATATAGAGTAATCGATAATCGTCTCTCCGGCGGGTCCCACCGGATCGATCTGTTTAAGGCCCCCGTAACGGCTGCCCATTCCGGCCGCCATCACCAATAATGCAGGCTTGGTCATATAGACAATGTAATTTCGGTTTGGACTCTTGTCGAGACTGCAGTATTGGCAAGATACAGCCCAATCTAAGAAGCTTGGCAAAAGTTGTCGTAAGTTACTAGACTGGGTCTTCCTTCTTGACTGCCACAAAGATTAAACTATGAGTCATTCCGTGGATATTGAAAATATAAATGATGCCAGGATCGTCAGCGAGATCCATAGGGCAATAATAAACGAACCCCAGATCAACTTCACCTGCGCCCAGATTGCCCAACGTCTAAAAATTGAGTCTACGCGTGCAGAAAAGTTTCTCGAATACCTCGCTGACATTGAACGTGAATATGAAGAGACGCCCAGCTATAGGGGTATCGCCAAGGTTTTTCTCCGGGGTCAGGTCTATTACGAAATGCTATCCGACAATTCAGATGTCCGCAGGGATTATGATTTTAGGGCAAGCAATGAGGGTGGCCGGGATTTTTGTCCCAAGAATATGTTTTACTATGTGTGGGCGTGGATCAATCTGGCCGAGGAATTTTTCAAACAACAGAATGTAGATAACAATCACACTATCTTGTTGACCAATGACTGCCGTCACTATTTCGCGGAAATTATCGAAACCGCCAAGAAAGCGGCCCTGTTGCGCGGCTACAATGTTGTCTTCGCCTTCTCGGAAGGCAAAAACCCATCGTGCGTTTCCAGTTATTCACACGCCGCAAGGATCGTCAGGCCATGCATATCTGTATTTATAACAGCCAGCCATCTTTCCCGCCCAATTGAGAGTACTGTCGTGGGTGCCAAAGTATATTTTTGGGGATCAACCGGGAAGCTGGAGAGTATGACAACTCCCATGATCAAGACGGGAACTCGAGAGCAGCTTCTTCGGCTCAAATCGGACATCAATCTGCATCGTCATATCAGGAAAACAGGCCACTACAAGGAAATAGAGGTCGGAGAATCTCATACTCGGCTTGCAGTAGCTGGTGTGCTTGCGGCTCTACAGCAGTTGCCGAAAATATCGCTCTATTCTCTAGCCAAAAGGTTGAAGGATACTCCCGAGATTGATACAATCCTAAAGTCCGTCGTTCCCACAAAGACACCGGAGGTATTCAAGGGACTCCGCATTGTTGTCGAGGGCGCGCACACATCCAGCGGACCGTTGGCAAGCAGGGCTCTGAAAGCGTTGGGATCCCAGGTCATATTGCTGCATGGGTCTGTCGAGGCCATAGAGGGTGCGCACAAGGCCGATCCTTCCATATCGGAAAACCTCAAAGATCTGTTTGAAGAGATCACCAGACAAAACGCCCATATGGGAATCGCCTTTGACCTGGATGGCGACCGGGGTGCCGTTGTCCTTCCGGATAAAGACGGGAAACACATTCTTGTGGCGCCAGATCGTCTCGGTCAGGTCCTGATACCTTTCCTGATGAAAGACTGCGGATACGGCACCGCGGAAAAACCCTTCTGGGTACGGTGCTGTCTTTCCACCGATGCCCTTGTAGATCAGGGCAGAAAACTTAACCTTCCCGTGGACACCACGGATGCGGGTTATGTTCATCTGAAAAGACGGGAGATCATAAAAAACAAAGAGGGATTTATCGCTATTGGAATGGGAGAAGCGTCTGGACACTCATGGTTGGACTATACCGGCGCTTTTGAGAACCCCATAGTCTTGTCTCTCATATTCATCGCGATGGGAATAAAGTTCAACACAGTCCGCGGATTATCTCTTAGCGACCCACTCGCCCTTAAAAAAGCCTATGATCATTTTGAAATCCCATACAGGAGCGCCGTCAGGTTCCAACCGTTGTTCTCTCAGAAACTGATTGAAGAAGTTTCGCAAATGGCTTCAGAGGCCGGCTTGTCAAGACCGGCATTCCCGGCTCCCATAACCCAAAAGATTATAGGGTTATGCCGAAGTGAGAGCATCAAGAAGCTTACGGCATATTTTAAGGAAGGTCGGGTATTTGAGACTGATGCCGGATGTCTAAAGGTTGCCCGCCTTGAAACACAATTTGACGAGGAAGATGAAATATACCGCTATGGCAAAATCTATTTCTCTCTTGGTGATATCCTTGTCGGATCTTTCGTGTCACGCGGTTCTTCCAATGATCCCACAGCCGTTCAAATATGGGAGGTCAGAGAATTTGAAGGTCCCGATTGGAATGGGCAGAGACTACCGGATAATATTGTGCAAAAGAGATTTGATGCGATAGGAGGCGTTGTTCTGGATGCCTGTGACAAGTTGGGAATACTGGAACTAACTGACAAAAAGCCCTCTGTTAATATGCCTGCGGTACTTGCCAGCTTTGCGCGATACAAAAAGGCAAATTTTCTTTCCTAAACAGCTTGACAAGACCGTTTATTTTATAAGAATGGGACACATCGGGCAGGATTATACCTGATAATCCGACTAAAGCGTGAGAGAGATTTCCCTTGAGGAGTTCGAACCGCCATGTCGCCTGACGCTTGAAAAAGCGCAGAAGGCGATCTCGGGGAAATATTTTCACTATGCGCGGGCTCTTCTCCTGGGGCTCTTGGACCACTACCCCAACTGCCCTGAATTAAGGCTGAAACTGCGGCAGGTCACTGTTCTCATTCACGAGAGAGGTCTTCCGCATATGTGGGCTTGGCTGCAAACGACCGCTATCTCGCTCTTTTATCTCTTCCGGCACTCTCCGCTAAGGCAGATAAACAGTCTAGAGCGGGTTCTCCTGGGAACCCCGGACTTTGTATGGGCGCACCGCAAGCTGGCCAAGATCGCTTTTTCCAAGGAATTGTGGAAAACGGCCGTTCTATCACTTGAGGCCATTGTCACGCTCAACCCCGGGGCTACCAGGGATAAAATTCTTCTATCGAAAGCCTACCTAAAGACAGGAAAGACGGAAGAGGCACAGTCCCTGATTAGAAGCGTCCTTGGACAACCAGCCGAAAACACGCAGCCGGACTATTCAAGTAGCACTAAAGGTTAAATAAGGTAGATACAACGTATAAATTCTACGCCGCAGCTCTCTTTATTTCCCCTGCATGACAGTAGTGTAATTCCCTTTGGCAGATGACACGCCCTCCAAGCTCCACTTCTCCATAGATGTCAACAGTTGCAGCGCGTTTTTGCGCGCATCGAAGTTCTCTTCCACCCAGCTATAGGCCTCTTTTCTCAGGGCCTCTTTTCTCAGAGGATCCTTCTGCAGAGACTCCAAGGCCTTGTACCATTCCAAAGGATCCATTGTCTTTAGAAGGATACCCGTTTTGCCATCCATCACCCCTTCCGATACGCCCGCAACATCAATCGCCAGTACGACCGCTCCGCGCGCGAAGGCCTCGGCTATGACATTGGGAAATCCATCCCGATCACCGTTGGCCGAGACTCTGCCGGTAAAAAGAAAAAAATCAGACTTGGACATCCATTTCATGACCTCCGTGTTATCCGTCCATCCAGGCATATGCACCGTACCGTTGAGGCCCAACCGACTGATCTGTCTCCTGAGCGCACTCATCAAGAACGGTCCGTCTCCCAGTATCCACGCGTCCAACTTCCAACTCCTGTCCCGCAAATAGGCCATCAGATCGATGAATCTATCAAAACCTTTTTTGGGCAGCACGCGACCAACGGTCAGGAATATAGGCACTTCATTGTTTCTTGGCCCATTGATGGAATGTTTTTCCAGGAAGACTCCCCTGCGAATAAGACAGCTCTCGGTGGGAGCAAAACGCCGGACAACTTCACCGCGCGCCTGCGCGCTTGAAGAAGTGACGGCCCGAGCCTGGGACACTTTGAGATCCAACCAGCCGTCCCCTCCCCCTTCGTACAGATCATAGGCATGCAGCCCCATCGAATAATGGATCCCCTTGAGCCTTCGGGCCACAAGCGTTACCATGGCCGGTGCCGCGCCCCACTGGGCGTGCACCCAGTCAAATTTCGCCAACCTGTTTTTCCAGACCAGTCCGGCCGCCAACCCCAGCAAATTCTCAATATAGTTTGCCAGGCTTGTCTTTTTGGATGGAACCAGCAGCTCGCGAATAGCTCGTGTCGTCAGGATTGCCACCAAAAGTTTTGTAAAGCCCAGCACCGTACCACCAAGACCAAGCCGCCTGATCGGTTTGCCGTCAAAATGATCCCCGCCGCCGCAAATCGAGAAGAACTCCACATCGGTCCCAAGTTTTACCAGAGCCGCGGCCTCCCTCTGCAGGAAGGTTTCGGACTTTTTGGGGAAAGTCCAGTAAACAAGAGCCAGTCTCATACCGTTTCTATGGACGCTTCCAGAACCTCTTCTTTCTTCGCAGAGAAACCCCACTCAAGAAATTCCCTGAAAAACTGCTCCGTCCTCGGGAACAGGTATTTCTCACGCAATGCTGTGATGCCAGTGCGCAATGCCGCCAAGCGGCCTGTACCCTTAAGCTCGTTTTCGATCTTGAGTTTCAAAGCCGTGGGTGAGGAGATGATCTCCGCCGCACCCCCGCGCACAAAAAAATCTATCGTCAGCTTTTCCTGGGGCATCACGCCGCTGGAAGCGTCCAGCCACATGGGACAGGCCTCGTGGAAAGCTCTGGTGGCCGTATTGGAACCCCCGCGATATATCACCACATCACTGATGCGCATATAGGCGCGCATCCTGGAAGAGTAGCCCTCCACAATGGCCGGAAATCCAGTCTCCTGCTGCCAGGCATCGACATGGCGCCTGAGAGTCTCATTTAATCCGCAAACAACAATCGCCTGGATACGATCCTTGTACGGCTCCAGCGCGTATAGGTATGCGAGATGATCCTGCGCGCCATTTCTTCCATTGGCAAAAAGCAGTGTCAGTTTTTTGGGATCCAACCTGAAATCACGACGCGAAACGGACAGGGCAGCCACCTCATCAGGCGGGAGAAAAAATGTGAACCCGTCCATCTTCTCCGGCGGTACACCCAGCCTGTAGGCCATGCGCAAAGCGCCTTCCGTTCGGCCAACCCACCTGTCGGCCTGCGTGGAGACCCAATGTTTGCTAAATCCGGCTCCACCACTGTACTCGCCGCAATACGTCGCGCAACGCGCCTTGGGCAGGACTTCATGGGCCAGATCGAAATATCCCTTGTTCAGGAAGTCGTGCACGCTGACTATCATCTGGGGCCGGAACTCTCTGAGTAATCTCTCGTAGGGACCCCTTCCTATAAAATTGTCATTCTGAAAGTCGCCAATCACTTCAATGATATAAAAGTACACCATATGCAGTATCGGGGCAAAACGCTGGATCATATTGTACAACCACACTCCAAATTGGCCTATAGGCGTTTGACCTCCTTCCTCAAGGGGACGAAAGATGCGGACTTCCACATCCTCCCCGTAGATTTCGGAAGCCCAAGATGAAAGCGCCACCGCACGATCCTGGTGGCCGCCCCCTGTAGTGGCTGTCAATATCAAGAGCCGATAGGGTTTCATAGACTTAGGGTTTGGATACAACAAGGGAAACATTGGAACCACCAAAGCCACTCGAATTGCTCATCGCAACCCGAACATCCGCCTTTGTGGATATGCTCATCATTCTGACCTTTCCCGCCAGTAAATCAAGTTCTTTCAGGCCAAAGGTTCCCGGAATGATGCCTTCCCTGATGGACCAAACTGCAATTGAAAGTTCGAGTATGCTTGCCAAGGAGAGCCCGTGTCCAGTCTGCCCTTTAGTACTTGATATACAAGGGGTTCCGTCTGGAAAAAGTGTATTGAGCGCCTTTAACTCGGCCAGATCCCCTATGGAAGTTCCGGTCGCGTGCGCGTTGATATAGTCTATGTCACTGATGGAACGTCCCGTGGATTCAAGCGCGCGCCGCATTGCCAGCAGAAGCCCCGCGCCTTCTGGATGGGGTTTTGCGGGATGGTAACCATCAGTGGCCTGTCCCCAACCGTCGAAAACAGCCAGAGGCCTGGCACCACGCTTCACTGCAATGCTCTCCCTCTCCAAAATAAAGGCCACCGCACCGCCCGTGCCGACAAATCCAGTGCGACCCTTGTCAAAAGGTCCACGGAAGGAGTCCACATCAGGCACGGTGGAAAGCACCCGCATAGTGGCAAACGGGAGAATTGTTTCCGGTGTATCGTCCTCGGCACCCAGCACAATCATGCGATCCTGGGCTCCACTTCGCAGCGCGTCATAAGCAAAACCCAGCGCGTGCCCTGAAGAGGCGCAGGCGGAGGCAAAGCCACAGCTATATCCGCCGATTTTGTAATAGGCGGCCAGATTGAAATTCAAGGTTCCAACGACACTAGCCAGGACCCCCATCGGGGAGGATCCCATCACGCCTCTTTCGTACATACGCTTCAAATGCCGATAAGTCATCCGCGTGGAGCCAGCCGAGGCGCTGTACAGCCCCGTGCGGGGATCCCCTGCTATCTGGGCCGGATCAATTCCGGCCTCGGCAAGAGCCTCTTTTACACTCCAGAAAGAATAAAAACCGCTCAGAGGGATGCTGCGGAGCACCTCCATTGGAAGGCTGAATCCATTGGGACCCCGCCAATCCTCCGGCGCGTCGCTTGTCGTATCAAATCCCTTTACCGGCGCCCACAGTTTGACCGGGCACTTCAGCTCAGGCGGCCAGTTGGCCGGCACAAAGCCTGTAAGACCTTCCCGCAGATACCTGTCAACCTCCGATCGGGTTGACCCGATCGACGAGGCGTGTCCCATTCCTGTAATGAATATCTTTTCCATGTGATTGGAGATAGGGGCGCTTTGGACCCCGGTCTTAAATCATACCGCCAAACCGCATCCGCATCAAGGCTGTAGAATCTACCTTTACAGCGAGCCCAGAAGAACCGCGCTCTTGCCGGTCTGCAGGTAATAGGCGCTCCAAGCGGCAGCCTTTTCCAGCCGCAGCTGCACGGGCTTGCCAGCCTCCACCTCCAAAGTTGGTGCACTGATCTTGGGAGAGAGAGCCTCGGAAAGATTTTTGCGCTGCAGCCAAACCGAAGCCAGTTGCTTTGCGGCATTCATAAGGGCCTGCGCGGAAACATCTGTGCAGGAATAGACAGCCTCAGCCCTGTTCTCCCTCAATATGACGTCAGAAATCAAAACAACCTCATTGGGCAGGAGCATTGGCAGCATCTCCGCGATGAGTCGATCCGGAGGGATCGGCAATGCCGTGCCCGTCGCCTTGGCTTTCACGTAAGCAAGAGTGTCGCCGATTGTAAAAAGACCTCGCAGCTCCGTGTCGGGAATCTGCTGCCCCAAGACCTCTTCAAGAGTCATGACGACCTCGACCATCACCAGAGAATCCATGCCCAGGTCGGCCTGCAGCTTGAGTTCGGAGGGATCCTTGACCTTCAGATAATCACGCCTCTCCGGTTCAATAAAGCGCTCCAGCACACCCAGCACAATCGTCGGCAATAATTCCGCGTTCTTTGTGGATTGGTAATCACGCGCGGCCTGAACCACTTCCGGGCGGCAGCGCTTAAGGGTCTGTTCGAGCGCGGCTTCAGGCGATGGCGGTGTCGTTTCTTCTGGCATAACAACAAGTTTAAAGGGTATTGGGAACCCTAATCAATCCTTTTTTAGGGCAAGTCTGATAAGATCGTTGGTGGAAGCCTGCGGAGAAGAAGCAACAATCTTTTGAATCGTCCTCTGGGCGTCAGCGAGGGTATAACCCAAACTTACCAGCGCGTTTATCGCGTCAGCTTGAGGGCCGGCAGCGGAGAGATTGTTTGCCCCGGAAAGGACTGACAATCCCTTCAACTCCAAAAGCAGCCTCTCAGCAGTTTTCCTGCCGATGCCCGGTGCGGCTTTGAGGGCATCAACGTCCCCTGACTCTATGGCGGCGGTGAGCCTCTCCACGCTCATATGAGTCAGAAGCCCCATGGCAGTCTTGGGACCAATACCGGAGACCTTTTCAATCAGCAGGACAAAAAAATTGCGCTGGCTCTCCTTCTGAAAACCGTAGAGGGTTGCGGAATCCTCTCTGTAGATCGCATGGGTAAAGAGCTCCACCGGCTCTCCAACGGAGGGAAGTCTCTCTGAAAGCGGTACATTGACCGCATACCCCACCCCACCCACATCGATCACCAGCTTGAGCGGTTCGCTCTCCCAGACAATACCTTTGACGCGGGCAATCATGGAGAGAAGCTTAAAAGACCGGAGGCCGAATGTCAAAATCCAAGCCGAAGAATTGACTTTCAAGAAACAACTATCGAGGGATATTAATAGGGCAAATAGATCGTCTAGTTGTCACAAAAAGAAGGGCTGTATTCCCCACTGAATGCCCAATTTAAATAGGCACGAGATGGCATATATAACTAACCCCGCAGAACCGCTAAGTCTGAGAGGACTAACGGGGCGTTCAGGAAGAAAAAAACGATGATGGAGCGGCATGGGGATATTGTAGCAGAAAACAGGGAGGGGGCTTAACCCTGATCTTATTGTTCAAAACTTACGAAATACTCCCTCGGTTTAGTCTCTTCTTTTAGGATTCTTGCCCAGGATTTATCTACCGTAGATACCCGCTGCAACCTGCCTTCTTTTTTGAAGAACGGATCAACAACCCTTGATTTCACAAAGGTGGAAATGTTTCCCCCGGGTACAGCTTTTACTTTGCCATTCATTCTATCCCAGAAAACGGCAAGTTGTCTATCTTCACTCACATATTGTTTCATCTTTTCAATTATCACATCGTCGGTTGTGTAGAAATCCTGCATGGAAATATATTTGTGTTCCATCGCATACTTGAGACAGTCGCCAATGGCTCTGAACATTACGGCTGATAAAAAGCAGGCATAATAATTGTTATTCAGCATTCTGAATAGTTCCGCAAACCGCGCGGCACTCTCAAAATTTCTGAAATACCAAAGACCATTCTCAACGAGAAGATCACTCAGAATGGCTTGGGCATCATCTTCGTTCAACTCATCAAATATAACAGCTGTCTTGAGGGAATAATCAATGCGATCAGCGCAAAGATCAGGAAGGAGTTTCTCTTTCAAGGGAAAATTGGCATCATCCATTACATAGGCCGGATCGAAACCGTATCGCTTTAGAATTAACGGAATCTCGCTGTTTTTGACGTAGCGTTCGAAGGAAGAATCCTGGTAATCCTGATTTTTGCCAGAAGTTCCCGCGAGAACATAATCGATGCAATGAGAGAAGGCCGTGTGGGAAACATCATGTATCAAGCCAGCGATCTGTTCTTCCAGTGGCGCGCCATATTTTTTGAGAAGAAGGTAGACCCCCAAGGAATGGGCGAATCGGCTATGATCGCCTTCTCCAATTTCGGCATCAGGTTTAACCCATAATGCCCGATAGCCCGCCTGATCGACACCCTTCAATCGTAGCAGAGAGGGCGACCCAATCAGTTCAAGGATTACGGGCTCATTGATCTCAGATTCTCCGTATACTCGATCAATGTACTTCATCTTTATAGGCACAAGCACGGCCGCACTATACAGGTAATTACCCTCTCCTGCCCAGCTGCGTCTGAAGCAACTCCACCGCCCGCTTGGCGCTCTCGTCCTGATCCATCATATTCTCGACGGTCTTGCAGGCGTGGATCACGGTGCCGTGGTCACGGCCACCGAAGTTCTCGCCGATCTCCTGCAGGGAATGGGTGGTGAGTATCCGGCACAGATACATGGCCACCTGGCGGGGGAAAGCGATCGCGTTCGGACGGCGTTTGCTCGTCATATCGGAGGGACGCAAACGATAGTACTCAATCACCTTCTGCTGTATCTTTTCAATTGTAAGCTGGTTCTGCGCCTCCTCCTGCAGGATATCCTGGAGGAGATGCTCCACCTTCTCCTGGGTGATGGCCGTATTCATCAGGCTGCTGTAGCTGGCCACCCGCGTAAGGGCCCCCTCCATGCGGCGGACATTCCGCGTGATGGATTTGGCCATGAAGGCCAGAATATCGTCGGGAATGCGGGTATTGAGCAGATCAGCCTTGCGGCGCAAAATGGCAATACGTGTCTCCAGATCCGGCGCCTGAATATCAGTCACCATGCCCCACTGGAAACGGGAGATAAGGCGACTCTCGAGCTTGGCGATCTCGCTGGCCGGACGGTCGGATGTCAGGCAAATCTGCTTGTTGCTCTCAAAGAGCTCATTGAAGGTATGGAAAAACTCCTCCTGGGTCTTGTCCTTGTTCTCAAGAAACTGAATATCGTCAATGAGGAGGACGTCGGCCTGGCGGTAGTGCTTGCGGAACGCCGTCGTTGAGTGCGTGGCAACGGCCTGGATGTAGTCGTTGGTAAACTTCTCGCACGTCAGATACATGATGTTGGCCGAAGAGTTGGACTCCATCACGGAGTGGGCTATCGCCTGTATCAAATGGGTCTTGCCAAGCCCGCTGCCGCCATAAATAAAGAGGGGATTGTAGGCACGGGCCAGATTCTGGGCCACCGCCACGCTCGCAGCGTGGGCCAGCTGATTTGAGGAACCCACAATATAGTTCTCAAAAGTGTAACGGGGATTAAGCTGGAGTTTGGAGCGCATCGGACGATGCGTGATGACTGGACGGAAGGAGGCTGAAGTGGGAGCCGCGCGCTCCACTGCGGATGCGGACGCGGTGCTGACAGAAGCCTGCGGGGACTGAGCCACCGATATTTTGACGTCAACCGGATGCCCCCAGACAATCGCGCATTGCTTTTTAATAATATCCAGATAGTTCTCGGAAATCCAAATGACGGAAAAATCACTGGGGGCCCCCAATAGAACGCTGCTGTCGGATTCTTCCAGACAGACGAGTTGATCGAACCACGCGCCCATGACCTCCCTGGGAAATATCTCTCCAATCCTTTTGAAGGCTTGCGCCCAAAAGCCCATCGGGAGAACCGGTTCTGCCACCTCTTTGGTGATGATACGGGAAGCACTGATGGGCGTTGCGCGGCGGTTATTCACAATCACCGCTGAATGGGTCTCGTTGGCAGTCTTCATAGGGAAATTTTTCATGCGTGGGACCTTCCTGGCAACTCCTTTTGTTCACAAATCATGACACAAATGGGACTGTTTGTCAAGAAAGATAAGTCGTTGCAACAACTTATGAAAGTTTTCCCGGAGGTAAGACTCATTGAGCTTGGTGGACTTGCTCTGTGTAACGGCTCTCTCATAGGTTGTCAGTTTCGAGGCTCAACTCTTGAATAACTTTTGCAAGGGAGCAAGAGGAAGTTGCTCTCAAGTTATTCACAATGCAGATATAGGCACAATTTCATAACTGGTGAGCCATAGTTTTCAAGGGAAATCCAACCGATAGTTCATGGCGCAGTCCAATCTTTTACTAATAAATTTTCCCTCGCATTTCAAAAAAAAATTATAGATGATCGCCATATGAAGCCTCTTCTTATCACGGGTTCCATCGCAATCGACACCATCCGCAACAAAGGCAGATTGGCTACCGACCAGCTCGGAGGCTCGGCAGCTTTCGCGGCCTTGGCGGCGCGTCACTGGTGCAAACCCGTCATTCTCTCTGCTATCGGCGGCGACTATCCGCCAGCCCTTGAGAGAAGACTCCTGGACGCGGGACTTGATCTCAGGAACCTGACGCGGGTCGCCAGCGATAAATCCTTTAGATGGGAGGGCGTCTACAAGGAGAATCTCGGCATCCGGGAAACAATCGGGGTGGATCTGGGAGTCATGGCCACGGCAAGCCTTCTGACGCCCGCCGACATCGGAAAATATAAATTCGCCATGATGGCCACCTACGCCCCCGAAAAAGAGCTTGAGGTCGCGGCAAAGCTACCGCCCGAATGCTTTATCGCCGTCGATACCATCGCCGTCTACATAAACACCCCCGCGCTAAAGTCCCAACTTCTCAATCTGATCGGGAAATCCGGTCTCCTTTGCATCGACGACGGGGAGACAGCCGCGCTGACAGGTACAAGGAGCGAAGAGGAGGCAGTCCGCAAGGTATTTGAAATGGGGCCAAAATGGATGATCGTCAAACATGGAAAACTCGGAAGCATTCTCTACTCCCAGGACGGCAAGACCGCCCGGCTGGGCATCTATGACAATATCCCGATTGAAACAACGGGGGCTGGGGACACCTTCCTGGGAAGCGTGATGGCGCATCTGGCGGCAACCGGCAAAATAGACTTTGCCACAATCATGGAAGGCATGAGACTGGGAACCGCGGCGGCCTCGGTGACAGTGGAGGCCTTCGGAGTGGAGGAGCTTATCAAGGCAACCAGACAGGAGATTGAAAGAAGGGCGGAAAATATAGCGCCGTACGGGCAGAACACCATCCCCGTGAAGTAGAAACTGCTCGCCCTTTGGGATGCTTTTGCTATCCTCATCCCCTATGGGTCCCGTCGTTGTGGTATGCTCCGGCAATATATGTCGCTCCCCGATGGCCGAAGGCCTCCTGAAAAAGGCCCTCGCCGAGGCAGGGCTGTCCGGCATTGAGGTGATCTCCGCCGGGGTGGCAGCCTATGATGGGCAGGTAGCCTCAGCCAATTCAGTCCGAGTCATGGAGAAGATCGGGATTGATATCAAAGGACACCGCAGCCGACAGCTGACCGAGAGGATGCTGCGGGAAGCGGGGCTTATCCTGGTCATGACCAAGATGCATCAGTTGATGATTGAACAGGAATTTCCAAAGACAAAGGTGCCTATCTTTCTATGGCGGGAGAATGTCGGAGGCGACAAGCAGATCCCCGATCCCTTCGGCTCCGACGAGGAGTCCTATCGGCACTGCATGGACCAGCTGGCAGAGGCTGTGCCGGGCTGGGTGGAATACATCAAAAAACTGGCTGATAAATAATCGGGGGAATAGGGAAAAGTCATCGACCACGGGAAGAGATAGTGTTAGTCTTTTTCCATGCAACTAGCTGAAGGCGTCGAGGTCCTCTTCATTTCCGAGCAGGGTCTGTGGGCTTTGAACAAGCCCTCTGGGGTTCTTTCGCACCCCAACAAGCCCGGCGAAGAAAAGAATTCGCTTATTGTGGCCCCCTACGACATGAAGGAAGAGGCCTACATGACCGACGAGGGTCCCTATTATCTGCTGCATCGGCTCGATGGACCCACAAGCGGAGTGATTATGGTGACCCCCTACGCGGCGGTAGCCCGCGACGTCAAGGAGCTGATTCGCGCCCGCAAGGTCAAAAAGGTCTATAACGCGATCGTGGCCGGATGCCCGCGCAAACCCAAAGAGCTTTGGACTGATAAACTCCAAAAGACCTTTGACCGCGCCGGCGGCGGTGTGCGCGGGCGCGCCATCGGGGGAGGCGCTCCAGCCGAAACGCAAATGGCCCTCCTGAAGAGCTTCCACTCCCCGATCGAGTCGTCGCTTCTGGAGCTGCGGCCCCTGACCGGACGCACCCACCAGCTGCGGATACAGTCCGCCAAACGAAAGATGCCGATCATCGGGGACGCGACCTACGGGGATTTCCGGCTCAATCGGGAGCTGAGGGCCAAGACGCTTCTTTTGCACGCGAGATCCTTTGAGATCCCCTCCATGAATTTTTATGCCGAGGCCGCGTTACCGAAAGAGTTTATAAAATGGGGAAAGTAAGCTCGGCTACTTCCACTTTTCCGGTATCGCGTATCCCAGCACGTCCGCATCAGGATCATAGAGCTCTATCATCTCGAGGGTCGCGCCGGGGTACAACCGCGCGCCTTTGATGGTTTCCCCGCCAAGCAACAGTTTCTTGATTTTCTGGTATCTCTCCTTGCCCAGGACAAAATCCAGATTGCCGACCTGCGCGCGGTATGGATCGGGTCGGCGTATGTACAGATAGGTATAGGTTGTCTCTGGGATATCATCTGCCGCCTTTATGACGATGGGGCTGCGCAACAGGAAATATTTCTTGTTGATATGGTCCGACGCGTCAGTGAGCTCTTCCCGGATCCTCGTAAGAGTCTCGAATTCCTCCGGGTAGTGGCAGAAGATCGCCACATTCCCCGCCACAGGGAAATACCCCCCAAACGCCTGTCTGCATAGCTTGAAGCAGGAAAAGTGCATATGCTCTATTGCCTGCAGCATCTCGGTTTTGTTTTTGATAGGACTGAAGCGATAGAGTCTCATATTTATCCAAAGAGTCCCAACTGTCCCTCCGCAGCCTTCTGTGTTTTCTGCTTTGGCGCCTTGGCCTGCGCCTCAAGTCCTTCGAGGAGTTTCGTCGCGCGGTCCACCACCGCTTTGGGCAGCCCCGCGATCTGCGCCACGTGTATTCCGTAGCTTCTGTCTGCCGTTCCCGGGACCACCTTCCTTACAAAGATAATCTTTCCCGCCGACTCCTTCACCGATACCGTGTAGTTCTTGAGCCGCGGCAGGGTCTTTTCCAGCCTCGTCATCTCGTGATAGTGGGTGGCAAAGAGCGTCCTTGGGCCCGCAGAGGGAGACGCGTGCAGATACTCCACGCAGGCCCACGCGATCGAAAGGCCGTCGTAGGTGCTCGTCCCCCGCCCTATCTCATCAAGGACGATCAGGCTCTTCTGGGTGGCTGTCCGCAAAATATAGGAAGTCTCCGTCATCTCCACCATGAAGGTACTCTCGCCTCTTGAGAGCGCGTCTGAGGAGCCTATCCTCGAGAAGATCCTGTCGGCAATTCCGATCCGCGCACGCGTTGCCGGAACAAAGCTACCAAGCTGCGCCATCAGCACGATAAGCGCCACTTGGCGGATGTAGGTACTCTTTCCAGCCATATTGGGACCGGTGATAAGAAGGATCTGCTCAGCGCTCGCGCTCATCCGCGCGTCATTGGGCACGAATTTTTCGCTGTCTCCACCCGCTACAAGAGCCTGTTCCACCACCGGATGCCGCCCGCCGATGAGTTCCAGTGCCTCATCGTCGGCCATCTCCGGACGGCAGTATCCCCACTTGAGCGCGTTGAAGGCAAAAGCCCCCATTAGATCGCACCACGCCAGGGCCTGCGCAGTTCTGCGGAGCGCGTCTGCCTCGGAAACCACCTCCGACACCAGCCCTTCAAATATCTCCATTTCACGGCGAATGGCGTTGCTCTCGGCCGAGAGGATCTCCTTCTGGCGTTCCTGAAGAGCTGCCGTGATATAGCGCTCGCCTCCCACCGTTGTCGACTTGCGGATATAGTCGGCGGGGACTCGCGCAAGGTTGGACTTGGTCACCTCAATAAAAAAACCAAAGTTCTGGTTGTACTTTACCTTGAGGCTCTTGATGCCGGTGCGCTCCTGCTCAAGTCTTTCCAGTTCGGCGATCCAAATTTTGTGGTTGGCCGAAAGCGACTTCAGGCGATCCAGCTCGGCGTCATAACCGTCGCGGATATAGCCACCCTCTGTCAGGTCGTTGTTGGGCTCATCCTCCAAAGCCGCAGACAGCCTCTTCTCCAGATCCTCATGCGTGGAGATGCCCCCCATAATCCACTCCAGAGCGCCAGCGCGGAACCTGCTTAGTGCCGCCTTTAATCGCGGCAGAGCCCTGAGCGTATCGCGCGTGGCGGACAGCTCGCGAGGAGCGCGCAGTTTATTTTGGAGCCGCGAGAGGATTCTCTCCAAGTCCCGTAAGGTCGAGAGCAGACCACGCAGTTCCTGCAGTGCCTGTGGAGAAGACGCCAGAGCGCCCACCGCCGCGTGGCGTTCCCTTATCCTGTCAAGCTCCACGCAGGGCGAAAGAAGCGCCTTTTCCAACAGCCTCGCCCCCGCCGAAGTCATGGTGGAGTCCAATGCCCGCAAGAGCGACCCCTCCCTTCCCCCATCCAGAGCCCGGAAGATCTCCAACTGGCGCGCGGTATTGGGGTCGATCATTAATCGGTTTTCAAAAACACAGAGTTTGAGCTCTTTGAGGTTGGCCGGAGCCGAACAGAGCGCCTGCTTCGCATAGCTGTATAAGGCTCCCGCCGCACTGATTGCCGGGTGGTCATCGGCAAAGCCAAAGCCTTTGAGGGTGGCCACCCCCAGAGCCTCGCGCAAGATCCGGACGGCGCCTGCGTTCTCAAAAAATGACGCGGGCAGTTCCGAGACCGAAAGCCCCGGCAGGTTCTCAATAAGCGTCTCCTTGATGCCAGCCGGCAACCCGCCCTCAGGCACTATCAGTTCGGCCGGCTGCAGAATAATCAGAAAGTTCAAAAGCCCGGCAGAGTCCTCCGAAGTCGCTGCCGACCACTCGCCCGTCGAGAGTTCCATCCAACTGGCACTAAGCTTCTTGCCCTCGCAGGAAAGCGATAACAGATAGTGATTGTGCTCGGCCCGCAGATGTTCGGCGCTTAGAGCCGTTCCTGGGGTATAAACACGCGTCAGCTCCCTTTTGACCAGTTTTCCAGGACGAGCTTCCTCCTGCTGATCGCAAAGTGCCACCTTTTTGCCCGCCTCCAGAAGCCTGCGTATGTAACCGTCCACCGCATGGAACGGTAGTCCTGCCATTGGCCTGCCGTGACGGGCAGTCAGGGTCAGACCCAATATATTGGCGCCGATCCGCGCATCCTCATCGAACATCTCAAAGAAATCCCCCAGACGGAAAAGAAGCAGCGTCCCTGGCGCGAGTTTGGCCTTCACCTCGCAGTACTGGCGGAACATGGGTGTCTCCTCTGGCATGGGAGGCTATCTTAGGGCATTTTTACCAAGATCGAAAGGCTAATGTTACAATGGACCCCTTAAGCGCCGACCTTCGCACCCAGTTTGTACATTCGTGCTCTATTCGACGGATCGGCGACCTCAAGGAAACCCTCCGCCACCCACTTTTTACAAAACTCGCGCACCGTCCTGGGGGTCAGATTGAGGGCGTGGGCAATATCCAGACAGCTAACGAACACTTTTGCCTTAATAAGAGGCAAGATTGCATACTGCTTGGGTGATAGTTGCATCATTATAAAGTAGATTGTTGCTTTAATTTTACAAACAACAACGGCATTATGTTAACTAAATGTAATATAAAAGTCAATTATATAAAAACTATATAAGATATATCCGTAATACTAGATTATCTCTCTTGTTCGACTCACCATTGTATCAAAAAGGGCGCTAACCGACGCGCCTGAGGTGGTCATCCGTTAGACCCACACTTCGGTTTCTCCATCGAAGGCCGGGCGTAGAGATTTGAGAAGGGCGCCTCGGGAAATATCTCAGATCCTCTCGGAAGAAGGGTCTCTTCGCCCAGCCTCAAAAGCTCCTCTGTGGTACGGGACTGGCGCATCCTTTTGAGGAAACGTCCTTGCGCGTCCACCGAAAGTCCCAGAAAGTTCAGGTGGCCTTTTATATGCCCCACTGAACGCAGATTGGTGACAATCCACTTAAGGTACTCGTAAGCCTCCGCGTAGGTTGCCGGCGCCCCTCCGTGGGCACGCCTGAAGATCCACGGATAACGCAGGGCCGCCCGTCCGATGGAGACTCCCCACGCGCCCGTGGAGGCGATCAACTCACGACCCTGCGTGACGGTCTGGATGTCGCCATTGAGCAGGATCGGGCATGGGGAGGCTTCGACCACCTCGTGCGCCAGATTGAAACGCGCCGGAACGCGGTAACCGTCAGAGACCGTCCGCAAATGGACGGTGCACCAGTCAACGGAGTGTTTTTTTAATATGCTAAAGACCCCCTCCCAGGCGTCTGGATTTTCAAAACCCAGGCGGAACTTGACGCTCAGTGTCAGCGGAGGATCAATGGCCTCACGCAAAGTCCCCACAATCCTGTCAACCACATCCAGATCCCGCAGAAGTCCGCCACCCACATTCTGTTTATAGATCTTGGGAGCCGGACACCCCAGGTTCAAATCAATGCCTGAAATGGGAAGCTTCCTTGCAAATTCAAGGGCCTTCACAAAATACTCCGGCTCACAGCCGATCAGTTGGGCAATCACTCTGTGCTGGGGACCGTAACCGCAGACAAAATCGAGCCAGTCCTGGCTCCAGCTGGTATTGGCATGAACGCGCGCGTACTCGATATGAAATAGGTCGGGAGGGCCCACCTGCGCGACGAACTTCCCCATGCTCGTAAAATCGCACATGGGAGACAGAACAAAGGGCGACTGGAGATCAAGGGGTGTCATCAGTTCTTTCCCCGCACCAACCGCTCCATAAGGGCCGTGGAATCCGGCAGCTTCTCCCACAGCTTCTTGGACACGCCCATCGGCCTCTTGGCGTTTAAGGCCAGAATGATCGAATCGCTCGGGCGCGCGTCTGCCTCCACCATCTTCACGCCCAGCTCATTCTCCATGCGCAGGATGACCCGCGCGTAAAAGGTATCCCCCGTGGCGTCATTGATGATAACTCTCTCCAATCCGATGCCAAAGCCCGCGAAGATATTGGCCATCAAGTCGTGGGTCATGGGACGGGTTCTGGGGGAGGGCCTCAGCGCGGACGTGATAGCCTGCCCCAAGACCGGATCTATGTGTATGACAAAGACCTTGTTGGCGTTCCCCAGAAAGAGCGCGCAACCCTCGGGCACGGCGCAGACCGCGCGCACCTGGATATCTATGGAGTCTGTCGGCATAAAAAGCTTGGACGGCGAGGGATTCGAACCCCCGACCCCCTGCGTGTAAAGCAGATGCTCTAACCGCTGAGCTAGCCGTCCGAAGAGAATCCATCCTACGAAAAATCTCGTCCTCTCTCAAGGATCTAATTAAGTTCTTGTATATGTTGCGGATCTCCATATTCAGGCCTGCCAGCACTGCCGACAAAGGTCTCATTGACAAACTCATCGGGCGATATGAGAAGGAATTCCAGTGCCAGATAGCATACGATCCCGCCGTATTTGAGCGGCAGACTCCTGCCGAAAAAGCGCTAGCGCTGTCCCAGCTTGTCAGCGGAGACTCCTGCGACGTCCTGTGGGCCCTTCGCGGCGGCGAAGGCACAGCCGATATCCTCCCCTTCCTGGGGGATGCCCTCTCCCATCCCAACGCAAAAAACAAGATCATCATAGGATCAAGCGACGTCACCGCCCTCTTAAACTATGCCGCCAGCCGCTTTGGCATCACGTCCATACACAGCGCAACCTTTGCGGGACTGGAAAAAGAAATGCCTCTTACTGTGGCCGCCCTGAAAAGATATTTGATTTACAAAGAACATTCGCCCGTCCAATTCCCGCAACTTACCCCAATCAATGACAAAGCCAAGCAGTCAGGCACCCTGAAATTTGAGCAATCCGCCGGTGGCAACCTGAGCCTGATGGCGATAAACAGGGGTGACTTGTGGGAAGTGGATGCCACCGGCAAGCTTCTCTTTCTCGAGGACTGGCAGGAAAAACCCCATGTCATCGACAGAACCCTGAAATATCTGAATCGCGTGGGGCTCTTCAAGCGTGCGCGGGCACTGATCATAGGGGATATCTATGAGAAGCTCACGGTTGCTTCGCCCGGGGACCTCCCGCAACAGAGGGACTATCTTCGGCAAAAACTCTCCGAGCTCTTTCAAACCGTCGAGATTCCGGTCTTTCACACAAAACTGATCGGGCATGGCGCCGAAAACGTCCCCATCCCCATGAATGCACAGGGCTACATCCAAATGGGTCCCGCTCCTGTCCTCGCATTTGGGAAGACTCGCTAATTCTTTTTGTGGCTCGCGGAGGTAAAGACAGCCCTGCCGGCTCGTGGCGAGACTGGTTTGGCCACCGGCTTTTTGGCGACCGGAGCAACCGATGCTGATTTCTCCGACTGCGGAGTATTCGGAAACATCTTGGGATTGGGCTCGCCAGTACTGGCTGCTGAAGGAGTATAAGTCATCAGCTTCTTCGTGCCATAAATTATCTCACTTAGATGCTCCACATGGCGGCGCAGTTCGTCAGCCTGCGTTGAAAGCGAAGCGGCGGCGCCCGCAGCCTCTTCGCTGGTGGCGGCGTTCTGCTGGATCACCTGATCCAGCTGGCTGACGGCCGTATTGATCTGCTCGATGCCGGAGGCCTGCTGCGTGGAAGCCTGCTTGACCTGCTCCGTATTGGTGCTGACCTCGGTCACCTGGCTGGCAATGGCACCGAAAGACTGTGTTACCTCCGTAAAGATCTTGGCTGCCTCGTCCACACGCTTGAGCACCTCCTCACTGGCGGTCACGCCTTCCTTGGAGCTCTCTCCGGCCTGCTCAATGAGCCGGGCCGTCTCTGTGGCGTTTCCAGCCGATCTTTGCGCCAGCTGCCCCACTTCCCCTGCCACAACGGCGAATCCCGCGCCCGCCTCTCCGGCACGGGCAGCTTCCACTGCCGCGTTTAGCGAAAGCAGGTTCGTCTGAAAGGCGATCTCATTGATAGCCGAAGTCACCTGGGCAACCTCCTTTGAAGACTGGCTGATCTTGGTAATGGCCGCTTTCAGCGAATTGCCGGCCTGGCGTATCAAATCCAGCTTTTGCGACAAATCATTCATTTTCTTGGTGCCCGCGACAGTAGCCTCATTGGCCTTGCTGGCCCGATCACGCACCTGTTCCACTGTCTGGGTATTGGTCTTGACCATCGAGGAGATCTCCTCCATTGAGGCCGAGGTCTCCTCCACGGTTGCCGCCTGCTCCGAGGAGGCCTCGGCAAGCGACTGGGAGGAAGCCGCAATTTCATTGGCAGCCGACCCGACGGATTGACTGGAGGAAGTCAGCCCCTTGATGACAGACTTTATACTGTTGGAGATGGAGGAGATGAGAATCACCGACAAAATGGCGCCGGAAGCGATGCTGATCATCGTCAGAATAGAGATAACGATCAACAAAACGTGATTTTTGGATTCAAAAGCCTGCGCAACAGCAGTCTGGGACAGCCCCGTTCCACTTACAATATCGCCAGCCACTGAAACAACCTTCTGTCCGGTAGGAGTCAGCTCGGTGTTGAGGATTGACGCCCGCGCCAGGGCGCTTCTGAAGGTCTCTTTCAAATTTTTGTTGTATGTCTCGTAATTGTCCAGCAGGGCTTTCAGTATGTTGGCATCACTCCCGCTTGTGTATTTCTTCAGCTTTTGGCATTTGCTTCCCGCCTCATCCAGGTACTTGCCTGCATCGGCGGCATCGGCCTGGGTGTTGCGGGCATAAAAACGCCACACATACATCCTAGCCAGGGCTATCGCGTAGCGGGCCTCGCTCGTGGCAGTAATATATTCGGCGGCCTTGCTGTTATCATGTTCTACCGGAGCCACAGATACAGCAGGAACCGGCTGCTTCACTGGAGCCACCGCCGCAACAGCGGGGGCTGGCTGCCCCACGGAAGTCACTGTCTCCGCAGGAGCCACGACTGCCACAGAGGGCGCAGCCGCTACCTTGCCTGCTTCCGTAATTGCGGCTTTCTGCGCGTTCTCGTAAAGCGCATTTATGCCATTCAGTATTTTGGGACCAAGATCGACCGTCACCGCCTGCGCCTTCAGGTAGATTCCCGTTTCACTGCGCATCTTTTCCAGAGCCGCCGCGTAAGTCTCAACAAGCTTGTCTGCGGCATCCAGTTTCTCCTTGTAGACATCGGAGCCCCGCAAACCCCTGGCGGTCTCTATAAACGCCTTCACATCCTTTACGCGCTCCGCCGCGTCCTGTGCGTCTTTGTCGTCCAGACTGGCAAGAAATTTTCTGGCGCTTAAGCGCGCGTTGTAGACGGATACGTCTATGGATTGGGACACCGAGGTCAATTTGGCAGATGCCTGATATCCCTTGAAATCACCCAGGTTTGACTGCAACATGAAGAGCCCCAACCCACTCACAAATACCATCAGACATAGGCTGACACTGGTATTGATCCAGAGACGCGTGTTTAGACTTTGTTTGGCCATAAGTATATGTTGTCCGGCAACCTCAACAAATACGGTTCTTTCTCCGGCATCCTTAAGGCTCGATTTTCACGCGCACAAATCTATAATCTACCCCCGTGCGCCGCTACTTTCTTAAAAGGCTGGTATTCATTCCTATAACCCTATTGGGGGTGACTCTTGTCGTCTTCGCGCTCACCCGTCTTGTGCCGGGAGGTCCTTTGGAGAGAATTCTCATGCAGGCGCGGATGAACGACTTCCAAGACCGCGCCTCCAAAACTACCGCCGCCTCGCAATCATCCCTCTCCGACGCGCAGCTTGCCCAGCTCAAGGCTTACTATGGCCTCGACAAACCCTGGTACGAGGCCTACGCGCAGTGGCTTGGCCACGTCCTGCAGGGCGACCTGGGACAGTCCTACCGCTACAATGAACCGGTCTGGGATCTGATCGCAGCCCGGCTGCCGATTTCCGCCTTCTATGGCGTCATGACGCTCCTGATTACCTATGGCATCTGCATCCCGTTGGGCGTCATCCAGGCCATCCGCGACAAGGGAGTGCTGGACAAGGCCTCCTCGGCCGTTCTTCTTCTGGGGTATGCCATTCCCAACTATGTCATCGGGAGTCTTCTGGTTGTCCTTCTGGCCGCGCGCACTGGATGGTTCCCCGTGGGGGGCTTTGTCGGCTCCGACTTCGACAGCCTCTCGTTTCTTGGCAAGATGGCCGACCTTTTTTGGCACGCGGCGCTTCCCCTGTTTTGTTACGTTATTGGGAGCCTTGCCTTTCTGACGAGCATCATCAAGAACACCACCATCGAGGTCCTCGCCGCCGACTATATGCGTACCGCCACAGCCAAAGGGCTTCCAACCAAGTCAGTCCTTTTCCGTCACGCGCTGCGGAACTCCCTTATTCCGCTGGCCACCAACTTCGGTCAGAATCTGGCCCTGCTTGTCTCCGGCTCGTTGCTTGTCGAAAAGCTCTTTGACATCGATGGCTTTGGGCTTCTAAGTTACTCCGCGACTCTTGACCGCGACTATCCTGTCGTGATGGGGATCCTGCTTGTCAGCTCGCTGCTGCTGCTCGTCGGCAATGTTCTTTCGGATTTACTGGTGATGCTGGTGGATCCACGCGTGCGCTTCGAGAAGGGAGACGCCAATGGATAGCCGGCAGAGCGAGATTTTCTGGAAAAACGGGGGACTGGCTCTGGTTGTCTGGCTCACACTCAGTCTTCTGTGTGTTTTTGCAGAGCTATGGGCGGGCAATCGCGCGCTCTTTGTAGCATATCAGGGCCGTGTCTATTTTCCGCTCTTTCAGGGACAGCTTCCTGGCAGGACTTTTGGCCTTCCCTACGATTACGAGACTGACTACCGCGAGCTGGAAAAATTATCGCATACATCTCCACCCACCCCCAACCCCTCCCTCAGGGAGGGGAATTTGGATATGGGGGCTGCGCCCCCAAACCCCACCGGAAATACATCTGATTTCTACCCTTCCTCATCCTCCGCCACTACCGCGAAAGCCCCATTCGTCCTTCTCCCTCTCATCCCCTACAGCCCCATCGAAAATTCCCTCTCCCTCACAAACCCGAACGCCTACGCCCCCTCGCCTCCCGATTTTGCCTCCACGCATTATCTGGGCACCGATCCCCTGGGACGCGATATTCTTGTGCGACTCGTCTACGGATACCGCAACGCACTGATCTTCGCGTCTCTTTATCTGGTTGGCCTCATGGTCATAGGCACCCTCCTGGGAGTCGCCTTCGGTTATTATGGCGGGCTCTTTGACTTTCTGGGGCAGCGTCTCATCGAGATATGGAGCAACATCCCTTTTATCTATGTGGTAATGATCGTGGCCTCGATCATCTCGCCAAATCTCTTCTGGCTGGTGGTGCTCTCTCTCGTGTTCGGCTGGACGGGAATCGCGGCCTTTGTGCGGGCCCTCTCCTTTCGCGAAAAGACGCGCGACTTTGTCCTGGCGGCCAAAGCCTCCGGCTCCTCCGACTTTCGCATCATCACGCGGCACATTCTCCCCCAGCTGGGCGGAATCCTTTTGACCTTTCTGCCCTATCAGGCGGTAGGGGCGATCACGACGCTGACTTCTCTCGACTTCCTCGGTTTCGGCCTCAAACCGCCAGAGGCCAGTTGGGGGGAGTTGCTCAGCACCGGATCGGGATCGTTGCAGGCGCCGTGGATCGTCTCTTCTGTTGTTGCCGCGATGACGCTGGTCTTGGTGCTACTCACCATCATTGGAAACGCGCTAAGGGAGGCGTTAGACCCCAAGACGCTGCTGAGGTATAGATAGGAGCAGATCGAATGAAGGCTTGTGTAAGGCGATTTTTTAGTCATTATCAAGACCGGAGAGTATTATGGGCGCTATTTCTAAAATAGAATGGACAGATGCTACCTGGAACCCAATCAGAGGATGCTCTAAGGTTAGTCCCGGCTGCCTGCATTGCTATGCAGAGACATTGGCAGAGCGTTTCAGAGGAATCAAAGGCCATCCATTTGAGTTTGGTTTTGATTTGCGTCTTGTCCCAGAAAAGCTCGGAGAACCTCTTAGATGGGCTGACTCTAAAAAAATATTTGTGAACTCAATGAGTGACTTATTCCATGAGGAAGTTCCTGACGAATATTTCGCAAAGATCTGTGAAGTAATGTTAGCCGCCAAGTGGCATACGTATCAGATTCTAACTAAGCGCGCTGATAGAATGCTCGATCTACTAACCCGTAAAGAGTTCAGAAAGGCCGCTACTGCGCCTCATATATGGTGGGGAGTAAGCGTAGAAAACAAAAAGCATGGCCTACCCAGAATAGACTTGCTTAGAAAAGCAAAGACTACCGTAGCCTTTTTATCAGTAGAGCCGCTACTCGAGGATATAGGGACTCTTAACCTGAAGGGAATACACTGGGTAATTGTTGGTGGAGAAAGTGGGCCAGGAGCAAGACCAATCAAAAAAGAATGGGTATTAAACATCCATAGGCAGTGTCATATAAACAATGTTCCATTCTTCTTCAAGCAGTGGGGCGGTATTAGAAAGGCGGAGTCAGGGAGGAAACTCAATGGCAGAACTTATGATGATTTTCCTCCAACGACACAAAACCCTGTTTTAGATGAGGATCAACGAAGCCGTCTTCTTGTGCAGAAAGCTGGAATTAAAGAGTATGCCTAAGATAGAATTTCATAGTAGACCTTATGCCAGTAGTACTTTAGATAAACTCGATATTTTTGAGCAATACACCCAAGAGTGGTTCCCTGTTTTTATTACGCAATCTCGCCTTACTGAGATACATATCTTTGACTTCTTTTGTGGCCCAGGGAAGGACTCAAAGAACAATCTAGGGTCGCCTCTCAGAATCATGAGACAGCTAAAGTCATATGCCGATAACCCTGTAATAAAATGGAATGTTCCAGTTCTTGTCCATTTCTTCGATAAAGATGCAGCCAAGATAGAACAGCTCAAAACTGAGTTGGGCAAAGATGAGTGGAAGATTGATAAAATAAGAGGTATAGACTGTCGGAGAATATGTTTTCAAGAGGCTCTTCAGGAACATAAATCTATCCTTTCCGACCAGGGTAAGGCGAAATTACTCTTAATCGATCAGTGCGGTGTTAAGGAAGTCAGCGATGAGGTCTTTGGGCAGCTAATTTCCTTCCCTGTAACTGATTTCATTTTCTTTGTAGCTTCAGCTATTGCCAACCGATTTGCCGACAGCAGCGAGATCAATTTAAAAATAGAGAAACCTAAGGATTCTTATGAAACGCACTTATGCGTTCTGAAACATTTTCGAGATCTCATACCAAGTAGGAAACAGTTTTTTCTAGCACCTTTCTCTCTTAAGAACCTGTCCAATATCTATGGGCTTATTTTTGGAAGTCAACATCCCCTAGGTATTGACAAGTTCTTGCGAGTGGCTTGGGGAAATGCTCCACGATCTGGTGGGGCTAATTATGATATTGATCGTGAAAATATTGGGGTAAATGAGCTGATGCTACCTTTTGATGAGATGAGACCCAAGAAAGTACAGGAATTTGGGTCTCTGTTAGAATCCTCTATACGAAGTGGGCAGGTAACTGATGAAACTGATCTAATTCGCATTTGCTTAAATTCTTATATGCTTCGTGGACAATCAAAGGGTGTTATACAGAAATTAAAGAAGGAGGGTGTTATTAAAACCGACATTCAGACACCGCGTATTGATTTTTGGTATAAGCCTCGTAAAATTGTGCTTTGTAAAGCAAATGAGCGTAGTTAGTATTTTTGGGGGTACGGAAATCGAACCCGCGAACGTATACCCCCCTCCCCTAAAACTCTGATACAATAGCGCCATGCCCACGGACTGCCCGCACATGATTCTCATGATTCTTCTGATTCCTCGTCTTCCTATGCTACCCACTCTTCCTCATGTGCCCCAAACCCGTGCCTCAAACAATAATTCTATTATTACCCAATCATCACTATTAAACAGTGAGATAACAGTGACGGCTAGGCTACAAATACCTATAATAAAATCACTGAGGAGCAGTGATTTTGCAGTGATTTCTATCCTCTCTAAAACTCCACGATTGAAACCCCACTCCCCACGTCTTATGCTCTCCAATATATGCGCTTTTTACTTTCACTCATCGCTCTTTTAATCTTTTTTTTCGGTTGCACCCACAAAGAGGTCGCCAAGGCCAATGACGCCCTAGCCGAAGCGGTCGCCTACTACAGAAAGAACCCCGAATTCTTTGTCTTCGCCTCTCCCGCCGACCTTCCCAAGGATCTCGCCTGGCAGGACGGCCACGATGTTGTCCCCCTCGGCGATCCCCGCGCCCTTCGCGGAGGCACTATCCACGACTTTCTAATGGATTTTCCCTCCACTTTCCGGCTGGTCGGCCCCGACAGCAACGGAGCTTCGCGCGCCATCCTGCAGGGAGGCCTCTCGCTTCTGGGCTTTGATCCCAATACCCTAAAGCCCTATCCGGCCCTGGCCAGGCAGTGGGCCATCAGTCCCGACAAGATGACCGTCTATTTCCGTCTCGATCCCGCCGCGCGCTTCAGCGACGGTGAACCGGTCAGAGCGGCAAACTACCTCTTTGCCTTTTACTTCTTCAGATCCGATCATATCCACGATCCCTGGTACGTGAATTTCTATACCACCGAGTACAAAAAACTCATCCGCTTTGACGACTATACGATCGCCATCACCCTGGCAAAAGCCCGTCCGGATTTTCTGGAGAAGGCGGGAGGCTTAAGTCCGCTCCCCATGAAGTTCTATTCGGAACTCGGCGACGATTATCCAGAGCGCTATCAGTGGCGTTTTGAGCCCACCACCGGGCCCTACGAAGTGCGGCCCTCCGATGTGCGCAAAGGACAGTCGATCACCCTCCGCAGGGTCAAAAACTGGTGGGCGGACAACAACAAATTCTGCCGCTACCGCTTCAATCCCGAGGCCATTGAATACAAGGTCATACGCGATCCCAATAAGGCCTTTGAGCTCTTCCTGGCGGGAAAACTCGACGTATTCAGCCTCAACCTCCCCGAGTACTGGTATGACAGGGCTCCCAACGCCCCCGCCGTCAAGCATGGTTATATCCAGCGCGCCATCTTTTATAACGATGTGCCGCGTCCCACCTGGGGCTTTTATCTTAACACGCAAGACGCTCTTCTCAAGGACATACACGTCCGCAGGGGACTCGCCTACTCGCTTAATTGGGAGAGAGTTTTGAAGTTCTTCTTCCGCGGAGACTTTGAACGCCTGCCGGGCTATGCCACCGGTTACGGCAGGTTCTCCGATCCGGCCATAAAGCCGCCCCCCTTCGATCTGGAGAACGCCGCGAAGGAATTCTCTCTGGCGGGATTCACCTCCCGCGGTCCCGACGGAATTTTGCGCCGCACCGATGGTACGCGCCTCACTATCACTGTGACGGCCGCCGAGACCCCGACTGCCAACGCGCTCATGATGCTCAAGGAGGATGCGCTCAAGGCAGGAGTCAACCTGGATCTGGAGATTCTCGACCCCACAACCGCTTTTAAGAAGGTGAGCGAGAAGAAACATCAGGCGGCCTTTACGGCGTTTGAGATGGCCGCGGGCGAACGCTTTCCCCGTTTTTGGGAAATGTTCCATTCCGTCAACGCCAAACCACAGACCAACAACCTATGCATGCTCTCAGACCCTACGGTCGACGCGCTTATCGACCGGTACGATAAGGAAACCGATGAGAACCAAATCCAAAGACTCTCGTATCAGCTCCAGGAGAAGATTGCAGATCAGTGCGTCTTCATTCCGGCTTTCATGCGTCCCTGGTATCGCGTGGGTTACTGGCGCCATATCAAAGTCCCGGATTACTTCGACGTGAAGACCGGCGAAGATCCGACGGGAACGGGTGTTTTCTGGATTGATGAGGCGGCCAGAAAGGAAACAATGGAGGCCATGCGTTCAGGAAAGTCCTACGACAACTCCGTCAAAACCTACGATCAATGGCGCTCCTCGAAATAAAGAACCTGGTGGCAGGATTTGAGACCCCGCAGGGCTTCATGCGGGCGGTGGATGGAGTCGATATCACCCTCGATGAGGGCGAGGTCGTGGGGCTTGTTGGAGAGTCCGGCTGCGGCAAGTCAACCGTTGCTTTCTCGATTCTCCAATTGCTTCCCCACCCCACGGGACAGATCGTCGGTGGGGAGATACTTTTTAATAATATGGGGGCACTCCCACCCCCTGCCCATATGTCCTCCTTATCTGAAATACCTGTATCCGACCATACATCAAATTCCCTACATACCACCCACCCCCTTCCCCCTCCCGCAGGGAGGGGGCTTTATTTAAAGGACCTGCGGCCCCATACCCCAGACCAAGAAGGATCTTATGCGGGAACTCAATTGGAAGAGGGAGATACGAATAGGCATTATGTAAATCTTCTGGCCCTGGATGAAAAGGCGCTTTGCGCCATTCGAGGCAGGGAAATCTCAATGATTTTTCAGGAGCCGATGAGCGCTCTGAATCCCGTCATGAGAATCGGCGACCAGGTGGCCGAAAGCCTGATCCTCCATGACAAAGTCGGTAAAAAGGAGGCTGCCCAGGCCGTTCGAAAGATGCTTCTGCGCGTGGGGCTCTCAGAGGAAAAGGCCCAGGGGCGTTCCTACCCGCACGAACTCTCCGGAGGCGAGCGCCAGCGCGTCATGATCGCGATGGCGCTTATCTGCAAACCAAAACTGATTATCGCCGATGAGCCCACCACGGCCCTGGACGCCTCGCTGCAAACGCAGATCCTGGAGCTGCTGTCTTCACTTCAAAAGGAAACCGGGGTCAGTGTTCTTTTTATCACGCACGATCTGGGACTGGTCAAACGCTTCTGTCAGAAAGTGTACGTCATGTACGCGGGAGTCGTGGTCGAGACGGGTCGGACACGCGATATCTTTGAGTTTCCGCGGCATCCCTACACTCGCGCGCTTCTTGACTCGCGTCCGGGCGACAATATTCTGCCCAAAACACCTCTGCGCTCGATAGAGGGACGTCTTCCGACTTTCTGGGAGTGGGAAAGCGGCTGCCGTTTTGCTCCGCGCTGCCCTTTCGCAAAAAGCGTCTGCAAGAAGCCGCAAGAGCTCCTGCCCACCCATACAACCCACGCCCGCTGCTGCCGCTGGAGTGAAATTGCCGCTGCGGATGGGGCTCGTGCGGAAGAAAAACCCCTTCTGCCAACTTGCTTTTGCTTTCTGGTCAGGAAAAAAGCCGGAAAGATTACTGACATCTGCCTGGGTTTTAAGAAGCGAGGATTCGCGGAGGGAAAATGGCTCTCCCTCGGCGGGAAGATATCCGCCGGTGAAACGGCGGATCAGGCAGTCAGGCGCGAGGCGCTGGAAGAAGCGGGCGTCACGCTCGATAAAATTCACGCTGCCGGCACATTGACATTCAAATTTATGAACAACGACGGCTGGAGCCATCGGGCAAGTGTCTATCTTTGCGATGATTGGACTGGAGAAATCAGGGAATCGGAAGAAATTATACCCCGCTGGTATCCCGTCGATCAGATACCCTACCATGAGATGTGGCCCGACAATAAAATATGGCTTCCCCTTCTGTTGAAGGGCAAAACCGTAAACGGCAACCTCGTTTACAGTGATGAGCAGACTCTTGTGGAACATCAGGTGGAAAGCGGGGAATGGCTATGACGGCCCTGCTTGAAGTCAAAGATTTGCGCGTCAGCTATGCCTCCGGGCAGAGCCTGACAAAGGCGGAAGGGTCCTTTCAGGCGCTCAAGGGCATCAACCTCGCTTTGGAACAGGGACAGACCCTGGGGATTGTCGGGGAGTCCGGCTGCGGGAAATCGACTCTGGCAAAAACAATCGTACGGCTGCTGGAGCCTTCCTCGGGCCGGATCATTTTTGACGGAGTGGATATCGCCACCCTGCGCGGTCCAAAATTGAAACCCTACCGCAAGCAGATCCAGATGATCTTTCAGGACCCCTCCGACTCGCTCAATCCAAAACACACGCTCTTCTCAATCATCGCCGAGCCGATGGAAATCCACCATGAGCCGGATCGCGAAGAGCGGGTCAACGAGCTTATGGATCTGGTGGGACTGCCCAAAGCCCTGCTTACGCGGTATCCTCACGAGCTCTCCGGCGGACAGCGCCAGCGCGTTGGCATCGCGAGAGCCCTCGCCCTCAAGCCACGTCTTGTGATCTGCGATGAGCCGGTATCGGCCCTCGATCTCTCCGTCCAAAGCCAGATTATCAATCTGCTTTTGGGGCTCCAAAAGACCCTCGGATTAAGCTACATCTTCATCTCCCACGATCTGCGTCTTGTCAGACACTTCAGCGACTGGATCGCCGTCATGTACAAGGGCGAGATTGTCGAATATGGGGCCTCCGACACTCTGTACCACGCCCCCAAACACGAGTACACCCGCAGCCTTCTGAAAAATCTCTCCTAAGAAGACTATTGGTCGACTGGGGGCCTCTTCTTGTAAGCCTCCAGCCAATCCTGTGCCTGGGATTCCCCTGTCGCGACTTCTTCCGGCCTCAGACCGGCGGCAAACGCGGCCTTCTCTTCCAGCCACTGCTTGTTGCTTCCGTCCTGGCAGGCAAGGGCAAGCCACTTGTATGCCCATATATTGCCCCTTGCAACTCCCCTACCCAAAGCGTAGCACTTGCTCAGGGCGTACTGGGCATTATGGTAATTCTGTTCCGCCGCTTTTGAGTACCACTGCGCGGCGGCCTGCGGATCCTGAGCCACACCAAGACCCATGTCACAACAATATCCAAAAGCGTATTCAGCCTCCGGCAGTCCACTCTCCGCCGCCTTGCCCCACCACAGTGCCGCCTTCACAGGATCCTTGTCCACTCCCTGTCCCGTGGAATAACAAATGGCAAGCGCATTCTGAGACTCGGCATAGCCCTGCTGGGCAGCCTTTTCGTACCATTGGGCGGCCATGGAGTAGCTCTGCGCCACGCCCAATCCAATACTGTAGTATACTGCCAGATGATGCTGCGCTTTGGCACTGCCCCGCTCAGCAGATTTTTGGTATAACCTGACAGCCTCGGCGGGATTCTTGGTCACGCCATGCCCCATGGCGTAACATTCAGCGAGCCTGTCCTCCGCCAGCGAGTTTCCCTGCGCCATAGCCTTTTGATACCACTCGACGGCTTTGGCATAGTCCTGGGGAACACCGTAGCCGTTCTCCGAGCATAATCCCAACTGGTATTGGGCCTCGGACATCCCCTTGTCGGCGGCTTTCTGGAACCACTTGAGCGCCTCGTTGTAGTTCAAGGTAACACCGCGTCCAGTCATGTATGCCATTCCCAGGCTGTATTGCGCCTTTAGGTGGCCCTGATTGGCCGCTATCTGGTACCAATGGATTGCCTTTTCATCATCCTGCCGGACATTTGTTCCCTTCTCATAACAACGCCCCAAAAAATATTGCGCTTCGGTAAATCCACTCTCGGCTGCCTGACGATACCAGTTCACGGCCTCTCCGGGATCTTTTGCCACACCCAATCCAGATTCGTAACAAACGGCGATCTTCATGTAAGCTGGACCATATTGCCGATCGGCGGCCTTTTGATACATCTTCAGTGCCTGCCTATCATCTTGATCCACACCATGCCCCAATGCATAACACGAGGCTACCGCGCATTCGGCTTCAGGATCGCCCATCGAGGCGGCTTTCTGGTACCACTTTAACGCCTCCTGGTAATTCTGCGGTACACCGCGCCCCGATTCATAGCAGGAACCCATGTATACTTGAGCCTTGAGATTGCCGCCTTCGGCCGCCTTTTGGCACCATTGGATGGCAGTATCCATATTCTGCGCGACCCCCTTGCCCTCAAAGTAGCAGTTGGATAGCTCGTACTGCGCCTCAATATTGCCATGATTGGCTGCCTTCTCGTACCAATTGACGGCTGTTACCGGATCAACAGCTGTCCCATAGCCCTTGGCATAACAGAGCCCCAACCTGTACTCCGCGTCTGGTAAACCTTGTTCTGCCGCTTTTGTATACAGGCCAAGCGCCTCCACATAATTCTGATCAACGTACGTCCCCTTTTCATAATACAGACCAAGCATATATTCCGCATCCGGAAAATTGCCATCAATCGCTTTTTTGTACCATTCCACGGCCTTTTTCATGTCCTTTCTGACCCCATGCTCCAAGGCATAACATTTACCCAGATAATATTCGGCTTTCGGATTATTCTGATCGGCTGCCTTGCGGTACCATTCTGCGGCAGCCTCGTAATTCAATGAGATTCCCATACCTTCCTCATACCGCACTCCCAGATCGCACTGCGCCTCGATATCGCCGGCCTGGGCTTTTGCAAGCAATGACTTGGCCTCCTCGGAAATGGCCCATACGCTCTTCGAGCATATTACGCAAAAAAAGATGTATAGGAGGAAATAACGCATAATCACCCTGCGCTAGGAACGGCATAAAACGCGATCATAATTATAGCAGAATATGGGACATCTGACGGCTCACCTTGTCGCACAAGGGGCTGCGAACGCCTTGGGCGCGACGATTTCAACCGGTAGCGAAAGGCCCTCGTACATCTCTTCGAGCATGGAGGCGTCGTTGCACTGGGAACTCAAATGAGCCAGGTAAATCTGGTGCCAATCTTGATTTGTTTCCTGCGAGAGAAATTCATACGCCTCCTCATTGGAGAGGTGTCCGTGACGCCCACGAATGCGCTGTTTCAGGGTCCACGGACGTTTTGAGTTTTCCAGCAACTTGGGGCAATAATTGGACTCCAACACAAGGATGGTCGCGCTCCTGAAGATTTTTTTTAAACGCACATCCATATGTCCCAGATCAAGAGCCCAAACCAGTTTGTCGTCCCCGCGGGAGAAGGAGTAACCGACAGGCTCAGCCGCATCATGCGGCACAGAGAAACTCTCCACGCGTAATCCGTCCAGATCAACGCCGCCATCAGACGGGATCTGTTTCCAATTCAACCCATGGAGTGCCACCAGACTTGAGATTGTTCCCGCTGTCGCATAAATCGGCGTTTCCAGGGATATAAAACCGGCCAGACCCGCCACGTGGTCAGAGTGTTCGTGGGTAATAAAGATCGCCTCGATATCCTGGGGCGATAGTGACTCCTCCTGCAGCGCATTTTCTATCTTCCGGAACGAAAGCCCCGCGTCTATAAGAAAACGTCTTTGGCCATCCTCCATAAGGGCGCAGTTGCCGCTGGACGAACTGGCGATAATTCTGAGACGCATGGGAGCAGTATAATGCTCCGACCGCACCGAGGAAAGATATTTTACGCCGCCGAGCTGGATGGCTTCGACCCGCCTTTCCAGTCCTTGACCAAATTCTCAAGCACCTGGACTGATTTCCCGGGACCATTCTCTGCGCGCACCTTCGGCATGAGACCCTCCGCCGCCAAACGGTACTTGGGGGTCTCCTCTATCTCCCGCACAGCTGCCGCCAATCTCTCGGGCCAGCGGGTCTTGGGAACCTTGATTCCAATGCCAAGCCGTTCTATCTCCGAAGCGAAGAAAGGTTGGTCCGCAAAGTGGGGAATCCCTATGTGCGGCTTGCCCGCGTACATGACACTGGCCGTAACACCGGCTCCACAACTGTGAATCACCATTGAGGCGTGCCGAAACAATTGATCGTGGGACATCTTGCCGACAATCTTTATTTCCGGTCTGTCTGCAGGCATCTGAAACTTCACCCATCCATTCTGCAAAATAAACTTTTTCCCCTCCGGCCAGTTTTTGGCGAAACGCCTCATCAACTGTTCCTCTTTCGAAAAGCTGATAGACCCAAAATTGAGAACCGGCACAAGCTCGCCTTTGCAAAAATCGTTCAGCTCCGCCTCAACCACAGGATCCTCGGGAGACTGCCAGCGCAGGTAGCCGGTAAACTTGTACCTTTCATCTTCAATGCCCCGACGATCTCTCAGTATCTCGGAGACCGCCACAATCCCCAGGGGGGCCGGATCGGTCAACCAGCCCTTAAATGGCTCCAAGTGCCTCTCTTCTATAAAAGGAGCCAGGTTGTGATTGATAATGCTGTCAATCAGGTCGTTGGTGGCGGTCCATGTGCGGCGGTTGTACGCCTCTTGCAGCTTGACGGGCAGCCCGCGCGGGGCTTTGGGAAAGCCTTCCATTGGAAAGTTCTTGGTGGGAATAAAATTGTGGCAAAAATAAAAAACAGCGAAGGGCTTGCCTTGCAGTTGGGCCACGCGCCCAAATGAGGGAAACATATAACTGGTAACCAGTACGTCACATTCTTTGAGGGCGGCATCCAGCTTGTCAAAGAGCTCCCCGATAAACCCCAACGAGGCCTTATAGAGATTCCTCAGCTGAAAGACAGGGAGCAATGTGCGATTTTGGCGCACCATGAAAGCGGTAAATTCATCCTGCGTCCAATAAGGAGGCATACGGATAAACTCCAGGTTTGCCTTCTTGACGTCAGCCTCATAGAGAGGCGGCGCGGCAAAAAGCACTTTATGGCCACGCTCTATCAGGGCGCGTCCATACGCAATAATCGGATATACATCACCCGTTGATCCGAAAGCCGTCAATAGAACCTTCATAGCAGCCTCTATTGTAGCACTTTTTTGGAGGTATCAAGAACTTTGTATTGCATACAATCCCCAACTTTTAACCCTTTTTTAGCGAAATTTCCAGCGGGGAGCTCCAGCGCGTACATGACATCGGAACTTTCAGAGGGGACCACTGTCAGATCGAGTGGTTTGAGCGGATGAATCTCCAAAAGCTTTTGGCGCGAATCAAAGAATCCCACGTCCAAAGGAATGTGCGTATCCTTCATCCAAAAAGCGACCGACTGCGGAGTATCCAATACAAAGAGCATACCGTCGTAGGGAGCCATAGTACTGCGATACATGAGGCCCCGCTCCATTGCTTCCGGCGTATCGGCAATTTGGACGTGAAGGGTCTGGCCGTCCATATGAAGAGCGCCTTCCTTGTAAGAGATTGTCTCATTGGACGCCTGCACGCATAGCGCGCCCGCTGTCCATATCGTAAAAACAATTGCGAAGAAACGCATAGTGCTGTTATAAACAACTCGTATGAGTTTTGCACGCCTGACTTTTGCCTCGACCCATCATTCCACGGACGCTTTGTATATCGTCGGCATGACAGTTGAAGACCCCTTTGCCGCTTGGGAGTTCAAGGGAAAGCGCTACGCGATTGCCTCCTCCCTAGAACTGGGAAACTTTTTGAAATACGGCCGCTGCGATAAAGTCTACTCCGTAGAAGCGCTTACGAAAGAAGCGGGAAACCCGAAGAAGATGGCCTCTCTTATAGCTCTGGCCTTAAAGAAGTGCGGAGCTAGGGCGATCGAGGTGGGGCACGATTTTCCTGCTGGACTATTTTCGGAACTAAGGAGAATCACCAAGATCAGCCTTTCAAAGGACGCGCTATTCCCGGAGAGGGCCATCAAGACAGCCCTTGAGCAAAGTGAGATAATGAAAGCCAACAAGGCAGTGGCCGCGGGCATCGCCCTGTGCGCAGAGTATATCCGAAAGGCCAAGACCATGAAAGGCAGGCTTGCCTATCAAGGCAGACCTCTGACAAGCGGGCTTTTAAGATCACGAGTACAGGAACTATTCCTCAGGGAAGGACTGGCTCCCGCCGGCAATCTAATCATAGCCGGAGGACGGCAGGCTTGCGACCCTCACTGCGCGGGGTACGGCCTACTAAAGGCCGGCGAATTGATTATTGTCGATCTCTTCGCGCCGCTTCTATCAAGTCATTATTGGGGAGACATGACGCGAACTTTCATCAAAGGCCAGCCCACAGATGCGCAAAGAAAACTTGTGGAGGCCGTGGCCTTCGCTCAAAGGGAAGCCATCTTCGCGATAAGGCCGGGCATCAACGGGAAAACCATCCACACCAACATCAATAATTACTTTATTGCCAACGGGTATGACACCCGGCGGACAAAACAAGGCTACGAGGGCTTTTTCCATGGCACTGGACACGCGTTGGGCCTCGATTGCCATGATTTAAACTCCTATGGATATAGGATCAACACACGCGACCAGATTCTGAAGGTAAACGAGGTCTACACCGTCGAACCTGGACTCTATTATCCGGAAATCGGCGGCTGCCGGATAGAGGACAATGGGGTCGTGACCAAGAATGGCTTCAAACTCCTGAGCAAGGCGCCATACGACTGGGTGCTATAAAAGATGGCCTACAAGGTTATATTGGGAGGCGTTGCGGTCGCACTGGGACTCATCAGCAATATCCCCTACTACGCGGCCGTCCTTCGAAAGAGGGTCCATCCGCATATATTTACGTGGCTCATCTGGGGGATAACCAATGCCATCACGTTCTTTGCGCAGTTTTCTTCCAACGCGCAGGCTGGAGCCTGGGCAACAGGGACGGGAACCTTCAGCTGTTTTGGCATTGTCCTTTTGGGACTCAGATATGGGGAGAAGAATATCACAAGAGGAGATTGGATAACTCTGGCAATTATACTTGCCGCCATCCCACTCTGGATGATTTGCAAAACCCCCTTGTACTCGGTGCTGCTTATCACCGGCATGGATATGCTGGGGTACTACCCCACCCTTCGCAAGTCTTGGAACGATCCCTATGGGGAGTCGGTCTTCGCATATTCACTCGGGGTGGTCGGACTGGCGCTCTCTGTTTTGGCGATCACGGATTACTCCCTAGTCAATTGGATCTACCCGACCTGCGTGACGGCGGGATCAACGGTGCTGATAGGAACGCTTCTTATCCGGAGGACAGTCAAATCGGCGGTGAAAGAATTGTAGGATCACGATCCGGCAAGCAGTTTCTCAAAGCCCGTCTCGTCAAGAATCCCAACGCCCAATTTTCTGGCCTCGGCGAGTTTGCCGCCGGGGGACTCTCCCGCTACGAGAGCGGCTACGTTTTTGGTTACCTTGTCGACAACCTTGCCGCCAAGGGCCTCTATTTGGGCCTTGGCCTGCGAACGTGTATGGTTTTTTAGCTCACCCGTCAGAACAAACTTTTGGCCGGAGAGTGGGCCTCCGACTGCTTTCTGTGGAAGAAGAGAAAGCATATTCACGCCCTGGTGCTTGAGTTTGAGGAGCATCTTCTGGCGTTCCGGGTTTTCGAAGAAGCGGACAACGCTGTCGGCCATCGACGCTCCTATGCCGGAGATTTCCATGAGTTTCTCGCGGGAAGCACGGGAGAAGGCGTCCATGCTCTCAAACTCCCGCGAGAGAAGCTGGCTGACGGTCTCCCCCACCTGCGGAATGCCAAGCCCGTGGACAAGCCGCCATAGATCGTTCTTCTTGCTCTCCTGAATCGAGTTAAAAAGATTCATGGCCGATCTTTCGGCGAAACCCCCAAGGGAGAGAAGTTCCTTCAGTTCCAGGCTGTAGAGATCAGCCACCGTCTTGACCAGCGACCGATCGACAAGCTGTTCGACGACAGCCTCTCCGAGGTGATCGATCGCCATCGCGTTGCGCGACGCAAAGTGTTCCAGCGCGCGCTTGCGCTGGGCGGCGCATTCGGGGTTGACGCAACGATGGGCCACCTCGCCCTCGATGCGAACCACCATCTCGCCGCATTCCGGACAGCGGTGGGGAAATTCAAAGGGAACGCTGGAGGCGGGGCGCTTTTCCAGAACAACGGAGATGACTGCCGGGATCACCTCACCGGCCTTCTCGATAATGACCGTGTCCCCTTCGCGGATATCTTTGCGGGCAAGCTCATCGGCGTTGTGAAGGGTGGCTCGCGAGACCACGCTGCCGGAAAGCTCGACAGGAATCAGCTCGGCCACGGGGGTCAGAACACCCGTCCGACCCACCTGGACTGTGATTTTTTTCAATTTCGTCTCGGCGCGCTCCGGGCGGTATTTATAGGCAAAAGCCCAGCGGGGGGAACGGGCGGTAAAACCGGCCTGTAGTTGCAACGCTTTGTCGTCAAGCTTCACGACAGCCCCGTCGGTCGGGTATTTGAAATCCTTGCGCAGGGCGTCCAGCTCTTCTATGGCGGGCCATGCCGCCGCGATACCATCGCACGTCCACCAGCGCTCATGCGTGGGAAAACCGTTGTCTTTGAGAAACTTCAGGAAGTCCGCATGGCGGGGGAATGGATTCTTTGAAGCACGAAGCTCGCCCACCCCATAGAAAATAGCGCACAGCCCGCGTCGGGAGACCTCCTCTGGATCGTCCTTGAGTTTGAGAGTACCGGCGGCAAGGTTGCGCGGATTGGCATACTCTTCCAGCCCCTCTTCCTTCTGGAATTGATTGATTTTCTGGAACTGCTCAAAAGGCAGATAAACCTCTCCGCGCAGCTCAACGACCTCGGGCGCAGGCGAAGGCCAGCTCTTGGGGACATTGACGATAGTCAGAAAATTCTGCGTCACCACCTCGCCTTCTTCACCGTCCCCGCGCGTAACTGCCCGAATCAGCGCGCCGTTTTCATAGATAACGCTGATACTCAAACCATCAATTTTGGGCTCCACCACATAGGGGAGGCTCTTGTCGGTCTTGAGGGCGCGTTTAAGGCGCGCGTCGAACTCCTCCAGCTCCTCCTTCGAATAAGAATTATCGAGACTAAGCATCGGCTGCAGATGGCGAAACGAAGGAAGTGCGCCGGTTAGATCGCTGCCAGGGGCAGCCGTGGGGGAAGCCTTGCCAAGCTCGGCGACAATCTGCGGGTTCTCCCGCTCCAGGCGCTCCAATTCCTTCTTGAGAAAATCATACTCCATGTCGGCCATCGCGGGACGGTTCTCCTGGTAGTAAAGGCGATCCATCTCGGAGATCTCGTCCCGGAGCTTTTGAATCCGCTTCCTGATAGTACCTGGCGTGGACATGGGGAGTATTTTACAGGAAAAGAGAGGTTCGGCAAACACACAAATAGGCCGCGGAATGACCGTGACATACCCTGGACTTGACCCCAGGGTATTATTGTGTGATAATGTCCTTCTTCAGCGGGCTGTAGCGTAGCCTGGTAGCGCGCTTGCATGGGGTGCAAGAGGTCGCGAGTTCGAATCTCGCCAGCCCGAAAGTTTTAGTTAAATGGTTAGCAGTGTTACCCCTAAGAAAACCCTAATCATAGCCGTAGGTAAGCACATGCGTCCAAGCGTCTTATTCTTACTGTCTTTGGTTTGTTTAAACCTGCATGGGCAGGTAAGTACACACACCCTGGACTCATTGTATATTGATGGCAGAAAAGCAACTGATCCCCTTGCTATCAGTCCCTATAACTCCTCTGATTTTTTCATCAAAGGAATAACTCCCTACGTTTTTGAGACATCCATTTCTTTTTTGCCCGCAGATGCTTTCGCCGGCAAAGCACCCCATGCCTATGAAAAAATAACCTGCGACGATCCCGCTGTGACGGTGAGTGAATCGAAAATTCCAGCCGAAGAACAAAGAGTGGGCCCCGCCATCACTCAACGATTTGAAATGCATTTCAAACAAGAACCTAGCCATACTAAAACATACCATCTTAAAGGCCATAGACCATATACGCCAGACACCGATTTCGAAGTAAGATTTTATGTGCCCATCACCTTGGAGGAGGTTGGTTATCTATCGCAGGAAGAGACAATCAACACAGGGATCTCGTCCATTATTATCTACCGAAAAGATTTCCAGAAGATCGACCGCGACTCCATAGAATGTGCCTGTTTCTCGCAAGACCCAGCAGTATCAGCAGAAATTAACACATGGATGAATTATGATGAAGCATTGGCGTCAGCCAAGCGCCATCAACTCCCCATCCCCAAAAGCACTACGACCGTCATGGCTGTGGATGTCAGAAACCCCCATTGGCAAGAACAGAGCATGGCCCAATTAAGAGAACTCAAAAGAGAAGTTTCAGAGAAAGACGCTCATGACCCACGTTTTTATTTCGCAAAGATTGAGATTAAAACGTCCTCACCACTATTGGGCCGCAACCCCTGTATCTACACTTTCTTCGGGCCAAACAACAAAGATCTGATTAGGATTCCCATAGAGCACCAGTGATCAAGGTCGCGAGTTCGAATCTCGCCAGGGCGATTCGCCTACGCTAAAGCTGCGGCGGATTGATTAGCTCCTGCGGATTTACAAAAAAGCCGATCTTATCGAATAATCTTGCACTACATATCTTATACGGTAAACTAACGTAGATATGCCAAAGAAATCACAAAAGCCCACCAGCAACCTCCAAGGCTATATCGCCATCATATGCAATGAGGATGGACAAATCATAGGTGTTCAACTTCCCGCCGACACGGCGTTTCATGTTCATGTGGGCTCTGGCGCTTTCGCCGGCGTTCAGGATCTTCACACCGCCAAAGGCAAAGAAAGTCTGCTGGTTATAACAAAAACCGGTGGTGCAGCCCCAAGCTTCGTTCCAGCGTTTGAAGCGGTTATGAGAGCCAAATGGGGCGGACATTTTGGGTTATCCGAAGAACAGAAAAGGAAAATCCAACAGCTAAAAGGTCTTGTGTGTATTTTAGATGGCAAATCTGAAAGCCTGCATATTTCAGAGTTGCCATTAGCGTAGCCTGGTAGCGCGCTTGCATGGGGTGCAAGAGGTCGCGAGTTCGAATCTCGCCAGCCCGACCAAATAGTGACTTTGGCCAAGATAACCATTGACTATATAGCATATATTATTATTAATAATATTGCATGAAAACAAACGCATTTCTTTCCAATATTTCCCGCTTGCGTTGGAAATGTATAGCTAAGACGTACAAAGTGATTGAATCTGGCTGCGACCTTTATACAAGAGCTTTTGACGCCACTATCGGAAATATTATTTCTAAGTTTGATTCGGAATTAGAAAATAATGCTGCACTCAAAACATATGGTCTTACCATAGCTTTTGGAACTATTACCGGCGCAGCCTTTGGAAGTTGCTTCCCTACAGCTCTGACAATGGGAGGAAGCCCTAGTACTTTAGGCGGCGTTTTAACAGGAGCCATGATAGGAGGATGTGGTCTCCCAATCCTTTACACTGGGTGCTGCCTTTTAGCTAAGGGAGCAGAAACCATATCTAAGGATATGCATAGAAATATCGAGAACTTAGAGTTTTTCGGCCTAATTTAACCCACACAATATGGACCGCATTCACCTTTAGCCTAGTAGCGCGCTTGCATGGGGTGCAAGAGGTCGCGAGGCAAGAATCTCGCCAGCCCGAAGAGTTATCAGTTTTAATTATTGACAATACAATCCTATTTATTAGAGTGTATTATTATGTCAATCGATGATCTATATGAGCCTATCGGCAGGCCCAGTCCCGATGAATTGCGCAGAGAAGAAAATAGGATGGCGATCGCGATCGTGTTGGTAGTTATTCTAGGGTCTTGGGGGGTAAAGGCATCAAAAGAACGAGCAGATCGGGAAATCAAAAAAGCAAGAGCAACTGAACAGTTGCTTGGCAAAACACTATTAGCGGCAGGGTGGACGGAAGTTTCGTTCTCAGACGACAGCCCAAAAGCCTATATGCCGCCTACACAACAAACAGAGCTCCTAGAATCGATTCAGAAGATAGCAAAGACGAATCCTGCCGTATCTGACTGGCTTGGTCACAATAATTTTAAATTGAAGAACATAGCAGTTGTATCGAGTGAGAGCCGACATACTAACCAAGTGGTAGTTTTGAAAAACTGAGGTCGCGAGGCAAGAATCTCGCCAGGGCGAAGAATTCTTCCTCAAGGTGCAAATGTCAGACTCGATACCTCTTTGTTGACAGGAACCACCAGCCAGTTGCCTTGTGAAATCGACCTGGGCGTCGGGTCGTCAGTAAGAAAGCTGATGGTATATTCCTGTGGCATGGTAGCGTTCTGACCTAATCTTGAAGCAATTGCTGAGGACGCATCATTAAGAACGTCCACATTTGTGGCATACTGAGGAGGAACAAACACCGTGTAGGTGCTGTTGGAAAGGCCATCCTGGTGGTTCTTGATCGGTGGGGTATAAAGGGGAGCCTGAGAGTAGTATGCAGGATCGCTATTGAAATAAATGCTGCTGGGATCATAAACGCGGTGTTGATAAACCGGATAACCCGTTACCCGCGACACATCCACTGCAAAGGCATAATCGCGGGCTTCGGCTGCCTCCCTTTTCTTACCGTATTCGTCTGCCTTATCAAGAGCGTACATGGCCAACATTGAGACGGCGAGGGTGGATGATATTGTAAGCGGGACCCTGCCCATAGATGACGCTAACCTCGTAAAAGACTCTTTCATACTAAATACGATGACATTTTTCTCTTAATTATCAAGCAGGTTTGTTGGGCAAAAGGAGCGAAATAGAGAAATCTAATGCCCCGAGGCGAACGCTTCCACCTGCGAAACAACCGCCGTTCTTACCGATTGATCTGACATATCACCCTCCCGTACCATTTCAGCAACACGCCTCATCTTTTTAGCTTGGTCGGGATCAATGGTTTGAAGTCTGCCGGCAATTGTTAGAAGATTCCCTTGAAACTGATGTTGCCTTCTACGCACTTCATCTTTATCCGCAGTCATTGCGCATACGGTTACAGTTCCTCCTAAATAATGTTGGGCAAGACTCCATGCTTGATTGGAATTTGTAAAGTCACCAATGTTTGGCATAAGTACACAAAGATATCTTTTTTAGCGAGAAAATCAAGAGTTTTAGAACATGAATGGAGGGGAAGTGGGGGCATGAGCTCCACGACCGTAGGTATTTCTACCACGCTGATCAATCTCGCCAGGAAAGTTCCTTGGATATATGATTCCGCTATGGCAAAAGTCCAAGAGCTTACGTTTCCCCAGAAGCTGGGGATCGGGCTTGGCCTTCTGGTTTTCAGGCTGCTAATGTCGACAGTCCGCGTGCGGTTTAGCGCCAGTGCCAAGAAGGTCTTGTGGCAGACGCCCCAAAGGCGCCTGTTCCTGATATGGCACAATCGTCTGGCCATGGCGCTGATGGTCTTCGCCCGCTCCAAGGTCGATATACCGTTTACGGGGCTGGTCAGCGCGTCGAGAGACGGCGCGATGCTCACACAGGTCATGCGGAGCTTTGGCGTGCAGGTGGTGAGGGGATCCTCGTCGCGGCGCGCGGTGGAGGCCACAAAAGAGCTTATACAGGCCGTGGAAAGCGGCAGGAACATCGTCATCACTCCGGATGGGCCTCGGGGACCGATCTACCAGGTCAAGGAAGGAACAGCCACGATAGCGCAACAGCACGTGGGAGGCGTATACGCAGTAGGGTTAAGCGCCTCGCGCTTTTGGAGGTTCTACTCCTGGGACAGGTTCATTCTGCCCAAGCCATTCTCTACGATAACGGTCGACCTGATAGAGCAAGGCGGCGAAATAACGCGGGAGAGTCTTGAAAAAACTCTGCTGGCCAACAATCCCTAGAAGGCCGGTTTGAAGACCACCTTCGAGCCGGCTTTGGCGTGCAGGTTTTCGCCAGGCATCCAGGTCTGGTCATTGATGAGGACCTTGAATTCAAAATTCTCCTTGGAGTTGGTGTTCCAGTGCCAGGCATCTCCTGTCCAAGCCATCGGCTGACCCTTGTCCCAGCTCAGCCCCGCGCCCATGCCGCGGATGGAAATTGTATTGCCAAAGCCAACGTCCACCTGCGCGATGATTTCCGTTCTGACGGCCGCCGACATCGGGGCGGAGGTACCCTTGGAGGACTTGGGGGCGGACTTCGGAAGTATGAAGTTCATTGTCGAAGAGCTGCCGGGGAATTCGGCGACGGCAATGGAACGATCCTTGGTGGAGGAGGTAATTGGATTCATGGTCTTTTGAACAGTCCTTTTGCTGTTGGATTTTTTTGGGGCAGGCATGGCTGAAAATGATTTAGCTCTATTGTAACAGCAGGTGAACAGTCCTTTGCAAGAGGAAATAAATTATAAATAAAACGCCTAGCAAGGGCGGCACAGTGGAAACTGCCAAATAAGAAATGTTGCATCGGCCGATGGCGGAGCGTAGGATTTCCGTCATGCGCCGCTCATTTTCACTCATTGAGCTCCTGGTTGCTCTTGCGGTCTTGGGTACTATCGCAGCCATTATTATCCCAAAATTCCAGAATGTTCAGCATCAGGCAGTACAGGCGACGCTGGCAGCCGAAGTGAATCAGATTCAGAGCAGTGTTGAGCAATGGTTTGCCCTGGGCGGCACAGCCAAGACAGGTGATCTGTACACATCTGGAGATAATTTTTTTCCCGGTGATCCTGATTATACGCCACAAAACATCGCAGCAGCCAACCTCGCCGGCCGCATTTTGACCGTCCTAAGCGGCAATAACATCGAGCAAAGTTTCGGCGATATGAGTCATGGGTCAACCTCTTACCCTTACGCCCGCGTTCCAGGCGGTTCTTATTTAAGCGGTGACGTCAGCGATTCCTCCGGCCCCATGAATTCCACCAGTGTTTCCCTTATTGCCAACCCTACTTCTATCTACAATGGCGCACCCAATGGCCTATACGTCCCCGGTGCCACCAATGGCTATGTTGCCACTTACATTGATGATGAGAATAATTGGTGGGCTGTAATGATGGATCCAAATACACATCAGGTCTGGTTCCGTCAAATTGTCACGGGCTGTAACCCCGTCTGCGAATACATGGACGCAACCATTCCGTCACCACCTCCTGCCGGTTATTAAGAGCCACGGTCTACCGCGGAACGCGTGTGTCAGAGGAATGGACGATTATCTGAAATTCTCATTTAACGCCTGTAAATTTTCCCGTCTTGGGGTTCTTTTTACATTTTCTCCACGGGTACACCAAGCCATTCATCGCGATATAAATGCCGCAGGGAAGCGCCTGTATGGCCCCGACGGCAACACCTATGTTGAAAACGGCATCCGAGTTGTAAAATCTTTCGGGAACCGCGGCACCCGTCAGAATGATGGTTTTATTACTGATGCGTGAGAGCGCCCTTGCCGTCTTGTGAAAAGTATCCGTACCGTGGGTAATCACGATTTTATCCGCCGTGGAGCCGAGACATACCTTTAATATGCGCTTCCGATCCCCGTCGGTCAGATCCAGACTGTCCTTTTGCAGGAGGGGGAGCACCTTGAAAGAGAATACGGGATTTGCCTTCTCCAGAATCCTGCCAACAGCCGGTCTCGCGATTACAAAAGGATAGGCACCCGCGGATTTCGGGTAGTCTTTGTCTATGGTCCCGCCAGTCTGTATAAAAAGCAGTTTCATGTGGAGGCACTCTCAAACGAAGTCTGGAGCCGAGGGGATTCGAACCCCTGACCTACTGATTGCGAACCAGTCGCTCTACCAACTGAGCTACGACCCCGACTAGAACGCCAATACTAACGCAGGTTACCGTGGTCTTTCAATCTTAAAGAATCAGTGCCGAGACGACGCTTCGGTCTTGTGGGCAGTAACAAGCCGCTGTCTGATCCTTTGACGGTAGAGCGGGATGCAGATGGTGATACCTCCCAGGAGCAAATATGACGGAAAGAGAAGTTCGGAGAGGCTCCCGCTCTTGGCGGCGGCCAGGGCGGTGAGAGCGTTCAAAATACCGGCCAGATAGGTGGGGACGCTTTCGGTATCGGGCGCATTCCATGCCTTGATATAGGTCGGAAGAGAGGCCATGAAGTCGGACAGGACTGCCAAAACAATGGCCCAAAGGGGCTCCAGCGTCAATTGCCAGGCTACAAGCGCCGCCACGGACAGACCCCCGCAAAGAAAATCAAAGACCCCCAGTTTCCAATAGGCATTTTTGTTGAACAGGCAAGTGACAAAAACAGCCAGACAGATGAGTCCTGAACCAAAGACGGGGATTGTGGCCCAGGTGGCTCCCTTGGAAAGCGCCGCGAAGGCCCCGATGAGCGGAGTCAGCCCCCACATGAACCAGCTGACGGCATTGGGTCTGGCGTGACCCGCCCAAACATCCCGCAAGTATATCCAGGTGCAGTAGATATTCAGAGCCACGCCCCAGAATGTCAGGTATTTAAGCATGGAGCTTTTCTATGGCCATCTCAAACATACGATCGTCGGCCTCGCGCGTGCGCCAGCCAGCGTGCGGGGTAATGAAGAACCGATCAGCGCCGAGCTCAAAAAGATTCCTCTGCGGACTCTCCCAAACTTTGGCGCCTTCAGCGTAGAAGGAATCAAAGGCCGCGCAGGCAAGACGCCCAGAGGAGAGCGCGGCATGGAGAGAGGCTGGATCGACCAACTCTGCCGAGCTGGTATTCACAAGAATCGCGCCCTTCTTGAGCTTATTTATAGCTTCCGCATTCAGAAAGAGTCCGGCTGACTTGGGAATATGCAGGCTGAGAATATCGCTCTTTGAGAGAAGATTTTGAAGCTCACTGTAACGCCCTTTCATTTCTTCTTTGGCGCCCGAACGGCTCCAATAAGAGACTCTCATGCCCAAACCCCTGGCAATGATGGATACCTGCTGGGCAATGGGACCGCTGCCGATCAGTCCCAACCGCTTGCCTTTAAGCTCCGTGCCGGTCTGGTTCTTCCACTCTTTTTTGCCAAAGTCTTCCAACATCTTGGCAGCTTTGCGGGCTGCCATGAGCATCAGCATGATGGTAAGTTCTGCCACAGCACGGGAATTGGCGCCCGGCGTATTATAAATCACGATACCCTTCTTGGCGGCAGCATCGGCATCTATGTAGACCTTGTAATCAACACCCAGAAAGATGATCTTTTTGAGGACATCGGAGGAGTTGATGACCTTGGCGGTACAGCTCTCTATGCCGCCGCTGATATAAACGTCGAAGCCCTTGATGCCTTCACAGAATTTGGCCTCATCGACATACACATCCGCGGGAACATTGACCACTTCAGCGCCCGTTCTTGTGAGCTCTTTAAGAGCCCAGGGTGGTAATATACCGGTAACAAGAATCTTCATAAATTGCGTAATTTGTCGGCGTTGTCTGTCTGCATAAAATACTGGTTGGCGACCAGTCCGCCAATCACAAAAGCAATACCCATATACTGCAGCGGCGTCAAGATCTCGCGGATGAGGAGCGCGGCGAAGGCGCATAAAAGCCAAAGGCAAAAGCTGCCCCAACGATAAAGAGAGTTCCTTGACGGTTGTCCTTTTTAAGCATGGGCCACTTTACGCATTAATATAAGACTTCCCGCTCTTGTAGGCATCTATCATTATCTTGGAAGGCACAAATAAGGGGAACGGAAGCCTCTCCAGCGGGTACCAGGTCCAGGCCTCAAGTTTTTCGGGTTCGGTATTCATCGCTTCCCCGCTTTCCCAATCGGCCACGAAACAGACATTCACAAAATGCCTGGGTCTGTAGTGGAGAATGTTGGCCAGCACCAAAAACCGCAGGTTCTTGATTTTGATTTTATCGCCGCACTCCTCACTGAACTCACGGAGAACCCCCGCTTCGAAGGACTCTCCGTTTTCCAGCTTGCCGCCAGGAAAGGAATACTCGCCTGTACCTAATGCGCCCTTGCGCCTGGCCAACAAAACTTGACCTTCCCTCAGGATCATCAGACCCAGCGCAGGAACCGGCTTTAATTTTGGCTCCAGCATAGAACACTAGGCATCTTTGTAGATAACTCCATTTTTGTAGGCTTCCAGCTGGATTTTTCCGGCAGGGAATAGTAGCTCTGGCGGATTGTTCAAGGGGGACCATTCCCACCCCTCACACAAGTCAGGTTCAGCATTTAGTGGTTCACCTTCTGCCCATTCGGCGACAAGCCCTATATGGATAGAATGCTTGGGCATATAATCCTTCTCGTTGTACAAAACTTGAAAACGGATGTTCTTGATCTTAAGCGAGTCGCCACATTCCTCTCGCATTTCGCGCAGGACACAACCTTCAAAGCTCTCGCCATATTCGAAATGTCCCCCTGGAAAACCCCATTGGCCTGCGCCATGTCTACCCTTGCGCCTGCCTACCAAGAACCTGTCACCCTTGACAATTAACAGACAAACGCCTACCTCAACTCCACTTTCCATAGTAAAATCTTATAGACTTTGTTCTAGAGGAAGTCAACGCGGGGCACGTCTATCCATAAGTAATTTAGGAAGAATGACAAATTTTAGAGCCCAAGTCCATATCCATGCCTTCTTATGTGTTTCGATTGCGGCAAAATCCTATCGCGCTTGAAAATCCTTCAAGCAAATCATCCCATCCCGGGCCGCTATAGTGAGTCCCTCCGATGAACGGCTGATGATACTGCCAGGTGGGAAGCTGTGCACACTATTCCATCCAGAAGCCTCCTTAACCAGTAAATTTCCTGTGGCAATAGATGTATAAGATCCAACCCTGCCAAAGGCCCGGACTGTCCTTAAGACATCGGAAACTTTTTTTGAAAAATCCAATGTTCTTTCTTCGTCGGTAGGCATCTTCCAATAACTGCCCCCCTGTTGCGGTTTGGCGTTTTCCCAGCGGCTTTCGAAATCTTGAAAAAGTTCCCGCGTTGCGGTGGCGGCAGCCGTCAGCATCTTACAAAGAAGTGTTTCATAGTTTTCCTTTTCCAGCACGGGAAAACGCTCCTGGCAGAGCAAATCCCCCGCATCAAATCTGTGGGCAAGTTTGTGAATGGTAACTCCGGATTCGGACATTCCCTTGAGTATAATATGCGGAAGAGGCCAAGGGCCTCGGCCCTCCGGCAGGAGAGAAGGATGAATATTCATACCCTTTATGCCCCGTCTAGACAAGGAGTCCGCCGGTATACGGTAGGCATAGGCAGCGCTTAACAAAAATTCGCAATTCATACGCGATAACATTTCGACATCGGTCTCTTCCACCCTGCCTTGCTTAAGAGTGATCCCATTTTGTCGGCAGATGCCGCCAATAATCTGATTGCTACTTGTAACATTATCGACGGGATGGCAAAAGGCCGCAACCAATTGATGCCTCAGCGAAATCAATTCACACAGACAGTCGCTAAAATAATCAGAGCCGCAATAGGCAAACCTCATACGGAAATCCTCGTCTTATTTAAACAAAAAACAAGGGCGCACTGGAAGAACTACCCTTCGATCTTCCCCGTCAGCCACGCTGCCAGCTCCTCCTCTTTGAGGCGGATCTGGGTCGTGGTGTCGCGGTCGCGGACGGTGACAGTACCATCCTCCAGCGTCTGGAAGTCCACGGTAATGCCGAAAGGGGTCCCGATCTCGTCCTGACGGCGGTAACGCCGTCCAATCGCGCCACCTTCGTCGTAGTCGATGCGAAACTTCTTGCGCAGGTCGTTGTAGATCTTCTCGGCCCGGGCCTTGAGCTCTGGCTTGTTCTTGAGGAGCGGGAATACCGCCGCTTTGAAGGGAGCCACTCTGGGCTTTAAGCGCAAAACAACGCGCTTCTCGCCCTCGATCACGTCCTCATCGTAGGCAGACAAGAGGATCGCCACCATTGTACGACCAAGCCCCCAAGAGGGTTCTATGACATGAGGGATATACTTGGTTTTTGTGGTTTCGTCGAAATACTCCATCGACTTGCCGCTGAACTGCTGGTGCTGGCTCAGATCGAAATTTCCGCGGGCGGCAATTCCCATCAGCTCTTCCTTGCCAAAGGGAAACTCGAAGAAGATATCGGTGCAGGCTTTCGCGTAATGGGCCAGCTCCGCTTTTTCATAGACGTGCTCGCTCATCTTCTCGGCGGAGACGCCAACGCTGGCAAACCAGGCGCGACAGGCAGCAATCCAGTCGGCATGAATCTTTGGCCAGACGTCATCGCCAGGGGGAATGAAGTACTCCAGCTCCATGTGCTCAAACTCGCGTACGCGGAAAATAAAGTTGCGCGGCGTAATTTCGTTGCGGAAGCTGGTACCGATCTGCGCGATACCAAAGGGGACCTTGACGCGTCCGGTATCGACCACGTTCTTGAAGTTGGTAAAAATACCCTGCGCGGTTTCGGGACGCAGATAGGCGATGGAAGAAGAGTCCTCCAGCGCCCCCACCTGAGTTTTGAACATCAGATTGAATTGGCGGGGAGCTGTCAGACTGCCGGGTTTGCCGGTGGCTGGCGATGGAATAAGCGGGATCTCTGCCTCGGTCGCCTGCGTAAAGGGCTTCAGATCGAGGGGCTCCAGCTTCCCCTGCTTTTGAAGCTTTCTCTTCATCTTGTCGGCCATCTCATTGGCCTCTTCGATATAACCCTCTCCCTTCAGTAGACTGATATAGCCAATAACAATCCCATCGACTTTGACAGCCGACCACATCAGATGATCGGCACGATAGCGCATCTTGCTCTCCTTGCAGTCCACCATAGGATCATTGAAAGTAGCCACATGCCCGCTGGCTTCCCATACCTTGGGGTGCTGGATAATGGCGCTGTCCAATCCCACCATGTCGTCGCGCATATGAACTATGTCATGCCACCAGGCCTGTTTGATATTGTTTTTGAGCTCCACGCCCAGGGGACCATAGTCAAAAAAACCGTTGATACCGCCGTAGATCTCCGAAGCCTGAAAGATGAACCCCTTGCGTTTGCAAAAGGCCACCAGCGTTTCCATCGTCAGGGGCGACTTTGGGGATGTCGCAGCAGTATCGGTCATAGAGATGACATTATAAGGGTGAAATGGCCTGACGGTCAATCCACACTCAGGCGATGGGCCTTAGCGTTACTCTCCGCGTTCTTGGGTCAATATCCAGGAGAATGCCTTTCCTCCGCACCGTTTCACACACTTCCCTTTTTGTTACATCATCTATATCCCGCAAGAATTTCTCCAAGTGGAATGCACAGACGCTCTCTTCTGGGGGAGGATACCTGCGAAGACACTGAAGAATGTTAGGCTCAAGGTGCCCGTGAAGCACCGTACCAACGGGTCCAGATCCTAAGAGGTACATAAGTACCGAATGGTGTGTTATCTTCAAAGAAGGCATAGGAATATAATAATCACATAAAGGTAGTTATAATCAAAATAAATATTGATTTCCTTGCGCAGAAGGAAATTGCACGGATAATGTTAACCCATGCTCGCTATTATTGTACCAGTTAGACGCGCCTCCACCCGGCTACCCGACAAACCCCTGTACGAGATCAAAGGCAAGCCTCTGGTGCTGCACGTGGCCGAAAGACTCAGGGTAGTGGCAGGCGATATACCCACCTACTTTGCCGTAGACGATCAAACCGTAAAGGAGACCCTGGAGAAAGCGGGATTTAACGCCGTTATGACCGACCCAGACCTGCCCAACGGCACCTGCCGGGTAGAGCAGGCCAATCGCGAAATCAAAGCGGATCTGGTTATCAACTGCCAGGGAGACGAGCCAGGCGTACGGAAAGAACATATCGAGCTACTGGCAGACAGCCTGAAAAAGGGGGCTCCCATGGCAACGCTGGCTCTGGGGGAGTTCACCGATGAGGAGTTCATGAACCCCAACCGCCCCAAAGTGGTGGTCGGGTCCTCCGGACAGGCTTTGTATTTCTCGCGCTGGCCCATTCCATACGACAGGGGGAACTCCGGAGTGCTCTCAAAGCAGATGCTAGAGCTATGCCATGAACGCGTGGGGATTCACCAGGGCCTCTACGCGTATACAGCGGAGTTTTTAACTACCTACGCAAAGCTCCCAGCCTCCCCCATGGAACAGATCGAAAAATTGGAACAATTGCGTGTGCTGGAAAACGGATACCCGATCCATGTGCGGTTTAACAGCCTTCCGATGCAGGGAATAGACACCCCTGAGGACGTTAAGATCTACGAGAAGCTTTTGAAGTAGGACCTATAGGACGCATGAGACCCCTTTTCAAATTTCTCCATTAAGATAGTGCTTCCGAACGTTCTCCGGAAAGCGCTCAATTGCATAACGAAGAGCCGTACGTCCCATATGAGTATAGTGCTTTTTAAGGAATTCTTTCAAGACCTGCTGACCGCATCTTTTGCCGACCTCGCGGAGCATCCAGCCGGTGGCCTTTTGAAGAAGATCGTGTTTCTCTTTCAGGAGAATTCTGGCGATAGCCAAAGCCGGAGTATGCTTACCCTGCCGGATAAAGTAAAAGGTGGATACCATTGCAATGCGCTTCTCCCAAAGATTACCCTCGCGGGCACATTTCTTGGCAACGGGCAGAAGCCTTGTACCGTAAGCGGGCCCCAGAATCTTGTAGGCAGACATATCGACCAGATCCCAGTTGTTGACGCCTGTACGATGCTTCCAATACAGGCGGGCGATCTCCAGGCGGCGGGAGGGCTCTGACTTGGGCATCTGAAGAATCCATATATTGAGGGCAATGGCACGCTCTTCGTGAATGGGAGAACTCATAAGGCTTGCAAGAATCCGGTCGGATACTGTGACGAATCTTCTGGCAAAGTCCTGCATCTGCGAGGAGTTCAGCCCGATGAATTTATCGCCTTCACCGTACTCGCCCTTGCCGGTCTTGAAGAAACGCAAGCATCCGGCGGCTCTCTCGGAAGAACCCCCGGCTCGGATGGCGGCACGGATACAAGATAGAGAAACCTCTTCGCCTGCACATCGATTGGTTGCCATCATTTGTTTCGCTTGTGAATGACAATCCGGCTGCCGTCGGGATCAGAGATGACAGCCATCCGGCAGACCCCCGTTTCGAACGGTTTTTGGAAGAACTTTACCTTTTTCTTTTTCAAGGCGCTGACAAAACCGTCAAAGTTATCCACTTCCAAAGCCACACACACGCCCTCGGCAGTTGGGCCGGGCATATCTTTGTCAGCAACAATGGCCAGGACGGTTCCACCGATATTGTACTCGATCCAGGTACTGTGTTTGCCCTCGTAGACGCTCGTGGCTTTTAACCCAAGTATGCTCTCGTAAAAATCCCGGGAGCGGGCGATGTCCAAGACAGGATAGCGGATGAAGGCAATCTCTTTTATTTTCATGCCGGACCTTATGATCAAACACAAAACCCAGTCAAATTATAATTTCCACAACAAGCAATCTTCTCCAGCTAGGCTGTTATTCAGGGAGGTGTTCATTTTGCATATCTCCGCAGCGCCTCTTCTGCGCAGGAGCGCATCTCAAGGGACTGGAACTCGGCAGTCAAAGCGGCAGGGTCCAGTCGGCCTTCGGTGCGGGAGGAAGGAGAGAGTTGTCTGCGGTGAAGGGTCACCAGCTGGCGGTTCTTTTTGAGGAGTTCCTGGGCCTCGTAGACCTTGTTCTGGCAGCTTTTGGGGGAGAGTCTCCCGCAGTTGTCGATGATGCCTTCAATATTCTTATATGCCTTGAGCCACTCCGCGGCGCGTTTGGGTCCGACTCCCTCAATACCAACCACGTTATCCGAAGAGTCCCCCATGATGGCCAGATAGTCGGCCATCTGTTCGGGCGTCACGCCAAAGCGTTCCTCGACTGCCGCGCGGTCGTAGCGTTTCCAGTCAAGCTTCGGATTGGCTGTCGGCGGCGGGCGCAGAAGATTGATCCTGTCATTCACGCATTGGGCAAAGTCCTTATCCGAACTTGCAATAATTACCTCCCCGCCGCCATCGGCCACTTCCCAGGCACGGGAGGCCAGAAGATCATCGGCCTCCAACCCCTCCTCGCGGTAGGAGGAGATGCCCATGAGAGAGGTGAGCTTGCGGATTGTGTCGAACTGCCTGACCATCGCTTCTGGAGCCGGCTTGCGATTGGCCTTGTACTCGACAGAAAGGCCGTTCCTGGCGTTGGAGGCGCTGTCCCAAAAAACCTCTATGACGGCGGAAGCGTGGTCATCGGAGAGCATCCAAAGGGTCTTGCACCATCCGTAGATGGCGCCCGTTGGGAAACCATCTGTGGAACGGGTCAGCTCCGGCATACCGTAGAAGGCCCGATAAACAAAGTTACTGCCGTCAATGAGTAGGTACATGGATCACTTCTGCGTCGCGGCGGCTTCCGGGGTTAATTGGACCGTCTGGCGATAGCCGTCCTTCTCAAGAGTAACATTCTGGGGACGATTGGGCTGATTTGAGTTGTCGCAGATATGCCAACCATCGATCGTATCTGCATGTCCACGCAGGGTCTCAACAGTACCGTTTGAAAGCTTTAGGATGAAAAACCATTCAGGCCCGGCCCCTTTGCCACTGATACCTGCGCGGTTGACGCAACCAATGAGCTTGGGGACGTCCTGCCGGGGTGCAGAAGAAACCGTTGAAGCAACAGGGTCCGCACCAAGGACGGTGACAGAAAGCAAGAAGAAGAGGAGGACGCGCATGGAATGATTCTGGCAGGAGCGCCTCTCAAAGGCAAGAAGACACGAAACCGTTTTGGAATTGGCGGGCCGCTGCGCGTCCCCTATCCTTCCGGTATGTCCATTACTAATTACTCCCAGCCGTTGCCGACTCCCGAAGAGCTACTAGTTCAACTGCCAGCCAGTGACAAGGCTCTCCGGACAGTTCAACGGGGAAGATCCCAAATCCAAAAGATTCTTGGGGGTAAGGACCGACGCTTTATGATCTGGTTGGGGCCTTGTTCCATCCATAACACATCCGAGGCACTCGAATATGCCAGGAGGGTAAAAGCGCTGTCTGGCCGGGTACAGGATCGGCTCCTGCTTGTCATGCGTTGCTACCTTGAAAAGCCGCGCACCACCATCGGCTGGAAGGGCTTGATTAGTGAACCCGACTTGAATCGACGTACCTGTTATGAAAAGGGGTTAAAGTCAGCCAGGTCACTTCTGCTTGAGATAGCCGACATGGGTGTATATGCGTGCACGGAATTCCTGGAGCCAATGGCGGCGGAATACACAGCCGATCTGATAAGCACCGGAGCCATCGGAGCGCGCACCGTCGAAAGTCAAATTCACCGGACAATGGCCAGCGGGTTGCCACTGCCTGTCGGGTTCAAAAACGGAACCGACGGATCCATCCAGACCGCAATAGACGCCATGACAGCGGCAACGAGCAAGCATACTTGCCTCGGAATCAACGCGAAAGGCCGCCTATGCGAAATATCGACCTCCGGAAATCCCCATACCTTCGTGATTCTGCGCGGGGGAAGATCTGATACCAACTATGATCATAGTAACATCTCGGCAGCCATCGAACTTTTGAGGAAAAACCACAAATCTCCGGCGATTATGGTGGACTGCAGTCATGGAAATTCCAGGAAGGAGTACCGCAATCAAAGCGGCGTCTTTAAGGATGTTCTGCGGCAAAGATTATCCGGAAATACCTCCATCGTAGGTGTCATGCTGGAAGGCAATCTGAAGGAAGGCGCGCAGACGCTGGCAAACCCTCGCCAGCTCTTACCTGGCATTTCTATTACCGATGGATGCATCGGATGGGAGGAAACAGCACAATTAATAGACGTAACATATACTCATATGGCTCAAACTGCCTGAAATCTCTTGACAGTTGCACTGCGAGAAGTTGGGATATTATGGGGCCGTCAGGATGAGTATTTGATCTCGCCCCCGCCAATCATAATTTTTGACATATGTCATTACCATTTCCGGAATTAACTGCTCAGGAAGCCGCCGCCATGATACAGAATGGCCAGACAGTCGCCTGCGGTGGTTTCACCCCGGCTGGCTCCCCCAAGGCAGTTCCCACTGCGCTTGCCGAACTAGCTCAGACAAAACACGCACATGGAGAGGAATTCAAAGTAGGTCTTCTGTCGGGAGCTTCAACCGGCCCCTCCGCGGATGGAGCCCTGGCCAAGGCGGATGCCTTTGCGTGGAGAGCCCCGTATCAAACCAACGCGGATCTGCGCAGATCCATTAACGACGGCAAGACCCCATACTTTGATATGCACCTGTCATTGGTGCCACAATACGTTCGTTATGGTTTTCTGGGAGAGGTGGATTGGGCAATCATAGAAGCCTGTGACGTAAAATCCAACGGGGAAATCGTGCTGACCACCGGCGTCGGAGCCGCTCCAGCCTACTGCGCCGCCGCGAAGAAAATCCTTATTGAGATGAACTCCACTCATCCCAGAGAGCTGTTTGGGTTGCATGACATCTATGAACCACTCAACCCGCCCAATAGACGCGAGATACCAGTCTACAGACCATCGGATCGTATAGGCAAACCCACCATAAAAGTAGATCCAAAGAAGATATGCGGGATTGTAAAGACCGACAAGGCCGATGAAGTCAGAGACTTTGAGCCGGGCGACGCCACAACGGAGAAGATTGGAGAGAATGTCGCTCAATTTCTGGTTGGCGAGATCCGCGCGGGCAGGGTGCCCCCCTGCTTCCTGCCGATTCAGTCCGGAGTGGGCAACATTGCCAACGCGACGCTTAATGCGATGGGCTCCACACCTGAAATTCCCAGCTTCGAAATGTACTCGGAGGTACTTCAGAATGGCGTGATTGAGCTCATGAAGACCGGCAAAATCAAGTTTGCCAGCGGTTCTTCCCTGACCGTCAGCCAGCAAGCGCTCAAAGACCTCTACTCGTCACTAAAAGAGTTCCGCCACAAACTGATTCTGCGCCCGCAGGAGATATCCAACTCGCCGGAAGTAGTGCGGCGACTGGGCATCATCGCCATCAATACCGCCATTGAAGTGGATCTTTACGGAAACGTGAATTCCACGCACATCATGGGGAAGAACATTGTCAATGGCATCGGAGGATCGGGAGACTTCACAAGAAACGCGTATATTTCCATCTTCACGTGTCCGTCGGTTGCCAAAGACGGGGCTATCTCAACAATTGTACCGCTGTGCTCGCATATAGACCACTCTGAGCACTCGGTGCAGGTCATCATTACCGAGCGCGGGATAGCCGATCTGCGGGGCAAAAGCCCCCTTCAAAGGGCGCATCTCATTATAGAACATTGCTCACATCCGGACTACAGCGAGGCTCTTAAAGAGTATCTGGCGCTAACCGGATCGGGACAGACCCGGCAGAGTCTGGACTACGCCTTTGCGTTTCACCGTCAGTTTGTCAGGACTGGCAGCATGAAGGGCGCGCCCCTCAAGGCATAGCGGAAAAGACAAACTTTACAAGGATATGGCGCTGGAGACCTCCTTATTCGACTATTCCCTGCCCTCCGATGCGATTGCCCAGCATCCCTCCCAGAAACGAGATCATTCCAGACTCATGGTGGTACGCCGGAATAACCGAAGCGTCGAGCACCGGCATTTTTACGAGTTACCAGAGATACTCGGCGGGCTTCCGCAAAGACCGGTTCTTTTCAGAAACACAGCGAAGGTGATCCGTGCACGTCTTTTTCTTCAGAAACAAAAGGGCTCACCCGTTGAAATATTGCTTTTGCGTCCGGCAAGTAGCGACAGACTGTGGTGGTGCCTTTGCCGCGGGTTGAGAAGACTTCAGGCAAATGAGTGCCTGCTTCTTGCAGACGAGGCAGTCGCCAGGCTCCGGGAAAAGAGCGCCACGGGAGAGGCTCTTTTCGAGTTCTCCGAATCTCCCCTGGCGCTTTCGGAAAGGATCGGCAGCCTGCCTCTGCCACCCTATATCGCACGCAAAATCGGGGACGGAAACGAGGAGGAAGACCGCGTCAGATATCAAACCGTATATGCCAAAGAACCTGTGGCAGCGGCGGCACCCACCGCAGGGCTGCACTTCTCCCCAGAACTGATCTCCACACTGGAAAGACAGGGATGCCGTTTTGAAGATCTGGTACTCCATATCGGGCTGGACACCTTCAGGCCCATATCCACGGAATACATAGAGGAACACAAGATACACACGGAAATTTATGAGCTCTCTTCCAGCGCGGCAAAGGCGATACAAGCCCCCGATCTTTTCAAGCTGGCTGTCGGAACCACCAGTTTGAGGACCCTGGAAGACTATACCCGCAGGGGATACCCGGCGGTCCTTACGCAGGCAGCCGACATCTTCATATACCCGCCGCAAAAGGTTGTCTCCGCAGACGCCCTCATCACCAATTTCCATCTGCCCAAGAGCACCCTTCTATGCCTTGTGTCAGCCTTTCTGACTCCGGGCAGCCTGGACGGAATCGCGTGGCTGAAGAACCTGTACACGGAAGCCCTTCAACAAGGCTATCGTTTTTACAGCTACGGGGACGCCATGCTTATTTTGTGATGAGCACTTCGCTGACCGGAAAACGGACTTTTTTGGCATGGGCGTATTTATCGCCTTCAGACCGGTATCCCAAAGCACACGCAACCACTGTCTTGTAACCGATGGATCCCAGTTCCAAGACGGAGTCATAAGCGGCAGGATCAATACCCTCAAGCGGGCAGGTATCAATTCCCAGCAGGGCCGCGGAGGTCATCAGATTCCCGATGGCAATGTAGCACTGGCGGGCGGCCCACTCAAAGGCCATTTGTGAGCGCGGGCCTTTTACCATGACATCCACAACGCGCTGTTTATAGCCCTCTACGCTTGAGACGGGCACGCCGCGCACCGTGGCGACCCTCTCTATGTGCCTTTGGACATCCGATTCATTGAGTTTCGCGCGGGCGGCAAAAACAACCAGATGGGATGCGTCGGTTATTTGCGACTGATCCCAGGAGACTGGTTTCAATTTGGAACGCAGGGTCGGGTCCGAAACAAAAATAAACTTCCATGGCTGCATACCGAAGGAGGACGGGGTTAAAACGAGGACCTGTTCCAAGGTCGCCAGATCCGAGGGGCTTATCTTTCTGGCAGGATCGAAAACTTTTGTGGCATAGCGCCAATTGAGCGCGCGAAGGAGGAATTCTCCCGATAACGTGGGTGTGGTGGAGGTGGATGACATAAATACTCTGGCAGATTGAATTATAGCAAAGATGTCAATCCTTGCCTCCAGCCGCGGGATCTATATAATAAAATAACTGACGTCGGTATACCTCAAGTGGGTATGGGGGCACCGCCCCCAATCTATTTCCCCGCCCTCAGGGCGGGGGCAGTGGGTGGGTGTTGTACTGATGTCATAATAAAATACTATAGGGCGGGAATATGCTTCAAAGATTATTCAGCTGGTCACCGATAACAAAACTCACGCCCAAACGCGAGACCGGTGATTGGGCCGAGATGCTGGCAGCCGAAGAACTCATAAAAAAGAAATACCAGATACTGGAGCGCAACTGGACCCACGTTCATGACGAGCTGGATATTATCGCCAACGAAGACGGGCAGGTGGTTTTTGTCGAAGTCCGCGCGCGAACAGAGGATGCCAAAGTGCCGGGCTATTTCAGCCTTACAAAAAAGAAAAAGACGGCACTGCGACGTGCCATTATGGCGTATCTGCGAACACGCCCGGAATGTGGATGGCGTTTTGATGTCATAGAGATCAGCTATAAGAATCGGCAGGAATATGAACTCCATCATTACGAGGGGGTCCGTTTATGAATTGTCCCTTTGAAAAGAAATATCCTTCCAGTCTCAGGCGGGATGATGAGTACTACATGACTCTGGCCTATAACCTGGCCATTGAGGCGTACAAGGCAGAAGAGGTGCCCGTCGGGGCTCTTATCGTCAAAGGGGCCGAAGTCATTGCCTCGGCCAGGAACCAGGTGGAGAAACTGAAGGATCCGACCGCCCACGCGGAGATGCTTTGCATTACCCAGGCCGCTGACACAATCAAGGACTGGCGGCTGGACGGTTGCATCCTGTACGTTACCAAGGAGCCCTGTCCCATGTGCGCGGGAGCACTCATGCTGGGACGAATAAACAAAGTGATCTACGCGACTTCAGATCCCAAGATGGGGGGAAACGGCGGAGCCATAAGCATTCACCAGCTCCCCGGCAGTTTTCATAGGTACGAAAGCCAGCAAGGCCCCCTGAGGGAGGATTGCACAGCACTTATAAAGGCCTTTTTTGAACAAAAAAGGCAAGAGACATAAAAAAAGCTCGTCCGGAGTAACCCGAACGAGCTGTAACGAAAGGCTCTCTCGCCAAAACTACTTCTGGCAGCCGCAACCGCAGCTGGAAGAACTCGCGGAAGAAGTGGAGGAAGCGGGAGCAGAGGACTTCTTCTGCTTTTTGGACGAAGTTGTATTCGTGGAGGTGGTAGTGTTGGACATATCGGACATATTAATTATTGATTTGGAATTGTGTCTTTAAATGTAAAAGACGTGAGTATTCTCCCCCTCTCTAGCCTGTGATGCCAAGCAGGTAAAGACCCTAGATGACTTAACAGACTTATCATCAGTACGTTGAACAAATTATTCCGACATGGAAAATAGGCAGATTCTGGATTTCAAAGTTTTTTAGGCTATCTTGCGTGCACCCGCGAATACTCATTGAGATAGGAGAACTCCACCATATCCCTATAATAGTCTTCCAACTGTGATCTAAGCTCTTGGGCTTTATCACCTTGCGGATTAAATATGGGGGCTTTCTTCTCCTGGAGGGCCACAACAACCGCTTCGGCAGGGTTTACCTGGCTGATATATTCTCCAACTTTGGCATTTACAAGCTGCTCGAGAATTCCATCATTCAAGTCGCGTCTGGCTACTATCTTAGCCGGCGCACTCATTGTAAAGGTCTCGGGATGAATAATGGTGAAACCGGACTTGAGAGCTTCCGCCTCGAGGTGCCCGCTTTTGAAGGCTTTTTTGAGGCCATCGGCTTTGGCCGTCAACACTTTCAGATTCTCATTTTGGCGCTTCGCGTCGAGGGCATCCGCCTTTACCTTGGAGGATACCGCAGAGTACTCCTGCGGATGGGATGGGATCACCTTTGTCAGAAGAATAAACCTGCCATCCGTCTGGGTCTGCATGGCCTCGCTGAACGGCTTGCCGGAGAGAGAGAGCATTGAGAGAGCCTGCAGAGAGTCTTCGTCGGCCACCGGATCGCCTGATTTGATGGAGAGCTCTTTTAGTCCGGAGGCATGGACAAGTTCACTCCAAGCCTGTGATCCTGGAGCCATCTTATCCGAGTAGAGTTTTGAAACAACCGTATCCACGATATCGGCGGCCATACGAGCTGCCTTCGTCTGTTTAAAGAGCTTTATTGTCTCTTCGCGATGCTCAGCCAGGATAGGCGGTTTGGGCGTCCTGCCGCTGATGTTTCCTTTGTCGTCTTTTTTCTGCCACTCAACGAACTGTAAGATATTCTGGTCAAAACACTTCTGTAATTCACTCTCCGTGGGTGCCGATACTTGGGAGATAAACTTCTCTGCCGGCAAGCTATAGACCACGCCCTCCCGCGTCTCCGGCATATCGTAACGCGACTTGTTCTTTGAGAAAAACTGTTTTGCCTCGTCTTCCGATACCGTCAGGGAAGCGTCAAACGTCGGTTTGAGTGTAAATGCCTCAGTGGAGTATTGGGTATACGCGGCGTTATAGGCACGCTCCAACGTCGCGGGAAGGAAGAAAACGGCCCCGCCTAGTGCGTCTGTGAGTTGATCGAGCCGCCATCTTTCAACTACGGCGTCTGTCAAGGCATCCTTGGGAAAGCCACAACGCAAAAACTGGTCCTGAAACTCCGCGAATTTCTTCTGGCTAAAGGAGCCCTCCTTGCCTTCAAACACCGGCAGGCTTCCCATATAAGAGGTCAACTGGTCTGCTGTTGGGGTCGGAATACCCAGCCGATCGGCAAGAGCAAGCTCCACTATCCGTTTCCAGGCAAGCTCATCGACATAGGCCCGGTTGGATGGAACGGAACCCGTCTTGATCCACGCCCCTACCTCGGCCAAACGGGTCAGTTCCTCCTTTTGGTTCCTGTCAGAGAGGTCATAACCAAAGAAAGTATCTGTTTTGGCAAAGAGATTCCGGTGGGCGCCTCCAGAAAGCCGCGAGCCTGGCCCATAGGCAAAGATAAAGGGCACTATCATGATGACAAGCAGCGCCATAAACATCCAGCGGTAGTGCTTTTGAAAGTAGGTTTGGAGATCTGTTATCATAAAGGCTTCATTCTGGAACAAAGCGCTTTTGTTGGCGAGAATATTTCTTGGCCTTGAGAGGAATAAGGTGAGGATTTTTGATCATACTCTCTCATCACCCAGAAACAAGGCATATATTTTATTATCATCACTGTTTATCAGTGATGATTGGGTAATACATACTACGTTATCTGGGACTGTGGAAATCCAAAAAAGAGGGCTGTAGGACATATATGTACAATCCACCGGGAACTTTCCAGATAGGAGAAGCTTTGTGGTGAACGAAAGAGATTATAGCAGAGTTTTGGGAGGGGGGTATGACAAGACCTTTTGGACTTTCGGGACAGGAAGGACAAACACAGAACATAGTCGAGCGCGGACAAAATAACGCGGATAACTACGAACCGACACAGAGAACAAAGAAACATCCATGAAGTTTTCGGGGTTGACTGGCAGGCAACAGCACCCACTATTCAGATATGCGATGGCTCTTCTTCCCAGTAGCGCTGCTGCTGGCGGCAACCGCGTTTGCGGATGTCCCGACATCCAAGCCTTTCATCACGATGGGAGTGATACTCCCCCTGACGGGCGACATGGACCACCTGGGACAACCCATCCGTGAGCTGATTGAGTACAAGATCGATCACTTCCCCCAAAATAGCCGATTCTCGTACAAGGCTCTTTTTGAAGACGATCAGTGCCAGCCCAAACTCAGCCTTTTGGCGGCACAAAGGCTGGTCGGGCTCAATCGTGTTGACGTGCTCATGACCTATTTCTCAGGTCCGGGTTCGGTTGTCTCGCATTACGCCACACAGAATAAGACTCCTCACCTGATGTGGTGCTTCAAAGCCGACGCAGCCGACGGCATCTATAATTTCAGCCATATCACGCTCCCGCAAGATTCCGCAAAGAGCTGGACGCAATACGCCGAAAAACTTGGATACAAAAGGCCGGCGTTTCTGGTGCATCGGAATGCAGGCGCTCTGGCAGTACTCAAAGCATTGGAAGATTACAAGATTCATTCAAAACTGGAGTGGACTGTCGTCGAGAATTTCAATCCAGGGGAAAGAGACTTCCGGATGATCCTGTGGAGGCTGAAAGAGAAAAATCCGGATCTATTGTATGTGTACGCCTTTGACCCCGAAATGCCGATTATTCTGAGGCAGCTTCATGAGATCGGATGGAACATCCCCATATCCACGATCACCATGTTCGACATGGAAGTGGACAACCCGCTTGTGGAAGGCGCGTGGTACGTCGGATCGGACTCGCCCTCCCCGGAATATCGAAAGTGGTACACCCAAACCTTCCACAGGGTCAACGCGCCCTATGGATCGGCGCTCTATTCCGACTACGTGGATATGATATACAAGGCCTGCGAATCCTACACCGGAGAGGGGAAACCCAGCCGCGAGTACATCGCCCGATACCTGCGCTCAATCAATGACTTTCCGGGAGCGAGTGGAACAGTATCGTGCAGCAAAATGGGGATCTTTGCCGCTCCACCAACCCTGTTGAAGATCCAGCACGGCATTGTGACGCCGATCAAATAATCAAACCGAGTTCTTTCGGACGGCGGGCCTTTGCAGTTGCGCGGTGAGACTTCCCGCTATTATCAAAATAAGTCCCATCGCTATTTGCGTTGTGATAGTCTCGCGCATCCACAGCCATGCAAAGAAAACGGCCAACGGGATCTGCAGGTAACAGAGCAACGCCGAGCGAATCGGTGGCAATTTTTGCGCCGCAAAGAGCGCCCCCAACGCGCCACAGACCGAACAGACAATCAAGACCGGCAGTTGCCAGTATGCCGAGGGAAGCATCTCCACCTTCGGGGTATGCCCGATCCAAAGCCCCGCAACGCCAACGATCAGACAAAAGAGCGAATTGCTGAAGGAGAGCTTGAAGAGCGGCTCATCGCGCAATTGACGCGCCAACAGTATATTGGACGCGCACAAAAAGGCGGTTGTCATCCCCCAGCCGATTCCCGGGTTGACGGCAAGACGAATGTCCTTGCTGCAGTAAACAAAAATCACCCCGAGAGTCGTCATCGAAAGCGGTATCAAATAACGCTTGAAAAAACGTTTTTGAAGCGCGGCATCAATAAGCACCGTCCAGATAGGATAAGTGAATATAAGCAGATAGCTCTCCGCCACGGACAAATAACGAAAGGTCATTACTGCACAAATAATATTGAGAGCCTTCGCTACGCACAAAAGCAGCGGGTATCCCAAAAAGTTGGAGGGGAAGAATCCACGGCCATTATGCCAAAGACGAGCCCAAGAGATCAGGAATAACGCGACATTCACGCAGATAAGCAGTACGGGAAAGCTGACCTGATGCCCCAGGGCGCGAAGAAGCAGATCATAGAAGGAAAAAGCAAAAACACCAAGGAGTCCCGCAAGAACCGGCATAAAGTTTTCATCCTAGAAGATCATTTTTAGGTTGGCAAGACGAGCCTTTCTGGAGTTAAATTAGGCATATGTCAGAGAACTTGATTGGAAATTGCCTCGTCGCCCAGTCTGGCGGCCCCACCTCCGTGATCAACTCCACGCTTGCGGGAGTCGTTACAGAAGCACTCAAACATGAAGATTATATTGAGGAGATATACGGAGGCAGAAATGGAATACAAGGCATTACGAATGAGGAGTTTGTGAATTTGGCTGAGGAGAGTCAACTCGTTATCCGTGGGCTGCGCTACACCCCCGGTCCGGCGTTGGGCTCCTGCCGCTTTAAACTCAAAAAACAGGAGGACTACGACAGGGTCCTCAAAGTCTTTGAGGCACACAACATCAGATATTTCTTTTACATCGGCGGCAACGACTCCCAGGACACCTCTCTTAAAATCCATGAGGCTGCCGTTGCGAAAGGACAGCCCCTGCGCGTCATAGGGCTTCCCAAGACGATGGATAATGATCTCCCCATCACCGACCACTGTCCCGGATACGGCAGCGTCATTAAATATGTGGCCACGACCATTCGCGAGTTGGCCTGCGATCACAGCGGCATGGGCAACCACGACTTGATCTCGATTGTCGAAGTCATGGGACGCACGGCCGGATGGGTGGCAGCCGGCGCCAGCTTGGCCAAGCGCAAGGATCACCCGCACGATCCTCCGCATATCATCCTGATGCCTGAAATCGCTTTCAACCCCCAGAAGTTTGTCGCTGACGTGCAGAATGTCCTCAAGAGCGAGAAATTCTGCATGGTAGTGGCCTCGGAGGGATTGGTAGACGAGAATGGAAATTACGTCACGGCAAGCACCAAGAGGGACGCTTTTGGACACGTGGCCTTTGGCGGCGGCGGTAATGCCGAATACCTGCGCGACATACTGGAGAAGGAAACGGGCATTGGCGCCAAGATCACCAAACTGGGATACGCCCAGCGCGCCGCAGCACACTGCTCCTCAAAAACGGACTCGGATGAGGCCTTTGCCTCCGGAGTCGCGGCCGTGCAGGCCGCAATCAAGGGCGAGTCCGGAAAGATGGTCACGCTGCTAAGAGCCGATTCCAGCGATTACAAGTGCGAGACCGGACTGGCCAGCCTCTCCGAGATCGCCAACCAGGTAAAGCCATTTCCCTCCCAGTGGGTCAACGAGGATGGCATCTCCCTTAACTACCAGTTTCACAAGTACGCCACTCCTCTCATTGCCGGAGAGGTTCAGGTGCCTTTCGAGAATGGACTGCCCAACTTTGTCCGCATCAGCAGCGCCAAAGTCGAGAAGAAATTGGGAGAGTCCCAGACCGTATAGCGATAGCCGTGGGTTATAACAACCTCTCGGCGACACGCAGCATCTCCTTGATAAGCTCCTTCTTCTCCGGGTATAGAAGCTCCATCATCTCGGTAGAGACGAAGCTGAGCTTATCCGCACGCTGAATGAGCGTACCCAAAGCCGTCTTGGGGATTCCGTGTGTCGGATGATTGACAATGGCATCCTCAATATCCGCGTTCAGATCCAGTTGCGCCTCTTTGCACATAGACAGTCCCCTGGCAGCGTGACCGTCAAAACCGTGGCGATATCCTATATCATGCAGCCATGCCGCAATGCGCGCCTGTTGAACATCCTGCCCCTCTTTCTGAGCCAGAAGCGCCGCCATCTCGACCACAAGCCTGGTATGCGGCGTGATAAAGGAAAACTCCTCCGGGGATAATTTTATATTCGCATAAAAGAATGCCCTGGCCTGCGCTTCCGTGATCATGGGACAAGGGTTTACACCAAGACGCGGGTGTTCGTCAACCAACACATTGGGGAAAGCACTATGCCAGGCTCAAAAAGAGGATTGATAAAAGGCCAAAAGCAATTCCACCAATTGCCATCGGGGAGAGCGTTTCACTAAAGAGCACCGTTCCTATGAAGGCCGTGGCAACGAACGCCAGAACATTCCAGACGGTTCCAGTAATAACCAGAGTGTTGGTCTGGGCGATGGCGGGCAACCACAATAGAGAACCCATCGCGTAAACGGCTATTGCCGAGGCTCCTATGCCCAATGTCGGATGCTGCGCGAACTTCTTGGAAAGAAATTCGCCAAAGGCGAAAAAGATTCCCGAGGCCACCAGGAAGGCCAGCACTTTCCAGGTTATGCCTCCCGGCTTCATTATCTGATAGTCACAGGGACCGTCACGCTCTGATATCCGGGTGCCGTGGCCACAATGCGCCCTTTGGCGGCAGGTCCGCCCTCAACCGTAACGCTGACGGAACGGGCACCCTCCGGAATAATCACATCGGGCATGATAACCGAGGACGGTATGTCGGTCTTGACCGATACGGGCAGTCCGCCCGCGGGAGCCTCTTGATCCACAGAGAAGACCAGCAGGGACTTGCCGCCGGAAATAATATCCAAGCTGGCGGGCAATACCTGCAGCTGTGAGGCATCCACCAGGAAGCTGCCCACCATCAGATCCCCCGTACCCGTACGCAGATAAACGTCATAGCGTTTGCCACCTTCGACGGCGGGAACCGTGAATTCCATCGAAAGGCTGGAGAGATAGCGGGTCGGGACTTCTTTGTCGCCGAGTACAATCGTGTCGGATTGGCTAAATCCGCGTCCCATGACTCCGATCGTCGAACCAACCGGCCCCCGATCGCTGGCCAACGAAAGCACATATTTGTTAACCAGCTTGGCGGTATAGAGCTGGCTTTTCTCCTCGTGATCGCGCACGATACCATTATCGCGGCTCTGGTAGGTCAGGCGGTAAAAGTAACGGGCCTCGGACTGCCCGACGGGCATCCTGAAATCAACACCATACAGGGTTTCAAACCCATCCTTCGGGCTCATGGGGATACTCTGGCCATTGATCACCATTTCGGCCTTGAGGGTGTCGTCGATCACATGGGAGCGATCCAGGTGAGTGGAAAGGGTAAAAGGATAGATGCCCGAGGGATTCTCCGGCAAATACTGGGGAGTAAGATTACTCAGGACTGTCTGCGAACATCCGGAGAAAAGGACCGCCAGCGCGAGTAAAAGACCAACGAGGATTTTCTTCATAGTAGCTCACAGTCTTAAGCCACATAAAAGCAAACTCAAGCACAAAGAGAGATCGAGTTATTAACATTGCGGCGGGCAGACTCGCCTACTCGTTCCGCAGGGCCTCGGCGGGTTTCATCTTCGAGACAATTATTGCCGGGACAACGCCGCTTAAAACAGCCAGAATCAGGGCAGCCAAAGCTATGGTTATGGCATCCAACCACCCGTAGCTCATCGGCAGATTGTAGAACTTGTAGAACTTTACCAGAGTATCATAGGTGCCGGTCAGGCGCGCGATGGTATGCATGATCGGATTTGCCTGGGAGAGGAATAAAAGCGCCAAGACATTGCCCAGAAGAACACCGAGCAGACCCACGATGGCACCTTGCAGCGCATAGATGCCGGCTACGGCCCGACTGCTGACGCCTACGGCCATAACCAAGCCGATCTCCCTTGTCTTACGCAGGACCGTCATCAGCTGGGCAGCCCCCATCGCAAAGGCGGCCACCAATACCACGAAGAGCATCAGGAAAAACAGCATATTTCTCTCGAAGTCCAATACCCACAGGAAATCCTTGAAGAGGTCTTTCCAGGTCAGGACCTGGTACGGCATCCCCAGCTCCCTCTGCAGACGCTCTTTGACGGTCTCCACATCGGCTCCCGGTTTAAGCCGGAGGCTGATGCCATGCGCGGAGTCCCCCATCCCATAAAGATCCTGGAAAGTCGCCAAGTTCATAAGCATTGTGTCTTTGTCAAAGTCGTAGTAGCCCGTCTCATAAATACCCACCACCTTCAGCGTCTTGGGAAGCATCAGCTCATCCTTCCCCAGCTTGGAAATCATCAGGGGAGTATAGACCTCTATCTTGTCCCCAAGCTTGGCTCCAATGCTTTCTGCCAGAATGCTACTGAGCATAACGCCCTCCTCGTCCAGAGCTTCCAGAGAGCCTGCCTTTATGATATTGAGATTTTTATCCTCGTTCTTTTTATTGAAGGGAACCACCAGACTCTCAAGACCGGGTTCTATCCCCTTGACCACCGGGAACGCGGGCCTGCTGTTGTGCTCAATCATGAGGAACCCCTGCCCGAAGGGAGCGGCGGCGGTGACATCCGGGTCGTTATTCAACTCCTTCAGGAGCGCCCCATAGTCCGGCATGACCGCGCCGTTGCGGATTTGAATGTCGCCCATGAACTCCACTATTTTCTGGCGGTAGATATTGTCGAATCCCTGCATGACGCTCAATACGACGATCAGGAGCATCACGCCCAGCCCAACACCCAGAGTTCCGATCCAAAAGAAAGGAGCGCCAAAACGCTTATAGGGAAAGAGTCCCTGCCAGGCGAGATATAAGGTTGTATTGGCCATGATCTTGGTGAACCATTCTCAGGATAAAGCAAAGAGTTTGCGGATGTAAATGCATTTTGAGAAGTAATTTAACCTTGTAGCCTTTTCATATAAGGAAATAATATATCAAGTATGCCACGTTCAGAGAGGACCGCTGTCTATGCCGGATCTTTCGATCCGCTCACCAATGGACACCTATGGATGATTGAAGAGGGATGTAGGCTCTTTGATCGGCTGATCGTGGCCGTGGGAGTCAACTCGGACAAAAAACAGACCTTCTCCCTGCAGGAGCGCCTTCATATGCTAAAGGAGGCCACCCGGAATCTTCCCAAGGTCTCTGTCGCGCATTTCGCGGATGAGTATCTGGTCCGTTACGCCAAGCAGCAGGGAGCCACCCATATTATCAGGGGCATTAGAAATATGTATGACTTTACGTATGAGCAGGCCATGCGACATATCAATCAGGACCTGGCCTCGGAGATCGCAACGGTCTTCCTGATGCCACCCAGAGTCCTGGGAGAGGTGTCGTCCTCAAGCGTAAAGAGCATGATAGGGTCCAAAGGATGGCAAAAGGTCGTGGCGACCATGGTACCGTCCCCGGTTGTGAAGATATTGAGGGAGAAATTCAAGGCCAGGTAGCAATGTTTAGCCTGCCTGCGGCTTGAGGGTCGGGTAGAGAATCACATCACGAATGCCGGGGGCTTCTGTCATGATGATCTTATTTCAATTTTAAGCCCGGACAGCTTTTCCAATTCTTTTATCCATTCATGAGCATAAAAATCAAACTCCTCAAATTCTTTCTCCGGAGTAGTATCAAGTGCCTTGAAACGATTAAAGAGGACCCTCAAACAATGCGTCTTCTTGTCCTTTGCCGTTATCGCCCAGAATTCTATAACACCCAATCCATGTTCATGATGCTGAGCTATCATCCCGGACGGCAAATCTTGTCCGAATGCAATAAACTCAAATTTGGCTGAAAGATGAAGTACCTCTGTCTTCATTTTCTTGAGCCATTCCTCAAAAGTATCGCTAGTAATACTGGACTCTTCCCAAAATTTATATTTATCAACAGGTAGCTGTAAACAGGCCTTTATAACAAATTGCCTGTCGAGAACCGATAACAGGTTACCAGCCTTAGGTCCATTGGTACGATCCAATAAAATACGATAGAGCGCCACAAAGGCGCTAGGTTGGTCAAGGGGAGTGAGCCTGGCGGCATTAAAAACACAAATCTGAAGAGAGTTATCATTCCATTCCACCGCAGGAAGCATACCCGCCAAAATATGTAGAAAAGCGCGTTGCGTTTGTGTAAGCTCCTGCGCACGCAAAGGAAGCGTTTCCTGCAGCTTGGTCCTTTCTTCATCTGTCGCATAATGATCCAACCAGTACTTGACTGCTCGTATACGAAAGTCCAGGTGCTTCTTTTCAAGCGCTGTAAATGGAGATCCCTTGCGTAATTCAAGCTCTTTTACAGCATTCAGATGTGGCATCTGCGTTAATGCCATTAATAACTGGAAGTCTGCTAGGTAATGATCCGGTTCAGGATTAACCTGAGAAAGCTCATAGATTCGCTTATCATCCGCAAAGGCGCTGGGATTGTGATAATACTTATCATGGAAACGATCAAATTCGTTAAAAAGCTTTACAACATAAGCCTCGGAAGGCTCAAAATTAACAGTTTGCCGGGGATTGGGACGGATAAGAAGAAACCGCAGTATTTCTGGCGGAAGAAAGTTGGCCATATCACGAGAGCTAACGCCAAGCCCCTTGCTAGAACTCATTTTGGCTCCGCCTACCAGAAAGAAATCATAAGGACAATTTAGCGGAGGCTCTTTATCAAAAATTGCACGGGAACAGGCCATTGCCACATCTCTAGAACCGCCTTTGGTGCTATGATCTCTTCCAGCACCCTCGATTGTTACAGGGAACACTCTCCATTTGGCGCACCATTCCAATTTCCACGGTAATTTTCCCTTGCCGTCAAAAGGGGATACTTTCCCTTTATAGCCACAGCCTCTGGCCCATTTCACCAAGTTGGGCCGACATTCGTATGTTACTTCTTTGCCATCATAAGCCGTAACCACGGTCGTTCCAATACGTCCACAATTCTCGCAAATGACCTGAAAAGGATGCCAATCTTCAGGACGCTCCGCTCCACTTACATCCTTGTATATACCGCGAACCACGTCTGCCTTTCTCAGGATTGTGTCAATCGCCTCATTGAATCTTCCAGAACGATAGACATCGCACATTTTGTAAAATTCTGGACAAATTCCAAGCTCCTTGAAAACTTCAAAAAAATCCGCGATGTAGTGATCTGCCATATTACTATGCCTTGACCCCGGCGGCGGCGGCGTGTTGCACAGAGGCGCTCCAAGATATTTCTCGAAATGCTCCTTCTCACCATAAGGAATTTCATCAACTGGGTCATAATCGTCGACCCCGAACAAGTAACGAACAGGAATTCCCTTGGACTTTAATGTGCGGAAAATGGCATCATGGATCAAAGGACCACGTAAAGCACCAACGTGGGGTCGTCCGGAAGGGGTCTTGGAATCATTGATAATTTGAGGTCCCTCCAGCTTTTCAATCAACTGATCGCACCAGAACATAGAGCCGTCATGGTATCATATTCCTTTCCGGCGAGCAAACTCTCAATTTCAAAATATTTCGCCCAAACAACCACGCGTAGAGAGCTTCTTGCTTATTTGGTATAAGTATTTATAATGGCGGCATGAAGCACCAGGAGCTCAACATAGATGCCAGAATGTTGGTCTCTTCCGGTATAGGCACTTATTTGCAGAATCTTCTAAAAAGAATGCGACTGGATGCGCTGGGGTTGCACACCACCATCTTTGTCAAAGACGAAGCCGCCGCAATCTGGGTACATAAGTATCAGCCCGCCGCCACAATAAAGTTTTGCAACGAGTGGATCTATGGCTACAAAGATCAGCTCTATTGGTGGAAGCATCTCAAGGGCGGGCTTTTCTGGGCTCCACACTTCAACATTCCCTGGCACGGATACGAGAAATTGATAGTGACCATCCACGATTGCCTGCCCCTGACCCCCTTTGCATATCCGCTCGTGCGGCTTTACGGCGAAGTAATGTTTGGGCGCATAAAGAAGCAGGCCGACGCGGTTCTGACCGTATCGGAATTCTCCAAGCGGGAACTGGTGGCCATCGCGAAATTAACGGATGTGCCCATATATGTCATAAACGACGGCGTGGGACCGCACTGGTTCACAAATCAGATTCCGCCCAGACCCTATCCCTTCAAATACTTCGTGTACGTGGGAAACATGAAAACCCACAAAAATCTGGTGCGGCTTCTGGAGGCGTATAAGAAAGTCAAGCCCACGCAAAAACTCGTCTGCGTCGGGCCCTTTAAAGACCTCAAGTTGCGCGATGAAAAGGCCTGCAGGATACTCGGTAAAATGGGGGATCGGGTGATTACCACCGATTACGTCAGCAATAGGGATTTGCGTGCCGTCGTAAAGAATGCAGACGGGATGCTTTTCCCGTCCCTCTACGAGGGCTTTGGGCTCCCCCCGGTGGAAGCCATGGCGGCCAAGATTCCCGTGCTGGTCAGCGAGACCTCCTGCCTGCCGGAAATCTGCGGGGAGAGTGCCTTTTACTGCGACCCATACAGCGTTGATGACATCGCGCGCGGCATTGAGGGCATACTAGACTTGACCCAGGAAGAACGCGAAAATCGCGTGGAGTCCGGACATGAATATGTGGCACGATACAACTGGGATGACTCCGCGCAAGAAACCATGCGGGTTTTTAAAAATGTCTTGGGGGGCGCCCAATAATCAAGCACCTATCGACTGGTCTACCGGCGCTGGTTTGAGTGAATGTCCGCTATTTTGGGGAAGGGTTGCCGCCCAGACGTCCCTTTGCGGCAGACTCTCCGTTTCAAAGAGCAATCCACGCAGCAGCCAGATAATTCCCTGGAAGACCGGATTGGAATGATGAACGCCTATATACAACCTCTCGGGCACGCAACCCAGCTCGGCCTTTACCTCACAGGCCGTCTGACCAAAGTGAATGCGCTTTAATCCGCGGCGTTCAGCCTCGTCTATGAGCGCGTAAAAGGCATTAAAGTAAATACTGGTGTCTTTCTTGATCTCGTAGTCAAACCCCGTATATAGAGGATACATGGTGTCGCCCTCAATCATTGCAAACTCGCAGCAGATAAGTTTCTGCGTGCCGTCGGGAAATCTGCGAAAACCCAATGAATAGAAAGTATCTTTGGCGGGGTCCTTTTCTATAAATTCACGGGCTTTGTCAAAGAACTTGCGGTTCAACCTCTCAAAAACAACCTTCGCATGATCCATGATCTGGGAGTGCAGATCAAACATCCTGTCAAAGAGACCATCTGCCGTCTTGGTGATGATCCAATACAGTCCTTTATCCACCGCCACTTTCCTGCGTTTTTTGAGCTTATTGCGGTAACGCGTGCTGATGGCCTGCATATAACCGCACTTGGGAAGCTCCAAATAGGCGGTCGGAAGGCTTTCGGGGAAAAAGAAGGTACCGCCAACGCCCCTCTTTACAAAGTTGGTGACCTTCGCCGCCGGCTCTTTGATGATGACAAAAGAGATCTTCATCGAACGAGCCTTCCTTCTGATCTCGTCAAAGACGGCCCGTATCTTCTGCTTGGGCCAGCGCGAAGTGTCATCCATATCGCGAATGCCGATATTGTCTCCGCACGTACTCATAGAACTCCCGACGATAAAGAGCCTGGCATACAGAAACTTCGGCCATACTATGCGGATGCCTTTGACAACCTTATTAATCCAGGGAGAGGCCACCACTAGTAGATTCAACCTTACCGTACAACACGGAATCACCATGGCCACGCCTTTTTCATCCGTTACAATCAGATGGCGGTACTCGGTCTCAGGCAAGTCCGCGCTTTCAAGGGCTTTTTGCAAAGCGAAAGATCTCATCGCCTGCTGGTTGTAAAAACAGTGGTTCCATTCATCGGCGATGCCGTCGACTTTATTCTCCCATCTAAAGGCCAGTTGCATTTGTCTGAATTTTAAGGCTTCGCCTGGTATATTTCAAGGGTTTGTTTGGCCACATATTCCCACGAGAATTTCTCCTGCGCGCGTTGTTGGGCCGCATGGATCAGCTCCTGGCACAGCTTTTCGTCCTCTCCAAGTCTCATGATAGCCCGCGCCAGTTCTTGGGCCGATTTCTCTCCCACGAGGAGCCCCGTTTTGCCGTCAAGGACGACATCCGGGATCCCCCCCACATTGCTCGCAACTATTGGCAGTCCCGCCGCTGCCGCCTCTATAAGTACCACTCCAAGCCCCTCCGTGTCGCCCTTGCTGTCAACGATGGAGGGAGCCACAAAGATATCATGGGAGACATACGCTGCTACAATATCTTTGGAGGACAGCCGACCTGTAAAAGTGATTCGCGGGTTGCCTTCGCTTTCTTTCTTGAGTGCCGGCGTTAAATCCCCGTCTCCGACAATAGTCAGGGAATAATCCGCTGGCAGGAGCTTCATGGCATCAATCAGATACGGGATTCCCTTTCTCTCAATGTGGCGTCCGACAAAAAGCAGCTTTCTCCTGCGTCTTGTTTCTGACACCGCCGGGGCCTTCTCAAACTTGAGTGGCGAGCCGTAGGGGATGATTTTGACATCAATATTCGGGCGTTGCCGTTTAACCAGTCCCGCGGTGTAGGAGCTGTTGGCTATATGCCACCTGGCCCAGCCCAAAGACCACTTGAAAACCCTCTTATAAAGCGCGTTACCAACCGCCAGTTTGTTCTCGGCGGAGTGGTAGTGGTATATCAGGGGAATCCCCGCCCATAACGCCGGGAGGGCCATCCACGCATGGGGGAACGGCCAGTGGACTTCCACGACGTCATATTTTTTTCTCTTCAGGAGAAGCCCCATCAGCGCCCAGAACCCGCCCCAAAGATAAAGACAGGCCAAAAAGACAAGGAAGGGGTTGCGCCTGATTCTGCTGGGAGCGCCTTCCTCGCCTGTCAGGGTCTCCCAGGAAGAGGGTCCATAGCGAAACCGATGGACCTTCATGCCATCGATAGTGTGGCTTTTGAGCCCCCTCCAGCTAGGCGCGAGAATCTCGATCTCACAGCCCAGCGCTGCCACACGGCGGCAACACTCCCGCAACCAGGGGACTTGATCGTCCTTCTCGTAACGGGGAAAAACCGAGGTGATGACAAGTGCACGCATAATCTGGTTATTTCCAGACACGTTTTAAATCGCCGGCCGTCTTGTGTCTAAAAGCGGTTTCCAAGTCTATGTCCAACTGATTGCATATCTTCAGCAGCACCCAGAATACATCCGAGGCTTCGTCCTCTGGACAAGAGATTTTTGATTTCTTGCTGACTGTCATTTTGATCTTCTTGCGGATAGATTTGGTCAGCTCGCCACACTCCTCAAACAGGAACATTAAATTTTGTTCCACGCTCTCTTTGTGGAATTTTTTTATTTTAACCATCTTACCAACAAAGGACTGACAGTCCGGTAGACTGGGGTTGGCGGGGAGTTTCAAATTACCGCGCATAAAGATACTCTACAGAAAAGCGCCTGTTGTGTAAATAGCCCTCATAGGACAAACTGCTTTGGAGCCTATTTCCAGACACGCTTTTTGTTGATTTCTTCCTTTTCCCAGAATGCTCTCTCCAGATTGATATTCTGTTTGTTGCAAATATCCAACAGGTAGAAAAGAATGTCCGCGGCTTCCAGATCCGGATGATGCCTGTCGGACTTCTCGTCTGTTTTTATGTTCGAGGCCTTGCGGATGGCCCTGGCAAACTCACCGCATTCCTCCAGCAGCAACATAAACTTCTCCGGCAGACTCTCGCGATCAAAGCCGCGCAGATGGGTTGCCCAGGCCACATATTCCTGCAGGTCTTTGATGCTGGATCTCCCACGCGCCTCCATCGAGTCTGTCATACAAAACAATTCTTGCCAACAAAATCGCTTTGTGCAAGAATATAACACTTCCCGCTCAGGTGGTGGAATTGGTAGACACGCATGTTTGAGGGGCATGTGCCGTGAGGCTTAAGGGTTCGAGTCCCTTCCTGAGCAATTTTCAAGTTTGACGCTTTATCAAATATAAGAGAGACTGTCGGCTAAATCACTATGGCAGATCCCGAAACACCGTCCCAACAGCCCGCCGACTTGAGTTCGCTGGAGGGCTTGACCTTGGGGACTGCCTGGAGTGCGAGTCCTGCAGGCTCCGCTCCACATGAACGCCGCGATAGTGAACGGGAAAATTTCAGGGGGGGCCGTCCGCCATTCAGGGGACAGCGTCCCGAAGGCAGGGAACGCAGGTTCCGCAGGGAAAATGATGGGGCGCGCGAACGTCCCGCTCCCATTGAACCGCCTTCCCTCAAGGTCGTTTTCTATCCCGAAGAGGCTCCGTTTAAGGCCCTCACCAAAGCCATCAAGGCATCCAAACGCACCTACGAGCTCTTTGAAATCTCCCGGCTTATTTTGGAAAAACCCGAACGGACAGCCGTTACCATCAGCCAGTTGCCCGGCGCTGAAGGAAAACAAAATCTCATATTTGTTTCCACGACCGACGGGACGGTTTTCCTCTCGGAGACTGAGGCATTGGATCATGCCGCGTCTGCTGCGCTGGAAAAGTTCTTCAAGGTAGAGGAGGTCCAGGTGGAGGGACCGAAGGGCAGTTTCCCCGTCATTCACCGCTGCGGCATAACAGGGAAACTGATCGCACCTCCCAATTACCATCGTTACGCGCAGCTTCTAAACAAACACGTAGCGCAAAATCTTCCCAACATGGCGTTGCCTGCCGTACAGTCGCGCATAGAGAGCGTCAAGGAGCCCGATGTCATCAAGGAGTGGATCGAAGAGATGAAGAAGATCCGCAGGTATACACTTTTGGTGCAGTCGACTCCACAGAAGACAGCTCCCGCAACGCAGGAAGAGACTACACCCGAAACTCCGGCTCCGGCGACATCCGAGGCGCAACCGCCAAGTCCCTCCCCAGAGCCGCCCGCCGCGCCGATTGAGACCATATCCTTTGACGGGGAGGAGGCCGCCATAGCCTATCTAAAGGCAAACCACAGAAACACTCTTGTCAAAGCCGCGCCCCAGGCCAGATTGACGGTCAAGCAACTGGAAACCCTGCCGAGGGGAGAGGTCAGACGCTCCATTGAGGCGGCCAGAGCCTTGCAGATGAAATTCCCATTGGATACTGCAAACACGATACGCGGAAGGCTGCGCCGGATGGGTTTCTGCCTGTACAAACAGGGCCCGAAAGGCGTTTCCTATCTGACGGCTGTCAAAAGAAAATTCAGAATCATCGGACAGACTTTTGCCCCGGAGGTTCAGCAGGTCATTGAGTGCATTGAGAAAAATCCTCTCACCTCAGACGCGGAGCTTCCCAAACAGATGCTGGGCATTACGGTGCCGACACAGACACAAAGCGGCACCGCCCCCACCCTTTCCGCCGAGGAAGATACCGCTGTCAAGAAACTGCGCCAGACTCTTCAGTGGCTTGTGGAACAAGGTTACGTGATTCATTACGGGAACGGAAAGCTCTTTGTGCCGCCAGCCAGACAACCCAACGCCCCCAAGAAAGATGAGGACGAGGAAGAAAGTGCGGAGGAAACCGCCGCTCCCGAATCAGCCGAGGCTACAACCAGCGAGACGACTGTGGCAAAGACAACCCCAGAGGCGAACCCACAGGTCAGTATAGCGGCCCCAGCTGAGAGCGTAGAGAATAAGCCTGCCTCTGAGGAACCGGCAAAGGAATAGTCACGAAGCAAGGTTCTATATAGCCGAAAGCCCAACATTCTAGCCACTGGTGCTGGAAGCCAACCGCCGCACCACAGCGCGGAAAGCATCGACCTCAACACGCTCTCCATCTCTGAGGATCTTCGTGCCATTCCGGGTGCCAATGAGACAGGGCACTCCCATCTCGCGACTGATAATGGCGGCATGGCAGGTAATGCCACCCTCATCGGTGACAAAGGCCGCCGCTTTTTCCATTGCCGGAGCGAATTCCGGAATGGTCATGGATGCCACCAGAATATCGCCCTGCCTTACCTTGTGCAGTTCAGAAATATCATGCACCACACGTACGACTCCCCTAGCCTTCCCGAGGTTCGCCGCAGTTCCCCTTACAACAGGGGAAGTTTTTGATGCTTCCTCTTCATCCGGCATCGCCATTCTTTTTGCAGCTTCTCCAAAGAACGTCTGTACCTGCCTATTCTTCATGATATAGGCCATACCCATTTTGCGCTCGCGCAAATCAATGGAATCAGGAGAGAGCTTTCTCGACAGCATCGCCTCCATCTCATCAAAGCTCAGATAAAGAGTATCCTTGCGATTTAATCCCAGCTTCACGGCAACAGCTTCTATGAGCGAGGATGCCTGATGGAAGGTTCGGACATACACCTCAACCCTATGCGTACGCAGATGGGAGTTTTTCCTGGCAATACTGACCAGCTCCAATAGCCTTCCGCGCAACTTCAGTTTCTTGAGGGCGGCTTTGTGCGCGCTCTCGCGCGCCACTTGTCTTTCCAAGGCGCTTTTGAGGCGGAGGACACAATTTTCCCGCAGGAGAACGCCCAGTCTCTTGATAAAATCTTCCATCGTCCAAGCCCAACCGAACATATCGTCGGTGTTGATCCAGGAGTAGGCCCTCTCGTGTGCTCTGAGGCGCAGCAACACCGCTTTCGGCAGGTTCAGGCGACCGTGGCCCCGTAAGGAGATTCTCCGGGCAAGCTCAGGGTAAGCGCTTTGTATGAGGGCACCGATTTCCAGCAGATCCCTTTGCTCCTTGATAACCGTAAGAGAATCTGTGGTGCTGGTGAGCAGCAGAAAATACTCTTCCAACCGAGATTCTTCTCCCAGGCGCTTCAAATGTTCGCGCAGCGGAACCTTAATGAGCGCGTCCAGATTCGGAAGAAAATAAACAATGGGAATCATTCTAAGCGCAGCCCGGTGGAACACCCGCAGCCCTCTCAAAACTCTACGGCGCGACAGCCTTCCCCAGGAAGTAGCGGCCAAAAGCTCACCCAACTTTTGGAAACGGTCGCACTCCCGATAAGACCTTCCGGCAATCGCACGCAGTCTTGCAGGCCGCAGGGCAAGACGGGAAACAAGCTCATCAAAAGCCGCCGACTCTTTGGCCTCGCAGTATTCGCAAAACGCAGCCATCTTGGCATTTTTGAACTCCCAATCCACGCCAAGAACCTCTCTGAAATATCTGCCTGCCTGACCTTCAGCCTGCAGCATCTCGCTTGTCCAACTAAGGCGCTTTTTGACGCAAAAAACCCATTCGAGGGGACTCTTGTCCATGGTTGTAATGGGGCGGGCCTGAAGAATAAAAATGTTGCGCCCGCTTTTGGCCCACTCGATATCCATGGGGCTTTTATAAAGACGCTCTATCTTGGACCCCGCCTGAGTCAGCACCCTGATATCCCGTTTAGCCAGAGAAGTACCGTGGATCTTCGGCGCCCTGAGTGCCCCCTTTCCCTTGGGGACATAATAGGTGTAGGGAGTAGTTTTTCCGCCGACAAGAGACTCACCCAGACCGCGCACGGCTTCAATAACGAACTCCTTGCGATCAGCGCTGACCGGATTGACCGTAAACAAAGTGCCGGAGATCTCGGCGGGAACCATCTCCTGCACCAGAACCGCCATCCCGGCTTTATAGTGGTCAATTTTGTTCTTCTGCCTGTAAAAGAAGGCCCGCGGACTCCAAAAAGAGGCCCAGCATCTCACGATGGCTTCAACAACATCATCCACTCCCGATATATTCAGGAAAGTGTCATGCTGACCCGCAAAAGAAAGAGTTGGCAGGTCCTCGCTGCTGGCAGAAGAACGAATCGCCACGCGGAAGGGTCGAAAGCGGGCTGTTTTTTTGAGAACTGCCAGATTTTCTTCGAGCTCTTCCATCAATGCCACCGGAAACGGAGCTTTCAGAAAACGTCTGCGGAGTGCCTGACACCCGGCCAGGGTCTTTGGGTAGGAAATATCAAAACGCTTAAGCTGCTCGAAATACGCCCTTGTGGTAACACAAAAGGCCGCCATCTGGGGGACTGGCAATACTTTCAACCTGGAGAGCGAGGCCGCCTTCCCTCCAACAACATCCAGGCTCCGCGACATAGGATCGTTCAGTTGGACAATGTAGGCGGTACGCATAGTTCTACTTTCTTTCCCTCTCCAGCCGTGGGCGACGGAGTTGTCCCGAGAGGGACCATGGGGAATCTATGATTATTTTCGCCTTCCGCGCAAGTGGTTTTCCTTTGCCCACTCGCGTTTGGGTTTGGAGACAAAAGAGAAGAAATAGGGGCATCCGGGCGTTTCGAAATGCTCGGCAAAGCCGCGGGAGAGATAGCGGCGGAAGGAATCATTTATGCCGGCCGCCTGGTTGCAGAAGAGCCTCAGGTAGTAGGGCCTGCTGCCGGTCTGCGCGGCATAGTAGACTTTGAATATCTTGCCTGTGGCGTTGCGCGGGGAGTTCTTCCACAGGAGCCGGGTGAGAAGCTTGTTGATCTCGGGCGTTGAAAGAGTCTTGTCCTGTTGGGACTCCACATTCTGCGCCTCTTGAAGGAGCTTTTCGAGATTGAAGCTCTCTTTGGCAGAGAGGAAGATGATCGGCGCAAGGGCCGTGAAGAAGAGGGAGCCCTCCACGCTCTCGCGGCAGGCGGTCTCAAAATCCTTCAAGGTCTCGTAACCCTCTATCTTGGCCCCTTCCTTGAACTGCTCTGCCGCCAGATCCCACTTGTTGACGACCACAATGATCGGCTTGCCCGCCTTCTGTATCTCGCCAGCAAGAGCCTTATCCTGGCTAGTGACGCCATCGAGCGCGTCTATCACAAGGATCGCCACATCGGCCTTCCGCAAGATATCACGGGCACGCATCTGCGAGAAAACCTCCACTGGAGAAGATACCTTGGCGCGCGCCTTGAGTCCGGCGGTATCGACCAGTCTGAAATGGTAGGTTCCCTTTTTGCCAACGTAATCCAACTCCACGGAGACGGGATCTCGGGTCGTGCCGGAGACCGAACTGACTATGGCCCGGTTCTTTCTCAGGAGCGCATTGGTCAAACTTGATTTGCCGACATTGGGTCTGCCCAGAATCGCAATGGAAGGACGCCGCTCTGATTTACTGGGGGCAGGCACATCCGCGGGGGCCAGTTTCAAAAGATTGTTGCGCAGGCCCTCAATACCGCGATCATGTTCGGCCGAAACAACCTGCCAGCGCGGAAAGCCGTATTTGATAAATTCACCCTCGTCAAAAACAGTGTCCTGGCGGTCTATCTTGTTTATGATGAGCATCACCTTCTCCGAGTGACAGCGAAGTTTTTTGGCAATCTGGTCATCCAGCGCGCTGGGCCCCGTGCGTCCATCAACGACAAACAGAACCATGTCGGCAGCCTCGATGGCGAGATCCACCTGGGCCTCAACGGCATTGAAAAGCTCTTCCGTTTCCTTCGGCACATCCTTGATCTTGCGCAGTCCCCATCCACCCGTATCCACCAGAGTCAACCCGGGAACAAGGTCCTCCGTATTGGAATCGCGGGTAATCCCCGGCTGATCGTGGACTATCGCCAGCCGCTTTTTCAGCAGCGCGTTAAAAAGCCTGCTCTTGCCCACATTCGGGCGCCCTACGATAGCTATGGTTTGGGACATCTGCCAATTCTGACACAAAACAAAGAATTTCTCCAGCCAATAGACAATAAGGTCGCCGATGCTTAATATATTGCCTTAGCACTTAGGGCTTGCAAACTTTCCCTAAAACCCCCACTCTCACGGTATTATGGAAGCTCGCAAGGTTATTGGCATCGTATGCGCTGTCTATGCGGTTCTTATGGCTATTTCAATTGTCATAGGTTTTATCAATCCGTTTGGACGCGGCAGTCTCGTCATGAGGCAGGTCGGCGGCGTGGTTGGACTGGTTGTCAGCGCAGGAACATCCTGGTATATGCTCAGGGACGAGAAGGTTGTCCCTTTGGATGAATCCAGCAAGGATAACCCCAACCTCTAGGGCTCCTTATCCTATCCAGAGAATGCTCAAGTTTCGGGCGCTGGCCAGTTGGCTCTCAACGAAGTTACGCCACTCGCCAAAACGTTTCTCGATTGCTGCCGTCCGTCGGCCCGCCGGTCCTTTCAACACCGCCCACAGCCCGATAATCACAATGCAGGGATGTTGTTCTCCGCCAGTGCGCTCCTTGGCCGAGCGCAGCGCAGCCGCCACCCACAGGGGTCCCAGCGGCATATTGAGCAGATTCACGATGGCCGTACCATTCTCAATCACCATGCGCTCCGCGGCTCCAGCCAGCCTTTCGAGGGCAATGGAGCCATTCTCTGCCAGCGCCATGTTAAGGCCGCGGTTGACCTCATAGATCTGGGCGTCCTCCAATAAAAGCCGCCTCTCTATCAGACGGGTCAGATAAGATTGCGCGAAACTCTTCACCTGTCGGTCTTCTTGAGGTTTTTGAACTCCTTCTCAAAATCTGCTATATCCCTGAACTCCTTGTAGACGCACGCGAAGCGGATATAGGAGATCATATCCAGCTTCTTGAGTTTCTCCATTACCTTGGCGCCCACCGCGTCAGACGGAACCGCGTCGACAAACTTTTCCTCCAGCTCTTTTTCTATCTCGTCAACAAGCGTATCTATCTGGGAGGGTTCTATCGGGCGCTTGCCCATGGCGCGGGTAATTCCGCTTATTATTTTTTCCCGGTCAAAAGGCTCCCGACGCCCATCGCGCTTTTGAATCACCAGATTCTCTTTGAGAATACTCTCCTGCGTGGAAAATCGAAATTCGCATTTCTCGCACTCACGGCGGCGACGAATCACCCTTCCGTCGGGATTCATACGGGAGTCCACCACCCTCGTCTGTTCATTGCATTTGGGGCACAGCATGGAGATGATTCTTCAGACAAACAGGCTCTGCTCAAGCACAACTTATTCACATTTGCAGTAATTTGTTCCATGTTTATTATCAACACGTTGCCGATATATACACAAAGCACAGGCATAGCGTGGTTTGACATGGTATTAGCGCACGACTTCCAAATAATCTCTTGACCTCTTTGTTCCCAGCATATAGGCTCTCCTTGTTTACCCGCCGAAAAGAGCAATCGTTTTGCTTGAAAGTTTCGGCCTTTCTTATGGAAGAAAATACACCCGCTGCGGGGGAGGCTCGTTTCCCGTCAATAACCGTATCCGGTATCTTGGACATTGATGAAGGTCCAAAGAACGGAACTCTTTTGCTGCCCGAAAACTGCGGCAAGTTCAAGCCCACCGACCCCTTTGTTCCCAGAGAGCTTGTTCAGAAACTCAAGTTGCGCAAGGGCAATTGGATAACTGGGCAGGCAACCGCCGACCCGCGGTTCAGAAATCCCAAAGTGCGTTTTGTGGACACGATTGACGGCCTGACCATTGAGGAAAGGCGCACGAAGCCGGATTTTCTGCAGCTGACAACAATCACCCCGGATGAGCATCTGCGGCTGGAGACGGGCGATGGAAGAATGACAAATCGGGCCATCGATCTCTTCTGTCCTATCGGCAAGGGCCAGCGCGGATTGATCGTGGCCCCTCCCAGAACGGGCAAGACAACGCTCCTGCGCGACATCGCCATAGGCGTCATGGAAAATTACCCGGAATGCCTGGTAATGGTGGTACTCGTTGACGAACGCCCCGAGGAGGTAACTGATCTCAAGAGGAGCCTGCCCAAAGCCGAGCTTTACGCCTCATCGAATGACGAGCCACTCAGAAACCACCTGCGCGTGGCCGAACTGGCTGTTGAGAGAGCCAAAAGACAGGTGGAGGTGGGTAAGGATGTCGTGGTGCTGATGGATTCGCTGACCCGGCTCTCAAGGGCCTACAACTCCGCCAGAGGCGGCGGCGGCAGAACCATGAGCGGAGGACTGGACATTCGCGCGCTCGAAAAACCCCGCCAGTTGTTCTCCGCTGCCAGAAACACCGAGGAGGCCGGGAGCCTGACTATTATCGCCTCGGCGCTTATCGAGACGGGGAGCAGGATGGACGATCTTATCTTTCAGGAATTCAAAGGAACCGGAAACATGGAGATGGTACTCGACCGCAGGGTCGCTGAGTTGCGTCTGTGGCCAGCTATCAACATAGCCTCCTCAGGAACGCGCAGGGAAGAGCTGCTCGTTCCCGAGAAGGATCTGGAAAAGGCGCATTTCTTCCGCCGCGCCGTGGCCGGGATGAAACCCGACGAGGCAGCGGAGACCGCTCTGGGAAGAATGGCCAAGACAAAGACCAACAAAGAGCTTCTGGCCCTCTTCAAGGTTTAATACCCGCTGAATTTGACTGTCAAAGAATCGCCCTTATATTAGGTAAATAGATTATCTAGTTGTCACGAGATGTTGATTTGATAAATATCACTGCAAAATCACTGCTCCACAGTGATTTTAACTTGTCCATTTTGGGGAAAACGAAACGAAAACATTGCCCAATATATATCAAGCAGTTAGCCACGCAATTATTACCGTGATACCATTGGCTAAAGTGAACTGGACTTTGAACCAAAGGAGGTACAGGGAGGGGAGTAGATGGGCACCAATGTTTTCGTAAAATACAGTAGGACTTATTTGACTTATAGGACATATATGTACGATCCACCGAGAACTTCTCCGATTGAAAGAAGAACCGTGGCGAACGAAAGGGATTATAACAGGTTTTTTGGGGGGTATCCCGATGGACAAGATGGGCATACATGGACAGTGGAGCCCCACCACTTTGCAGTGGTGACCCCCTACTCCTAAGCTACGGCAACAAAACTCTATTGGCCTATCTTATCGCGCAGCCGAGCTGTAGCGATCCGCCTTCGCATACTATGGCATGACAGGCCCGCCTTCGCCTTCGGGTGACGGTGTGCGACGGACAAATGGGGCTCTTTGCTTAAGGCGGGTAAATAGGACCTATCGGATGATCGGACACATCAAGAGTACAAGTGCAGTGTTGACTTGCGTAGCGCTTGTAGAAACTATACCAATATGCATATGAGAGTTGCCCTTATCCTTTGCCTATTGGGCGCAACTTTGAACGCTACGGAGTCGGTAAGAATCGGAGTCAACCTGAGTTTAGCTCCCGGAGGAGTTGCCAGTGCCATAGAGCTGCGGGATGCCATGCTGATAGCTCAAGAAGAACTCAATGCCCGGCCTGAAACCCTATACAAATATGAGCTGCTCTTTGAAGACAATTCCGCGAATTCCAGGGGGTCAGCGCTGGCTTCCCAAAAGCTCATTCACATAGACAAAGTAGACGCTCTGATTACAGTCTTTGATTATGCCATAGCCCCCAGCGTACCCTTGGCTAAACAAGCAAATATCGCGTCTGTGGGAATTGGCTGGGGCGCAAGCCTGATCGATGGAAAACACAGCTTTCTTTTTGGCTGGAGTGAACTCTCACAGGCCAATCGTTTGGCGGATTACCTGGAGAGCAAACAAAATAAAAAGATCACTATCATCGCGGCAAGACAGGCAGGCGTGCCGGGGATCGTCAAGCGGATACAAGAGCGCCTTGCAGGCATGCAAAAGCCGACCGTCATCTGGTATAACCGCGAGGACTGGGATCTGAGGCCCATGCTACTGAGAGTCAAGGAAAGCAATCCAGACTGCCTAGTGCTGCTCTCGTGGGACAGCGACTTTAAGAAGATCATGTACCAGTTAAAACAGATGCCAGAGTTCAAACCTGAGCTTATAGGGCTGGGGTTCTCTTTCCGTTTTGCCGAAGACAGGACACAGACAATCGGCGCTGTTTTTGTAGCCTCCAAGGAGTATCCTACTGTTCTTTGCCAAAAATATGAGATACGCTATCATCGCAAGATCACACATGATTACGCGCCCTATGCGTATGATGGGGTAAAGTTCCTGGCGAATATTCTGGAAAAGTCCCCCAATGATAGAACACCTATCCGTCAACGCTTCTTAAACGTACTGCGCAGCACACAGAGGTTTGACGGGGCAACAGGCAATTACACGCAGGATGGCGGAGTGTTCGATACCACCTCTTCTCTCTATCGCATAACACCTAAGGGTGAGGTGCAGGTACCGTAGGCTACCTGCTGTAACAACCGGTATAAAACCTATACCGCCTCGTATTTGCCATCGAGACGTTTGGAGAGAAGCCCGCGCAACTCAAGATCCATGACGAGAGCCGAAAGCCGCACAATGGGAATTTTGGATTTGGCGGAAATCTCGTCAAGCGAAAGCGCATCACCCTCTTCAAGAAAGACCAGCTCCCCCGGCATCTCCGATTTGACAACTTTTCTGACAGCAGGAAAAGCGGACTCGTCATCGAAGAGATCTGGCTGCAAAGGCGGCGGACGGTTGGTGAAACAGCGGTAGAAATCCTCCGGCGAAGTAACCAGAGTCGCCCCGTCCTGAATCAGTTTGTGCGGGCCGCGGGCGGTCGCCTGGTCAACTCTACCCGGAAGGGCAAAGAGCCGGCGTCCCAGTTTTTTTGCAATGGAAGCGGTTATCATGGCTCCTCCAGCCTCATCGCTTTCCACTACCACAACGGCACTCGCGAGTGCCACGATCAGGCGATTTCGGCGGGGAAAACCCGTACGGTCGGGGGGACGCCCAAAGGGGAACTCGCTCAAGAGAAGCCCCGTTTTGGAGAGGCCGTCGAAAAGCTGCTTGTTCTCGGCCGGATAAACGATATCGATGCCCGTTCCCAAAACGCCTATAGTGGAGCCTTCCGCCTCCAAGGCTCCCTGATGCGCCGCCGCGTCTATGCCGAGGGCCAGACCGCTGACAACCGGGACGGCGCGCTGCGCCAGGTAAGAGGCCAGCTCCCTGGCGAATTTTTTTCCGTACTCCGTTGGTTGGCGGGTTCCCACGATGGCCACGCTATTGAAGATAGAGGAAGGGTCGAAAGGTCCCTTGGCAAAAAGACCCAGGGGGGCATCGGAAAGATCCAACAGGAAAGGCGAAATCTTTTTGGCGGGAACCCATCTGGCGGAGTTCTTCTTTAACTTCTCTTTGAGCTCGTCGAGATTGATCTGTTTTTTCCAGTCTTTGATCTCTTCGGGGGGATTGGCGAGAAGCTCCGGGGCAGAACTCTCGCGGAGCCATTCCCGAACCCTGGATTGGCCTATCGGCAGACAGCTAAGGATCATCTCGGCGTCTATAGGGTCGAGCATGGAAAGAGGCTACCGGAAAAGAAGCGGGGCGTCAATGGGAAGGCTGGACATATGGCAAACTGATAACGTTGGAACGTTGCCTTATGTACCGTGGGCTTAGGGCAGTGCGCCACACGGCTGAGTTATGCGCCCACACATCCGATTATGTCGAATTGGCAGAAGATAATTTTGCGACGGTTGTGTGGACTCGTTGGAAGACGCCCAAAGTCTATCCTGGAGCTGAGTCAGTTTACGATAACAAGTCGCTGAAAGAGGCTATTTGGAGAGCCTACGGTTAGAGCTATAGCGTATGAAGGGATAAATGATCAAACCCACAAGGAGAACGCATCCTGTGGCAACGGCAACCGGATGAAACTCTTCGGGGACAGTTAAAATAAGCAGCTCTACAATCAGCCAGGCAACCGCCAGAATAATGACCGGCCAATGCCAGATGCCCAGAGTAAAGGCGCCTTTCTGAGCGACCTTTTTGTGACCGAAGGCAAAGCTGAGGACCGTGGTCAAGTAAGCGGCAATACCAAGGACTGAACCGGCCGCGTAGAGTACCGTGGCTGTATCCGCCAGAAGTACACAAACAATACCGACTGCGGCCACCAGCCAGACTGCATTCTCTGGGATTTGGTGCGAAGAAACCCGGCTGAAGAAAGAGGCTCCCGGGAATCTACCATCACGTGACATGGCAAAGATAATGCGCGCCGACATGGCAATACCTATCAAGGCACAGGCAAAAACAGAGACAACCACGAACACCAGAAACATATTGGCAAGCCCCACACCAAGCACACTATGGGCGATATCCGCCAAAGGGCTGCCCGAGGCGGTTATCTTGGCAACATCTGGAATTGCCATGGTAAAAATAGCAATGAAGAGGAAACCCAGGACTCCGCCTGTCAGGATTGAAGTGATAATACCCCTTGGAGCGACACTATGAACACCAATCGTTTCTTCTCCCACATCGGCCGAGCCCTCAAAACCTATGAAAGTCCATATACCCAGAAGACAGGCCATGAGAAAGCCTTGCCAGTATGGAGGCTGCGTTTGGGGTAACGAGAATAGGAGCGATGGATGAAGGTGTCCTGCCGCGGCCGCAAATACACCGATGAGAATGGCAAAACCGATCAAAGCAGCGATCTCGGTGGCAACAGCAATGAGGTTGATCTTTGAAGCAAGCCGAACACCGTAGATATTGATCAAAGCCTGAAGAACAATCAGAAAAACGCAGATGCACTTGGACTCAAGAGGGCTATAGGCAACTCCCGTGAGCGCCCTGAGAATCGGCACCAACGTGACATTCACGGAAGCTCCGCTAATTGCCCAGACCCCCAGTAGCATCCAACCTGCCAGCCAGCCGACAAAAGGCCCAGCCAAACGTGTGGTCCAATTGTACAACGAACCAGCCAAAGCAATCCTCCCGGCCATATCCGCAAAGACAAGGGCCACCAGGGTATGCCCCAAAACGACCAACCACCAGCTCCAAAAACCAAAGGGACCGGCCTTCTGAAGAACAAAACCATAACCGGCAAACAGCCCCGTCAAAATCGATATGGCGGAGAAGGCCACCGAGAAGGAGGCAAAGAAATGAAGTCCCCTTTTAAGCTGTGGCTTGTAGCCAGCCTCTCTAATGGAATAATCGTCATCGGGCAGCGGCACAGGCATGGGCAAGGGTAACCCAAAGACAGCGGAAAATCAAATTCTCTTTGGGGGTTGGACGGGCTCCTAATGCAGTTCTCCCAGCATAGGACGGATAAGAACCTCCTCAACGTCGCACCGGCCACTCAGGCTTAGTATGGCGGCCACCATTTTGGCGATATCCTCGGGAGCGATAAGTCTTTCGGGTTTCGGCCCACCGCGATATTTCCATATATCCGTATAGGTGGCTCCGGGCGCCATGTAAGTAACGGCGACGCCATCTTTTTTGAGTTCGTTGCGAAGGTTGACCGCATAGCCCCGCAGCGCCCATTTGGTAACGCTGTACATGGGTACCACATGAGAAGCCTCCAAGCCCGCGCTGGATCCCGTTATCACAATCCGACAGGGCTGGGTGTGGTCCAGATATGGCAGGAGAGTTTGGACCAGACCAAAGACGGAATAAAGATGCAGTTCCATCTGCTTTTCAAAGATCTTGCGGCTGCCACTCTTTAAGCCGCCCTCCAGGGCAATCCCCGCGTTCAAAACAAGATTGCAGAGCCCCTTTTTATTTTTTTGGACGAAGGTTCTTATGGCTTTGAGGGAATTGGGGTTCGTAAGATCTGCGGGAAGAAATGACACTTTGGTTTTGCCAATGGCTTGGACAGCGGCGGCGGATTTCTTGAGAATGTCCGGATTTTTGGCCACCATCAGCAGGTCATGTCCCTGTCGGGCAAGCTCGCGGCAGATAGCCAACCCTATTCCACGGCTCGCGCCGGTAACAAAGGTTTTCATGGGAAGAACAATAACAAGCTCTGCTTATTTCGTAAAGCCAAAGAAAAAAACAACCAAGAACTATACCCCAGATAGTTTGTGCCCCAGCGCCAGCAGCTTCTCCCGCATAATCTCCGTCATTTGAGATTTGCGCAGCGCCTCGTCGGCGGTAATCCGGCCCTCCTGGAGAAGCGAGATCAGCTTTTGATCGAGGAGTATCATACCCAGACTGGAGCCAGTCTGAATATCGGAATTGATGCGGTAGGTCTTGTTCTCGCGGATAAGAGAGCCTATGGCCGGAGTATTGACCATGATCTCGTAGGCCGCGACGCGTCCGCCTCCGACCTGGGCGCACAGAACCTGGGAGATGACCGAGACAATCGTCGACGAGAGCTGCGTGCGGATCTGATCCTTGGTGCCGGAAGGAAAGGCATCTACGATGCGGTCCACTGTGCGGGCCGAGCCGGTAGTGTGTAGGGTGGCAAAGACAAGGTGTCCTGTCTCGGCGGCGCTGACGGCAGCTTCGATCGTCTCCAGATCGCGCATTTCACCGACAAGGATGTAGTTGGGATCCTGCCGCAGGGCGCCGCGAATGGCGTCGGAAAAGCTCGGAACGTCCACCCCGACCTCGCGCTGAGTGACCACGCATCTTTTGTGCGGATGGTAGTATTCAATGGGGTCCTCGATGGTAATGATGTGGCCGTCAACGTGCGAATTGATCCAGTCAATCATGGCGGCCAGGGTGGTCGATTTACCGGACCCGGTCGGACCAGTCACCAGAATAAGTCCGCGCGGACGCGTCAGGAGTTCCTTTACTTTCTCCGGGTAGCCGATTTCCTCAAGCGAGAGGATCTGCGTGGGTATCTGACGCAGAACCATGCCGTAGTTGCCCCGGGCGCGCAGGACGCTCACGCGGAAACGCGCCTTGCCCTCCAGCTCAAACGCGAAGTCCGCCCCACCCCTGGTTTTGATCTTGGCCAGGTGCGCCTCGCTCGTGATAGCCTGGACGAGAGCCTCGGTATCGGCCGGAGTCAAGACCGGACCGTCAACGGGAGTCATAACGCCGTGCACGCGCAGGACAGGCGACTGCCCCACCTGCAGATGGATATCCGAGGCACTGGAGGAGATCGCCAGCTCGAGAAGGTCGTTGATTTCGTAGGACATGATAACTAGGTTTGCGGCATAGGATAAAGTTATGCCAGTATAGGGTTATGACGGCAGAAATGGACTTAAAGCTGATAGAGAAAAATGGGGCTTTGGGCCTCTATATCCATGTGCCTTTCTGCGCCAAGAAATGCGAGTACTGCGCTTTTTACAAAGAGAAGGCTGACAAGACTCAAGTTGATCTGTACATGAAAAGCATCGTGGAAGAGCTGAATAGATTTCCGCCCGGGCGCGACGCAAATACGGTGTTTATGGGGGGCGGCACGCCCAGTCTGCTGAGCGCGCACGATCTGGACGAATTGTGCAAAGCCATACGCAAGGCCGCGGGAAATAAGATCACCGAGTGGACAATTGAGTGCGCGCCGGGCACTATCAAAAAAGACAAAATAGAAGTCCTTAAAAAATGGGGTGTCAATAGATTCTCTTTGGGGGTACAGAGCTTCAACGAAAAAACCCTCGCCGCGATAGGCAGACCCCACAGTTTAAAACAGATTCAAGAAGCCGTGGAACTGATAAGGAACAGCGCAACGAATTGGAATATGGATCTGATCTTTGCGGCAGCGGAAAGCACCCTGCCCGAGTGGAGGGAGGATTTGCGGCAGGCCATCAGGCTGGGCAGCACGCATATCTCCACCTACTGCCTGACCTTTGAGAGCGATACCCAGATATACCTGAAGATGCTGAAAGGACTCAGGAAAAGGCCCGGCGCGGAGGAAGAGGCAGCATTTTACAAGGAAACCTGGGGATTTTTGCGGAAAGGCGGATTTCATCACTACGAGGTGGCAAATTTCGCCAGAGCCGGGTTTGAGTGTCAGCACAATCTGAACACATGGAGAATGCAGGAATGGCTGGGTTATGGTCCCGCCGCCGCCAGCCAGGCGCGTGGCGCGGAATCAAGTTACAGGAGATATACCAATATACCCGATTTGAAGCAGTGGGCGGAAGGGATAAAAACAGGGCAGAGGATATTCGTGGATGAAGCGGAACTCACACCAGTCGAAATGGCTCTGGATAGGATTATCTTTGGGCTGCGGATGCCGGATGGGATTCGAATAAAAGAGATAGCTGCCGCGCTCCCTGCCGCGACCGTAGAAAAACTGGAGCGACTGGGCCGACAATTGGAGGAACAGGGACTTTTGGAGAAAAACGGTGATTTATGGAGGCTGACTCAAGACGGCCTGCTGGTGGCAGATCTTATTGGGGCAGAGGTCACAGAATTGGCACCTTAGGACATTCTCGGCGTATTACTACCACAGGCAATTCCCGCGGAGATACGTTCTGCGTCTCTGGCGGCCAAACGGAAAAGAGTGGCCGTTGGATTATTCTGTGGGGCAGGCACCCAGCGAGATCTGAAATGCCACCACAAACGGCAGAGACCCTGAAATCCTCCTGTAGATCCCAGGTATCGTGCGGTTTTGGGGAAGAAGGAATTCAGGTCTCTCATAAGATCTCTTGTATTCTGGAATATCTAAAACGGCAAGTATAATATATTTTGTTTGTCTTAGAGTAAGAACAAGAAGTAAACGTAAGAATAGACTCCTAACACCGCCGCGGTCATCGACACCAGAAAGAGAAGAAAGTTGAGAGTAAGGGTGGAGATATAGACGCCCAGCCCAAAACCGACTCCCGAGAGCAGAAGGAACATCCCGTCAACCTGACCCTCGTAGAGGCGCCCCCAGGACAGGATGCCAAAATATGTCATGAGGGCAAACGCCGCGTAACGCACCGCCGGATAAACGGCCGCGACCGTCAGGAAAAGAAATACTCCCAGCAGGAAGATCAGACCTCCCAGAGCCAATCCGGGCACATACAGAAAAGAACGAAAACCCTCTGTCGGAAGCAACTCCGCTAGCTTCTTGTAATTGGCCCATAAAAGCAGGACTCCCATGGCCAGATTCACCAGGGATAGAAGAGGCATGGAGAAGGTCGCCACGCGGTCCTCCCACTTGCGACGGCACGCCACGGAATCCGAAGAACCCTTCGACGCGCCGCTGTCAGGGATGCCGCGCGCGGCAACATGAGCTGGCTTGGCAGGAGCTGCCGCCTCTTCGCCAACCGAACGTTGCTTTAAGGACAGCTTGGGCTTTTGAACTTCAAAAAGATGCTCCGAAAGTACCTGATCGCTGGCAATAGGCCGCCAGCCAACCGCATCATCATAGAAGTGGAGGGTCGAAGGAGTCACCTTGCCGGAGGCCGCCATTCGTTGAAGTGTTTCCTCGGTATAGGGTCCTTCGGCTTCGCTTCCTGGGGTTCTCTTGATGTAATACTCTGGCATGGCATCATTGAATAAACATATGGCCTCAATCGCAAGCTCTCTTCTCTTACATAAAGGCCTCTTGACTTGATTGGCCGCACGCCCTAGTTTACCGGGCATATGAAGACCGCCCTGATCCTTGCCGCATTGGCCATGTCCTGCACCTTGAACGCCGCCGAATGGCTTACCAATCTGGATCAGGCCATGGCCACGGCCAAACACCAGAACAAGCCCATCTTGATTGATTTCACGGGCTCCGATTGGTGCCCGTGGTGCGTGAAACTCAAACAGGAAGTTTTTGACACCCCGGAGTTTCAATCATGGGCGGCAAGCAATGTCATACTCCTTGAGATAGACTTCCCGAGGAATACGCCGCAGGACCCTGCCACACAGGCCGCGAATCAGGCGCTCGCGCGAAAGCTGGGCGTAGATGGATTTCCAACAGTTGTTTTGTTCACACCGGAGGGCATGGAAAAAGGACGGCTGGGATATCAGCGCGGGGGAGCCAAGGCTTTTATCCGCAGCGCTGAACTCATATTGAAATAAACATAATGCCGGAAGCCAAGACACTCGCTTGGAGGGCCATCGAAGGAATCAAGAAGAGGATGGGCGGGACTCTTGTTGTCGATTGCTCGGGAAAAAGGAAGAAAATGCGCGCGGGGAAGCTGCTGGCGCTCTCCATGGTATTGGCGGAAAAACTGCGCGAGCTGCCGGAAGAGCGCATTGGGATTGTCCTGCCTCCAGGGATCGGCGGCTTTGTGGCAAACCTGGCGGTGGCCCTGGCAAACAAGAGCAGTGTAAATCTGAATTTCACCGCCGCGACGGGCGTCGTTAGGAAAGCCATGGAGATGGCCGGAGTAAAAACCGTTCTTACCGCCAGCCAGGTGGTTGAAAAATTCAGGGAGTTTCCGTGGCCGGTGGACACCCGGGAGCTTCAAAAGATCTTTTCCGAAAAGGGGACCCGCAGGAGGGTGCTTTACCGACTTGCACAGGCGCATTTGTACTCGGCCGCCAGACTGGCCAGAAAATGGAAAGTAGACAAATATTCCCCCAAAGAGGCCACCCTTCTCTTCTCCAGCGGCAGCACGGGGATCCCCAAGGGAGTGCCGCTCACCCACGGCAACATCGGGGCCAATGTCGATCAGATAGAGACCGTCAAGCTGCTGCCAACTGGCACCAGGATACTGGGGTGCATTCCGATCTTCCACAGTTTTGGCATGACCGTCACCATGTGGTATCCCCTCTGCCATGTTTTGCGCGTCATCACCTACCCCAGCCCAATTGATACAACCGCACTGGGAAAAATAATCAAAAAGGAACGGCCCTCAGTTCTTGTGGGAACGCCGTCCTTCTTCCGTCTATACATGAAGCAGATTCCAGCGCGGAATCTCCGCAGCGTGACATCCGTGGTGGCGGGGGCGGAAAAGACCCCAAAAGGCTTGCAGGAGAAATAGGAAGAGACCTGCGGAAGCCACTACCTGGAGGGCTACGGCCTTACCGAAACATCCCCCGTGGTGAGCATTAACCTGCCGCATGACAATGTATGGGGCACCGTGGGAGTCCCCTTTGGAGATATGCGGGCACGGATCGTCGACGCAACCACGCGGGTGGCATTTAAAGAACCCGGCCGCATGGGGGTTTTGGAACTGAAAGGCCCAAATGTTTTCGGCGGGTATTTGAATGACCCGGCGTTAAATCGCGAGGTCTTCCATGACGGATGGTTTTGGACAGGAGACCTGGGAATGACAACACCCAGCGGGAGACTTATCATTGAGGGAAGACTGCGGAGATTTTCAAAAATCGGCGGGGAGATGGTACCGCACGGGGCCGTGGAGGAGGTCCTTACTGAACTCTATGGTTGGGGAGATCTTCCCAGGATACCCGCGGCAGTCACGGGAATTACCGACGAGAAGAAGGGGGAGAGCCTGGTGCTCGTCAGTCAGGAGAAGATCGAGGCGGCGGAGCTGGGGAGACGCCTCAGGGAGAAGGGAGTACCCAATCTGTGGATACCCAAGAAGGTGGTTTTGGTGGACGCCCTCCCCTACCTGCCCAGCGGAAAACTGGATTTGCAGAAGCTGGGGGAAATGGCAAGGGGCTAACACAACCCAGCTTGATTTCGCGCTTTGCGTATATATCGCGTGCGGCCACGCACTCGGGGCGAATTGTCGAACCACGATTAAAGTCAAAGGCAAAAAACAAGTCAGCTATTTACGAAAGCTTCTCGTCCCTGGTTGACATGTTCCTAGAAAGAAAAGTTGAGTTATCCTTTTCTCGCTCCACGATAGAGTCAAGGCTTCGTTGCTTGGGCTTGGTAGCAGCCTGAGGCGTCCGTAACAATGGCACCAATGGCTGAATAAAGGCTTTGCGCTGCGTCTGCGAGCCCGAAGGGTAAAGCTCGTGGTAAGCAGCGCTGCCTGCTTTATGATCATTGGCGGGGCGGGTTTGCGGCCTGACCGTCATGCCCCCTGCTACGGTGTGCCGAATGCCCCTAATGGTTCGGATTAAAAAGGCTTTGGCGCTCTGTTGGCTACCCAGGTACCACCTTACCCTTGAAAGCCTCTATTTTGCCAATACGTCATAGTAAAAAAAGGCTCCTCGATAAATGGGAGACAGTTCCATTATCGTTTACTAAAATGAATTTATCTTATAGGCTACAGGCGCTATGATGTTTCCATTTATCTGGATCGTCTCAATCATCGCCACGGTTGTTGTCGCCGGGCAAAAAAATCTCGGAGCGGGAGGGTTCTTCGTCCTTTCGCTTTTTACAGGGCCAATCGCTTTCATCATAGCGTGCGTAATGCCTGCCAAGACGGCCACGCCCACGGCGCCACCTTACTCCACCGCTGATGAGGGCACGCCTACCTTGCCTTACATAGCGTCGCAGATAACGGATTTGAAGGCCATCATCGCCCGATGCCAGTCGCGGATTATCAACCTTGAGATTGCGCTCAATACACACTTTGGCATTGGCAAGGCCGAAAAGCCTGCAGAAGAACCTGTGCCAAGCGCGTTTCAGGTTGTTACCGAAGAAAAGGCCGAAGAGCCTACTTTTATTCCTACTCCCTATACGCCTCCGGCCAAGCCAGTCTATGCGGCAGCTTCAATAGAAACGGAAGCCCCAAAGCCACAGCCACGAGCCGATTTCGAACTATCCTTGGGCAAGGACTGGTTGAACAAGATCGGCGTACTGGTGCTAGGCCTGGGTGTAACGTTCCTTATTGGTTACACCTTCAAGTACTTTGGGCCGTGGCTAAAAATCCTAACCGGCTTTGCGCTGGGCGGGCTGCTTTTCTTTGGCGGGTATAAACTTGAGAAGAATGAAAAGCTTAAGAACTTTGGACGCGTGCTCTTGGGGGGTGCTTGGGCGATCGTATATCTGACAACCTACGCCATGTATCACTTTGAAGCGTCGCGCGTCATTACGAGCCAAGCGCTTGACCTTGTTTTGTTGGGAGTAGTGGCCGTGGGGATGATTTGGCATGCGCTTAAGTATAAATCTGAGGAGCTCGTCTGCGTAGCGTTGGGCGTGGCTTACCTGACTTCAACGATTGATCAGCTGTCGTGGTTTAGCGTTGCCAGTTGTTTCCTATTGGCCTTCACGGGGCTCTTTCTTGTACAGCGTTTCCAGTGGGTCAAGACCTTGGTAACCGGAATGCTGTTTACTTACGGAATCAGCGTTATTTGGGGCCCGCACTTTACGCCGGAGGCTTCTGATATTCAGAAATTCACATTACTGACGGGCTACTGGGCTATTTTCTTAGCGGGAATTCATCTGCTCAAGGCCGCCAAGGACGAGCAGATTGGAAAGATTCTCTCAGCGGCGAACTTCGGCAACATTGCTATCTACAGCGTCCTCTCTTATCCACTCATCTTTAGCCTTTTTAACGGCCATCAGGCGGCTATCGCCTTTGCCGAGGGACTTATCTATCTATTCCTAGCCTTTGTCTCGCGCGAGTACGGAAAGCCAAAGCTTTACGTCAGCGATTTAGTGGCGGGCATCTTTGCGATCACTTTTGCCATCTATCTCAAATTCCTGCCGACGACCACTCTTGTTCTTTGGCTCATCGAAATTCCCTTCCTGCTCTTTATTGGTATCAAATTTAAGGAGGTCATCTATCGTTTCTTCGCGTATGCGTTGACACTGGTGGCAGCTGCACGCTTCTTCTTCCATTGGTTTGGCATTTCCGGTGGGATGCCCGATGTCGTCATCGCAGGCTTTAACTGGCCGTGGTATGGGTTCATGTCGTTTTTGGCGGCCATCTCGCTGGGACTGTGTTTTGTCTTTACCCGCCACGCTCACAAAGAAAACTTACTCTCTCAAATCGAAAAGGGAATTGATCATATCTTCTCGGCAGCCGCCGGGGCAACCTTCACGCTGTTTCTATGGTCGGTCGTTCCCTCGCATTGGATATCGCTGGCGTGGTACGTGGAAGGTCTGGCGCTCATCCTTATAAGTCTGCTGATGGGATTGGGCCGCTTCCGCGCCTATGCCTATGCGGTCTTCGCGGTTGCTTCGCTGTATTATCTCTTTGGTATGTGGGAGCTGCCAACCGCAGCCAACCTCGGAGTTATTGTTGGTAATACGCTCTTGCCGGTCTTGGCCTACTATCTGGTCAAGAACTTAAAGAAAGCGCGAAACCTACCAAACCTCTTTGAAGGTGAAAATCAGGTTTTATTTGGCGCAGCAGGAATAGTCTTGGCGGTTTCAACATTCCAACACGCCGCTAATGATTGGATGGGATTGTTGATGTCGGGCGTAGGGTTGTTTTTCGTGCTTACCGGCTTGCTGGGGAAAGAAAGAATCGAAAGGCTCGGCGGGTTTATACTGCTGGCTATCGGTGAAGTTTGCTTCTTTATTCATTCCGAAGGCCTACGGCAAGATCAGCGTTTCCTCATTATTACGCTTAATGCTTTGTTGCCGACGATCACCTATTACGTTGCGAAATACTTGAAGAAGTCACGGGAGCTTCCCGATGCCTTTGAGAGCGAGAATCAAGTACTGTTTGCGGCGGCAGGCCTGGTGCTTGCGGTCAGCGCGTTCCGCTTCTTAGAGCCCAACTGGATTTCGCTGACGCTGGGCGTCTTGGGCGTCTTGTTTATTTTGATTGGCTTTGCAGGCCAGGAGAAGGTTGAGCGTACCGGTGGCCTTGTGCTTTTGGGCGTTACGCTTTTGAGAGTGGTATTCTACGATTTGGCAGGGTTACCCATCATCTTCAAGATCATCACCTTTATTATCCTGGGAGTGCTATTTATCGGCGTTTCCTATATCTACAACCGCTTTACTCTCAAAAAATAACCACGTATATGAGTCATACAAAAGAATCTGTCATAGTTGAAAAAACAACGAGCTTGTGCAATGAATGCATGACAAGGGTGGATGCGACTTTGGTTGAGAGGGATGGTAAAATATTCATTGAGAAGAGCTGCCCCACGCATGGAGCACAGGTAGCCTTATTCGAGGAGGATGCCGCTTATCATCACCGTAAAAAGCATTACCTGAAGCCGGGAACGAAGACTACGGTGCAGACGGAGTTTAAGCGTGGCTGTCCTTTCGACTGCGGGCTCTGCCCTCACCATAAACAGCATGCCTGCATAGGCCTTGTGGAGGTAACGAACGCCTGTAACATGGCTTGTAAGGTCTGCTATGCCAACAGTAAGGCGGGGGAGCCTCATGTACCACTAGAGACGGTCAAGCGCATGATTGACTTCTTTTACGAAGCTGAGTTTGGCAAACCCGAAATCCTTCAAATCTCCGGCGGAGAGCCGACCTTACATCCTAACATTATTGAGATTATCCGATACGCACGTTCAAAGGTTAAGTTCGCGATGCTCAATACCAATGGGCTTCGACTGACTGACGAGGAGTTTGTAAAACAACTGGTGTTTGACGATAAGTTCGAGGTCTATATGCAATTTGACGGCGCTGATGACCTGCGAGGCCGGAACGCACACAAGAACAAGTTGCGGGCGCTGGAGTTGCTCAAAAAGTATAACATTCCTTGTACCCTCGTATGTACAGTAACGCCTGGCGTGAATGATCATTTGCTGGGAGAAATTATTCAATTTGGATTGGACCAGGACGGTGTACGCGGTGTGAACTTCCAGCCGGTGACATTCTTTGGCCGCTTGCCCAAGGATGTTTCCAGCAATCTTGAGAATCGTCTTACCTTAAGCGGAGTTCTAAAGAGAATCTATACGCAGGCAGGGCTAAAGCCTGAAGACTTTGTGCCGCTGCCTTGCAATCCTTATCGCGTGGCTGTCTCTTATTTTGTTAAGACAGCGAAGGGCCTAGAAAGCATTTGCCCCAAGATCCCGATCGACAAGGTACTGCCGTTTATAAACAACACGCTGGCGTTTAATGCCAACGAGTTGCTGGCTTCGGGGCCTCTATGCAGCTGCTTGGGAGGTCTTTTCCCCAAGACTTACACAAAGTCGGCCTCTGGAGATAAAAAGCTATTTCTCAATAGTAAAACCTTCCGAGTCACCGTTGCCTCGTTCATCGATAGGTATAACTTCGACGAGAAGTCTATTCAACAAGAGTGTGTGCAGTTTATAACTCCTGACAATCGTCGTATTCCATTTTCTGCTTACAATATGCTCCATCGTCAAAAATACCAACTCAACAATAAATCATGATTGCTAGAGCCATCATCGGATTATGCGTCTCGGCGGTCGTTATGGCCGTTGTGCTAAACTTTGCCTTGGCGAAAACGCAGGCCAAGAAAGAGCACCGTACGCTAGTCGCTACCGCTAGCATGACGCTGTTCTTTGTCATCTTTGCAATGGTGTTGCGAAACGGCATAGGAGAGATCACAGTTACTGGCCTAGGGCGACTCGCGTTGGAAGTTGTCGGTTGTGCGCTCGTTATTGTCGGAACGCTTATCAACATCAAGGGGCGCTTTGACCTGAAGGCCAACTGGGGCGACCATATTCGCATCTACGAGGATCACACGCTCATCACGCGTGGCGTCTATCGCTTCATCCGTCATCCGCTCTACAGCGGGCTTTTCTTTATGGGTTATGGGGCAGCTATTGTTTATGCGAATTGGCTGGGCGTAGTCCTCATGACCGTCGTCTTTGTGCCCATGATGATCTATCGCGCCCGTCAGGAAGAGGTCGCCCTCGGCGAAGTTTTTAAAGATTATAAGGATTACATTCAAAAGACAGGGATGTTCCTGCCAAAACTCAAATAATTTATGGTTACCTCCAACGAATTACACTTCTGCCGCATCGGAGTCGCAGTCCTTATCTGGGCGGCGATTCTTCTCCACAGTATTGCGCTCTTGTGGATCGTGGCAGCGATCTTGGGCTTTAGCGCGATCCTTACCGTTCGTTACGCGCCGATGATTGTTGCCTATCGCTATACCTTCGGGCTCATCTGGCCAGGGCATTCGGAGCTCGTCGATACCAAGGCCTACCGTTTCGCCCATTGCCTGGGATTCCTGATGGCCTGCATCGCTTTGGGACTTACCTTTACGCCCATCGGCTGGGGCTTTGCGCTTTTCTTTGCAGTTTTGAAGAGCATTAGTGCCAGCGGCTACTGCCCCGCGACCAAGCTCTACGGCTGCATGAAGGCTGGAGGCTGTTGTACCTTTAGCAAGAAAGTGGCGGAACTGGCAAAAAAGTAATTTTTTAAATATGTTCGATGAACACATCCATCCTGAACATTGGGGCGTAATGCCTTACCTGAAGCTTGGCGCGCTCTCGATCCCGATGTATGAGCTCTGTGTCGGCTTGGGAATCGTTGTTGGATTGCTTATCTGGTGGCTCTTGAAAGAGCCCACGCATCAAAAGAATGGCGGGGTGGTTATACTTGCGGCACTCATCGGCGGCGCGATCGGCGCCAAGCTGCCGATTGTTATTATGGCGTTGCCTTACGTCCTTAAGACAGGCGACTGGGCGTCTTTGCTGGCAGGGCGAACAATCACAGGAGGCCTCATCGGGGCACTGATTGGCGTCATGCTGGTCAAAAAACTCTACAAGATTGAAGGTCGCTTTGGGAACCCGATCGCCATCGGAGCGGCTTTCGGCTGTGCGATCGGACGCCTAGGGTGCTTCTTTCGAGGCTGCTGCTATGGCGTACCGACGACCCTCCCTTGGGGCGTGAATTTTGGAGACGGTTGCCTGCGCCAGCCAACTCAAATCTATGAGTCTTTGTTCTTTCTCGTGATGGGAATCCTTATGCTAATTTTCCGCAAACGCGCCAAGCCAGGGCAACTGATGGTCGTCTTTGTTGGCTCCTATTTTACCTTAAGATTCTTTGAGGAATTTATTCGCGATCCTGCAGTCGCACCTGTTGTCTTTGGACTGACTGTCTTCCAGTGGATTTGCCTTGTCGGACTCGCCTTTTTAGCCGTAAGGGAAAGGGTAAGAAAGGGACATACTTTAGGGGCTGACCTAGGTAATGAGCTTTTTTAGAAAGGAAAGCTGTTTTTTTGGTGAGGGTATATTAAAACGGAATTCACATTCTTTCAAGAAGAGAGGGAAGTGTTTTTTGGGGATGCCGT
>Ga0181520_10000334_pt1 | contig 104747 bp, 86 predicted proteins | sample PEATcosm2014_Bin_29_FD_132451 | JGI IMG/M metagenome (GOLD analysis project Ga0181520, IMG submission 132451) | Peatland microbial communities from MTU Mesocosm Facility, Houghton, MI, USA - PEATcosm2014_Bin02_30_metaG | ecosystem: Environmental > Terrestrial > Soil > Wetlands > Peat | place...
AGACGGCAAGCTGCAGACCCGCGGCAACGCGCAGCAGTTTGCCGGCGGTTGGGGCGAGTTGGTGGGCGGCGTGAATAAACTGATTGATGCCTTCGTGGCTCCGATCAACGTGACCGCCGAGTACGTGGACCGCATCTCCAAGGGCGACATCCCGCCCAAGATCACCGACACCTACAACGGCGACTTCAACGAGATCAAGAACAACCTCAACGCCTGCATCGAGGTCATGAACGGCCTGCTGCGGGAGACGAATACGCTGATCAAGGCCACCCAGGACGGCAAGCTGCAGACGCGTGGAAACGCGCAGCAGTTCGCCGGCGGCTGGGGCGAGCTGGTGGGCGGCGTAAACAAGCTGATCGACGCCTTCGTGGCCCCGATCAACGTCACCGCCGAGTACGTGGACCGCATCTCCAAGGGCGACATCCCGCCCAAGATCACCGACACCTACAACGGCGACTTCAACGAGATCAAGAACAATCTCAACGCCTGCATCGACGTCATGAACGGCTTGCTGCGGGAAACGGCAACCCTGATCCAGGCAACCCAGGACGGGAAGCTGCAAACTCGCGGCAACGCGCAGCAATTTGCCGGCGGCTGGGGCGAGCTGGTGGGCGGCGTGAACCGGTTGATCGAGGCCTTCGTGGCCCCCATCAACGTGACTGCCAAGTACGTCGATGACATTTCCAAGGGCAATATCCCGGCGAAGATCACCGACAACTACAATGGCGACTTCAACCTCATCAAGACCAACCTCAACCAGTGCATCGACGCGGTGAACGCCATGTCGGCCGACGCCGTGATGCTGGCCAAGGCGGCCGTGGAAGGCAAGCTGGCCACGCGGGCCGACGCCTCGAAGCACCAGGGCGACTTCCGCAAGATCGTGCAGGGAGTGAACGACACGCTGGACGCCGTGATCGGTCCCATGAACGACGCCGCCAAGGCCATGAAGGCCATGGCAAACAAAGACTTCACTCGGCCGATCGATGGCGACTACGCCGGCGATTTCAAGGCCTTGAAGAATGCCGTCAATTCCGTGGTCGAGAACGTCCGCTCAGCCATCGGCCAGATCACCGAGAGCGCCGCCCAGTTCGGCGAGGGCTCGCGGGTGATTGCCGAAAGCTCGCAGACGCTGGCCTCCGGGGCCCAACAGCAAAGCTCCTCGGTGCAGCAGGTCACGGCTTCCATCGAAGAACTGAGCCGTTCCGTGGATAATGTCAAGGATGCCGCGCACGGAGCCGACAAGCTGGCCAAGGAAACGAGCGTCCTGGCCGAGCAAGGCGGGGCGGCCGTGCAGAAGTCGGTCGAGGCCATGGAGTTGATCCGCACCAGTTCCACCCAGATCGGAGAGATCATCCAAGTGATCTCCGAGATCGCCAGCCAGACCAACCTGCTGGCGTTGAACGCGGCGATCGAGGCGGCCCGGGCTGGCGAGCACGGCCGGGGATTCGCCGTGGTGGCCGACGAGGTCCGCAAGCTGGCCGAACGCTCGAACAAGGCAGCCGGCGAGATCACGAGCCTCATCAAGGAATCGACGCAACAGGTGCAGCAGGGCGCGCAACTGAGCGGCGAGACCGGCGAGGCCCTGAAGAAGATCGTCGAGAGCGTCAAGGCCACAGCGGCCAAGATCGCCGAGATTGCCACGGCCACGGTCCAACAGGCCGCCAATTCCGAGGAGGTTTCCAAGGCCACCCAGGGCATCGCCCAGGTGACCGAGCAGGCCGCCGCGGGCACCGAGCAAATGGCCTCCAGCAGCCAGGAACTCGGGGCCCAGGCCCAAGCCCTCCGCGACCTGGTGGGCACGTTCCGCACCAAGGCCCACGGCGCCGAAGCCGAGTCCGAGGCCGACGCCCGGGCCATGGCCGTCTGATTGTAACGTTAGTGCCAGGGGCGGCCTCGGTCAGGCCGGGGCCGCCCTTGCCTCCGTAACACGGAATTTATTCCGTGTCAACGGATTGAAATCCGTTCTACGAATACATACCCCTGCCAACGGTTGAAATCCGTTCTACGAATACACACTTCACATACCCAAGGAGACATTCATGTCCACCGCCACACTAGAACCGCCCGCCGACCTCGTGGAAAGCACCATCCAATCGACGCGCACCGCCCCGACCGGCTCAATGCAACTCGTGAGCTTCAAGCTCAGCAATGAAACCTACGGGATCGAAATCACCAAGATTCGGGAAATCATCCTGGTGGGCCAGATCACGCGGGTCCCGGAAACTCCGCACTACATCAAAGGCTTGATCAATCTCCGCAGCTCGGTCATTCCAGTGATCGACTTGCGGGCTCGCTTCGCGTTGGCCGAGAACGAATTGACCCAAGACAGCCGCATCATGGTGCTCAACGTCGGCCGCCGCACGATCGGCATCGTAGTGGATTCGGTGAACGAGGTGCTGCGGGTATCGCAGGACCAGATCTCGCCGGCCCCGCCGACCGTGGCCAGCCTGGGCAACCAGTACATGACCGGCCTGGTCCGCTTGGAGGACCAATTGTTGATCCTGTTGGACGTCGATCGGCTCTTCGGCGAGGAAGCAACGGCGGCGATGGATGCCGCCGTGGTGGGCTAATAAATGAAGTTGTCGATTCTGTAGGGAACACCGGGGTACCCGCGCAGCGGGTCGATGGCGTTCCGTTTCGTCGGAAACGCGCCGAACGCCACGCAGGGCGTTCCCTACAGAGATACCCCCAGGAGAAAAACATGCCGCAGGAAAAGCCCCGCACACACGAAGGTTTCGAGCAGAAGCTCAACAGGCTTCGCACGCGGATCGATCGGTTGCCGCCGGAACAAAGGCCGCACCTGATCGAATTGGCCGACACCATCGCCCGGCAGCACGGGCATCTTGAGGCGAGGAAACGGGCAAACCATGATTCTCAATGATGTTATCTCCCCGATTGTGTCCATCGCGCCGGTTGTCGCACAGACGGAAGTAGACGATGAACAGATGGCCTTATACGCCGATTTGATCTATCGGCGGACGGGCATCCGCGTCGTCCCGCAGAAGAAGACGCTCCTCTCGAACCGCGTGCGGCGGCGATTGCGGGAGACGGGCATCCGGGGATTCGACGAGTACTACGAGCACCTCACGCGGCTGCGTGCGGATGATCCGGAATGGGACCAATTCCTGCAAGAGATCACTACGCATGAGACATTCCTGTTCCGCGATGCGAACCATTGGGAGTGGTTTCGCGGGACGTACCTGCCGCAGTGTGCGGCAGAGGCGCGAGCGGGGATCCGGCCCTGCGCATTGCGAATCTGGTCGGCGGCTTGCAGCACGGGCGACGAGGCCTTCACCGCCGCCTGCTGCATCGCCGCCGGCCTGCCCAACTTTCAGCAGTGGCAGATCCGCATTGTCGGCACGGATATCGGCATCGGCGCGGTAACCCAAGCCAAGGCCGCGCGGTTCTCGGAGCGCGCGATCCGACTCGTGCCCCAGGCGTACAAGGAACGGTTCTTCAGCAAGGACCTGCACGGGAATTCGTGGCAGGCCCGGCCGGTATTGACGGGAATGGTTGCCTTTCGACAGCACAACTTGCTCGATCCGCCGCGCGAACAACCCTTCGACCTGGTCTTTCTCAAGAATGTGTTGATCTACTTCGCGCCGGCCTCGAAGCAACGAGTCGTGGAGAATGTGCGTTCGCTGATCCGACCGGGAGGCCTGCTTGTGGCCGGCGCCGCCGAAGGGATTGGCGATCTGCTCAAGGACTATGTGCGACTGCAACCCTGGTTGTACCAACGGCCAAAGAAATAGGGGGTCGGCGAGGTTTAGAGTCTATTCCGAAAGGCCGAGGATCGGTGTTGGAGTCCCGGCTTTAGCCGGCTAAAGCCGGGACTCCAACACCTTTCGGAACAGATTCGTGGGCCGCCTGTATTGGAATGCGAGCTAAAGCTTATCCTACGGCCAAGAACTAGATGGATCCGATCATGAGCGACGCGCAAGACAACAGCCAAAACGAACTACTCGATAGCCTGCTGGGAGACTTTCTGGACGAATCGGACCAGCTCCTCACGCAACTCAACGAGCGGTTGCTCCAGCTCGACGAATGGGTCCGCGCGCTCGACGACGACCAGCAGGAGCAGTGTGACCCAACTCTGCTCAATGAGATGTTCCGCGCGGCCCACAGCCTCAAGGGGCTGTCGGCTATGCTGGGGCTTACGGACATCAACAATCTGACGCACAAGATCGAAAACGTCTTCGATGCCGCCCGCAAGAACGAACTGGCCGTCAACGGCGACGTGACCGAACTGGTGTTCATGGGACTCGATCAATTGACCGCATTGATCGACCGGCTTAAGGAACCGGGGGGCGAGCCCGTCGATTGCACCGCCGTGGTCGATTCCATCCGCCGGCTGCTGCAGACAGCCGGCGTGGAACGAAAACGGACGTCGCAAGCCGATGCCGAGCAGGCATTGGCACAAGCAACAGGGAGTGAGAAGCCAGGAACAGGGAACGGGGAGCAAAGAGCGGAGTTCGGTGTTCCGCCTGCCGTCGCCCCCCTGGATGACGTGCGGGACGAAGGCGAGATTCCGCAGAAGTACGTCTCGATCTTCATTGACGAGTGTGAAGCGTCGTTGGATGGGCTGACCAGCACATTGTTGTCGCTGGACAATGGCGGCAACTGCGACGATTTGAAGAACTTGATGGGCACTGCCCACAAGATCAAGGGTTCGGCTGCCTCGATCGGCCTGAACCGGATCGCCAAATTGGCGCACTTGATAGAGGACGCGCTACAAGACTTGATGGAAACGCACGGCTCGCTGTCGAGCGGCCTGACCGACGTCTTCTTGAAATGTACCGACGCGTTACAACAGTACGTCGCCGAATTGAAGCACGGATCGCCGCACTCGGACCATTTCGGCCAACTGGCCAGTGAACTGCTGGCGACACGGTCAGAGAATTCGGTTGTGGAGACGAATGGTAAGACGACGTATGTGGGCAAAGTGACCTTCGAGCCTTCCTTGCCCGCTGTGGGGTTGAAAGCCAGTTTGATCTACGAGAAACTGGCCAAGCTGGGCGAAGTGTCCGAGTGCGACCCGAGGCCGGAGTCGTTCGATGAGATTGAGCAGCTCGATTGTCTTCGCTTTCGACTGGCCACCGAGCAGCCCTTGCAGATCGTCCGGGACCGATTGCGCGTTGCGGGTGTGCTGGAAGCAATTGTCGGGTCTGACGATACTACCCCGGCAGCACAGTTGATCAATACCAACCCGAAGCGCCAGCGAGGGTCCCTCGCTGGCGCTTCGGGTTGGTGTGAGGAGCCTCCATGCCGGGGTAATACTGGGGCGACGAAAGTCACTCCGCCAGGTTCCATCGTCGCGGGAGAGAAACCGGGGGATTCAGACCCCCAGCCGAAGACCACGGAAACCGTGGCGGAGCAATCGGTGACAGCAGCCAACGCGACCAACGCAGGAACTGCCAAAGCAAAGCCCGTTCAGGAAAGTGAACCGCGGCTGACCGATGTCGGCCAACGGCCGACCGAGACAGTGCGCGTCGACATCGACCGCTTGGACCACCTGATGGACCTTGCCGGGCAGTTGGTCATCAACAAGGCGCAGTTCGTGCAAATCGGCGACAGATTCCGAGGATCGCTAGGGTGCAAGCACTCGGAGCAAGCGTTGAACAGGATCTCGGCCGAGTTGGACCGCATGGGCGGTCAGATGGTCCTGCGACTCGATGGTGAACAATCGGCCGCCGTACAGGAAGGCATCCGCAGCCATGTGCGGCGGATACAGAACGAGTTGGAACCGCTCCGCCGCGAGGTCGAGGCTTTCAGCCGGGCCCGCGTTGTCGTCGAGGACCTGTTCGAAGCGATCCATCAACTGGGGCGCGTCAGCGACGGGATCCAACAGAGCGTCATGGATACGCGGATGGTCCCCATTGGTCCTTTGTTCGCACGCTTCAGACGCGTGGTTCGCGACATCACGCGCGCCAACGGCAAGCAGGCCCGGCTGGAGATTCGCGGCGAGAACACCGAACTGGACAAGCGGATGATCGACGAACTGAACGACCCCTTGGTCCACCTGGTGCGCAATTCGGTGGACCATGGCATTGAATCACCCGAGGTCCGCGAGGCGGCCGGGAAGCCGCGCGAGGGGACCGTGACGCTCGATGCGTTGCACCGCGGCAACAGCATCGTGATCGAGGTCCGCGACGACGGCAAGGGCCTGGATGCCGATCGCATCCTGCGAAAGTGCCTGGAGAAGGGCATGGTGACCAAGGCCGACGCGGATAAAATGACGACGCAACAGATCTACCAGAAGATCTGGGAGCCCGGGTTCAGCACGGCGGAAAAGGTGACCGAAGTTTCCGGACGCGGCATGGGAATGGACATCGTCAAGTCGAAGATCGACGATCTCAGCGGAACGGTCGATATCGCCAGCGCGCCGGGACAGGGCACCACGATCACGATCAAGTTGCCGCTGACGCTGGCGATCCTCCCCTCCCTGATGGTCGAGATCCGCGGCGACGTGTTTGCCATCCCCATGGAGGCCGTCGCCGAAATCGTGAGCGTGGCCCCCAACCAGGTGAATTCCGTCCAAGGGCGGCAGATGGCCTGCGTGCGCGGGCGAACGGTCGCCCTTTTGCGTCTGGGCAACCTGCTCAGTTTTCACGGTGCCGGTGCGGACGCGGCCGCCCCATCCGCGGAAACCACGCTGGTGATCGTGGGCGAGGCGGGCCAGGAGATCGGCCTGGCCGTCGACCGCGTCATCGGCGAAGAGGAAGTGGTCATCAAGTCCATCGCCGACAACTTCGCCAATGTTCCTGGAATCGCCGGGGCCAGTATCCTCGGCGACGGACGCATTTCGCTGATCCTCGATATTGCCGGCCTCGTCGAGATCGTATCCAAGAAGGCCGCCTGCGCAACTCGCTAAAGGAATGACGCAAGAATGAGTGTCGCCTTTCGCTCCGCGAAAGTAGCGCAACTTTCGCGGAGCGAAAGGCGACAATACGACAGTTATTGATTCACCGGTCCCAAAGGACGAACACCATGTTGGAAACTGTTAACGAAAACGTCAAGCTACTGGCCGGACTGCAAGAACTGTTCGCATCGGCCACACACGATGCTTCGGCCGCAATGTGCCGCTGGACCGACGGGATTATCACCGTCGCGCTCGATGAGGTCAAGCAAGTGGCATTGGAAGACGTCGCGATCGAACTGGCCGTCGGCGACGAGCCGCTGACCATGGTTGTCATGACGCTCAATGGGCAACGTGGTGGCAGCATCATTTTGATGTTCGATGAACTGAACGGGAGGCAATTGGCTGCCTCGCTGTTGGGGCACGAGGCCGGCACGGAACCCGAGTGGAGCGAACTGGAAAAGTCGGCGCTGATGGAAACGGGCAACATCCTCGGCTGCGCCTACGTGAACGCGCTCACGCGCCTGGTGGGAATGGACCTGCTCCCCTCGCCGCCCTACTTCATCCAGGATTTCGGGGCCAGCGTCCTCCAGCAGGCATTGATGACCCAGGCCGAGACCAGCGACCGCCTCTTGCTCTGCGACATCGGCTTCCGCCGCCAAGGGGAGGTACTCGATTGGCGCGTCGTCTTCGTTCCCACGCCCGGACTACAGGAGTCGCTCGAACGGTCGCTCCATGCGGCCCCCCAGCCATGAAAGAACTCAGGACTTTGCGAGAGGAGGACCCCGCGAAATGACCACCACGGCGACAAACGCAAAAACCCCGGAAACGATGGTCGGCATGGGACAAATAGCCGCCGGCGGGCCACCTCAGAAAATGAAGGCGGTCGTCGGCTCTTGTATTGCCCTGTCGCTCTATCACCCGCGGCTCAAACGGGGCGCGATGGCACACATCGTCCTGCCGGAGTCGGCGGGGCGGGACGGCCTGCCGGGCAAGTTTGCCAATACGGCGATTCCCCGCATGTTGGAATTACTGAAGGAGCTGAATGCGCCGGCCGCTTGCCTGACGGCAAAACTTGCCGGAGGCGCCAATATGTTCGGCAGCGCCGGACCTCTGCAGATCGGCGATGCCAACATTGAGGCCGTTGCTCAATCGCTGCGGGCCGCCGGCATCCGCATCACGGCACAAGACGTCGGTGGAAATCGCGGACGACGCGTGACCTTCGAATGTGAAGGCGGAACCATGCTCGTCGAATCCGCCGGCCAACCAACGAAAACCTTATGAAATCCAACACCACGCTTGCGGCAGGTTGAAAACCTGTCCTACGAATCGGGAGGCTTGTACCATGCCACGCAGACTCTTAGTCGCCGATGACGCCATGATCATCCGGCAAATCATCAAGGATATGGCCGTCGGTGCCGGCTGGGAAGTGGTCGGCGAGGCCAGCAACGGCCAAGAGGCCATCGACCGGTATCGGGAATTGCAGCCCGACGCCGTGACGCTCGACCTGGTAATGCCCGAACACGACGGTTTGCACGCCTTGCACGGCATCCTAGCGTTCGATTCCGAGGCCAAGGTCCTCGTAGTCAGCGCCCTGGAGCAACGGGGCGTGCTCAAGGACGCCATTAAGGCCGGCGCCTCCGATTTCGTCGCCAAGCCGTTCGACAAGCGGAGCCTCGCGGCGACCTTGGAACAACTGGTCCCCCACACGGCTGGCGAGGCGTCATGAAAGTCGAACCAGGATCCACACCTCGGATAGTCTAAGGAGACCCGATGATGACAACCTCGCTTTCCCCATCCCATCCGGCCAAACTCGTCTTGATCGACGACGACCGAGCCATGGTTCGACTTCTGGCCGCCATCATCCACCGCTCATTTCGCCACGACATCGAAATGCAGACCTATTCCGATCCTGCACTCGCGCAAGACTGCCTGGAGCGGGATTTAGTCGACATCGTGGTGACGGATTTGGAAATGCCCCAGATCAACGGCCTGGAAATCCTCCGCATCGCCAAGAGCCGGAACCCATGTGCTCAGGTTGTGCTGGTGACGGGACATTCGTGCGTCGACGCCCTGCTCGAAGCCCTGGAACACGGTGCTAGCGACTATCTGCTCAAGCCGGTCGATAAGGCGTTGTTCCTGCAACTGATCGGCGACGCCCTGGCGCGGGTTGCCCGCTGGCGAGAGGCCCTGGCTGGCACGCTCAGCGGTATCCAAGCAACGCGCGATGCACAATAACTCGAGTGCGTTGGGCCGGGCGAGGGAATAGCCATGACGAGAACGCTCCTAATTACCGACGACGCCATTATCGTTCGCGAAATAATCAAGGACATCGTCGGCCTGACCTACGTGAGGATCTTCCATGCCGGCGTAACAACCGTACTCATCACGTGGAGCGTGATGGATTTACTTGCCCAGGAGTTGGCCGACTTTCTCGCAAAGGCGATTGAGGTCAACCGGCTTTTCCATGAACTCGGCCACGGGCAGCCAGGTGGCGTCGCGGTCCTTGTTGCTGAAACCCAAGGGGAAAGTGTTGTTGACCGCCGTCAAGAGCACGACGGGCAAGGCGCCGAAGTTGCGGCGAATGGCGCGGGCGACGTCAAAGCCGGCCGTGTCGTTCTCGGGGAACATGACGTCGAGGATCACCGCATCGGGCCGGCGTTGGCGGATGCGGTCGACGGCCTTGTCGGCGTCGGTCTCTTGGGCCGTCTCGTGGCCGTGACTTTTGAGCATCGTGCTCACCGCGCCGGCAAAATCCTCATCGTCGTCTACGATCAATACGTATGCCATGATCAAGTCTCCAGGTGTCAAGGAAGCCTGGGGGCTTCGCCCCAGCAGGCCGGAAAATCGAGAGTAAATAGTGTGCCCTGTTGGGGAGCGCTTTCCACGCGCACGCCGACGTTGCCGGCCATGGCCACTTGGCGAACGATGGCCAGGCCCAGGCCGGTCGAGGCCTTGTTGTGTTTTACCGCCTCGGAGGTGCGATAGTAATCGTCGAAAATCTGCGGCAGTTTGCTCGTGGGGATGCCAATGCCCGCGTCTTCCACGCTGACGACCGCGCCGCCGCCGGGTTTGGCCCGGCAGGAGACCGACACTTTCTGCCCCGGCAGGGAATAGGCGACCGCGTTGGAGAGGACGTTGTCGATCATCATCACGGCGTGGTCGTAGACCCCGCTGACCGTGGCCGCGGAGATATTCTCGGCAAAGCCGATTCCCCGCTTCGCCGCCAGCGGCTCGATCGCCGCCAGACAGGCGCAAAGGACTTCGTGCAACTCCAGCGCCGCCGGCTGGGGCGAGGCCTGGGCACTGGAACGGAGGTTGGCCAGTTGCAACATGGCCTTGATCTCGCGGGAGAGCATGTCGCAGCGGTCGGAAATCTTGCCGATCACCTGGGCGGCCTCGTCGGGGAGTTTGCCGCAGAACCCGCCCAGGAGTACTTGCGTGTTGGCTTGAATGGCGGCAAAAGGGGCCTTGAGTTGGTGCGTGGTTTGCAACATGTGCCTGGCCCGCTCGTCGGTGGCAGCCATAAGGCGGCGATTGGTCGCCGCCAATTCGGCGTCGCGCTGCCGCAGGGCGCCGGCCAGCCGCGAAGCCAGAAACCAGATCGTCACGGAGATGAACGCGACCGAGCTTGCATAGGCCGCCAACATCGTCCGCGGAAGCTCGCCCCGCTCCCAAGGCGGAAAGGAAACCCACACCGATTGCGGCGGGATCACGCCGGAGCTTTCCAGCGCGACGCACAGCACGTACATGGCCAGGGCAATCACCGTAACGACCAGGCTCTCGACCGATGAAAAGAAGATGCAGGCCAGAACGATGTGAAACAGGACCATCAACGGTGCGACGGTGCCCACGCTGCCGAGGAAATGGACGACCACGGTAAGCACGGCCAAGTCGACGAGGATTTGCAGCCAAAGGTGCCCATGGGCGCGGGCTGCTGGGGTCGGGCTACCTTTGGCCGCGCGGAGCATCGCCAGGTAGCCGACGTTGGCCAGCGCCAGCGCCCCGGCAACGGCCAGCGGCCAGAGGACCAGCAGCCGAATGCCTTGCTGCAGAAACCAAGGACCGGCTACCCAGGCCGCCAGGGCCAAGGCCAGCATGGCCGCGACCACCAGCCACCGCAACTTGCAGAACCACTCGGCATGGCGCAGCAGGAGCGGACCGTCGGCCGCCGACCATGAGTACATGGTGCCCGCGGGCGGCTCGGCCGCTGCCGGAGCGGCCAGCGGCAGGTCGTAAACGGCCCGCTTTACCGTGGTGGTTGCAGTGGTCAAAAATGTTTCCTTCGACTCTTGGTCGCGTAGCGACCACCGATGGTAGCCGTGGGTTTCAACCCACGGTTTGCGATGCGCACGTATTGCCCCGTCGCGTAGCGACGATTGATTTTCATTCGTCGCTACGCGACGGGGGAAAGCGTTGGGGGGATTTTGTCCGTGGGTTGAAACCCACGGCTACCGTCATAGCGTCGCTACGCGACGAGTGACAGCCTCTACCTACGGAACAAAACCACACCGTTCGCTCCTGTCAATTTCCCCGTAGCGACCCACTTTTGCGCAAGCTGTCCCACCCTACTTCTCAATCCACTAGCCAGGTCGTACCGGAGCGGAGCAAGCGCGGCAGGTCGCCGTGGCCGCGCTCGGCGACCACTTCGTCGATTTGCTGGATCAAGAGATCGTCGTAGGTCGGTTTTTGCACCTGGCGGAAAATGCCGAAGGCCATGGGCTTTTCCGGCGGGGTGAAACTGGACAACAAGTAGGCTGCCACGCGCGACGGCTCGCCCGTGTCGTGGACCATCAAGTCTTCTTCCCGCACGCCGCCGGCGCCGACCGTGACCACCTCCGCCGTCGTGCCACGGAGCACGATCCCCTTCTCCCGATCCTTGCCGAAACGCACGGCTTGGCCGTGTTCCAGGAAAACCATGTGATTCTCGCGATCGGAACGTTCACCCAGGCTGCTCAACACGCCCTCGTTGAAGACCACGCAATCTTGCAGGATCTCGATGAACGACACACCCTTGTGCCGCGCCGCCGCTTCTAGCGTCTGGGCCAGATGCTGCGGGTTAGCCACCAGCGATCGGGCCACGAACGTGGCCTCGGCCGCCAGGGCGATCTCGATCGGATGGATCGGCTGCTCGATCGTCCCCCAAGGACTCGATTTGGTCTTCTTGCCGAACTCCGAAGTGGGCGAGTACTGGCCCTTGGTCAAACCATAGATCTGGTTGTTCAACAAAAGGATATTCAGATCGAGGTTCCGCCGCAGGCAGTGGATGAAGTGGTTCGTGCCGATCGACAGGCTGTCGCCGTCGCCGGTGATCACCCACACGGAAAGATCGGGCCTTGCGCATTTCACGCCCATGGCGATGGCCGGTGCGCGGCCGTGAATGCCGTGGAAGCCGTAAGTGTTCAGATAATAGGGGAATCGCGACGAACAGCCGATGCCCGAAACAAAACAAATCTTCTCCCGCGGAATCCCCAGCTTCGGCAGCACGTTCTGCACCTGCATGAGAATGCCGTGGTCGCCGCAGCCGGGACACCATTTCACTTCCTGGCCGGACTGAAAATCCTTGCGCGTCAACGGATGCGGATGGGCCAGTTGCGGGGGGCAACTCTCCGCCGCGACATCTTGTGGTGCATCAATACTCATTTCGACTCTCCCAAAAGATCGCTAATCTGTTGACTCAACTCGTGTACGCGGAACGGCCGGCCCTCGACCTTCGCCAGCGGCCGGGCGTCGACCAGGTATTTCGCCCGCAGCAACGTGCAAAGCTGGCCCATGTTGTTCTCCGGTACGAGGATCCGTTGGTAAGCTTTGATCAATGTGCCGAGATTGGCCGGGAAGGGATTCAAGTAACGCAGGTGCAGGTGATCGACCGAGCGACCGGCCGCCTGCAACTCGCTGACCGCCGCCGCCACAGAACCGTACGTACTGCCCCAGCTTACAACCAGCAGATCGGCCTTGCCCGAGCCTTTGACCGTCGCCGCTGGAATATCGCCGGCTATTCGCTCGATTTTTTCCGCCCGCAGGTTGACCATCTGCTGATGGTTCATCGCGTCGTAGCTCACGGCGCCGACGACGTCGGTCTTTTCCAGGCCGCCGATGCGATGTTCATAACGAGGCGTACCGGGGGCGACCCACGGTCGGGCCAAGGTTTTCGCGTTGCGGCGATAGGGGGCAAACTCCTCGGGCGAGGGAATCTTCGGCGTGTGCAGGTCCGGCAGTTCGTCGGGATCGACGATCCGCCAGGGTTCGGCCCCGTTGGCGAGGAAACTGTCGGAGAGGACCATCACCGGCGTCATGTATTTTGTGGCCAGGCGCACCGCCTCGAAGGCCATGGCGAAGCAATCGGCGGGAGTGGCCGCGGCCAGCACGGCCAGCGGCGCCTCGCCATGCCGTCCGTGGATGGCCATGAGCAGGTCGGATTGCTCGGTTTTCGTGGGCATGCCCGTGCTGGGGCCGGCCCGCTGCACGTCGAAGATCACCATCGGCAGTTCCGTGATGACGGCAAGGCCCAGGCCCTCGACCTTCAGGGCCAGGCCCGGGCCGCTGGTGCCGGTGGCCCCGATCGCGCCGGCGAAGGACGCGCCGATGGCGGCTACACAAGCGGCGATTTCGTCTTCCACCTGCAGCGTGCGGACGTCGTAGTCCTTGTACTTCGATAGCTCGTGCAGGATCTCGCTGGCGGGCGTGATCGGGTAGCTGGCGTAGACCAGCGTCCGCCCGGCCTTGTGCGCACCCGCAACCAATCCCAGGGCCGCGGCCTCGTTGCCCGTCAGGCGGCGGTAGCGCCCCGGGGGCAGCTTGGCGGCCGCAACCGTGTGCTGCACGCGGAACAACTCGGCCGTGTCGGCAAAGTTGTATCCCGCCCGCAGGCTGGCCCCGTTGGCCGCCATGATCGACATGTTCTTACGGAACTTCTTGATCAGGAACTCCAACACCGGCTGGATCGGCCGATCGTAGAGCCAGAGGCTCAACCCCAGGGCGAAGAAGTTCTTGCAGCGGGCGGCGTCCTTGCGCGGAAGTTGCAAGTGCCGCACGGCCTCTTCGTTCATCCGCGTCATGCCCACGGGGATCACGCGATAAGCGGAAAGCTCCCCGCTGGTCAAGGGGTTGGCGGCATAGCCGGCCTTGGCCAGATTGGCCTCGTTGAACTCGTCTTCATTGACCACCAGGATGCCGCCCGGCTGCACGTCGCGGAGGTTGACCTTCAAGGCCGCCGGGTTCATGGCAATCAACACGTAGGGCGAATCGCCCGGCGTATGCACCTCGTGGTCGGCAAAACTGAGTTGAAAACCGCTCACGCCGCCCAGCGAACCGGCCGGGGCACGGATCTCCGAGGGATAGTCGGGCTGGGTGCAGACGACAAGGCCGGTCATCGAAGCGATGTCGGCAAACTGGCTGCCGACGACCTGCATACCGTCGCCCGAATCGCCGGCAAAGCGAACCGTGGCGGAATGCACCTGGACGAATTCTTTCTCCCCCGCGGCGGCGCCATCGCCAGCCGGCGTCGCCGGGGCTGTTCCACGTGCCGTTGGGGCTGATTCCATACCGGACATTGTGTTCTCTCGCAAGTAGGTTTCGAAGGGCTGCCGCGCCTAGCCGCGTGGCAAAACCCAGTACTCAGTCTTTAGGTTAACAATTATTTCCGCCAAATCAAGCGTTGCGGCGGCGGCGAAGACTTTTTTTCGGCATAAACTTGGCAAAAATCATCCTGTCAGGGGGGTAACTGCCGGCTCACTTTCCCAACAGCGGCCGCTGCATGAGGCACGACCATGCCGGGTAGCCATCCTTCAAGACCAGGCTGGGCATGCGGATCGGTTCCAGTCGCACGACCTCGAACAAGCGGCCCAGTTCGTTGTAGAGTTGGCGCTTGGTGACCGGCGGCGGACTGCCTTCAATCGGCTCGCCGGCCGCGGCAGCCAAGGTCATGTAATACGACCCCGGCCGCGTGACCCGCCAGAGCGCATCGAGATAACGGTCCAACTCGATCTGCCGGACATAGTGATACAGGCCCGAATCATAGGCAAAATCGAAAGCGCCGGAGGTCTGCGCGAACTCGTAGTAATCGGCCAACACGAAGCGCGGCAGGGCATCTTCCTGCTCGGCACGGACCCTGGCCCGTTCAATCGCCGTGGGAGAGTTGTCGACGGCCGTGACCTCCAGGCCGCGCCGCACCATGTAGATCGCGTCGGCGCCGGTACCGCAGCCGATATCCAGCGCGGAACCGCGCCCAATCCGCTTCTCATCGAGAAAGCGGATCAGTTCTGCGGAAGGCTCGCCCGTTTCCCATACGGGTGTCCCCTCCCGATAAATTGCGTCCCAGTCCCACATCCGCGGAAGTGTCATGATCGGTGTCTCGTTTGTCGTGGTCAAACATCGCTCCACTGCCGCCGGGTCAGCGAGGGCCAGTGTGTACAGCCTTCTTAGTCTGAAGTGTTGTTCCCCGTTTTGCAAGCCGGCAGCCACATTTTCTCCATCACTAATAACCAGATTTGATCTTTGCATAGGTTCCCAAGACGGCCGATTTTTGCCTGGGTTTTTCGTCCGTGCGCACAAAAATGTCGCTCGTTGCCTATATTATAGGCATGCTAAGTTTGGCGTGCCAATCGGCAGTAAATCTTGAATGTAGCCATAAGTCTTTTTAAATTATGTATTTAGGACGATAGAATCGCGTCGGGCCGCACTCTGAAAAAATCCTGGCACCGCCTTTGCATTTCCCGCGGCCCATCGTGCGTCGCGGTTTGCAATGCCGTTGATTCCTGGGCGTGTTACAGGCTTTTGGCGAATTTTTTCCGGCCAGGGGAAATAGGCCGCGATGCGAATCTATGGTATCCTGGTTCCTGCTCCGACCCGCTCGTCATATTTGCACAGGCGGGAGCCGTCCCACGGATTGCAAGAGCGAGAGATTTGTATTACTGTTTGATCTTTGCGGCATTGGCCTGAGTTTTTACTGTCAACGGTTGGAGATACTGCAATTTTCCGCCCGCCGTGGCGCTCGCTTGCATTTCAACCCGCGCAAGGTAAATGGAGAAACGAGGGAGGCGTCAGGAGCCTTTGTCGTTCTCTTTTGTTTCCCATTCGACGCAAGTCGATATGTCTTCTCCGAGGTGGAATCCTGACGTCCGCTTCCCATGAAAGGACCCTATCATAGTGACTCCTAAAGAAGTTTTGGCGCTCTGTCGCGAGAAGGACGTGAAGGCCGTGGATCTGCGCTTCATGGACTTTCCCGGAATCTGGCAGCACTTCACGATTCCCGTCGACAAGCTGGATGAGGACGTCTTCGAAGAAGGCCTGGGTTTCGACGGTTCCAGCATCCGTGGCTGGCAGGCGATCAACGAGAGCGACATGCTTGTGATCCCGCAGCCGGAGACGGCCGTTCTCGACCCGTTCACCAAGCTGCCCACCCTGTCGATGATCTGCAACATCCAGGACCCGATCACCCGCGAGGACTATTCCCGCGATCCTCGCAATGTCGCCCGCAAGGCGGTCAACTACCTCAAGAGCACCGGCATCGGCGATACGGCCTTCATGGGTCCCGAACTGGAGTTCTTCATTTTCGACGACGTTCGTTACGATCAGAACACCCAGAGCAGTTTCTTCTTTATCGACAGTGTGGAAGGCCAGTGGAACCGCGGCCGCGAGGAGCATCCCAACCTGGGCAACAAGCTCCGCTACAAGGAAGGCTACTTCCCCGTGCCGCCGGCCGACCAGTTGATGGACATCCGCAATGAGATGATGCAGACACTCGTCGACTGCGGCATCAGCATCGAGGCCCAGCACCACGAAGTGGCCACTGCCGGCCAGGGCGAGATCGACATGAAGTTCGACAACCTGGTGGCCATGGCCGACAAGGTCATGATGTACAAGTACGTGCTCAAGAACGTGGCCAAGAAGTACAACAAGACGGTCACTTTCATGCCCAAGCCGCTGTTCGGCGACAACGGTTCCGGCATGCACACGCACGCCTCGATTTGGAAGGGCGGCGTGCCGCTGTTTGCCGGCGACGGTTATGCCGGCCTGAGTCAGATGGGCTTGTATGCGGCCGGCGGCCTGATCAAGCACGCCCCGGCGATCCTCGGCTTTAGCTGCCCGACCACCAACAGCTACAAGCGCTTGGTGCCCGGCTTCGAGGCCCCCGTGAACCTGGCCTACTCGCAGCGGAACCGCTCGGCGGCCATCCGTATTCCCATGTACAGCCAGAGTCCCAAGGCCAAGCGACTGGAGTTCCGCTGCCCGGACCCAAGCTGCAACCCCTACCTCTCGTTCTCGGCGATTCTCATGGCGATGATCGACGGCATCCAGAACAAGATCGATCCGGGCCAACCGCTGGACAAGGACATCTACGATCTGCCGCCGGAAGAACTGGCCAAGGTTCCCAAGGCGCCGGGCTCGCTGGAAGAGTCGCTGGCCGCTTTGGGCCGGGATCACGACTTCCTCCTCCGCGGCGACGTCTTCACCGCCGACGTGATTTCCACGTGGATCGAGTATAAGATCAAGAACGAAGTGCAGGCGATGCAGTTGCGTCCGCATCCCTACGAGTTCTGCCTGTATTATGACATCTAAAGATAGAGGATTAGAGATGAAGGACAAGGGATGGTAGCCCTCGGGTTTGCCGACCTGGTCCTGATCTCAACACATCCTTGACACATAAGCGCGCCCGCAGGCGAGACCCGCGTCTCACCTGCGGGCCGGCGTGTTTCTTGGCAGGACTTTCAGGCGGTCCGAGAAGTCTCACCCCTCCCGGAGGGAGAGGGGACATGTTGTGGGAACTTTCCGGATAGCCTCTCAGGCGATCCAGTTCCCCACTCCCGCAACTTCGGTGTCGTTGTTTGGGCTGCCATCTTCATGCTCTCTGCCGTTGGAATCGCCGTCATGGTACCGAGTGCGAGCGGTCGGCGTCTCTTGCCTTTGTTATATAATGCTATGAACACCGCCTGAAAACCGCTGGGGCGAAAATGAAACAAACGCCTTCTTCCATCCTGATCTATGGCTTCTTCTCTTGCGTCCTGGCCTACGGCCTCTTTTTGCTTTTTAATGGATACCGTGCCAAGATGGAATTCGATCGAGGGGTGAGGGCATTTGAGACTGGCGATCTTGATTCGGCTATCGCCCATTTCGCCGTGACCATTCGACTCAAGCCTGGCTTTGCCGGGGCCTATTACGACCGGGGCTTCGCTTACGGGAAACAGGGTGACTTCGACAAGGCCATTGCCGATTTTAGCGAGGTCATCCGCCTCAAGCCCGACGTTGCTGACGCGTATTACAGTCGGGGGAACGCCTATCGGGAGAAAGGCGACTTCGATAAGGCCATTGGCGATTACACCGAGGCTATTCGGCTCCAACCGGCGCACGCCGATGTCTACTACAATCGTGGCCACGCCTGGGCGCGCAAGGGCGATTTCGACAAGACGATTGCCGACTTCAGCGCAGCCATCCAACTGAACCCCAAAAATGCGGAGGTCTATGCCAACCGTGGCGTCGTCTACGGGAAGAAGAACGACCTCAACAGAGCGATGGCGGACTTCAACGAGGCTGTCCGTCTCAAGCCTGATTATTCCCAGGCCTATTACGGCCGGGGAGTCGTTTATGGGAAAGAAGGCGACTACGACAAGGCCCTTGCCGACATCAACGAGGCGATCCGGCTAGACCCGCAGAATGCCCGAGCGTATTACAGTCGGGGCGTTGTCTACCAAAGGAAAGGTGAGAAGGCCAAAGCGGAAGCAGATTTCGAGCGGGCCAAGAAACTCGGCTACCAGCCCAGAAATCCTATGGATCTTCTCTTTCTACCTGGCAGGCAGGATCGGATAGGTGAACTCGGCTAGCAGGTAGGACTTGCTTGCGGCATTTCCCATGTACGGGCCTGCCCCCCGCGGATCGCTGAGCGGCCCCGGCCGCCCCATCTCGCCCAAGCGGATGTCCGCCCCTTCCTGGGCGCCTTGATTGAAACCAACGAAGCACCCCGGCTGGAACGACTTGCAGCACGCGACCGTGTCCTTGTGGCTCAGCCCGCCGTCGCCAACCGCGTGATCGAACCAGATGTACTCGATCGGACCGTACTTCGTCAGCAACTCCTTGAGCTGGGCCTTCTTCATTTCCGGGTTGCTGCCGCCTTGGCTGCCTTGGCCGTCCACGGCCTTGGGCCAGTTCCAGTCGCCCTCCGAAAAATACAGGGCCAGCTTGACGCCGTCTTGCTCCAGGGGCACGTCGGCCCATTATGGTGCAAGAATCGGGCAAGGGAAAGCGCAAACGCCGCAATCGCTTGGGCCTGCGTCGCAAGTCCGGGCCGTTCTCCTGGCGGAGCGGAAAGTGAACTGCGCTCGATAACTGTCGTTGTTTTCGCCGTCCGTGGCGATCGAATCGACATGCCAGCCGTGCATCCCAAAAGCAATGCCATGCCTTAAACCGTGCTATAGTAAAGGGATAGTGCATTTCTTCTTCTCCGGTCTTGCTCCGGCATGTAGAATGCACCACTGAGAAGCGTTCATTTTCCGCACTTCTTTCGCGTTCGGTTTCATTGGAGCCTTGCAAATTAATGAATACCAAGAGCATGTCCCGTCCAGTCTCCCGTCGTAGTTTCCTGGCTGCCTCAACGGCCGTCGCGTCTTTTTCGGCCACCGGCCTGCTTTCGCTGGGCAATTTGCAGGCGGCCGTGGCGGCGGACCCCAAGATCGACGCCCTAGTGGCCAAGGCGGTGGAATACCTCGCCCAGCACCAGTCGGCCGACGGCGCGTTCACGCCCCAGGCAGGCGTGGGCGTGACGGCCCTAGTGGCCACCGCCCTGTTGCAAAACGGCCGCTCGCCGGACGACCCGCTTGTGGCCCGCAGCCTGAAGTTCCTGGAGGGATACGTCCAGCCCGATGGCGGCATCTACAGCCCCAAGCTGGGCTACAAGAACTACGAGACCTGTATCGCCCTGACCTGCTTCGTCGAGGCCAATGCCGACAAGCGCTACGAGAAGTTCATCCGCAACGCGGAAAAGTATCTCAAGGCCAACCAGTGGACCGAGGCCACGAACGAAAACGACCCCACGCGGAAGATCGACAAGTCCGATCCGTTCTACGGCGGCGCCGGCTATGGCAAGAACAAGCGGCCGGACCTCTCGAACACGGCCTTCCTGATCGACGCCTTGAAGGAGGCGGGCAACGGCCCGGACGATGAATCGATGAAGAAGGCCCTGGTCTTCGTCTCCCGCTGCCAGAACCTGGAGAGCGAATATAACAACACGCCCGCCGCGGCCAAGAACCCCGACGGCGGCTTCTACTACACGCCGGCGGATGGTGGCGAGAGCGCGGCCGACAAGCTGCCCAATGGCGGCTTGCGGAGCTATGCCTCGATGACCTACTCCGGATTGAAAAGTATGCTTTACTGCGGCGTGAAAGCCACCGATCCACGCGTCAAAGCGGCCACCAAATGGATCCAGGAAAATTACGACCTGAAGACCAATCCGGGACTGGGGCCGGACGGACTCTACTACTATTATCACGTCTTCGCCAAGGCCCTGGCCGCCGTCGGCAGCGATACTTTGCAGGACGCCAAGGGTGTGAAGCACGTCTGGCGGAAGGATCTCGTCGCAGAACTGGCCTCCCGACAACTGCCCAACGGATCGTGGACTAACACCAAGAGCCGATGGCTGGAAGGCGATCCGAACCTGGTGACGGGCTACGCCCTGCTGGCACTTTCCTACTGCCGCCCCGGCGCGAAGTGAGGCTGAGGTCGCTGTAGGGAACGCCCTCCGTGGCGTTCCAAAAGAACGCACGGAACGCCACGGAGGGCGTTCCCTACAGCGACCGGGGGCCATACCGGTCGTGCGCGTCAAAATCCGTCAGAAGCAACGCCTTACAGCAACTCATCCAGTTCTTCCACGAGCTTTCCGAACTGCGCGAGCGCCCCATCTACGGCGGCGGGTTGTTGCATGTCGACACCCGCATCGCGGAGCAGGTCGAGCGGGTCTTTCGAGCAGCCGCCCTTGAGGAAGTTCAAGTAGTCCTCGAGTTCTTGTTTGCCGCCGCCGGTCACGCGATCGGCCAGGGCGATCGCGGCCGACATGCCCGTGGCATACTTGTAGACGTAAAACGCCCGATAGAAGTGCGGGATCCGTAGGCACTCCAGGTCCAACTCGTCGTCAAGCGCGAAATCGGGTCCGAAGTACTGCTGCAGCAGGCCGCGATAGATTTCCTTGAAGCGATCCAAAGTGAGCGGCTCGCCCGCCTCGGCCGATTGGTGGGCCAGTTTCTCGAACTCCGCGAACATCGTCTGGCGGACGATCGTGGCCCGCATGGCGTCTAGCTGGCGATTGACGAGGAAGGCCCGCTCCGTGTCATTGCGGGCGTTGCCCAGCAGGTAGCGGCTCAAGAGTTGTTCGTTGAACGTGCTGGCCACTTCGGCCACAAAGATCACGTAGTTGTAGTAAGCGAACGGCTGATGGCGGGCGGAATGCCAACTGTGCATGGAATGGCCCGCCTCGTGCGCCAGCGTGAAGACGTGGTCCAGCACGTCGGGCTGGTAGTTCATGAGGATATAGGGCTCGCTCTCGAAGGTCCCGGAGCTGAAGGCGCCGCTCTGCTTGCCGCGGTTCTCGTAGCGGTCGCACCACCGGCCGCGGAGACCCTTTTCCAGCGCCCCGCAATACTCGTTGCCCAGCGGCTGCAGTGACTTGAGCACCACGTTGACCGCCTGGTCCCAAGTGTGCTTGCGCTCCAAGTCGGCAAGGATCGGCACGTAGGTGTCGTACTGGTGGATGTCCTTCAGCCGCATCTTTCGCCGCCGCACGTCGTAGTAGTGGTGTACGGCGGGCAGGTGGCGATGGACCGAGGCGATGAGGTTGTCGTAGACCGTCACCGGGACTTGGTCGGGGAAGAGGGCCGCTTCCAGGGCGCTGGCATGGTTCCGCGCCTTGGCGTAGTAGATGTCGGCCTGCACGGAACCGGCCAGCGCCGCGGTCAAGGCATGTGCGTGTTCGGCATACTCGCGGTAATACTGGTGAAAGACCTTCCGCCGCACGGCCCGGTCGGGCGCGTGCAACAGGGTACTGAAGGTTGCATGGCTTAGTTCGATCACGTCGCCGCGGTCGTTCTTGATCGCGCCGAATTTCAGGTCGGCGTCGTTGAGCTGGCGGAAGATCTGGCTGGCCGCCTGGGCCATTTCCGTCTGCATGGCCAGCAAGTTCTCTTCCTTCTTGCCCAGCGTGTGCGGCTTGTGGCGGAGCACGCGCTGCAGGAGGAGCTTGTAGGGGGCCAGCACGGGCGAGTCGAGGAACGACTTCATCTTCGCCGCGGGGATGGCCAGGATTTCGGGGCGGATGTAACTGGCCGCCTGGGCCGCGCGGCTGGCCACGGCCATGAAACGGCCGTACATCCGCTGATAGCGGCTCTCGCCAAGGTCCTCGGCCGTCTTCAGGAAAGCAAAATTGCCCAACCGCTCCGCCGTCCGATCGAGGTCCAGATCGAACTGTAAGCACTCAGCCAGCGACTCGGGGCTTTCGGCCAGCTTGCCCTGAAACCTGGCGTACTCCGCAACGCGGCCTTCCCAGGCGTTGAACGCCGCTTCCCAGGCGTCGTCGGACGCGAAAAGGCTGGAAAGGTCCCATGTGTCTGAGGGTTTGACTTTGCCGCGGGGCGGCAGTTGTTTCACTTTGGCCATGGATTAGGAGGAAAGTCTAAAGGGACAGGAATTATAAAGGTCGAAACCCGAAATCCATTTGAATATCATGTTTTGAATTTATTGCCGATCGGAACGATCGGACGGATTTCGACATTCGGATTTCGGATTTCATCCTTCCCGCTACCAGCGCATCAACACCGTTCCCCAGGTCAGTCCCGCGCCGAAGCCGCTGAACAAAACGTGATTGCCGGGATGGATGCGGCCCATCCGATAGGCCTCGTCCAGGGCCAAGGGAATACTTGCCGACGAGGTGTTGCCGTAGCGGTCGAGATTGTTGAAGACCTTGTCGGGCGGCATGCCCAGCTCCTCGACGGCCGCATTGATGATGCGCATGTTCGCCTGGTGAAAGACCACCAGGTCGATGTCGGCCAGGTTCATGTCGGCCGAATCGAGCACCTCGCCGATGGTTTCCTTCAAGGTGCGAATGGCCCACTTGAACACCGGCCGGCCGTCCATGCGGAGGAAATGCCCACTGGGGTTCGCGGCGGAGAACGGCGCGCGCGCGCCGCCGGTGGGCCGGCAGATCAACTCGGCGCCGGAACCGTCCGAGCCGACCGCATAGGCCAGGATGCCCTGGTCAATGGCACCCGGCGCGAGGACCACCGCGCCCGCCGCATCGCCAAATAACGGATAGGTCTGCTTGTCGGCCGGATTGACCATCCGCGAATTGCAATCCGCACCGATCACCAGCACGCGCTGGCTGCACCCCGTGGCCACATACTGCATGCCCGTGATCAGGGCAAAGGCGAAGCTCGCGCAAGCCGCCTGCACATCGAAGGCCGGCGCGCAAATCCCCAGCCGGTCCTGGACCAGGGTGGCGGTGGCCGGCAGGAGCATGTCGGGCGTGAACGTGCCCAGCAGTACCAAGTCGATCTGCTCGGGACGAATGTCGCCCGCGGCGAGGCACCGCCGAGCGGCCTCGGCGGCCAGGTCGCCAGTCGATACACCCGGCGGGGCGTGGCGGCGCTCGGTGATGCCCGTGCGTTTGAGGATCCAATCGGCGTCGTAACCCAACGCGGCGAGGTCCTCGTTGCGGACGCATTGCTCGGGCACGTAACTGCCCAAGGCGATGACTTGTACACCCATCAGGCGGCCGATGCGTGAACGGCAAAGCTTGGCGGCAATGTGGACGTCGGCCGGGGTTTGCCGGCGCGGCATATCCTTATCGTGGGTCGCGTTGGGAATGTCGGCAATGGCCATGGGGGACTCGTCATCTCATGCAAAACGCTGGCTCAACCGGCCCCGGGCGTTTCCATATTGCCGGGAAACACATTGGAGAGTCGAAAAGACCTATTTTACGAAGTTCCCAGCCAGGACTCAAGCCGCGGCATCTTGCAAGAGAACTTTCCATTGGTATCGGACGAAAACCGCGTGAGCACCTCCGCTGAATGGTTAGTAAGGCAAACTGCACCTTGTCTGCCCATAACTCCAAGTCACCGCAGGCGACAAGGTCCCGAAATGTTAATCGACATTGTGCAGAATCCAACCGTAGGATGGGCTTTAGCCCGTTTGCAACAGATCTTGACATGGTTCAAGGCCGCGCAGCACTTTGGCCGCACTGTCCTGTAGGGAACGCCCTCCGTGGCGTTCCATCCCACCGGAACGCCATCGACCCGCTGCGCGGGTGCCCCGGCGTTCCCCACAGAATTTCGGCTGGCGGGAGTGTTATTGTGGTTTGAACCATGCCGAAAAGTGTACAATAGTTGTATGCGTCACATCCTTGACCAATCCCCGGAACAACTTCGAACCTGGTTGCTCGAACACGGCCAGCCGCCCTATCGGTCCGCGCAGGTCCGCAAGTGGCTCTTTGAAAAACGGGCTGTTTCTTGGGAACAGATGACCGATTTGCCGCATAGTCTGCGGGAGCAATTGGCGGCGGAGTTCGATATCTGGTTGACGGAAATCGCCGTCCACCGCAAGGATGAGGATGGCACGGAAAAATTGCTGCTCACCCTGGCAGACGGGTGCAAACCGGCCGACGATGCCAACAAGCCAGCCCCCGATGGTTCAACCGAAACCAACGCCGTGGCTTCGCCGCCAAAGGGTCCTTCGCAGATCGAATGCGTGCTGCTGCGCGACGACAAGGGCCATTGCAGCATGTGCATCAGCACCCAGGTGGGCTGTGGGATGAAGTGTGCTTTCTGTGCCACGGGCTTAGGCGGATTGACGCGAAACCTCACCAGCGGCGAGATCCTCGAGCAGATGCTGCAACTCCAGCGTTTGCTTCAGCCCGACGAGCGACTGAGTCACGTCGTTTGTATGGGCATGGGCGAACCGCTGGCCAATCTTGACCGGCTCATGCCTGCGCTGGCGGCAGCCTCGGCCAAAGATGGCCTGGGGATCGGCGTGCGCAAGATCACGATTTCCACCGTGGGCCTGCCTGTGGGCATCCGCCGCTTGGCCGAACAGAACTGCCAATATCACCTTGCCGTCTCGCTGCACGCCCCCAATGATCAGTTGCGGACGCAACTCATGCCGACCAATCGCAACATCGGCATCGAGGCGATTCTGGCCGCGGCGGATGATTATTTCGAGAAGACGGGCCGCCGCGTGACCTACGAGTACATTCTCCTGGCTGGCGTAAACGATGGTCCTCTTGCAGCCAAGCAACTGGTGGATCTACTCCGCGGCCGACCGTCGTTAGTCAATCTGATTCCTTATAACCCCGTGCGTGGATTGCACTTCCACACGCCCCGTCCGAGTGCGGTGGCGAAATTCATCGAGATCCTCCAAGGGGGAGGGCTGAACGTGGCCATCCGCCATCGCAAAGGCGCGCGGATAGACGCGGCCTGCGGGCAGTTGCGGCGGAATTCCGCGGTTGCGAACCGCTTGCCAGAGGAACTCTTGCCAGTTTTCAGGGTTAATTAGTTAGAAGCGGTGCCAAACCACCCCGCACAGGTTAACATTCTCCTGCCGCGGGACGGATTGTGACACTGCTTCGGCAGAGACGGTGCTAGCCGTAAAGGGGACCTTGGTTTAGACTAAGAGCAGAACGCGCCCGAAACGACGTAAACTCAACCGCCGACAACAGGTAGGATTGTGGCCGTCAGCGAGTCATCTGCTCGACGCTATGCCTTGGACCCCGACGTGCGCCTCATGCTTGAGGTGCGCGACGGCAGCGCTGCGGCTTTTGAAGAACTGGTGGTGCGGTATCAGGCCCGCTTGGTGCGTGTTTTGGAGCATCTGGTTGGCCGCCGGGAGTTGGCGGAAGATCTGGCGCAAGAGGTGTTCCTGCGGGTATATCGTTCGCGCCAGCAGTATGCGCCGGGGGCGAGATTCGTCACTTGGTTGTTTACCATCGCCAAGAACGTGGCCTCTAACGCGACGCGCGACCGCTCGCGCCGCCCGGAGGTGACGCTGGCCGGCAGCGAGAGCGGACCCTTGGGCGCGCGGCCCTTGGACCGCCTCGTGCAGGCCAGCAGCGGCGCGATGCCCGCGCGGCAGGTCGACAAGGCCGAACTCCGCGACGTCGTCCGCATGGCCATGGACTCGCTGAGCGAACGCCAGCGGCTGGCCGTGCTCCTGAACAAGTTCGAGGGCATGAGCTACGCCGATATCGCCAATACCATGGAGTTGACGCCGCAAGCCGTCAAATCGCTACTGTCGCGGGCGCGGGAGAACCTGCGACAGATGCTGGAACCATATTTGCAGAATGGAACTCTCCCGCAGAACAACCACGAACTTTCCGATAGCGCCGTAACGAGCGACGGTTTTGTCGCCGGCGGTGAAGAGTGATGGAGTCGATGCCTGACAATCCGGTCAACGACGACGCCCAGCTTCGCGAGGAGTTGGTAGCCTATCTCGATGGCGAGCTCAGCGCCGAGCAGAGCCGGCAGATCGAGCAGCGCGCGGCCAGCGAGCCCAACGCGCGTCGCATGCTGGAAGAACTCGACCGCACATGGCACATGCTCGACGAGCTCGACTCGCCGGCCACCAACGAAGACTTCACCTGCACCACTCTGGAGATGGTGGCCGTGGCGGCCGCCGAGGATGCTCAGCAGGCCAAGGCCCAGAGGCCGCGGCGGCGCCTGCGGGCTGCACTGTGGGCGGTTGTCGGGCTTGTCGGCGCCGCCGCAGTCGGCTTCCTGGCGGTCGCCTGGGCCCTGCCCGACCCCAACGCCCAGCTCCTGCAGGACCTGCCGCTCCTGGAGAACTACGATCAATACCGCGACATCGTAAGCCAGCACCCCAAGAGCGACAGCATCGATTTTCTCCGCGCCTTACAGAAGGAAAAACTGTTTCCCAAGGAGGCCGAAGATGGACGCTAAAGACCTGCGCTGGAACAGTGCGCGCGGCTTTTGCCGCAAAGCGCTCGGTCTTCTCGCGCTGGCCGTTGTGCTGGCCGTGGGCCTGGCGGCCTTTGGAACGCTTTCCCAGCGCCGCCGCCAACTGGAGGAAATGTCCGCCGAGCAGCGCGAGGACGTGCTCCGCGCCGAGCAGCAGTTTCACGCCCTGTCGCCCCAGGACCAGCAGCGGATCCGAGAACTGCACGAGCAGATCGAAAACTCGCCCGACCGCGCGGAACTTCGCGCGACGATGGACCGTTACTGCAAGTGGTTCGAGACGCAGCCGCGTTTTCGCCGCGTGAAGCTGCTGGACAAGACCATGACGCTCCCGCAGCGCGTGGCCACGGTCAAGGAATTCCTCGGCAAGCCGGTCCCCGTCAAGGACGTTCGCCTCGACGACCGCAATCGCCGCCTGCTGGCTGCCTGGCTGGACCGCTACACCGCGGAACACGGAGCCCGCATCATGGAAAACATGCTGCAGACCCACCCGGGAATCGCCCGCCTTCCGCCCGAGCGGCAACAGGCGGTCCTCCGCGAGAGCGTTTTGCGGCGTTTGCAGTCGGGCGGTCCCAACGGCCAGTTGTCGATCACCGAAAGCGAGATGGCCCGCCTGCGCGCCGGGCTTTCGCCGGAATTGCGCGCCAAACTGGACGAAAAGAGGCCTGCGCAACGCGATCGAATCATCGCCGACTGGCTCCGCGAGACGGCCTCCCTGGAGCTCGACGAACAATTGGCCAATTACTTTGAGAGCCCGATGGTCAGCGATCAGCAGCGGGAGCAACTGATGAGCCTTCCCAGCGAAGAAATGTACAAGAGCCTGAGCGATCTATACAGCGCCCATCTCAAGCAGGCAAAACTGGCTGAACCGCCGCGGGGCGATCGCCCTCCTCGACCTCGTGGCCGTCACGTGGGCGGTCCTAAGGGTTCCGGCGGCCGCCGCTGGCCAGAGGACCGCGACGAAAAAGATGTCCGCGTCAAAGACGCCGGTTGATGCGGCTTTCCGGATAGCCTCTCAGAGTCTGTTCCGAAAGGCTGGGGAGCGGTGTTGGAGTCCCGGCTTTAGCCGGCTAAAGCCGGGACTCCAGCACCTTTCCGGACGGCCTCTCAGACCGGCAGGGCTTCCGCCGCGGCGGTGGCCAGCTTGTACTCCACGCCGTCGTGCAGGAACACGCAGTTTCCTCCGCGCCGGTGACTGGCGTCCAGGGCCATTTCCAGCTTGCGAAAAAGGGCCACCATGTCATCGGCGTTGCCCACCTCGATCAGGCCCACGCTGACCGTAAAGCCGACTTTTGCGTCGCCTGTCTTGATCGCCACCTGGGTTGCCGCTTCGCGAATCCGCTCGGCCACGCGGACGGCATCCGCAAGTTGGGCCTTGGGCAGGAGGAAGGCCAGGCAACTCTCGCTGTAGCGGGCCACCGTATCCATCTCTCGCACGCCGGCGAATACGACGCGCGCGAGACTCCGCCCTAGCAGGTCGCGGAACTCCGCATCGCGGAAGCGCGTGAGCGTTTCGAACTGATCGATTTCCACGAGGACCAGCGTCAACGTCGGACCACCCCGCTTCCATTCGGCCACGCGGTTGTGGACGTGCTGGCAGAAAGCGGTACGATTGAACATCGCCAGCAGATTGTCGATATGTTCCACGATTGCAGAGGGTTCACCGCTTGGCTCCTTGGCCGGGGCCAAAGGCTTGGGCACCTCGACGAACTGGGGTGGCGGCGCCACCAGCGCCTCGACGGGCTTCTCGGCGTCGTCGATGATGGGCAGGATCCGCTCGCCATCGTGCCAGTGGGCGCAGTTCCGGCCTGCTTCCTTCGAGGCGTAGAGGGCCGCATCGGCCCGATGGACGATCGCTTCCTGGGTCTCCTCGCCCCGCGCCTGGGCGGCGCCGATGCTGATCGTCACGTGCAGCGTGCCGGCGGGAACTTTGAACTCGGTGGCCGCGATCGCCTTGCGCAACCGCGTCAGGGCCCGCTGGACCTCGGCAATCGTGGCGCGGTTGAAGATCACCACGAATTCCTCGCCGCCGTAACGGGCGATGGAATCGCTCTCGCGCAGCACGCGCCGCAAGATGCGGCCTGTGCCGCGGAGGACTTCGTCGCCTGCCTGATGGCCGTAAGTGTCGTTGAGGCGTTTGAACTTGTCCAGGTCGATCATGGCCAGCGTGAAGACTTGTCCGGCCCCGTGGAAATCGGCCAGGCAGCGGGCGATGTCGGTTTCGAAGGCTCGGCGATTACCCACCAGCGTCAAGGCGTCAGTGCGGGCCTCGGCGGCATGCGACTCGACCAGCCGGACCTGCTCGCGGAGCCGGTCCTCGGCCTGGTCCAACCGCCCCTGCATGGTCTTATTGACATCGACCAGCCGGGTGACGACGTTGAGGATCTTGGCCGGCTCGCGCAGCTTGTCGCCCTGCAACTCGACGTTGATTTCCTCGACGCGCGTGTGGTGTTCTCCCAAATCCACGGCCACGTTGGAGATCAATGTTTGCAGGCAACCGACCAGTTCCTGCGCGCGGCGGACCTCCTCCTTGTCGACCGGAGTTTCCGGCGCTGCCGCTCCGCGACTCCGTAGCCACCATCCGGCAACCAGGCCGGCGAGCCCGCCCGTCAAGGCGAAAATGACATAGACCGTCGAGACAGACAACATCGTGTGATTCCCAAGAAAGCTTGCAAACAGCCTCTAAGAGAATCTAGGACATCAAAGACGGCGTGGCGGCGGAAAAAGCGGACCGTCAGACAACCGGCGTCTTGCGCGGCCGGCCGCGCGGCCGCATGGTCGCTTCAAGCCCTAGTTTCGCTACAATCCGTTGCTGCCACTTGGCGTCGCCCAAGGGCGTGCCGCGGACCACGCTGTGCCGCACGAGGGCCAGTTCCTCGGCGGTCAACGGCGTCTGCAACGACTTGAGCCAGTTCCGCCCGCGCTCGACCGGGCCGGGATCGATGCGGGGAAGTTTCACGCCGTGTATTTCCGCGACGGCCGACGACCAGCACCATTGTTCGGGCGCGCGCAACTTCAATTCCTTGAGCCGCAGGGGATTCTGCTCGATATAGCGCAGCACCGTCAATAGGTACTCGTTCGCCTGGATGGGAAATGCCCGGAAGCGGCCCGCCCAAACGTGGCCGCTCGTTCCGTGCAGGCTATGGTAGCGACGGACGTGGCTCGTCAGCAGCCATTGCATCCAGTAACTCAGGTCGCCGTCCTTGCGCGGCCAGAGGACCATGTGGAAGTGGTCGGGCAACAAGCAGTAGGCCAGCAAGCGCACGTTGCGGGTCTCGGTTTCCTCACGCAGAAGTTCCACAAAATCGGTATAGTCGCGGGTCGTGCGGAAGATCTTCGTCCCGCCGTTTCCGCGGTTGAGAACGTGGTAACAGACGCCCCCGGCAGATGCTCTGGCAACTCGTGGCATACGTTTTCGAGTCCTTGTCCATCAAGAGTTTCAGAATCGGAAAGTAATCGCTGCACAACGCAAGCAACCTGCGCGCGGTCTTGCGACCCCCCGCGCATGGTCGCGCAAACCTACCCAGAGAATACCCTACAACGCGGTCCATGTCAATAAATAAAGAGTGTCCCCAAGGAGAATGGCAAAGTCTGGCAGGACAGCCCTCCGCAGCACGGAATTCACTCCGTTTTGCCCTAAAAAGGGCAAGGCCACGGAATAAATTCCGTGCTACGAAGGACTTTGCAATTCTCCTGAAGTGTCCCCAAGGAGAACCGCCGCAACTCAATTCCACGCCGGCTGGCCGGTGGACTCGATTACCCGCAGCCAGAGCTCGCTCTCGGGCGAAAGCTGTTTCTTACGCGCCACTGCCGTACAAATCGGTATGTGTAGAAACTGCCCGTGCTCCATGCCGATGAGCACATCGGTCTTGCCGGCCAGGGCGGCATGCACGGCGTGCCGGGCCATGGCGTCGCACAACAGGCTGTCGTCGGAATTGGCGGGCACACTGCGGATGATGTAACTGGGATCGATGTACTTGATGTTGATGGGGATGCCGGCTGCCTTGAAATAGTACGAGATCTTGTCGCGGAGGAACACGCCGATGTCCAGCAACTTGCGATTGCCCGAGGCATCGCATTCGCCGCTCTCGCAGTCGAATAAGTGCTGCCCAGCCCCCTCGGCAACGACGATCACGGCATGCTGCCGGGCCGCGATCCGCTTCCGCAGGGCGTCGAGGAATCCGCCGGGCCCTTCCAGTGGAAAACGGACCTCGGGGATCAGCACGAAGTTGGCCTCCTGGCTGGCCAGGGCCGCGCCGGCGGCGATGAAACCGGCGTGGCGGCCCATGAGCTTGACCAGGCCGATGCCGTTGGGGGCGTCGCGGGCTTCCGTGTGGGCGCAGTTGATCGCCTCGCGGGCCTTTTCCAGTGCGGTACCGTAGCCGAACGATCGCGCTACGAACGGCAAATCGTTGTCGATCGTCTTGGGAATGCCCACCACGGCGATCCGGGCGCCGCGCCGCAGGGCTTCCATGGCGATGGCGTGCGTGCCGCGCTGCGTGCCGTCGCCACCCAGGCAGAACAACAAGTTGATGCCTTCGTTTTGCAGGTAATCGACAATCACCGCGGCCTCTTCCGGGCCGCGCGAGGAACGCAGCACGGTGCCGCCCAGGTTATGGATGCGCTCCACGTATTCGGGCGTCAGCCGCAGCGGCGGCGGGCCCTTGGCCGGATTCAGCCCCTGGTAGCCATAGCGGATGCCCAGCACAGACGGCACGCCGTAGCGGTGGTGAAGTTGCAGGAAGGCCGAACGGATGACGTTGTTCAAGCCGGGACAAAGCCCGCCGCAGGTAACGATCGCCGCCTTGCACTCTCGGGGATCGAAGAAGATCTTTTCCCGCGGACCGGCCAGTTCCATCGACAGGTCGCTGCGCGGGGGCCAGCCGGGGCCCGTTTCGATCTGGTAGAGCAACCTCGCGTCGTCCGGTACGAAGTCTCCCAGGCCATCGCCTTGCACGGTGGAAAGCCCCAACGGCGAGGGGATCGTCGCTGGGCCAAGCGTGGGCACGATAAAGTCCTGGGGTGTCAGTTCGGCATCCATGATTACAACTTCCTCCGAAATGAAAGACGGCGGCAAATGGTTCCGTCAGGATACCATATTCCGGGACGGAATCCAATCGCTTGCACCGAGCCGATGAAAGCTCTTCTCAATTGAAACAGAAGGCGTCGTTCGTCCGAATGTCGAAGTAGAGGCAGACGTTGCAGGCCTTCTCCACGTGGGCGAGGAGGAATTCGTCCATCCGGCCCTCCGGGATGCCCGCCAGCTTGTACTTATGCACCAGCCCCACACGCGTCAGCTCGCCGTATTCCAGCGTCATCCCGTCGGTCGGCAGCCGCTCGAGAATGGCAAAGCCGTGCTCCTCCGTTTCCAGTTTGGCGCGGTCTTTGGGAACCCCCCGGTAAAACTCCTTGAGCAGGCTTATCCTTGGATCCATGGCTTGATTTCGTCGAAGGTTTGGAATGCCCGGGCCGCTGACCAGCCGCTTGGCCGGCACACTGTACTCAGGGTGGGCGGACGGTATATGGCGACCGGGTAATAGACGTGTACTCCGAAGCGCGGTCCCAGCGTGATGTTGACCGCCTCATCGTCGATGAGGTGTTCAATCCCCCAGGCTTTGCAAAAGCCGATCTTGTTGCCGGTCGTGAACAGGTAATCGAACGGAATTTCGTTGTCCCCCAGCCATTTCCTCGTGGAGTCCTGCGTTCGCCGCAAATCGCGGCGCGTGCAGATCACGATCCGCCAACCGGCTTGCCGGAGCCACTGCGCGAAGCGGACGCCATCGGCGCGGGCCTCGGCAAGCTCATAGCACCGCTGGTGGATCTTGGACCGGAAAAACGAATGTTCGGTGCAAAGAAGGTCACTGCTCTCGGTCCAGCCGCTGCGCACTTTCGCGAGGTAGTCCTGAAACACCTCTTCGGAAAGGGCGTATATTTCGTCGCGGACAAACTGCGTCCGCTGCAAAGTCTCCGTAAAGTTGTTCAGCGTGTCGTCCAAATCGATGGCAATGGTTTTCATGACGTCGTCCCGGCCCGCGAGCAAACCGCAACCGGGCCCGTATGCTGGGCCAGAAAATGTCTAGTGTATCCGATCGCGGCCCATGCGCAAACCGCAATTCTGGAAGCTGGCTTGCTTGATTAGACGCGATCTAACCCAAATATTGCAGTGGCTGGAGAAGGCACCGGGCAAGCGCTATCAAAACTCAATTTAGAGCGCGGCTATTTGGCGACGTTTTCCTGCCCGATTTGCCGGAACGTCAATGCGGCCCGCTCGCGCACGGCCGGATTTCGGTCCTCAAGCAACGGCGTCAGGCTCGGTATGACCTCCGGGCCCAGCCTTCCCAAGGTGTGGGCGGCGTCGCTGGCGATGTATGGGTCGGGATCTCGAACCGATTGGGCCAAATCCTGAATCGCGCTCTTGGCCGCCGGCCCTATGTCGGCCAGGGCCAAGACGCTCGCCTGCCGGACCGAGGCGCTACAATCTTTCAGCCGCTGCGCCAACGCAGGCACGGCAGCCTTGGCGTCTGGCCCGATCTTCCGCAACGTCTGCGCGGCGAGTTCCCGCACGCACGGGTTCGGATCGAAAAGCATGGCGGCAACGCTGGGCACGGCGTCCGGTCCCATCTTCTCCAAGATGTGGCCGGCATCGACGGCGACATACCGGTCCCGGTCTCGAAGCACGCGAGCGAGGTCCGGGATCGTGGCGTTGGCTGCCGGTCCCATTTCGCCTAGGGCGAGGACGGCCGCTTGGCGGACTGAGGCGTTGCCATCGCAAAGCCGCTGAGCAAGTGCCGATACGGCCATGCTGGCCAAGGGTGGAATCGGGGGCGCGGCATAGACCGTTTGGGCTAGCCCCCCACCAACAGCCAAAAGAACCACCATCGAGAGCAATGCTTGTCGTTTCATAATGTGCTCCAGCAGGTTGGGAGTGTAGTCTTATCGTCGGGTGATCCGGCCGCTTTTCTTACCCAAAATGGCGTATCCGGCAGATCTTGCCCCCTTTGCGCGCAAGTATCCGGCACACTCCGTGTGCCGGTTACCATTCAACGCAGAGACTAGCCGAACAGTCTCCGTAGCATATCCCCTCTCCCTCCGGGAGAGGGGAGGGTTCTCGGATAGCCACTCACTCCGCCTTGCCTATCAGTGGCGTTTCTTTGGTTGGTCCAAAGCCGACGTTCACCTCGGCATTGCACTGCACCTCTTCTCCGGCAAAGTGCAAACGGATCGTAACAATGAACGGCGTTTCGTAGAAGCAGAGCTTGGCCGTGAACGTGCCGTCCGCTGTCCAGGCGCCGCTGGCCGCTGCCGGCTGCAACGGCAACTCACCCCAAGCCACTCGTCCCTTCCGCCACGCGCCGCGGCCGCAAACAATCGGCTGTTCCGCGCCGTCCCGGTGTACGACGAGCGTTACGTCGTCGTCGATTCCATCGCGCCGGAGTGTGATTGCTTGGAGCTTGTGGTGATTGGCCGGAAACACGTACTTCTTGCCCCATACCTTCGCCGGAACCCTTGCACCTTGCTGGGAAGAGAGCGACAGTCCCTTGAGCGCGCGCAGGAGTTTATTGGCTGCTTCGTCATCGGGGGCCAGCGGCGCGGGCTTCATGCCCGGCAGAAGTTTGTCCCAGACCAGATTCAGCACTGCCTGCATGTCTTTCACGCCGCTGGTGATAACGAGCACGGCGTCCTGCTCGGGCATTACAACGCAGTATTGGCCGAAGGCCCCGTCGCCGCGATAGGCGCCATGACGGCAGCGCCAGAACTGGTATCCGTAACCCTGGTCCCAGTCGCTTGTCGGGTTGCTGCCGTTGGACGTCTGCCGGGCAGTGGCCGCTTCCACCCAGGCCGCGGGGATGAGTTGTTTCCCCTGCCACTTGCCCTTTTGCAAATAGAGCTGGCCAAAGCGGGCGATGTCTTCCGTGCGAATGCTCAAGCCGAAGCCGCCGGCCGAAATGCCTTGGGGACTGGTTTCCCAGGTCGGGTGTTCGATGCCCAGCGGCCCGAACAGGCGGGGGCGAAGATAATCGAGAACGGTCATGCCGGTGGCCTTCTGCACGATGGCCGAGAGCATGTAGGTTCCCGACGTGTTGTAGAGGAAATGCGTACCCGGCTTGAAGGGGACGGGCTGCGCGAGGAAGCTCTTGGTCCAAGGCCGATCGGGCGTGCGCAGCGGCTCGCTTTGCTGCCCCGTGGACATGCGGAGCAGGTCGCTGACGCGCATCGCCTTGAGATTATTACTCGGCTCAGCCGGGGCGTCTTCGGGAAAGAACTTCAGAACTTCGTCGTCGAGGCTGAGTTTGCCCTCCGCGATCGCCAGCCCTACGGCTGTCGAACAGAAGCTCTTGCTCAGCGAGTACAAGGAGTGGGGCGACTGGGCGTTATAGGGCGCCCACCAGCCTTCCGCCACGACCTGACCGTGACGCAATAGCATGACGCTGTTCATCGATTCGATGTTCTTGTCGGCCGTTTCCACGAAGGCGAGAATGGCCGAAGATTCGACGCCTTGTGCTTCCGGGTTGCTGCGCGGCAAGTCCGCGGCAAAGCAGATGGAACCAGCGAGCACGACGAGTGCCATGAGAGAGCAAGTTTTCATGAGTTTTATCTTTCTAATCGCATTGTACGCCGATCTTTCGGCCTAGCGTTTGAATATACTTTCGAGCCTTGTCGTACGGTTCCGGGCCGTTGAGGTGTTCCAACATCAAAGTCACTTCGCCCGGCAAGGCGGCGACCCGCTTCAAATAGGTGGTGTAATCGAGCACTCCCGTGCCGGGGATGACTTCCAAAAGGTGAACATTCATTTCCACCGGATCGGACCAGGCCAGGTCCTTGGCGTGGCAGCTTACGATCCACGGCCCCAGCTTGTCGAACAACTCGTTCAGCACTGCCGTGTTCTCGTAGAATCTCTGCGGGGAGTTCACCACGTTGCACGGATCGAGATGAACGCCGAAGGCCGGTCGGTCCACCGCCTTGATCATGGCCAGGTAGGAATCGGGCGTGTCGGGCAGTGCCCAGCCCATCATCTCGAAGCAGAACTTGGCCCGCTTGGGTCGCACGGCGTCGATGATTTTGCGAGCGTTCTCCACACTGGCATCGAAGAACTCTTTCGACAGGTTCTTCGGATGCGGGCCAAACCATGACTTCGTGTTGTACGACCCGGCGATATCGACGCAGCAACGAGCGCCGAGCGCTTCGGCCAGGGCCAGCCCGTCGCTGACCATTTTCAAGTTGGCCGCCCGCCGGACCGGATCGGCGTCGAGTAGATTGCACCAGCGGCCCACCTCGGCCAGGACCACATCATGTTTGGCGAACGCCTGGGAAACGTCGCGGATTTGCTGCCGATCGTCCAGAGCTACTGCCGGACAATAGGCCGCACGGTAGCCCAATTTGCGGTGGGCCAAAGCCATTTCTTCAGGGTCTTTCGTGCCGTTGAAGATCGGCCCGCCCAGGCGAACGAACGGTCCTTTGCGGCTTGGTTCATCGGCAGGCAGGAGGCACGGCGTCAAGGTGGCTGCCGCAGCGGCTACCGTGCCCACGAGAAAATCACGACGGTACATGGTACGTTCCTTCGGATTGGTTTAGATCGAGACTAGTCGATACTCGAAATGTTCGATTGTGCTCCATGTTAACAAGGAGAAACGCGACTTTCCAGTTCTCTCTGGAAGTTGGGACTGGATTTTCCCTTTGACCGGAAAGATAATCATGCCAAAGGAGGATCATTTCATGCGTATGCGATTACCGTTCATGCTGTTTCCGGTCTGGCTGGTTTCGGCCCTGCTCGGGCCCCTGAACGCTGGGGAGAGTCCCTCATCCACCACGACCACAATACTCGATGGGCAGTGGTCTCTGGCCGTAGATCCGCAGAACGTGGGCCGCCAGCAGAAGTGGTTCGAGCGCGAGCCGGTCGCGCCAGCGAAACCGGCCAAGGTGCCCTGGATCATCCAGGAGGCCTTTCCCGGCTATCACGGGGTCGCCTGGTATTGGCGGGATTTCGCGGCCCCCGAGCCTCCGCGCGAGCCGGCCCGCTATCTGTTGCGGTTCTGGGCCGTCGATTACAAGGCCGACGTCTGGCTCAACGGTGTGGCGCTGGGCGGCCACGAAGGCGGCGAAACACCGTTCGTGCTCGATGCCTCCAAGGCCATCCGCCCTGGACAGCGGAACCGGCTCACTGTGCGCGTGCTCAATCCCACGCATCAAGCCATCGACGGGATCGTGCTCAACGAAACGCCCCACCGCAACAAGGTCATTCCCTACGGTCCGGGCAGTGCCTGGGACCAGGGCGGGATCATGGACTCCGTAGCGCTACTGGTGACGCCGCAGGTCCGCATTGCCGACCTGTTCGTCCAGCCCGACTGGAAGACCGGCGACATCGCCGTGCGGGTCACGATCAATAATGCCGCTGGGGATGCGGCGGCCGCCCGACTAGACCTGACCGTCGGCCCGGCAGCTGCGGGCGAGACCTTGGCCGTCGCCGCAACGGATCGCACGCTGCCGGCGGGAGATAGCCTTATCCAAGTGAAACTCCACCTGGACCAGCCGAGGCCCTGGGACCTGAGCGATCCCTACCTGTACCGCGTCACGGCGCGGATCAACCGACCGGGTGTGGCGTTTTTCGACGAGCAGAGCGTGTGTTGCGGGTTCCGCGATTTTCGCTTCGAGAAAGGCGCCTTCCGGCTCAACGGCCGGCGGATCTTCCTGCGCTGTTCGCACACGGGCAACTGTTGCCCGATCGGCCTGGAGATGCCGCACGACCCCGATTTCCTCCGCCGCGACCTGATCAATGCCAAGGCCATGCGATTCAATGCTATTCGTTTCATTTCCGGCGTCGCCAAACGCTACCAACTGGACCTTTGCGACGAGATCGGCCTGATGGTCTATGAGGAGCCGTATGCCGCCTGGTGCATGGTCGACTCGCCGAAGTTCGCCCAGCGCTACGACGATTCAGTGCTGGGCATGGTGCTCCGCGACCGCAATCACCCGAGCGTCACGATGTGGGGCCTGCTCAACGAAACGCCGGACGGTCCCGTGTTTCGCCACGCGCTTGGTTTTCTGTCGGAGCTGCGCGGCTGGGACGACTCGCGGATGGTCATGCTCAACAGCGGGCGATGGGACAACCAGGAGGGCCAGGTTGCCGAAATCCAGAGTTGGCATCCCCAGGGGCATGATGACCCGTGCGTGACGTTCAATCCTACGGGGCACACGATCAAGGCCCTCGGCATCACCTGGGCGCCAGGGCAACTGGCATTCCACCCCGGCCGTAAAGGGCAGTACGCCGTGGTCCGCTGGACGGCCGCTGCCGACGATACGGTCAATGCGTCGGCCGTCTTCACCAGCATCGCCGAGCACGCGACCACCGACGTCCACGTTCTCCACAATGGGCATTCGCTTTACGCCGGATTTATTAACCTCCACGGTGCGGGCGCGGAGTCGAAGTACCTAGGCGCCATTTCCGTCCACGCGGGTGACACGTTCGATTGCATTTGCGGCTTCGGCAACAATGATTACGGCGCCGACACCACCGCGGTGTCGATTACCGTGCGATCGTCTGCCGGACAGATTTCCAACGCCGCCCGCGAGTTTTCTAGCCGACAGAATCCCAACGGTCCGTGGAGCTACGGGCAGTGTTCCCCTGGGCCAATTCCGAAGGCCGAAACCTTCGTGCGATTCCCGTCACAGCCGGCGACCGTGGCCGCCGGCTCGCTCAGCAATCCGGGGTCAAAGGTCTGGGAAGACGTTCTGGACGACAAGCATCCGTACCAGGGGGTTCCGCATACGGCCGGTATTATTCAGACGCTGCGGACCCTGGGCAAATACGACAAGCCGCTTTTCATATCCGAGTATGGCATCGGCAGCGCGGTCGATCTGCTGCGAGTGGTTCGGCTTTACGAACAGGCTGGCAAGGCCGATGCCGACGATGCGCAGTACTATCGCCAGCAGCGCGACCGCTTCCTGGCCGATTGGCAGCGGTGGAAAATGTCGGGAGTTTTCGATCGGCCCGAGGACTTTTTCGCCCAGAGCAACGCGCGTATGGCCTCCCAGCGACTGCTGGGTTTGAACGCGATCCGCGCCAACCCGAACGTGGTCGGCCACAGTGTCACCGGAACGGTCGATCAGGGCATGACGGGCGAAGGGCTATGGACGACCTTTCGCGAATTGAAACCGGGTACGGTCGACGCTGTTTTCGACGGTTTGGCGCCGCTCCGCTGGTGCCTGTTCGCCGAACCGGTGAATTTTTATCGCGGCGCGCCCGTGCGGTTGGAGGCCCTGCTGGCCAACGAAGACGCCCTGCCGGCGGGCCAGTATCCCGTGCGGCTTCAGGTGGCCGGACCCGACACGGCCCGCGTCTGGGAGCAAACCGTCACGCTCTCGATCCCCGCAACCAACAACAAGAGCGAGTCGCCCCTGGTGCTGCCGGTCTTCGATCGAGCGGTCGTGATCGATGGACCGGCGGGCAAGTATCGTTTCTCGGCAACTTTCCAGCGCGGCGCGGCGGCCGCGGGAGAAAGCGTGGAATTCTATGTTGCCGCCCCGCTTCCGCCACCCGGATTTGACGCCGAGGTCGTCGTTTGGGGCGACGACGCCGGATTGATCGCATGGCTGCGCGAGCATGGCATGCGCAGCCGGCAGTTCTCATCGGCGGTCCCCACCGGGCGGGAGTTGATCCTCGCCGCGGCCCGTCCTCCAGCGCCGGGTGGCGCCACGGCTTTCGCCGAATTGGCGCGGCGCATGGCGCGTGGCGCCACGGTGGTCTTTCTCTCTCCGGCGGTCTTCGCCCAAGGCAACGACAAGACAGCGTGGCTGCCGTTGGCCCGCAAGGGTAACTTCACCGGGCTGCCTTCCTGGCTGTATCACAAAGACGAGTGGGCAAAGCAGCATGCGATCTTCGACGACTTGCCGGCCGGCGGATTGCTGGACTATACGTTCTACCGCGAGTTGATCCCTCAATCCGCCTTTATCGACCTCGATCCTCCGGCCGAGACGGTTGCCGCGGCCATCGATGCTTCATGCGGCTATTCCTCGGGGCTGTTGGTAGCCGTGTATCCGTTGGGCGCCGGCGAGTTTGTCTTGAACAGCCTGCAAATCCGCGAGAACCTGGGGCGTCATCCGGCCGCCGACAGGTTGCTGCTGAACATGCTCCGCTTTGCGGCCCATGAAATGCATCAGCCGTTGGCCCCGCTTCCCGCGGACTTTGAAGGCCAATTGAAAGGCTTGAAATATCAAAGTGGGTTGCCAAACTAGACTTGCCATCAACTATGTGAAAATAACGTGCCATTCTTTCGATCGCGATAGAAACCTACTATGATCGACTACGACAGTCCGTGGAAAGAAGCCCTCGACTTCTTCTTTGAGCCTTTTCTTAAACTGTTCTTCCCGGCAGCGCACGCCGATATCGACTGGAGCCGGGGTTGCGAGTCCTTGGAAAAGGAGTTGCAGCAAATCGCTCCGGAAGCGGAAATCGGGCGACGGTATGTTGATAAGCTGGCCAAAGTCTGGCTGAACAGCGGCGAGGAACAGTGGGTGCTGGTTCACGTCGAGGTGCAAATGTCTGCCGACGGCAAATTTCCCTGGCGGATGTATGTCTACAACTATCGGTTGTTCGACAAGTATAATAGAGAGGTGGCCAGTTTTGCCGTGCTCGGCGACGACACCCCTGACTGGCGGCCACATAGTTTCGGCTATAAGCGGTGGGGCGTGGAAGTGGGGTTCCGTTTCCCGTCGGTCAAGCTCCTGGATTATGCGGCAAGACGGGCAGAATTGGAGGAAAGCGACAATCCCTTTGCCATCGTGGTCTTGGCTCATTTGGACACGCAGGAAACGCGCCATGACCCGGGCGAGCGGAAAGGTCGGAAGTTCTGGTTGGTCAAGAGGCTTCGCCAGCGAGGGTGGAGCGAGACGCAAGTTCGGCAGCTTTTTCGTTTGATCGACTGGATGCTGGAGCTTCCAACGCCCCTGGACAACGAATTTTGGAAGGAACTGAAACAGTACGAGGAGAAAGAACAAATGCCTTTTGTTACAACACCAGAACGATTTGGCCGTGCCGAGGGCCGGCTTGAGGGCCGGCTTGAGGGCATTGAAGCGGTCTTGGATGTGAGATTTCACGATGTCGGCGTCCAACTCATGCAGGAGATTCGCCAGATCCACGACCCGGAGCAACTAGAGAAGATACTCCGCGCCGCCAAGACCGTTGCCAGCCCTGAGGAACTCCGCAAGCTCTGGGCCGGTGGCGTATCGGATTAGACAGCAGTTCGTGGACGCGCGATTTCGGTTCATCGTCTGCCGAGAAAGCCTTTCCTACGATAGACTACCGCTGCTGTGTCGGCGCCAATAGTACAAAACTTGCCGGGGCCATCGAGCGGACCTTTGCTGGGAACACGCCCTGCGCGGACACTGCGATCGGCGCGCCGGTCGGCTGGCCGCGCAAATCGCAAGGCTGCGCGGTGGCAACCTTCATTCCACGGGGCAAGTGAACCGTAAACTCGCCTCCGTCGCCTGCCTGCTCCCACAACCGCAGCAACGTGCCCTCGCCGTACGGATTGGGGCCGAAGGCCGTAACCAGCGGCCCTCGGCTGGATGGGGCTGCGCCGGCCGCCGGTAACTTCTCGACGAGCAGGCCGGTCGCCTGCGGCGGCAGCTTTCCCGCCGGGCCTTCCGCATAGGCGGCCACACACGCGACGCGGGCCTCCCACGATTTGCCGATCAGTGATGTGGGGGTTGACCCATTCTCCGGGATCACCCAGAGGCGAAACCGCGACGACCAGGAACCGTCGATCCACTGGGCAAAATTCGTCGAGTAGAGGTTGTTGAACAGATTGACGAAGACGTCGGGTTTGTGGGCCACGAAATCGCGGGAATAACGCCATAACCCCGGCCGCTCCAGGCTGACGAGTTGGGCGTCGATCGGGCAGATTCCTATCCGTGGGCCGTCGGCGCCTTCCACCGTCAGCCCGCCGTTGAGGCAGAAGAGGTCGTGGTTTGAGCTGCGGACCAGATCCTTGGCGGGGTTGACGATGCTGCCCAGCCGGGCTAACCGGAAAGTCGGATCGTCGGCCCGAAGCGGGAAGCAAAGCCAGCCGCCCTCAGGCCACGGATCGGGCGTCTTCTTGCTGATCGACCATTCCAGGTCGAGCCACGGTTCACCGGCGTAAAGGGTGACTCGCAGTTGCGTCGTATCGGGAATGGTGTCGTGCGGCGTTGACGTGAGCAGGGCAGAGGTATAGGTTGGCCCGCTGCATACCACCATCGACGTAGCCTTTGCCGTCGCCGCGTGGTAGGGATGCTCTTTGCCCGAGGGCAGATTGGGTTTGCTCTGGCAGCCGATCTCGCCAGGATCCTGGTTGGGGCGATGGGTGACGTAATCGTGGGCATGTTGTAGGCCCTGCTCGGCGTCGAATCGCTCATACAAATATTGCCCTAGGGCATAGGGCGACCGCGAGTTGACCAGTTCCCGACCGGTTCGCTTGTCGATGATCGACTTGATGCCGCAACGGGCCCGGTCGAGAATTACGCGGAGAAACTCGTTCTCCAGGAACTGGGTTTGCTCGTCGCGCAAAACACTTCGGTCAAAGGGTTCCCGTAGGGGTGCGAAGGTACGGTAACCCAGCGGAGGCAGGTCTCTTGCCACAAACCGCAAGACAAGCCGCTTCCCTCCCATGTACTCGCATGGTACGGGGATAGTCTGGTGGGTAACAACCTCGGTGAGTGCGCTGGTCCAGTCGCTCCAGCGAATCTCGACCGCGCCGTCGCGGGTCCAGGGAAGCGGGTTGAAGACGACAATCCGCGGCCCCGACACGGCGACGGCCTTTGCCAGCGCGGCAGCATGCTCCGCGAGAGCCGGTTCCACCAGTTCCGCGGCCCGGTGGGCGTAGGCCCGTTTCTGGTCGAATCCCTCCAGGAGGAAACGATACTTGCCGTCGGCCAGATTCTTCTTCCATTGCTCGCCATAGGCATAGCCGGCGTATCGGCCCACGTCGGGGCCCCAAGTGTGTTCGCCGAACAGCAGCGTGTTCTCGTAGGCACCGCGGACGGCCTCTTTGGCGGATGCGGCCGGCACGCCCCAGGTCTTCAGCAGCGTGTCGAGCGATTCCAGGGCTGCGATCCGCGGCCGCGTAACGTGTGCCAACTGGGTTTCGATGGGCATCGACCCGATCCCGTAAATCCACGTGTCCGGCGTGTCGTCGCGGACCACCGGCAGGTCTGGCTTTTCGTGGGCCATGGCGTCGGCAAAGTCCGACAAGCGGCCGAAGCGGACCCGTACGCCCGGCAAGTCCCGCTTGGCCCGCGCGAACAGGTCCTCGACCATTTTTCGGTCGGGCGGGCCCTGGTTGTCGTAGGTCATCCACATACAGAGCCACGTCTTGTAGGGCCAGTTTGCCGGAGGGCAAAGGTCCGATCCATAGGTCCGCGACAGCGCCGTCAGGACCCGCGAGCCGTCCGGGCCTTCCCACCAGAATAGTTCGGGGAGGTCGGCGGGAGTGCAATTGTCGTTGCAGCCGTGGTGGAAGAACTTTACGCCGGCGTTGGCCAGGACCGTGGCCAGCCCGCGGGTGTGGTCGGGCACGTCGGTCATCTTGCAGCCGGTGGGAAGGGGCTGCCCGGCAAGGCGGGCCATCTCCACCGAGAAACGAAAACCACGGGTCAGGTCTTCCAGGTCGAGCGATTCGGTGTGCGTGGTAAACGCCAGGGCATGGGGGACCAGCCTACCGGCCCGCATGGCCGCTATGAACCGCTCGCGGCGATCCGCGTTCTGGCCCGTCCAGAGCACCTGCGACATCGGCCAGCCAGCCAAGGTCCAGGAGAACTGCATGTCCGGCGGCAGGCCGCGGCTCTCGTCGACCAGTTTCAGGGCCTGGTCGGCCATCGACGTCCGATAGTGGTCCACGACGCGGCTGGCGAGGTCTGTATAGCCGATGTCGAAGTGCGTCTTGGAAACGACGATCACCTCCTCCAACTTGGGCCAGCGCGAGGCATTCCCGGCCCAAGCCGGTATCGCCGCCGTGGCAACGCAGGCCAGCAGGAGGAAGCGAATAGCAAGGCGCATCCGCGCCGGTCGGGCAGTGGCATGAACCATGACGATTTCCTTGGTATGAAGATCAGCAAGTCGGAAAGTTGTCCATCAATTGATCCTTAATATACACTCGGTTCCTCTCGCTTCGCAAGAATCGCCGCGGTAGTGGGGTGGTTCGAGGTACGAGACCCACCCTATTACGGCCTACGGCCGGCGGGAAACCGGCTGAAGCCGGGACTACAAACGTGGGTAGGCGCAAGCCCGCGGCGCGCTATAATACTGTCATTGAACCTGCTCGTTCCTATGTTTACCCAAGTGGATGCCCATTCATGCCTGAGAAAGTAATCATCATCGGCAGTGGTCCGGCCGCCTGGACGGCCGCAATTTACGCCGCCCGTGCGGAACTCAATCCCCTGGTCTTCGAGGGGGCCGATACGGCGGAGAACAAGATCGCCGGCACCCTGCCGATGGGCCAGTTGGCGCTAACGACCGAAGTGGAGAACTACCCCGGTTTCCCGGCGGGCAATCTGGATGCCTATCTCGACTCGGCCTTGCCGCCGGACAAGCGGCTGGTGATGCCGCCGCACAGCGGGCACGGCGTCCAAGGGCCGGAATTGCTCGAGTTGATGCGGCAACAAGCAGTCAACTTCGGCACCCGGACCGTGAGCGAGGACGTCAAATGTGTCGACTTCCGCAGGCGGCCCTTGCAACTCAATGCCTCCGACGGCAACTCCTACGAGGCCCGGACGGTGATCGTGGCCACTGGGGCGCGGGCCAACTATCTTGGCCTGCCGTCGGAAGATAAGTACAAAAACCGAGGCGTCAGCGGTTGCGCCGTCTGCGACGGCGCGTTGCCCCGCTTCCGCAACAAGCCGCTGGCCGTGATCGGCGGCGGCGACTCGGCCGTCGAGGAGGCCACCTACCTCACCAAGTTCGCCAGCAAGGTCTACCTCGTCCATCGCCGCGACAAACTGCGGGCGTCGAAGATCATGGTCGAGCGGGCCGAAGCCAACCCCAAGATCGAGATCCTTTGGAACCGTACCGTGGGCGAAGTCCAGGGCAGTGACCGCGAGGGCGTGACCGGCGTGCGCCTCAAGAGCACCGTGGGCGAGCCGGACTTGGAACTGCCCATCACCGGTTTCTTCCTCGGCATCGGCCACACGCCCAATACGGCCTTTCTGCACGGCGCGTTGGAACTGACCGACAAGGGATACGTCGTCTGGAGTTCGCCCATGCGGACCTGGACCAGCGTGCCCGGCGTATTCGCCGCCGGCGACGTGGCCGACGACTACTATCGCCAGGCCATCACCGCCGCCGCCACCGGCTGCATGGCAGCGCTGGACGCCGAGCGCTGGCTGGCGGAACATGGGGAATGAACCATGAAAAAACTCTCTGTCGCCCAAGCCCGTTTGGCTGACTCTGTCGGCCAGGAAGTCCTCCTGCAGGGTTGGATCCGCACCCGCCGCGATTCCAAGGGCGGGTTCAGCTTCCTGGAACTCAACGACGGTTCCTCCTTTGGCAATATCCAGGTCGTCGCCCCGGGCACGCTGTCCAACTACGAGTCGGACGTTAAGCGGCTCACGGTCGGTTGCAGCGTCAGCGTCGAGGGCCTGGTCAAGGCCTCGCCGGGCAAGGGCCAGGCCACCGAGGTCGAGGCCCGCAGCGTGACCGTCCACGGTTGGGCCGATCCCGACGCTTTTCCCATCCAGAAGAAAGGGGCCAGTTTCGAGTTCCTCCGCACGGTGGCCCATTTGCGGCCGCGGACCAATACCTTCGGCGCCATGGCCCGCGTGCGCAACTGCGTCTGCCGCTCGATCCACGATTTTTTCCAGGAAGAAGGCTTCCTCTACGTCCACACTCCGCTGATCACGGCCAGCGACTGCGAAGGGGCTGGGGCCATGTTCAAGGTCACCACGCTGGACCTCGGCAATCCGCCTGTTCCTGAAGAAGGTCTTTACAACCCCGCTTGGGACGTCGACTTCTCCAAGGACTTCTTCCAGCGGCCGGCCTATCTGACCGTCAGCGGGCAGCTTGAAGCCGAGACCTACGCCTGCTCGATGGGCAAGTGCTACACCTTCGGCCCGACCTTCCGCGCCGAGAACTCCAACACGGCCCGGCACCTGGCCGAGTTCTGGATGGTCGAGCCTGAGGCGGCATTCTTCGAGCTGACCGACAACATGGACCTGGCCGAGCGGTTCCTCAAGCGGATCTTCCGCGATGTCTTGGCGCGCTGTACGGAGGACATGGAATTTTTCCGCGACCGCATCGACAAGACGGTGATCGACACACTCCAGCACGTCCTGGCCAGCGACTTCGTCCGCCTGCCCTATACCGAGGCCGTGGAGATCCTCAAGGCCTCTGGGCGGAAGTTCGAGTTTCCGGTCGAGTGGGGCCACGACCTGCAGGCCGAGCACGAGCGATTCCTGACCGAGGAGCACTTCAAATCGCCGGTGATCCTTTTCAACTATCCCCGCTCGATCAAGCCGTTCTACATGCGGCTGAACGACGACGGCCGCACGGTGCGGGCGATGGACGTGCTGGTGCCTAAGGTAGGCGAGATCATCGGAGGCAGCCAGCGCGAGGAGCGGCTGGACGTGCTGGAAATGCGGATGAAGGAGCAGGGCCTCAATCCCGAGAGCTACTGGTGGTATCTCGATCTGCGGCGCTACGGCACGGTGCCGCATTCCGGCTTCGGCCTGGGTGTGGAGCGGGTCTTGCTCTTCATCACCGGCATGGCCAACATCCGCGACGTGATTCCCTATCCGCGCACGCCGGGCAGCGCGGAGTTTTGAGGTTTATGAACCTTGTCCGTATCGACTCGCTGGACGATCCCCGCGTGGCCGCCTATCGTAATCTTCGCGACCGCACGCTCCGCGGCGAGCGCATGTTCGTGGCCGAGGGCGGCCTCTTGGTGACGCGGTTGCTGGCTAGCCGCTTCGCCGCCGAATCGCTCTTCGTGGCCGAGCCGCGGGTTGCCGAGTTTCTGCCGCAGGTGCCTGCGGAGACGCCGATCTACGTCGCGGCGGAAGCGATCGTGCAGGCGATCATCGGTTTTCATCTACACCAAGGCGTACTGGCCGCCGGGGCCCGCCGGCCGGAAATGGAATTGGAAGAAATGCTCGGCCTGCCCAGGGATCGGCCGCTGGGGGTCATTGTCTGTCCGGCGATCACCAAGCCGGAGAACATGGGCCTGATCTTCCGCGTGGCCGCCGGGTTGGGCGCTGGCGGTCTCCTGCTGGGTCCGCAGTGTTGCGATCCGTTCTCACGGCGCTGCCTGCGGGTTTCGATGGGGGCGGTCCTGCGTGCCCCCTTTCGAAAGTCACCGAACCTGGCAGCCGATCTGAAGGCCCTCGGCGAGCGTTGGGGCGTGGAGATGCTGGCCGCTGTTCTTGACGAGCGGGCGACGCCGTTGGGCCGCGTCTGCTGGCCGCGCCACGCGGCCGTGATGCTGGGCAACGAGTTCGACGGTCTGGGCGACGCATGGCTGGAATTCTGCACGCGGCGCATCACGATTCCCATGGCCCTGGAGACCGACTCGCTGAACCTCGGCGTGGCCGCTGGCATCTTCGTCTACGAGATGATGCGCGGGATCGCGTCGAGCAACCCGTAGGGCGGGCCGGCTGATACTCTGGACAAGGAGCGCTCTTTGTACTCAGAAGCTATCCGAGAAGTCTCCCCTCTCCCGCCTGTCGCTTGCGACAGAATGGGAGAGGGGGCGTGTGGAGGAGACTTCTCGGATAGCCCGTCAGCCGCCAGCCACCCGGGGGAACGCTGTGTACGACCTTCATTTTGTCGAATCCTGTGCCTCCACGGCGCCAAGGTCTGCGGCGGCACCCGCGTATCTTTCGTTCTTGTAGTGATCCGTGGTGATGTAGTCAACTCGTCCCGTGGCCGCATCGCGGGCCAGGCTGCCACGCGAAGGCATGAAGGTCCGCGTGTCCAGAAGCCCCGCCTCGGCCCACGTCCGTAACACGAGGTTGTTGTCCGCCGTCACGCCCGGCTGAGGACCCGTGCCCAGATGGAAAACGTAGTTCTTCTGCGGATCGAACGGCGCGTCGGCCTCCGGTTCAATCACTAGGTTGTGCTTAATCGTAACGTCGGGGCTATAGACGTCGACCAGCGTGCCGCAATAGGGGTCCTTGCTGTCGGCCGCCTTCCGCGAGCGGTAGAGCGTGTTGAAGTAGATTTCGGAAGCCGTCGGGGAGAAATAGCCGGAGCACTTGTCCAAGTCGGCCTGCGGGACGCGGTTCTGCTCGTACATGGGGTACTTCCGCTTCTCCCAACTGATGTTGTTGTAGAAGCGGTTCACGGCGTCGGGGCCGTTGTAGCCCAAGGCGTTGAGCTTCATCGGCCAGACGCGCGCGTCGTTGGCCCATTGCCGGGTGAAGCGGTTGCCGTAGGCATGCACGTAACCGGCAACACAGATGCACACGTTGTGGCCGATGGGCGACTTGGCCATGCCGATGTCGCTGAAGGCGCACTCGTGGACCTCCAGGTTGAAGCACCGCTCCAAGCCGATGACCGGGAACCCCTGCACGCTGTTGTCGAAGTGCCGGAACGTACACCGGTAGATCTCGAAATCCAGCAGCACCGATCGCAGGTTGCCCAGGTTGTAGTTCGAGTTGCAGATCGCCGCGCCGTCTGTCTTGCCGTCCACGACCATGTTTTCCCACTTGAAGTTGTAGAAGGTGCTCTCTTTGCTGCCGTCGAAGACCTTAGCTGCATCGTAAACGTGGAAGCAATAGCCCGAGGCGTCGCTGATGTTGAAGTTCTTGAATAGCAGATCGTGGCTCTTGCCGCTGATCTTCATGCATGTGCTCTTGTACTTCTCGAAGCGGAAGTTCTCGAAGCGCAGGTGGGCCACGTTGGGAAACTCGTTGGTCTGCGGGACGGCCGTCGTGAAGACAGTCTGAGGATCGCACTTCACGGTGATGGGCCGGCCGGCGGCCCCGGCGAGGTTACCCAGCGAGAGGCCGCTATAGCTGCCCGGGTTGATGTAGAGCGTGTCGCCGGGTTGCAACTTCAGGGCGGCCTGCGTATCGGCGTAGCGCAAGTATCCTGAGCCGTCGCCGATGCTGATGCGTTTGGGCGCGGCTGCCTGGCACGGATGGAGGCAACCCAGGCACGCGCATGCCCACGCGGTAAAGACACAGATTTTCTGGACGTTCATTTTGTTTTTTTCCCGAGAAGCTGAAGCTGTTCCAAAACCTAGCCGTGGTGTAGGCATCTCACCTGCCTACTTCTAAAACTGCTTCAAAATTGAGTTCATCCGATTATACTATAGAGAACCACCACTTGCTGGAACGCGACCTATGGACGTCAGCCAGATTTTTCCCAACTTGTTTGTCGGCTCTTTTCCCGGCAGCGTGCGCGACATCGAACGGCTCGCGCGGGATTTCCGCGTGACGGCGGTGCTGAGCTTGCAGTCGGACGATGACCTTGCCTACCTGGGTCTGGACTGGCAGCGCATGGCGGCCTGCTATGGCCAATCGGGCATCGATGTGCGGCGCGTTCCGATCTGGGATTTCGACCGCCAGGACTTGCGCAAGCAGCTACCCTTGTACGTGGCGGCCCTGGATGAATTGCTGCGGGCCAGGCACACGGTCTACGTACACTGCAACATGGGCATCAACCGCTCGCCCAGTGCCGTAATCGCCTATCTTTGCTGGATCCAGGGCTGGGATTTGGAGCAGGCGGTGGACCACGTCATGCGGTGCCGCGCCTGCGATCCCTATGTGGAGGTGATCCGCCTAGCGGGCCAGGACCGGGCGATGCGGAGCTAGCAACCATACTGCGTCGTCTCACGGCCAAGCAAAAAAAGGGATCACGAAATCCAGAAAGAATGAACTTTTTTATGACATGGCGATGCTGCCGGTGCCGTTGACGTGCCGACCCACATTGGGTATTCTTAATGGTTTCCAGGCGCAGGGCTATTCAAAGTTGCCGATAAGAAGTGTCTTCGGGCGTGGCGGGAATTGACGGTGGCAGCGGGAGGGAATGTGCCAGGAGGACCACGCAGTTAGTTGCGTTTTTTGAACGTGGCTTTTTTGAGGTGATTTTTGCCATAACGGGGCGTAGCTCAGCCTGGCTAGAGCGCTTGGTTCGGGACCAAGAGGTCGCTGGTTCAAATCCAGTCGCCCCGACTAATTTGTAGAAGCATAAACCGTTGTGAGTTAATGACTTACGACGGTTTTTTGTTTCTTGTCGTGCTGATACATTTCTTGTTGCGTTTCGGGTCTGATACAATTTGTATCCGAAGACCGCCTCATTACGGGAGCAGAACCGTGCGGAAACGCAAACTAGAACTGACGCCGATGAAGGTAAAACGGGGATTGCCGCCCCGTTGGCGAAAAGTTCATAAAGGGGTGATCTATTACTACCGTGGGGAGTATCAGGACGCAGTTCGGCAATGGCACCAGAAACTCGCTGAGTTGGAAGCGGAAGAAGGGGAGCCGCCTGAGAAGGTCGTCGAGCGATTAGAGGCAACTATCGCTCAAATGGATAATCTGGGCGTCCAACTTACCGATCAGGCCCACGTCAGTATTCATCGAGTCACATGCGGCGACGAGACCGCTACGTGGGCGAATGCCGGGCCAGAGGGCCAGCCTCCCACCCTTCGGTTCAACGACCTTGGCCCCCCGACTTCATCGGCCCCCAAGACCATCAAGGATGCCGTAAAGGTGTTTCTCGCCCACAAGGAAGCACAGACGACATCTGGCCGTATCTCCACAAGTTGGTGGGAAGTCATGCGGTGTTCCCTCGACCGCTTCACCACATGGTTCGGTGCGTACCGCAGCCTTACCGAAATCACGGAACAAGTCTTGGCAGGATATTGGCTCCACCTGATGACTCTCATTAGCGAGGGGAAGCTCAGTCCCAAGAGCGGTCGCACTGCTCTGCAAGTGCTGAGGCAGTGGATCACGTTCCACTTCGAGAATGGGGCCTTGGAACGTGAGCCACGAAATATCCGCAGCCGAGAACTGGTCATAAACGTCCCGGCACAACACATCGAGGCACTCCCGGCCAAGGAGGTTCGTCGGCTTCTTGGGCTGGCGTCCGGTCGAATGAAGTTGTTCATCGCATTGTCTTTGAACGCCGCTTTTACGCAAGTTGATCTTGCGGCTCTGCATCCTGGCGAGCTTGATTTGGACGCGGATCAACCCAGGCTCACCCGGCGTCGGACCAAGACTAGGCATCTAAAGACGCCTCCGGTCGTGTCCTACCCGCTTTGGCCCCAGGTCGTCGAAATGTTGGGCCAAGTCAAGAGCGGCGACCCCGAACATGTCTTCTTGAACGACAATGGACGGCCTCTTGTGACCCAGGCGATTGTTAAGGGGAAGGTCAAACGAATCGACAACGTGAACAGCATGTTCGACCGCTTCGTTCACAAGCACAAACTTACCGTGAGTTTCAAGGTCTTCCGCAAGTCGGGTGCAACGATCTTGTCCAGCAATGGCGAGTTCGCCCCTTATGTTGGGCGATATCTCGGTCACAGCCCACGGGATACCGCAAGCCGGTTCTACGTCGGGGTAGATCAAGTCGGGTTTGACCGAGCGATTGCATGGCTTGGGCAACAGGTTTTTGGCGATAGCGGGGAAACCGCACCCGCGACTCCTGCTTCATCGGAGCCTTCGGCGTCATCCGATGGCAAATCGGTCGATGACGCATCCCCCTCCGTCCCCGAGAGCGAATCGGTGTAGTGGACGCGTACTACTGGGGTTATTCTGGCTTCCAAACTGATCCTAGACCGCCAACATCGCCCGCGTCCCGACCGACTTCTGGCGCTGGCTGTCGGGGTTCAAGCGGGAGGGAAATCGAGTCGTCATGCCCCCCTGCTGCTGCTCATCCCGCCGACCTTCCACCGGCCACCACGGGGCATGATATCGCTCAAGGCCGGGCGGCAAAAACCTACCGGAGTCCCATAAAAAAGAGGCGGCACTAGGGTTGAAATCCGGGGGGCTAATGGAACCAGCCCCCAGCTTTTTCAAAGATCGCTGGGAATCTTTGCTTTTGCTGCACGACCTCGCGCGGAATCGTTCCCGCCGCCCGGCCCGCCCAATTTGCCCTCCCGCCCGCCGTCCCGATTCGGTAAACTCCCCGCCGAAATTGCCGCCCATCATACCCCGGAGAAAAAGAAATGGCCCGCCTCGTTTTCGCCTGCCTCCTGATCGGATCATCGTGTCACGCCGCCGCCGCTGCCGAGTCCGCGCCCTTCACCACGGCACCCCGGTACGTCGTCAAAGTCAAGTTTCTGCGCGTCGAAGATGGCAAGCAAAGTATTGCCGTCGATACCGAAGTCACCGGCACGAAGGGCACGCCGCTCAGGACCAATCTCGGCGGCAAGAATGGATTGGCTCTCAAACTCGACATGCGGGACGTGCCGGGCGACTCACCGCCGAAGTACGCTACCCATTTGGAACTGGTCGAATCCAAGAAGGGCAAGGAGAACGTGCTGTCCGCACCGACGATCATGACCACCGCTGGCACGCCCGCAAAGCTGATGGTGGGCCAGGAGAAGGGCGACCGGATCGAGGTCGAGTTGACGGTGCGGGAGGTTGTCTCGGCTGTATCGAGCCTTGGAACATCACGAATGAAGACGGTCGATATTCCGATCATTATTCAAGACGAAGAGGAAGAAAAACTGGGAGTCACGCCCTCACCTTGACCTTCGCCATTGATTGCACGGTCGATTTCCCTATTCGACAAGGACCATTTAGCACACATGCAAATCGACCCTTCCATTCTCAGTAAAGCCGACAACTACAAGCTGATGACCAATCTGGTGGTTCCGCGTCCAATCGCTTGGATCACTACTCTGAACCAAACCGGCGTCATTAACCTTGCCCCTTTTAGCTTCTTTAACGCTGTGGGCAGCGATCCACCTTATGTCGTCATCGGTATTGGCTGCCGGGATTCCGGTGGACCCAAAGACACGGCGAACAATATTCAGACAAGTGGCGAGTTCGTGGTAAATATGGTGACGGAGGACTTGTTCGCCGCCATGAACGTTTCGGCGGCAGAATTCCCTCCCGATCAGAGCGAGATGACTGCTGCCAATTTGCACACCACGCCCTCTGTTCAGGTCAAACCGCCGCGATTGGCTGAGTCGCAGGTGAGCTTAGAATGTAAATTGTTTCAATCACAGCCACTCGGAGCCAACACGCTGTTCATTGGCGAAGTGGTGATGTTCCATGTCGCGGATCATTTGCTTGGTCCGCGAATGCACATCAACAATTTTGCGCCAATCGGGCGACTCGGTTCTCCATCGGTCTACTGTCGTACCACTGATCGGTTTGACGTGCCGCGCATTACTTATGCCCAATGGCAGCACGACAACGAATGACAAGGCCATCCGCATGACCGACCGAGACTCTTCCGACGCCGAAATCCGTCGAGTGTGCGCGATCCTTGAATCGATCTCCAATGCGTATCCTGCGGATTCTGATGAAACCAACGCGATCAAGGATGCGCCACTCGCCTACATCGTCGTTCACCAGCACGATAGCCTGAAGAAGAGATACCAGGACTTTCGCCTTGCCGTTAGCGGCGACCTGACCGACGAAATGAAAGCCGATCTTCGGCGTCATGGGATCGAGCCAGATGACCTGGAAGACGATCTTCCCCTGGACGGGACGGCATGAAAGGCGATGTCCGCGATGACCGTCTTGGCGACAGTGGCGGTCGTGTTGCTCACGGTCGGGTGATGCCTCCGCCCGCTGCGCCCGGATCGGGCCATCCATTGCCCACGCCCCGCGCCACCCCCACCCGCCACCATCCCGCATGATTGCCGCCGTCCACCGCCCGCCACCATTCCGCAATGATCCCGACGATTCCCCAGCACACCGCCCACGGCGACCCGTTCCCCTAGGACGCCATCATCTCCCATTGGCAGGTGGCATTGGCTAGAATGGGGGTTTACGACAAGGCTGCGTCGGAAAAGAAGCTCCGACAAGGCTGGATTCCTTTTGCGGCCAGATATCCCGAATTCGCAAGCGGAGTAGCCAAATTGGACACGAGACTGCGAACTGTAACGTCACTACCGCTTGCGGAACTGTGGGCCGACGCAGGGACATTGATGGCGCAGCGGGGACGTTATGTGACTTGCGAGGACTTGCAAAGGCTATTGCGAAAAGGGCCGCTCCATTTTGTGGTTGCGGACTGTGGCAAACCTCTCCGCTGGATCGAACATTCGGCTTGCTACGATTTCTGGAAGCAGGAAGTAAAGCCACATTTCGCCGCACCCGATGCGATCTCCCCCGAGGATTATCCTGACGGTCGCTGCTATCTGGCATCCGAATGGACGATTGATGGTAGCAAATCTGCAATCGTGCTGGAAATGTTTCATTGAGCAGACGATCATGAAGTCCGACATCGACCGCCGAAAGACCCTGACCGAACTGGAAAGCAAGGATTGGGGGCCTCTGAATTTCGATTCGCACCTTGTTACAACGATCCATCAGGTTCGCCACAAGCCGCTGGAAGATTTCACCGTCGAGGACTTGAGGATTACCATCGGGCAGAACCTCGCCCTGCAATGGCTTCTGCCGATGGCGATTGAGCGTCTGCGGGACGATCTCTTTGTGGAAGGGGATTATTATCGTGGCGATTTGTTGAACGCCGTACTGCGAATCAAGCCGCCCTTTTGGTCGGATCATCCTGAACTTCGACAGATAGTTTCCCAAGTCGCCCAGCAGGCGGCAGCACGTCGCCAAGAACTCGATGAGGACGAAGCGAAGGCGTTGGATCAGGGCCTCAAGTCCTTTCAATTGTTCGCGTCCGAGGACTGGTAAATGGAGAATGACGTAAACGCGGAAATCCGCAAGTTGGTGGACCGCTGGTGCGACCGCAGAGAATTGGGAGCCTTGGCTTCCCTTTTGCCCGCGTGGCTTGCCAACAATGGGCTGACCGATGGCTGGGCGATTCTTCACGACGCGCTGAAGCACACCTACGCGGCTGGGCGAGATTTGCCGCCCGATGAACGCAATGCGTTGAAAAAGCTGTATGTCACAATCGACGTGGCCCTACGAAATCGCTGAATTATGCGTGAAATCATCCCAAACCAACTCTGGATCGGCAATGCGGGCGATGGCCGTGACCCTGCACGCTTGTTGCAGAATGGCGTTGTGGCCGTCATCAACCTTGCGGCGGAAGAACCGTCACCCGTCTTGCCGCGTAGCATGATTTATTGCCACTTCCCGCTCATGGACGGGGCGCAGGAAAACCAAGCCGCACTGCGGGTAGCAATCCAAACCGTGGCGTCCTTGCTGAAAAACCAAGTCCCCACGATGGTCTATTGCGGTGCCGGAATGAGCCGATCTCCTGCCGTCGTGGCCGCTGCCCTTTCCATCGTTCAAGAGGGCAGTCCCGACGAGAAGTTGAAGGAGATCGTGACGGGGCATCCCCACGATGTTTCGCCGCATTTGTGGGAAGCGGTTCAGAGGGCGTGCTGTGGGACAGCCCCAAGGGGCTGAGGTAGAGCAAGATGGACAACAATGCCTCCAAGACGGCTTTCTTCGTAGCACCTTTCGCCATTGATGGGAGCCTGATTGGTCTTGGCGAATGGCAGATAGCCGATCTCTCGCCCAAGTGGCTAGGCGTCTGTGAGCAATTATTGAGGGATCACGGGCCAAGTTTCTGCACCACTCTTGGGCAGATGCTCGATCATATCGAGATCAAGCTGACTTCGGCCCGTGGCGCAGGGTTGGGGGCGTTCTCCGTCCACGGCCATGTCGCCACGTCCACGGCCTGCTTTCGTGGCGAAGATGCAGGTGCCGAGGGAGAACTTATGAAGATGTTCATCGACTCCCTGTGCCGAACAGCCGTCGTGCGTCAAGCCCAGGCGACGACGCATCCATTTGCTGAGATGACCAAGATCACGGCTCGTCCACTTCACGTCGTAGTGGCGTGGGCCAATGCGGCGATTGCCGACGAGGATCAGCGGGTGGTGGCCGAGTTGGCGACCCGCCGCCGCCGACCATTGGGCAGCAGGCGTTCCTCCTGGTTCAAGTGATGGAAATACCGCTCGCGCTTTTGCTCGGGAATTTCTCCCAGCAATACAGGACTCAGCAGTGAGCACCAGAAGACAGCCCAGTCTTCATTGCTACAAGCCATAAGGTTTGACTCCGAACAGGGTGAAGGATGGATAAAAACCCGTGTCAGAGTCTCATGCTACCTCACGAAAACCCAGATCTTGTCGCGAAACGGGGGAAGAACTTTTGCGGAAACAACGCCTCCCATTCGGCGATCAGATAAAGCAGTTGCCGCGAGTGGCAGAGCAACTGCTCGCGTTGCGGGCTGCGGAACTTGTGCGGCGCCACGGCGCCGACGAAGCGGTGGCAGACGGAGCCAGGATGCTGTTCCTGGATCTGTTGGCGGCCGTGGGCCAGCACGGTACATAGCGATCCCAGCCAGGTCAGCATGCACCAGATCGTACTGTGGTGCAGCGCTCGTTCCTCGATGGCCGATGACTGCGGCTGCGGCTGATAGCCAATCACTCGTCTTCCAGGGCTGGCCGTCTCACGGTAGGACTGCCGGTCGTTCTCCAGGTAGCTGGCGGCAAGGTGCAGGAGGGTCCCACAGGCGTAACGCTTATAAGGAAGTACGAAAGTCGGGATAATCGGTAAAGACGTGACGGCACTTCCGGCACCGCCAGCGGCCCAGCCAGATGGTCAGGCTCAACACCATGTGCTCAGCGATAAGCCGCAAGCCGCGGCGACGCAACTCGTGGGGTGCGAACGGTCCGGGCTGTTCGCAACGGCCGCAAAACTTTCGGTAACACGCACGCTCGGCACTTCGTCGACGTACGGATTGATTGTGTTTCTCGACTTCGCTTACAGTTGTCGGGCGGGGCAGTTCGATACTGATGGCAAGATCTTTCTTGAGGGGAGGAGCGAGGATCCGTTGTCAACAGCCTTGCTCCTCCTTCTTTTATGCGCGCACCGTCCCCCGGAACGTAGAGAAGGGGGCGGGGTTCTAGATAAATCTAACCGGGCGGGGTTACTGCGCGGGATAGGGGCGGGCTTCTATCCGGCCGATTATAAAAAGACTCCATCCGGTTATTCCGGCTGCGCAAAGCTGCGCGCCGCAATAGGGCGGCAATTATTTCTCCCATTGGTAAAGTGTGGATAGCCAATCTGTAGCGACGAACAAATCTGAACAATCCATGCCAATCTCGCCGTGAGGCCCAACGTAGGGGCTGTGAGCCAAGTAAAGGTCAACTAGCTGTGGCGTTGCGCGCTTGTAATCGAGCATAATGCGGAACGCCCCGGTTTTGCGAATGTCGGTGAACGACTTCGTTGTTAGGCCCTTCCGGATACCGGGCCGGCCAACTGCAGGCTTCGGCAACAGAAGCTAGTGGCCGTGTATCCGACGGGTCGCATGACGGGCGCTGACGACTCGCATTTTTGGAGCGTACATTCCCAGATCCTGTCCTACTTGGAGCAGGTTTCCACGTACAAAAGCATCAACTTCCTGAAATCGCCAGGCGATGCCGCGAAATCGTCACATGGCCGTGGTGAAACACGGCAACAAAGAACGCCGGGATGAAGTTGAACTACAGCACGCCCTTGGTGCTGGGCACGCCCGTGATCCGCGGGTCAGGCTCCAGGGCGGCGCGCAGTGCGCGGGCGGCCGATTTAAAGACAGCCTCGGCAATATGATGACTGTTGCGGCCGTAGTGGACGAGAATGTGCACATTGCCTAACACGTTCATGGCGAAGGCCTGCCAGAAGTCGCCCACCAATTCGCTGTCGAAGTCGCCGATCTTGGCCGTGGGGAACTCGGCTTCGAAGACCAGAAAAGGTCGCCCGCCCAGATCGACCACGCTGCTGGCCAGCGTCTCGTCCATGGGCACGGCAAAGTGCCCGTAGCGGCGGATGCCGGCGCGATCACCCAGGGCCTGGCACATGGCCTGCCCCAGACAGATGCCCACGTCCTCGACCGTATGATGCTGATCGACGTGCAAGTCGCCGCGGGCCTCGATCGCCAGATCGATGGCCGCATGCTTGGCCAGGAGCGTGAGCATGTGGTCGAAAAAGCCGATGCCCGTGGCGATGCGGCCACGGCCGACGCCGTCGAGATCGATTTCCAAACGGATCTCGGTCTCCGCCGTTTTACGCTGGATGGTAGCCGTGCGCGACATAAAGAAATGAAAATTCGAAATAGGAATGTCGAAATACGCGACCCGCAAGCGGGCGCCCCGATACAAAATCAAAAAACGGAATGACCCAAACCGCTGGAAACCGACGCGCCGGCCGCTACAGCAAGTTGCCCAGCGCCTCGACGCAGGCGTCGATCTCCGCGTCCGTGCCCACGGTGATCCGCAGGCCATCGCCCCAGCCGCGATACTCCATGTATCGGACGAGAATCCGCCGGCGTTTCAGTTCTTCGTACAAGGGCCGGATGCTCCGCCCGCCGTGCGCGGCCCACACGAAATTGGCCTGCGAATCAGGCACGATAAACCCTAAATCCCTCATAGCCGTCGCCAGCCGACCACGCGAGCCGAGGATCTTCTCGCGGGTGCGGGCCAGCCAGCCCTGGTCGCCGATGGCCGCCGTGGCCGCGGCGATCGACAGGGCATCGCAGTTGTACGAGTCTTTCACCTTCACGAACTGCTCGATCAAGTGCGGCTGGGCCACCAGGTAGCCGAACCGTAGCCCCGCCAGGGCGTACGACTTGCTCAGCGTCCGCGAAACCATGATTTTCTCGTTCTTGGTCACCAGCTCCATGCAATTCGTCTGGGCGAAGTCGGCATAGGCCTCGTCGACCAGCAGGGGGCAAGGCAGCCGCCGGGCCAGTTCCAGCACGGCCTCGGGCGGAACGACCGTGCCGGAGGGGCTGTTAGGATTGGCCAGGAAGACCAGCCGCAGATTGTCGCCGCCTTGGACAAAGGCCGGCGGCAGCGTCCAATCGGGCTGGAAGTGGATCTCTTCGCTCCGCGCGGCTTGCAACTCGGCCAGCGTACGGTAAAGGATATAGCTGGGATACGGCAACCGCAGCAGTTGCCCTTCGCCCACCAGGGCGCGGGTCACGATCGTGAGGATGTCGTCGCTGCCGTTGCCCGCCAGGATCCACTGCGGCGGCACGTCCAGTAATTGGCTCGCACAGCGGCGAAAGTTCTCCGCTATCGGGTCGGGATATTTCTGCAGCCCGCGCTGGAGCGCCTCGTTGACAGCCACTGCCACCGCGGGCGAGGGCGGATAGGGGTTCTCGTTGGTGTTCAGCTTGATGAACCCGTCGCCCTGCGGCTGTTCGCCGGGCACGTAGCCGGACATGGACTGGATGTTGGAGCGGAAGTAGCTGGGCATGATGGTTGAAACGGAAACCGGTCGAGGAAGCCCGGCTTAACCCGGGACCGACTCTCCCACGGCGGAGCCGGCTTCGTAAAGATCTTCCGGCTCGATTTCCACTCGGGCCACGCTGCAAGCTGCCTTCTGCACGTCGGCGATGCCCGAACGAATCGCCTGCTCCAGAGACTCCGCCTCGCGGTGCAAGGTAACCATGACCGTCCCGCCTCGCGAACTGGGCGAGCCGTCATCGCATCCCGCTTCGTACAGGTCTTCGACCAACTGGTCGGTCAATTCGGTTCCCTTGGAGAGGACCAAAGTGAAGTCGTAGCGTTTCATCATTCATTCTCCTCCGGGCTGATGGGAGCAACCATCCACTGCACGCCGAATATCACCGGGCATGGGCTTCGGGCACGCGCGGGGTGCTGTATACGGCGTGCTGGCACCCCTCGCGATTACGTAGTGGGCAGTACAGCCGACCCCAGGCATGCGCCCTTGGCCCCGCTTTTCGCAATGTCCAGCCGTGCGCCAGGGCATACTGCACCGCCTCGCGGATATGTTTGTTGGGGTGGTCGCTCATACAAACTGCATTATATGTCGCCCGGAGGGCAAACGGTAGACAGTAGCAGCAAAAACGCAGAGTTTACGACACTGCGAGTGCTCTTCTTTGACACCTGAAGTATTCCTTCACGGACCTGAGAGCCGTCAATGTGGCGGCTGCGCAGCAGCCCTGCCACGAGACGAGCAGGCGTTAGCCTTTCGGCGCGAGGACGTCGACTTCGTCGACGATGTTGAAGACGCCGGCAACGTGGCGACAGCACTGGTAGGTAAGCTGCTTCTCGTGGAACGAATCCACGCGGCCGCGAAGCGTCACCGTCCCACCGTCGGCCTCGACGTGCAACTGGCGGAACGATGGATGATGCCGCGAGGAGAGGAAAATCCTCACGCGGCGAGCGAGTTCGTTGTTGGAAACCTCACGGAGAGCCGCTCCTTCAGTCAACATACCAGAGTCCTTTTATTCCTTACGCAGTTGGGAATGATGTGTGCGCCCAAGGGGAAGACACCAAACACGTTCCAACCGTTCGCCTCATAAATTGCCCAGTCGTCAGGCGCGAACCATATTATTCGCAATGTTATCGGGCGAAACGGCCGCTGTATTCAGCTTAAATCATATATCCCTACATGTTTCCGCATTGCCTGGCTTTCTTGCGTTGGAGAGCGATGCGAAGGGCGCTAGAGTTTGGTGAGAACCTCAATGCGGCATCAAGGCGACGCCGAACTGCGGCATTAAGTCGGCATGGTTCCATTCAAAGGCCGCAACAACTGTAGGGAACGGCCTCCGTGCCGTTCCGCCTCGTTCGGAACGGCACGGAGGCCGTTCCCTACAGTGCGACAGCAATGTGTTACCCGGCTTTGAACCATGCCTCTAAGTCCGGCCGCGTGTCATTCGTGCGGCAGCTTGACGGGTTTCCAGCCCCAGTCCTTGGCGTCGTCGTTCGTCACTAGTCGGGCCTTCATAAAGGCGGCGATCTTCTCCGGCACCTTCAACGACGGTTCCCCCAGGAGTTTCGTGCCCTGCAACTGCGTGTCGATCTTGAAGGACCATACGGTCATCGACTCGGGCTTGGCGCTGTCGGCCGGCGGCCGCGCATTGACGAAGATCGTGCGAAGCTGTTCCGCATCCTTGAGATACGGATTGCCAGGCTTCTGCTTGCCCACGACGATCATCACTGGCAAAAAGCTGCAAATGGGCATTTGGATCGGCATCTTGACGATCTTCATCGTGTTCAGGCCGGTGACGTTGGTCTTCGGCGAAATCAACACCACACCCTTGACGAATAGGCCCAGTTTCAGCGGGCCAACCTTGGCCTGTTCTTGCTCGTAACCCTGGGCGTCCCAGGCGGCATAGCTCAGGGCCAAGGCCGCCCCCTCCTCGACGCCGATGACCACCGTCTTGTCGATGTTCAGCTTCCTCTTGTTATTCTGTTCCCAGAGATAATCCTTGACTGCCCCAAGGTCCTGCGTCAGCATCAGGCCAATGTCGCTCGGCTTAAACTTCTTGGCGTCAACCTTTTCGAATTTCTTGCCCACCTTGATCTTAGTGCTTTCGCCGTGGCCGCGAAGGTCGGGCACGATGACGGTACAACGGAATTTCTTCTGCATGAACGGGGCCAGCCCGCCCTCTTGCGTGAAATCCTTGCTGCTGCCCTTGAAACCGTGTAGGAGAATGACGGGAATGGTGTCGCTGCCCTTGGTGCCGGGGAAGACGCTGCCCCTAAGTTCCAAACCGTCTCCGGTAGTCAGCTTGAGCGGTTCCGCGTCCGGCAACTCCGATTCGTCTTTCTCGTCGTCCTTCTCGGTCTTTTTTTCGGTATCCGTATCCCCGGCATCCTTTTTCTCGGCGCCTTTTTTTCCGGTCGCGTCCTGCGCCCAGGCATGCGGGGAACCAAGGCACAGTGAACAACCCAAGATGAGGGTCAGCCACCCCAAGAGAGATTTCGAAAAAACCAACCGATGCGGCTTGCAGGGCCGATGCGAAGCGAAAGACATGACTACGGGACCTCTCAAAAAGAATTTCACCGGAACTGCGCGGGCTTGTTCCGGCCTACACCGTACCAAAGGCTAAACGGACAGCATAACACGTTCGGGGGAGAAAACGAGGATCCGCCTTTAGGACTGCGGAAACTGCTCCCGCCCACTTCCTACATGGTACTTCTATCGCCAGGGTGCGTCAATCTAAGCTCACGGCAAGGCGGACTAAAGTCCACTCTACGAAGAGGGCGGGCTTGCTCAGCGATTGCTCGACACGTCAGTGGCGTAGTCGTCGTGCCGGTCATGGGGATAGAAGTAGCGGGCGATCTGCTCCGCCAGGTTGTCCACGAACTGATTACGGAACTCCGCTTCGGGCAGTTCCTGCATGGGCGTGCTGCCGAACGTGGGATAGATGAACTGCGGCGGCCGCTTGTGCCATTCGACCTGTTTGTCGGCCATGTCGTAGACGCGGACACACACCGTGGCCCGCCCCTTGAAGAGCGTCGGGCCGTCCAGCACACTGAAGGCCTCGATATCGATGGCAACCACCTTCTCGGCCTTCAACTCCTTGCCGATTTCCAAGTAACCGTCGATGCCTTTTTCATCCATCACCTTGGCGATCTTCTGCTGGTCGATGAGATGGATCTCTTTGATGTGGGCCTTCAGGCGCTCGCAGATCCCTTCGGCCAAGGCCCGGGAGGCGCCCGCATTGTTGAAATCCTGCGAGGTGAGCGCCTTGCAGACGACGGCCACTTTCTTGGTCTTCAACCCGTCCCATTCCGGTGGGATGTCGTAGCCCTCGTAGATCAGCGTAAAACTTTGCAGGGCCGACTTGCAGCCCACCCCGACCAGCGCGAAGAGGACCAGCAACAACACGACCAAGGGCCATCGAAATGCAGGAGAGCGACGATCCATCGTTATTCCCTAATCCATTCAAGTTGAGGACCTATCCGAGAACTTCGCCGAGCTCGCACCCGAGCCAGTCTGGCCGGGGTTTTCGGATAGGTTCTAAAACGTCAACAGTCGCCACACCCATTGCCCGGCAGTCACCAGGCAAACCGTACACGCCAGGGCGGCGACGGTCCATTCGCCGGGTTTACCGCCGAACCACTGTCCGCGGACGGCGGAAAGCAGCAACCAACCGGCGGCGACGGCGCCGAGCACCGCCAGGAGCGTGCCGCCGGCGTTGGCCGCCAGGGCATGCCCTATCTCTCCCCGCAGTAGCCAGGCCCACGACGTCGTCATGCCGCAGGCCGGGCAAGGCCGCTGGAAGATCACGTAGAACGTACAGGGCGGCAGACCGAGTTGCTCGTGCGTGCCGTGCCCCCGCGGATCGGGCGTCAGGGTCCCGGCCGTGGCCAGCAAGACCAGGGGGACCGAGGCCAGTGCGGCCAGCGCGACTCGCTTTCCCACGGGCATCGGTTTTGGACAAGGCTTGCCTGGTTCGTTCACGCGAAGTCGATTTATGGGGGGGAGGATAACAACTCACAACACCCGCCGCAAGAGCGATTTTGGCCGGGCCAAAGGACCGGTCGATAAATAACTTTCGTCTTTCTGCGAGGGTGGCATGCCTTAAGCCTTTCTAGGCTAGGCATGTCGGCGGCAAACATGCCTAGCCTAGAAAGGCTTAAGGCATGCCACCCAAATCCGGAAGTTATTCGTCGGTCGCCCCTAAACCGCCCCTGCCAGCCGCCGGGCCTCGGCCTCGTTCACCACGATGCGGCGAATGCCCAGGGCGCGACCCGTCTGCGGATCGAGATCGACCAGGCTGCCACTGAGGCGCACGTCCTTGTCGGCCACGTCGAAATGCGTGGGCCAATGCGTCAACGTCGTCTCCATCACGCGGTCGATCCGCCGCCCCAGGATGCTCTCGTAGGGACCGGTCATGCCCACGTCGCATTGGAAGGCCGTGCCGCCAGGCAGGATCTGCTCGTCGGCCGTGGGCACGTGCGTGTGCGTGCCCAAGACCGCGGTGACGCGGCCGTCGAGCCGCCGGCCCATGAGCTGCTTGTCGCTGGTGGCCTCGGCGTGGAAGTCCAGGAGGATCACGCGGATCTCCGGCGGCAGCGCGGCCAACACGCGGTCGGCCGCATGAAAGGGACAATCGACCGGCGGCATGAAGACCCGGCCCAGGAGCGTGAAGACAGCCACGCGCACCTGGTTCGCAGCGGTCAGGATCATCACTTCCGCGCCCGGGGCCTCGGCCGCATAGTTGGCCGGGCGAACGAGGCAACGTTCCTTCTCGAAGATGGAGGCGATCTCGCGCCGCTTGTAGACGTGGTCGCCCAGCGTAATGCCGTCGATCCCGGCGGCCATTAGCTCGCGGAAGATGGGCGGCGTCAGCCCGGACCCGCCCGAAGCGTTCTCGGCGTTGGCCACGACCAGGTCGATCGACTGCTCTTGCCGCATTCGCCGCAATGCTAGCGTGCAGACCTGTCGGCCCGGCTTGCCGACGATGTCACCGATAAAAAGGAGACGCATAGGGTGGGGATAACTGGAAAAAAGGAGACTCGGGGAAGGCCGAAATTCGAAATCCGAATATCGAAATACGAAACAAATTGGAGAATCAAACGGGAAAAATCCAAAACGCTATGGGCCACGGATGAAACACGGATGGAACACGGATTTTCTCTCCGTGTTTCATCCGTGGCCAGGCCGTTTACGATTTACTTTATTCGAATTTGTTTCGGATTTCGACATTCGGATTTCGAATTTCTTTTTTGTGTAATGTCATTCTACTCCACAGTTCATCGTGCCACTTCGATGTGTCTCGACTCGCGCACCACGGTCACCTTGATCTCGCCTGGATAGGTCAGTTGTTTCTCGAAGGCCTGCACGATGTCGTGGCAGATCTTGGCGGCGACCTCGTCGGTGGCCTCTTTGGCGTTGACCAGCACGCGCAGCTCGCGGCCGGCCTGGATGGCGTAGGCCTGCTCGACGCCGGTGAAGCCGCCGGCAATCCGCTCGAGCTCTTCCATGCGTTTGACGTAGCGCTCGAGGCTCTCACGGCGGGCGCCGGGGCGGGCGGCGCTGCAGGCGTCGGCGGCGGCCACCAGCACCGTGTAGGGATTGCCGATCCGCAGGTCGTCGTGGTGACCGCAGGCGGCATGCACCACTTCCGGCCGCTCGCCGTAACGTTTCAACAAGTCGGCGCCGATCTTGGGATGCCCGCCCTCGGCCTCGTGGTCGGCGGCCTTGCCCACGTCGTGTAGGAGGCCGCAGCGCCGGGCCAAGGCGCCGTTCAAGCCGACTTCCTCGGCCATCATGCCGGCGATGAAGGCCACCTCGACCGAGTGCCGCAGCACGTTCTGGCTGTAACTCGTGCGGAAGTGCAGCCGGCCCAGCAGGCTGATCAGCCGCTCGTGTAGGCTGTGGATGGCCAGTTCTTGGCAGGCGTCTTCGCCCAGCTTCTGGATGTGCTTGTCCAGTTCCTTCTGTGTGGCGTCGACGATCTCCTCGATCCGCGCGGGGTGGATGCGGCCGTCGGCGATGAGCTTGTTCAAGGCCAGGCGGGCGACCTCCCGGCGGATCGTGTCGAAGCCGCTGACGATGACCACGCCCGGCGTGTCGTCGATGATCAGGTCCACGCCCGTGGCCTTTTCGAAGGCGCGGATGTTGCGGCCTTCGCGGCCGATGATCCGCCCCTTCATTTCGTCGTTGGGGATGCCCACCGTGCTGGTTGTCGACTCGGCGGTGTGCGCGGCCGCGTAGCGCTGCAGCGAGGTGACGATGATCTCGCGGGCCTTCTGCTCGGCGGTCTCGGCCAACTGCTTGTCGTAGCGGAGGATCGCCGCGCCGGTTTCCTGCTGGAGCTGCGCGTCGAGGATCTCCAGCAAGCGCCGCGTGGCCTCGGGCTGGCTCAAGCCGCTCAGCTCGTGGAGCGTCTGCCGCTGCATGTCCATAAGCTTCGACAGATCCTCCTTGCGCTGGTTGGCTTCCTGGATCTTCTCGGTGAGTTTTCGCTGCGTGGCCTCAACAATCTTCTCCTGCTTGCGGGCCTGTTCGACCTGCTCTTCCAAGGCATCCTGGCGCTTGTCGAGGAGCCGTTCGCGCTCGTGCAGCTCGCCGCGGATCTTGCGCAGCTCCTTTTCGCTTTCGTCCTGCTGCTTGAGCATCAACTCCTTGATTTGCAACTCGCCCTCGCGGCGGCGGTTGTCGCCCTCGGTCTTGGCCTTGGCGAGGATCTCCGTGGCCTCGCGCTCGGCATCCCGCCGCCGCAGGTGATCGAAGATCTTGATGAGAACGAAGGCCATCCCAAAGGAGGCAACCGCCGTGAAAATGATGGCGATGACTTGTTGCGTGGGCGACACGAATATACCTCATAGCTTCCGAACTCGAGGGGCCGGGCAGCCGGCGCGCTTGCCCGGAACAAGTCCGCTAATTCGTCGTAGAGTGGACTTCAGTCCACCCACACGAATTACCGTCCGTTCAGGCGGACTAAAGTCCACCCTACAGACTTGCTCTCGGACAGGCACTGTGGATCTGCGCGAAGTCATAGCCTGACACTGCGGCCGCCGGAAAAGGCTAAGCGGCGCAGCGCACGGACCACCGGCTTAGAAGCCGGCGATGTATGCAGATATCGAAAAGTCGGCCAATTGGCCCCCTGCGCCCAGGCGCGGGGCCATGACGCCCCGCATGTCCCGGGAAGAAGACAAGAAAGGACCTTCAGGAACGCGACCGGGCACGCCACAGACGGCAAATCTGCGGACGCCCCAGCCGAACACCAGCGGCAACCGGCCGATCATACGTAATGCCAGGGCACGAAAAAGCCCCGGCGGCGCGCTGATCCATTCCTGGCCAAGACAGTACGTCATCCAACCGATGTTGTCAGGCTGCGACAGTTTTCGGGCAAACGCCCCGCGACAAAATCGTCGCAAACTGCATCCAGCGGCGATCCATTGCACGGTCGGCCAACGAGCAATCACAACACCGGCCGCGACGGTCCATCCTGTAGCCAGGACCCGCACCGCACGATGGGGCAATGCCATCAGCCACCAAGAAAATATCAGAACCCAGTCCGCCACTCGCTCAACCTCGAAAACACCTGTTGATTCTTGCGTCAACCATACTTCCGCGGCTTGAAACGACACCAAACGCCACTAGGTGGGAAATCGTATCAATTCAAGCCGTTCGCAGTATAAACCCTTCGAATACTCGCAATACGCTATGCTCCGGCATCCCCACGGATTGCCAGAAACACCTCAGTTCAAATGTTGTTTTCCTTGCGGAAAAAAAGTTCACAAACTCTTATTTTATCCAATACAAGGCAAATTGCAATCGGAAACCACCGCAAGCCTTAAAAGCATGCCAGCCAACGTTTTAGCAATGGACCGTTGCTATCCGGCGGACTTCTAATTATGATGGAAGGTAGGCTCTGCCCGAGGCGTCTCTTCTTTCGGCAGACTCGTGGCCATACTCTTGGAACAGAAAAACGGCCGTGCTCATCCTTTTAACCAACGACGATGGCATTTACGCCCCCGGGCTGGCGGCCCTACAACGGGAACTCGCCAACTTGGGCGAGGTGTGTGTCGTTGCGCCAGCGACCGAGCAAAGCGGCGTCGGCCACATGATCACCTACTTGACTCCTCTGATCGTCAAGGAAGTCTTTCAGAACGAGCGCATGGCAGGGGGTGGCAACGAGCGCTGGGGCTGGGCCGTCGAAGGCAGCCCGGCCGACTGCGTGAAGATCGGCGTGGCCGAGTTTTGCCCCCGCCGGCCAGACCTGGTAATCAGCGGGATCAACGCCGGCTTGAACACTGGCATCAACGTGCTCTATTCCGGCACGGTGGCCGCGGCCATCGAAGGGGCCTTTTACGGCATCACGAGCATCGCCGTTTCCCTGCAATGGGAACGTCAATTCCAATTCGAAAAAGCGGCCGGCCTGGCCCGTCGGATCGTCGAGCAGATCCTTGCGGCCAAGGGACCGGAGCCGCAGCTTTACAACGTCAACATCCCCACGGCGGCCCTCTCCGGCCAGCCGCAGGTGGGGGTCGTGCCCATGAACGTCAGCCGCGACGGCGACCATTTCGAGAAGCGCCACGACCCCTTCGGCCGCCCCTATTATTGGCTTTGCGGCGGCCGGGCCCCGTTGCATACAGAGCACGAGACCGACATTTCCGCGATAGCCCAGGGAAGGATCGCGGTCACGCCGCTGGACTTCGACATGACCAAACGGAGCGTTCTGGCGGAGATGGAAAAGTGGCAGATCAATATTTCCCCGCCGAGATCTTATGGAGGAGAAGAGCAATGACCATGTTCCTGCGATCGACGTCCCTGGCCTGCCTGCTATTTGCGGCGGGCTGTGGTCTGGATGGTCCATCTCCAAGCGAATCGAAGCACGACACGCCTGCCGCCGACAAACCGGCAGAGCCGAATGTTGCCGCCAAGACGACGCCCGGCGCGGTGGCGAAGAAACCCGGCGTTGCCGACGGCGAACGATCGGCGGCCCCGCAGCCAGACGTGCTGCACGAGAAGGCGGCGGTGGGCATGGGCGAGAAAGGCCGCGGCTACGGCGGCGACATGATCACGGAGCCGGTCAAGGTCTTGTGGAACGTCAAGGAGAGGCTCGCCCTGATGCAGGTCCAGCAAGCGCTGGACCTCTACAAGGCCGGCGAGGGGCATGCGCCCAAGAGCCATCAGGAGTTTATGGACCGCATCATCAAAGCGAACGACATCAAACTACCCACGTTGCCGCCAGGACAGCGCTACGTTTACGATCCGAGCAAGGAGGAACTCATGGTCGAAAGACCGAAGGACCTTTGAGACGCTGCGGGGGAACTCCGTTCCGCCCGAGGCTGTCAGGCTCCACCACTATGCGACTGCACCACGCGACTGTTTTTGTTTTGAGCAGCTTCCTGACCGTTTCGGCCCAGGCCAGCGACGTGAGTTGGATTTTCGGCCCCGGCTACTACACGCACTCGCCGGTTACCGGTGAGCGCGTGGCCCAATATCAGCCGCCGCAGCCCTCGGTCGTGCCCACGGACCCGACCTACCAGGAGAGCGGCTACCGGCACGTGTTGATCCAGGCGGGCAACGACCGCTTGAACATCGTGCAGACTTGGGGCGCGGGCACGGCGATCCGGCCCTACGGCGAGTGGGAGTATCCGTATCGGGCCGGGGCGACGCCGTACGGTCCCTGGGGCAATCCACAAGGCCCTTGGACGCTGCCGTTCGATTCCTGGCAGAATCCTTACGGTCTGAACCGTCTGCCGAACGGCTACGGGCCGAGGGCCTCCGGCTATCAGGCTGGCGGCCCTGGGGCTTGGCAGGCAGGACCGCCGCCGCCGCCTGCACCAGGGCCCACGCCGCCGCCTGCACTAGGCCCCGCGCCAACTCCTACACCAGGGCCCACGCCGCCTACGCCTAGTCCTGCCCCGCCAACGCCCACTTCGCCACCCGCTTCTACGCCGCCGGCACTCACGCCACCCCCGCTGCCAGCTCCGCCCTCGCCTGCGCCGCTGCCGCCCGGGCAGGCGACCTAGGGACCGACCCGCGACCCAAGAAAAACCACGACTCGCTGGTTAGGCGAGTCATGGATGCCGTAGCTTTTAGGGCAATGGGGCGAAGCACAACGCATGCTTCGCCTTCAAGGCCACGGCGATTTCAACGTGTTTTTTGGCTAGTAGGTCCTTTCTGCCGGAAAGGACTATTGTGCGCCGCCCTGTCGAGCAATGCAGAGTTCTTCCCGCAGGACGAAACACAATAGTCTCTCTCGGCAAGAGAGACCTATTCGAGGCGAATCGGGCGTTACCCGCATCCCTCCGTTTTCTAAGGGAGAATCCCAGGGCAATAAGTCACGCGCCCCGAAAAATTTTGGCGTGGTTCAAACCACGGTAACACTTTCGCCGGCCGCGCAATTCTCAAATATGTTGGGGACGCCACGGCGGGCGTTCCCTACAGAATTGGGCGGACGGCACTGTGACATTATTTTCGCAAGATCGCCCTTTTAAATCAGATATCCCTGTGCGCCACTCCACCTGATGGACCAGTCCATATTGGCCGATTGTGCTGGCTGAGACACCACAGGCAGGGGGTGTGTTTTCGTATGTCCGGCCCAAACCAAGCGGGAAAACTGCAAAGTCTGGCACGACAGCCCTCCGTAGCACGGAATTCACTCCGTTTTTGCCGCAAGAAGGACAAGGCCGCGGAATCAATTCCGTGCTTCGAGGGACTTTGCTGGTGAGATTTTTGATGAGCGGTTATTATGGTTATTGGATCAGGTTCTTGCGATATGACTAAGAATGAGGCAGGGGACGGCGGTTCCCATGATGTTCCCGTTCCCGTGTTGCTGGAGCGTGCGCGCCTGGGCAACACAGAGGCCCTCGGACAGGTTCTGCAATTGTATCGCAACTACCTGACGATCCTGGCCACGACGCAACTCGATCGCCGTTTGCGGCGGCGCGTCAATCCCTCAGATCTCGTGCAGGACGCGATGCTAGCGGCGCACACGGATTTTGCCGCCTTCCGGGGGCGCAGCGAAAGAGAACTATTGGCCTGGCTGCGGCAGATCCTCATCAACTGCCTGCACCACGTGGTGGAAACGCACTTGAGGGCGAAGATGCGCGACATGCGGCGCGAGATCTCGGTGGAGGAAGTCGGGGCCACGCTGGACCGCTCCGCCTGCAATTTCGCCCAGATGCTGGCCGATCATGGGCCTTCGCCTAGCGCGCCGGTGCTGCAACGCGAGCGGGCCGTGGCTCTGGCCGACCAGCTTTCCCGCTTGCCGCCGCAGTACCGCGACGTCATCGTCTTGCGCAATTTGCAGGGTTTGTCGTTCGAAGAGGTTGCCGATCGCATGGACCGCAAGCCGGGCACCGTCCGCATGCTCTGGCTGAGGGCGATCGAAAAGTTCAAACGCATCTATCAGCCGATCGATTGAGAACCTATCAGTTCTGCAAACTATGAATTCACGCGACTCCCTGGACCTGAGCATCGAGCCTGCCCTGATCCGGCTATTGACGCCGGAACAGAAAGATCGGCTTACCGATCTGCTGGACGGCTATTTGCGCCAATTGGAAAAGGGGTTGCCGCCGCAGCGTGAAGAACTGCTGGAAAAGAACTCCGATCTGGCGGGGCCATTGCAGGCCTATTTTGACAGCCTCGACGAGTTGCACGACATGGCGGCCGGGTTTCAGCCGCCCCCGGTCGACGCGCACCACGATGATTCCTTGTCGGCGGGCGAAGAGCGGCGATTGGGCGATTTTCGCCTCCTGCGGGAAATCGGCCGTGGCGGCATGGGTGTCGTCTACGAGGCCCAGCAGATTTCGTTGGGCCGGCGAGTGGCCTTGAAGGTCCTGCCCTTTGCGGCAGTCCTCGACAGCCGGCAAATTGCCCGCTTCAAACACGAGGCCCAATCCGCCGCGCAACTCAACCATCCTAATATCGTCTCCGTCTTCGCCGTCGGTGTCGAGCGGGGAGTGCATTACTATGCCATGCAACTCATCGACGGGCAGCCATTGGACCGGGCCCTGACCGAGTTGCGCGAGAAATATCTTCCCCAAGCCCGCGCTCGTCGGGGCGCGGAGCAGGCTTCCGCGCCGGCGAATCCGCTGAATTCGGCAGCGGCCTCGGAGGCTCAGCCGGCGAGTTCCACGCAGCGATCCTTGCTGACCTCGCGGGCGGCGGGTGGCAACGCGTATTTCCATACGATTGCCCGGTTGGGAATCCAGGTGGCAGGGGCCTTGGATGCCGCCCATGAGAGCGGCATCGTGCATCGCGACATCAAGCCGTCGAACCTGTTGCTGGACGGTAACGGCAAGCTCTGGGTGACCGACTTTGGACTCGCCCGCCGTCAGACCGACGCCACCTTGACGCGGACGGGAGACCTGGTAGGCACGATGCGCTACATGAGTCCGGAGCAGGCGCTGGGCCAGATTGCCTTGATCGACCACCGCACGGATATTTATTCGCTGGCGGTAACGCTTTACGAATTATTGACGTTGGAACCGGCGTTTGCCGGCGACGAGGGGCCGGCCCTAATCCGCTGCATCGAGCGCGACGAGCCGCGGTCCCTGCGGCAACTTCAGCCGAAGATCCCTGCCGACCTGCAGACCGTCGTTCTCAAAGGGATGGCAAAACGCCGTGAGGACCGCTATGCCACGGCCCGGGAATTTGCCGACGATCTGCAGCGCGTGTTGGACGGCAAGCCCACTGCCGCGCGGCCGCCTTCGCTTGTAGACCGCGCGGCCCGCTGGGCCCAACGCCATCGTGAAGTTGTCGCCGTGGGTGGCCTCGTTTGCCTGCTGGTCCTGGTCGGCCTGACGGTCAGTACGCTGCTGCTTGCCCGCGAGCAGCAGCGGACCGCGCGGAATTTCGCCTTGGCCGAGAAACGCTTTGGCGAGGCCCAGGACATGGTGGAAAACCTCGGCAAACGCTTCTCCGAACGCTTGCGCAATGTGTCGGAGAACGCCGAGATTCCCAAGATTCGGCAGGACCTGCTCCGCCAGACCTTGGGTTATTATCGCGACTTTGTCGCACAGGCCAAAGACAATCCCGAATTGAAGGCCGATCTCGCCTCCACCTACGGCAAGATCGGAACCCTCTCGGCCGAGATCGAGTCGAATGCCGAAGCCATCGACGCCGATAAACAGGCGATCCAACTGTTCCAGGAATTGGCCGAGGCGAATCCGCGCAAGGCGGAGTACCACCACCGGCTTGGTGTCTGCCAGAACAATCTAGGGCTGGTCTTGTGGCGCTTCGGCCGCATCGACGACGCGCGGCACGCCCTGGACGAAGCAATTCGCCAGCAGCAAGAAGGTCGGGATGCCGCTGACGATTCCGGGCAGAGCCTTATCGACCTGGCCTCGGCCTATGGCAATTTGGGTTCGCTGCAAAACGAGACGGGCGATGCGGAAAGCGCGGCCGCCTCATTCGCCTTTGCGGAAAAGCTGCAAGAGCAACTTCTTGCCGCCGCTCCAAACGACGCCGGACGATTGCAAAGCCTGGCCGAAACCTTGAACAAACTGGGTGCGCTGAGTGCTGAACGTCAGCCCGCCAAGGCGATCGAATACTACGAAAAGGCCGTCGCCCAACAAAAGAAAGCGGCCGATCTGCGGCCGGACGAATCGGTTTATCGGATCGAACTGGCGGTGACCTATAACAATCTCGGCGTTGCGCAGTCGCGTAGTGGGGCCGTGGCCCGGGCGGCCGAGTCCTACGCCCAGGTCGTGGATCTCGCCGGCGAACTGGTTCACCAGTCGCCTGCCCAAAAATCATACCGCCGCTACTTGGCGTTTGGATACAACAATCTCGGCGAGGCCCAGCGGAAACTGGGGCAGATCAGCGTGGCGGAGTCGTCCTTTCGGCACGCCCTGGCCTTACAGGAAGTTCTCGTCAAACAGGATCCCCGCAACGTTGATTTACAAAGTGGGCTGGGCGTGATGTACAACGACCTGGGCGTAATCCTGGAAGAATTGAAACGCCCGGCAGATGCCGTCACGGCTTACCAGCAGGCCGTGGCGCACCAGCAGCAGGCCGTGGCAAAAGCCCCTCAAATTACCAATTATCGAAAATTTCTCAACAAGCACTACCGCAACTACGGCAACTTATTACGGCAGACGGGGAGGCCGGGCGATGCCGCCCGAGCCGCGCTGGCCCGGCGCGACCTGTGGCCCAACGATCCACGGCACTTGTTCTCCGTTGCTGAAGAGTTGGCCCTGATTACCAGGGATTTTTCGGCCGGCAAGGCCGATACCAGCGGTGAAATCAACACGGACAAGTGCGGCGCCTACGCTGTGGCAACGCTCAAACAGGCCGCCACTGCGGGCTGGAAGCCGCCTTCCGACGGTAATTGGGCCAAATCCTTCCTGGCAATCAAGAACCGTGCCGATTTCCTGGCAATAACAAGGAATTGACACGGAGCAAGTTTTTATGGCAAAATATAGGTGACTGTCTCCTTCAGGATCGCGAAATATGCGTACGAAGTCATCCACTCGGCTGCATTTGGAATGCCTGGAGAAACGTACCCTGCTCTCGGCAGGCGGGGTGCCGATTGCGCCGACTGTGGCCGCGGCATGGCCAGCCGCCGCGGCGGCCGAAGTCAACCAAATCGGCGAACACGAATTTACGCAGGCGAGAGCGCAGGTTGCCCACACAGAGGCGCAGCTTACTTACGAAGCGGCGCAGATTACGCACGGGGTGGCGCCGCTGGCGGTCCAAGATACGGCCGAAACGCCAATCGTCAGTCCGCTGTTTTCCGCAGACTACGTCTCTTTGGGACTTGGGAATTTGTCGTACGAGCAATCTGCGGCTGGGGGCCAGAGCAATATTCCCCTGCGCTTGGCGGACTTCCCGCGGAGCGATGATCTGGCAAATGCCGCCTTGCTTTCGCCCGACGTATTGCTCGGCGTCTCGAATCAGCCTGGCGCGTCGGGCAGTGCAGCGCTGCTTCAGCCTGCCACTGGGGGCCAGAGCAGTATTCCCCTGCGCTTGGCGGACTTCCCGCGGAGCGATGATCTGGCAAACGCCGCCTTGCTTTCGCCCGATGTATTGCTCGGCGTCTCGAATCAGCTTGGCGCGTCGGACAGTGGGACGCTGCTTCAGCCTGCCGCTGGGGGCCAGAGCAGTGTCCCCATGCGCTTGGCGGACTTCCCGCGAAGTGATGATCCGGCAAGTGACACGTCGCTTTCGACTGATGTACCGTTCAGTGTCTCGAATCAGCTTGACAATTCGGACAACGGGGCGCCGCTTCAGGATCAGCCAGTCGTAAGCCACGGTGTCATGGCAACAAATCTTGCGCCTTATTCTGTTGTGGTTACAGAATATTTTGCGAATCGTATGGCGCCGCAACCGAGGTTCGCAAGTGACTTGCAATTCACGCCCGATTTCCTGGCCCCGGCCGTTGACCCGACAATGGGTTTATCGCCCATGATGGATGCCTTATCGATCGGTCGCGGACCGGCCGGTTTCCGAGCTTCCCCAGGCCAGCCGGTTGACGTGGTGATTGGTAACGATGTTTCGCCAGCCATGCCTTCTTCCGCGCCGTCGGCGAAGTCGCACGGTTCCGATGTACCGTCGATCAATGATGCAAGCCGGACCGGCACTCAGGTCTTCGCCGCCGAAGTAACGTCGCCGCCGACATCCGGCGGTACTACGAATCTGCTTGCCGCGAACATACTTTTGGTGGACGCCACAGCCGCGAATTCCCTAGGTGAATTCATTTCTTTCGACGATGCGACGGTCGCCACGCCCCAGCTTGGCATCTTGCCGGCAACGAACGCGGGTTTCAAAGGAGTAGATAACGCTGAACTGGACCAAGGGAATTGGCTGGGCGATATTCTTCCGCGCCCGCGCGGCGCGGCAGGCGTCGTCAGTCCCGCCGGCGATTCGGCCCGTTCGGCCAAGAATCTTGCCGCCACGGACACTTTTGAGGCAGCCCCGCTGATTTATCAACCGATTGGCGATGCCGACGAGGGCGGAAGCATTGAATTGGCGATTGCCGCGCCCTCGCCGGGCGCGGCCGGTGATGTGCCGCCGGCAGGCGAATCGGCCGCCGACAGTGCAGCCCGACAATTGTCGGAGACCCGGTCGGAAAGCAATGTCTGGCTGTTCTGCGACGTCGAGGTGGCTGTAGCCCCCGCCTTGAAGACGGATGATTCACCCTTGGCGGCGGTCCCCGGTCAGAGCGCCGGTTCCGGAGTCGCGGCAACGGCTATCCCCAGTTGGAAGGCCAACGCAGCGACGAAACCGCTCTCGCCGTTACATGCCTGGCCACAAGTGACTTTAGCGGGGCTTGCGGAAAACCTGCCTTTGCTCTTGGGCGTGACGGTCCTGGTCTCTCGAGGCGGACTCCGCTTGGAAGAAAAACTCTCCGAGCGGGAGCGTCGCCTTCGCAACATGGAAACTCTGCGGCGGATGCCGCGGGAATGACGGGCTTGCTTACCGGCCTTGCCAGCGGCCGAGCAATTGTTCCTCCACATACTGCTTCAATTCGGCTAATTCCCGTTCGAATCCGCCGGAGAGGATCGGGAACCGGCACCAGGTCTTAGGATCGAGGTTCTCGTCGTCCAAATGAAACGATGGGGCATAACGCTCCCGCTTCCACTGGTTGCGACACCAGAGACGGAAGAAGCGTTCGACCCAAAGCCGTAGTTGGGCTGGCGAATATTGCGGGAACTGCGGCCGCAGGAGGCGGAAGACCTCGCGCGGCGATTGCTTGTCGCGAATCGCCACGCGCTCGATGGCGTCCAGCACGCGGTAAGGCATGAGGTCGTCCTCGTCGGTCTGGCCGGCCGACGAAGGCCGCAGTTCCGCCGTCGGCTGCTGCCGCGTCACGGCCGACAAAGCGGGAATCGGGTGCAGGCCGTCGGGGCCGGCGGTTTCCAGCCAGTGGAGCCAGTCCAGCAAGAAGGCCTTGTCGATGCCGGCGATAGGACACAATCCGCCGCAGGTGTCGCCGTCCATCGTGGCATAGCCCACGGCCGCCTCGCTGCGGTTGCTGGTCGAGAGCAGTAGGGCGTTGTTGACGTTGGCCAACAGCCAGATGCCGGGACCGCGGACCCGGGCCTGGATGTTCTGCAAGGCGATGTCGTCGGTCTCCCACGTCAGTCGGCGGCCGAGGACTTGCTCGATGCGGCCGACATAGCCGCTGACCATCTCCGCGATGTCCAGGCACGACATTTGCGCGCCGATGGCTGTAGCCACCGTTTCCGCCGCATGCCGCGTCACCGGACCGCTATTTTGCGAGGCCTGGTAGACGCAGTGCAAGAGGCGGCGCACGCGGTCGGCGGGCGTGGCGTCGTCGGCCAACCCCCGCACGTGCGACAACCGTTGCTGAAATTCCGCCGCGCCCAGTTCCCCGCAGGCCAACTCGACCATCAAGGCGGCCAGGCAGGACACGGCCGAGGAATCGGCGCCGCCGCTGAGGCTGACAACGAACCCCTGCGCGCGGCTCTTGCGGAGATAGTCGAACAGGCCCAGGGCCACCGCGCGTGTGAACTCCTCTTCCTTCCGCCGCGGACTCGCCTCCCAAACGGCCGCGGGCAGGCCGGCAGGCTCGGGTTCCGCATCGCGCCAAGCGAAGGCTGCGGCAACTTCCAGCGTATTAGGACCGCCCAGGCTCGGCTCGAAACTGGCCAGCCGCGACGTGCTCATGCGGTTGGCGGCGATGTCGATCACGGCGCTCGTGAGTTGCCAACCGGCAAAGCTGAAGCGCGGTCCCGCGGCCAGCAGGGCGCCGCCGGAGGCCACCAGCGCGCCGCCGTCATAGATCACGCGGCCGGCCTCGTTGCCCAGCAGGTTCGTATAAATGTAGCCGACGTGAAACGCCCGCGAACCTTCCAGCACGAGCCGCTTGCGCACGTCGAACTTGCCGAAGGCGAAATGGCTGGCGCTGGGATTGAGAATGACATCGACGGCGTGCGGCGACATCTCTCCACCCGGCCGCCCGGCCACCCAGGCGTCCTCGCAGATCTCGAATCCGATCTTCACTCCGCCGCAATCGAAGACCAGGTCGCCGATGGGGTATTCGCAGCCGTTGAGATGGATCGCATCGCGAACTTTCTGCGGCCAGGGCTTGAACCAGCGCGGCTCGTAGTGCAGACCGTCGCCGCACAGGAATCGCTTGGCCACGAAGCCTGCGATGCGGCCATCGACGGCCAGGCAGGCGCAGTTGAACAGGGCGTTGCGGTGAAACAGCGGCAGGCCCAGGCTCACGACCATTCCCTGCGTGGCCGGCACGATCTCGGCCAGCGCTTGGACAGCCATCTCCTGCAGGCCCTGGCCTTGGAAGGCATCCTCGCAGCCGTAGCCCGTAATACACAGTTCCGGCAGGCAGAGGAGTTGGATTCCCTCCTGCCTTGCCGCCGCGATCGCCGCCAGGATGTTTTGCGAATTGCCCTGCCAGTCCAACGGCGTTTGGTTCAATACGGCGGCGGCAACTCGAATACGCGACATGGTGTCACTCATCTACTTCTTCCAACTCTGCGCAATCTCTTCCAGCGACTTGCCCTTCGTCTCGGGAACCCAGAACCAGACGACCACTAGCAACACCAGGCAAAACGCGGCGTAAACCCAGAAGGGGAAACCGTGGTGGAAACGGGCCAGCAGCCACGGGTCGTCGTTCATCATGGGGAATGTTTGCGAGACCACATAATTGGCCAGCCAGAGGCAGATCGTGGCGATCCCCATCGCCCGACCGCGAATCTGCGTGGGGAAAATCTCCGAGAGGATTACCCACGTCACCGGCCCAACCGACATGGCGAAGGCGGCAATGTAGCCCAACACGAAGACCAACGCCCACCACTGGAAGAGCTGATGGTAGGCGGCCAGTCCCAGGGCAGTGAGGGCCACGCCCATGCCGGCTGCGCCGATGAGCATCAGCGGTCTGCGCCCCAAACGGTCGACCACGCTGATGGCCAGGATCGTAAAAGCCATGTTCACGGCCCCCACAATCACGGTTTGCAGCATGGCCGTGCCTGCCCCCGCCCCCAAGCTCTCGAAAATCTTCGGGGCAAAATAGAGGAAAACGTTCACTCCGGTCACTTGCTGCAGCACGGCCAGTGTCACACCCAGCGCCAGCAACCGCCGCATCCGCGGCTCCCAGAGTTCGCTCAGCCGGCCGCTTTCCCGGGCGATGTTCTCCTCGATGCTGTGGAGTTCGCCCTGGGCGTACTCGGCCCCATCGACGCGCGTGAGAATAGCCAGGGCCTCGCCGCCACGTCGTTGTTTCGTGAGCCAGCGAGGACTCTCCGGCACAAGGATCAACAAGAGCAAAAATGCCAGGGCTGGAGCAACGCCCGAGCCGAACATCCACCGCCAGCCGTATTGGACATTCCAACCCAGGCGGTCTTGCGCGGCCAGATCGATGTCGATCGGCTTCGTGGCGATGCCGGCTTTGGTGAGGAACTCGGCCACGGCTTTACTGTTCAACGATTCGTGCGGCGCGTCAATAAACTGTTGGATATGGCGGCGGTTTGCCTCGGGCAGCCATTGGCGAAGGATGTCTCGCACTTCCGCCGGCGCCAGCAGCCGGTCGCCGTAGGCAACATGCTTGGCGTGAATCTCGAATCCCTGCTCGGCCAGGAACCGGCTCACCGCCTGCCGATCCAACACCGACCGCGGTTCGACCAGGAACTTTTCGATCTGCTGGTCGACCATGCCGGGGATTTCTTTTTCCAGCCGCGTGCGGACAAAGGCATCGTCCAGGGCAGGGCCGTGCTGCGCGACGTAGGCGTCGACCAGCCGCTCGTCGCGGGCCAGCCCGTAGGCGGCGATGAAGTAATTGACGAAGTAGACGATCAGCATGCCCGAGACGATGGCGAACTGGTTGAGCGAAACCATGCGGCCGCGGATACGGAAGGGCGTGATCTCGGCGATATACATGGGCGAGGTGATCGAGGCCGCGCCGATGCCGATGCCGCCGATGAAGCGGAAGACGTTGAATTCGATCAGCGTCCGCGGCAGGGCCGTTCCCAAGGCCGAAACAAAGAATGCCAGGGCAGCCAAGATCAGCATCTTCTTGCGGCCGAAACGGTCGCTCAAGAAGCCGGCCGATCCGGCCCCCAGCGCACAGCCGGCCAGGGCAATGGCGGCGGCAAACCCTTCCTGCGACGGCGTGAGCCCGAAGCGGACCTTCAAGTTGCCGATAGCCCCGGCAATGACGGCCGTATCGTAGCCGAAGAGCAGCCCGCCCAAGGCGGCCACCAGGGTCAGGAGGTAGACATAGGTCATGTTTCCGTTATGGTTTCGCAGGTTCGCAGGCATCATAATTCAATAACTATTCTTCTTCCCTCAAGAACTGTTGCGGAGCGACACGGCTCACTGCGCGTTCAACAAGAAGCTCGCCGGCGCGAAGGGCGCCAACCGAATTTCGTGCCGGCCCTCGTGCGGCAAGATTGGCTTGCCTTGGGGCTCGCCCCGCAAGTCACATGGTTGCAGGACAGCCTTGCCCAACTCCCCGGGCAAGCGGAGCGTACAAGCGCCGCCCTCGCCTGCCTGTTCCCAAAGCCGCACGAGGGTGCCGCTGCCGTCCGGGTTCGGCCCCAGTGCGGTCACCAGCACGCCCTGGCGAGAAAGCTCGATACCCGCCTGCGACGGCGGCAGCCGTCCGGCCGCACCGTCCAACATGGCCGCTTGCAAGGGGCTGCGGGCCTCCCAAGCGGGCGTAATCAGGTCCGACTCGAGCTTCTTTCCATCAACGGCCCAGAGCCGCACCCGCGACGACCACGTGCCGCCAATCCACTGTTGAAAATTCGTGCCGTACACGTTGGCGAAGAGGTTCACCAACACCAGCGGCTTGCGGGGCTCGAATGTCCGCGAATGACGGTAGAGCCCCGGATACCCCAGGCTCACCAACGGCGAGTCGATCGGGCACAACCCCACACCCGTAGCGTCGCTGCCCAACACGTTCAGGCCCGTGTTGACGCAGAAGGTGTCGAAGTTGCCGCCGCGCAAAATGTCTTTGGCCGGATCGGTGACCGATCCCAGACGGCCCAGACGGAAACAGGGCTGGTCGATCTTCAAGGGGAAACAGAGCCAGCCGCCCTCCGGCCAGGGATCGGCCTTCTTGTCGGTCACCCGCCACTCGAGGTCGACGTACGGCTGGTCGGCCGCGAGCGTCACGCGCAGGGTCACTTCGTGCGGCACCACCTTGCCGGCCACAGCCCGCATGGTGGCAACGGTCCGCAGCGCACCGCGGCTAACGCTCAACTGGAAGTTGCCGGGCGAGGCCGTGACGTGGGGGAATTCCTTGGCGGGCGGCAGGTTGAACTTGGCGAAATCCTCAAACTCCCATGGCGCGAGGTTTCGGCAATAGGCCCTAACGTAGGCGGCCGCCTCGTCGGCGTCGAAACGCTCGTAGACGTATTGGCCCAATCCGTACTCCGACGCCGGATCGACCAACTCACGGCCCGAGCGCTTGTCGACCAGCGAGGCCACGACCCCGCGGGCCGGATCGAGCCGCAGGCGGAGGCAGGAATTCTCGAGCGTTGCCGAAGGTGTGCCTTTGCCGTCCAGCGGCCCGGGAAGCGGCCCGGCAACGTACGTTCGATAGCCCATCGCCGGCACGTCGCGGGCAAGGAATTCAAGCCTGCCGCCTTCCTGCTGACAAAGGACTGCTTGGTCGGTGGCTGCATCTTTCAGGCCGTACGCGGCCTTCGGCGAGACCTGCAGGGCAACCATACCGTCGCGTGGCCAAGGCAAGGGATTGAACACGACAATGCGTGGTCCAGCCACGTGTACGGCGCGGGCCAGGGCCTCCAGATCGACTGTGGTGGCGGCGCGGGTTACGCCGGCGGCTTTGCGGATGTAGGCGGCCTTTTCGCCCCACGAATCCTCGAGGCGTGCATACTTGCCGGCAGCGCGGGCCTCCTCCCAGGCCTTGCCGTACAGGCGGGGACAGTTCTTGGCATCAAACCCCCAAGTGTGCTCGCCGAACATCAGGCTGCCTTCGTATGCCGCAGCTACGGCGTCGCGGTTCGACGGTACGCGGACGCCCCAGGCGGGAAGCAGCGTACCGAGCGCGTCCAGGGCGGCAATCTGAGGACGGACGTTGCGGGCCAGCTTGGTCTCGATGGGCATCGACATGAGGCCCTTGATCCAGGTGTCGGCCAGGTCGGCCCGCACGGCCGGCAGCTTGGGATTCTCCTTGAGGATGGCGTCGCCGAAGTCGGAGAGTCGGCCCATGCATACGCGCACGCCGGGTAGTTCGCGGGCGGCCTGCGCGAGCAGCCGCTTGACTTCCTCCGCTGTGGGCGGGCCGTGGTTGTCGCCTTCATGGATCAGGGCCAGCCAGGTCTTGTAGGGCCAGTTGGCCGGCGGTTTCAGGCCGGTGCCGTAGTCGCCGGAGTACATGGTCAGCATGCGCGAGCCGTCGGGGCCTTCCCACCAGAACAGCGGCGGCACCTCGACCGTGGCGCTGCCGCCGTTGCAACCGATGTGCATGAATGATACGCCGGCGTGTTTCAAGATCGTGGCCAGCACCCAGGTGTGCGCCGGCACGTCGGTCATTTTCGCGTCGCGCGGCAGCGGCATGTTGAACTGCCGCGAGAGATGCGACGAAAACTCCATACCGCGGACCAGGTCTTCCAGGTCCAGCGACTCGGTGTGCAGGCTGGCCGGCAGGGCGTGCCAGACCAGGCGGCCGTCACGGACCGCCTCGACCACGCGTGCCCGCCGCTGGGGCGTCTGCCCGGACCAGAGGATCTGTTGCATCGGCCAGCCCGAGAGCGTCCAGACGAAGCGATGTTCCGCCGGCATGGCCTTGGCCTCGTCACACACCTTCAAGGCGTTATCGATCATCGAGGTGCGGTACTTGGCGACCACGTTCCGCGCCAGGTCCGTATAGCCGATATCGAAGTGGGTCTTGAAGACCACGACGACCTCCTCGACGGCAGCACCGGCCGTGGACGGGATGCTTGAGCCTATGAGCATTGTGGCGGCTGCCGCCCAGATTATGTACCTGCGATGAAAACGCGACATGGCTGAAAATCTCCTGGTCCTCGTGGCGTATGCCCTGGGGAAATTGTTCTTCGGATGGTCCCTAGCCTGGATTCCCACAGTCTAGCATTCGCCTAAGGGTTTTGGCCAGCGGGGGCGGAGCGGCGGGGTTTTAGGCGAATGCTTAAGGCCATGGAAGCGGCGTCAGCCGAAGAAGGCTGCCAAAAACGAGGCATCACGGCCTCTCCACTGTCTGCCGGCACTTGGGCAGCGAAGCAAGAAACATCCGCCCATAAGGCTTGGTCCGCACCCGTGGATCGAGAATCACGACGATGCCCCGGTCGCGGCGGGTACGGATCAAGCGGCCGAAGCCCTGCTTGAGCTTCAAGATCGCCTCGGGCAGTTGATAGTCGCGGAAGGGATTGCCGCCCGCCGCGCGGATCGCGTCCAGGCGGGCCTCCAGCAGCGGCCGGTCGGGAACGCTGAAGGGCAGCCGCGTGATGATCACGTTCACCAGCGCGTCGCCCGGCACGTCGACGCCTTGCCAGAAGCTGTCCACTCCGAACAACACGCCGCGGGGATTGGCCTTGAACTGCTCGACCATCTGCGTCCGCGGCGTGCCGTCGGCCTGGCTGTAGAGGGCCAGATTCTGCTCGAGGAGCCGGGGCGTGAGAGCCGCCGCGGCCCGCCGCATCATCTCGTAGCTGGTGAACAGAGCGAAGGCCCGCCCTTCCGTCCGCGCCACGTAACGCCGGATCATGGCAATCGCTGTCTGCTCGTAGCGCTGGGCATCCGCGGCGGGGTCGGGCATCCCTTCCAGGAGGATCAGTTCGGCCTGCTCCTCGTAATTGAAAGGGCTGCCCAGGCTCAGGGCGGAAGTCTGCGTCAGCCCCACGCGCGACTGGAAGAACTCGAACTTGCCCGCCGTGGCCAACGTGGCGCTGGTCGCGACCACCGTGTGTACTTTGTTGAAGAGGTGCTCGCGGAGGATGGGGCCGACATCGACCGGCGTGGCGGCCAGCGAGATCCGCTGCCCGCGGCGGCCCCGCGTGGCCTCGACCCAGAAGACGGCCTCGGCCATCTGCTGCGTATTCCACTGGTCCACTCCTTCGGCCATGCCTTCCAGCCGGGCGGCGGCGGCGGTGAAATCCTGCCGCTCCTCGGCCTTCTGGATCGCCTTGGCTTGCTGGCGGACCAGCCGCGCAAGCTTGCTCAGACCCTCGCTCAGCACATTCTCAACGACCTGCGGCTGCCGCACGCGGCCGTTGCCGCCGGTCTGCCGGGCGAGCCACTCGCCAATATCGTCGAAGAACCGCTGCGCGCGGTGGCCGCAGTCCACCACTTGGTCCTGGACCGCGGCGCAGCCGGGCCGGGCCAAGAGGCCCTTGTTCGTCCGCTCGTTGTAGAGCCGCCGCAGCGTGAAATCGACCTGGCCGCTGGTCAGCCGCAGGCCCAGGTGATCGCCGGCCACCGCCTCCAGCGTATGGGCCTCATCGAAGATCACAATGTCGTGTTTGGGCAGCATGCCGGCGCCTTCCTTGCGGAGAGCCAGATCGGTGAAGTACAAGGCATGGTTGACCACCAGGATATGGGCGCGGCTCATCCGCCGCCGGGCCTGATAATAGAAACAAGCCTCGTACGTGGGACACTTGCGGCCCATGCAGTTGGTGTTGTCGCTGGCCACTTCCTCCCACACCGCGGGCGATGGCTTGTAGGGCAGATCGGAAAGCGAGCCGTCGGTCGTGGTCCGCGACCAGGCTTCGATCTGGCGGAGCTGCTCGTATTCCTCTTCCTCACTAAACAGTCCGGCGGCCCGGCTCATGGCGTTTTTCATCCGCCGCAGGCTGATGTAGTTGTGCCGGCCCTTGACCAGCACGGCCGTGAACTCGGTGGGCATCACGCTCCGCAGCAGGGGCAGATCTTTGCCCAGCAGTTGCTCCTGCAGGCTGATGGTGTGCGTGGAGATGACCACCCGCCGCCGCTCTTCGTCGTCGCCGCCCTGATTCTTTTCGCAGACGGCCAGGATGGCCGGCACGAGGTAGGCGAAGCTTTTGCCCACGCCGGTGCCAGCCTCAACGACCAGGTGATGGCGGTTCTCGATCGCATCCGCCACAGCGTCGGCCATGGCCAACTGTTCGTCGCGGTGTTCGTAATTGGTCAGCCGTGCGGCGATACGGCCCGACGGCCCAAGGATTTCAGCGGGAGCAAGCATCTGTAGAGCGTAGCAAATCCGGCCAGATTCGCCCAGCACACTACCCTTACTGTATACTTCATATTCACAGGAATATGTAGATTGGCAAAGCAGGCAACCCCTCTTTCGGATGTGCCGTGGCCATTCGCATGTGCCAACCATGAGGAAAATGCCGAAGACAAGGAGGATGCGGTACACTAGATTGATATTCCGCGCGGTTGGAAATGGATCCGTCCATTACGCTAGAGGACGGTCCGGGAGAACTGCAAGGTCCTTCGTAGCACGGAATTTATTCCGTGGCCTTGCCCTTCTTAGGACAAAACGGAATGAATTCCGTGCTACGGAGGGCTGTCCGGCCAGACTTTGCAATTCTCCTAGGGGACGGTCGATGCCGTGACCGCCCGCCGACGGTATAGTTAACGAAGCGATTTTGTCATAATTTCCAGGTGGCCGAATGAGCAGTTACCAACAACCCCCCGATGAAAACCTGATCGAGCAGACGCGCCGTCAGATCCAGAATCTGCTCGGGGAAATTGGGCAATTGTCGCGGCAGAACCTGGACCCGGGCCAGTTCTACGAGGCCTTTCTCAACCGCGTGGTCTCGGCCATGGCGGCCGTCGGTGGCGTGGTCTGGACGACGGGCGACAACGGTCAACTCGCGCTCCAGTACCAGCTCAATCTGCAACAGACGGGCTTGATGGAGAGCGAAGCGAAGCAACAGAGCCATAGCCGTCTGCTCTACAAGCTCTTGAACAGCCCCGACGTGACCGGCGGCAGCGGCGCGCTGGTCTCGCCGCACTCCGGATTCGGCGACGACGAGGCGGCTAACGCCACGGATTTCCTGCTGGTTTTCGCCGCCCTGCGGACCGACCTGGAAATGGTCGGCCTCGTGGAGATCTTCCAACGCGCCGATACACCGCCGCAGACCCAGCAGGGCTACCTGCGATTCCTGCTGGAGGTGTGCCAACTGGCCGGCGACTTCCTCAAGAGCCACCAGTTGCGGCGGTTCTCCGATCGCCAGGTCCTGTGGGCCCGGCTGGAGGACTTCACCCGCGCCGTCCACAGCTCGCTGGATCCGATCGAGACCGCCTACACCATCGCCAACGAGGCCCGACGGCTGATCGAGTGCGACCGCGTGAGCGTGGCCCTGCGGCGGGGCAACCGCTGCACGATCGAGTCCATCAGCGGGCAAGACATCTTCGACAAGCGCTCCAACACGGTGCGGCTGCTGGGCCGGCTGGCCTCGGCGGTGGTGGCGACGGGCGAGCCGGTGTGGTATGCGGGCGACACCCGCGACCTGGCGCCGCAGGTCGAAGACGCCGTGCAGGAGTATGTGGACGACGCCCACTCGAAGATGATCGCCGTGCTGCCCTTGGGACGTCCCAAGCCCGACGAGGACGCCGAGGATCAGGAGAAGGACGACGCCGAAGGCCCGGTAGGGGCCTTGATCGTCGAGCAGATCGAAGACAACCGCGTGGCTCCGGCCATGGCCCAGCGGATCGACGTCGTCTGCCGGCACAGCTCAGTGGCGATGGCCAACGCCATGGAGCACCAGAGCCTGTTCCTCATGCCCTTGTGGCGGGTGATCGGCAAGAGCAAGTTCATCGTCCAGGCCCGCACGTTGCCCAAGACGATCCTGATCGCCGTGGCCGTGGTGGCAGTGATCGTGGCCCTGTTCATCGTGCCGGCCGACTTCGATCTGCAATCCAAGGGCACGCTGGAGCCGATCGAGCGCAAGGACGTCTATGCCCGCGTCGAGGGCGAGGTCTACAAGTTTGGGACGGACGACCACGACCCCAGCAAGCCGATCGAACAGGGATCGTGGGTCAAGAAGGGCCAGGTGTTGCTTTTGCTCCGCAATTACACCTTGAACTCGCAAAAGCTCGAACTCGACAGCAAGGTGGCCAACGCGGAGCAACACGCTCGCGACCTGAACAATGAATTGGCCGCCAGCGGTGGTATGAAGCCCGAGGACATCGCGCGGCTGCACGGCCAGTTGGCCGAAGCGCGGGCGGAACTGATCGGCCTGAAGTCCGAGTTGGAGGTCATCAACCGCAAGATGGCCGATCTAGAGGTGGACTCGCCCATGGACGGCCAGATTTTCACGCCGGAGTTGAAGAACCGGCTGGAAGGCCGTCCCGTGCAGGAAGGGCAGGCCCTGTTGCGCGTGGCCAATCCCAACGGCGATTGGGAACTCGAGTTGCACATGCCGGAGGACCGCATGGGGCACATTGCCCGGGCCGAGAAGCTGGCCGCCGACCAGCGGGGCGAGAAACTGCCGGTCACATACATCCTGGCCACGGAGCCGGGAACGAAACTGCAAGGGACCGTCAAGGACATCAGCCCCGAGGCCGACATCTTGGAAAAGGACGAAGGCAACGTGGTGGTGATCAAGGTGGAGATCAAGAAGACGGACATCGATGCGGCCAATCTGCGTGCCGGAGCCACGGTAACCGGCAAAGTGCATTGCGGGCGGCGGTCGCTGGGCTATGTCTGGTTCCACGACTTGCTGGCATTCGTCCAGGCGAAAGTTTTGTTCAGGTTCTTTTAGTGTGTACAATTGGATTAAGTATTTGCTGAACTGCGTATAAAGGAACACGCCATGCGTTGGACATGCCCATTGTTTTTCGCCGTCATGCTCGTCCTTGCCGTTCCGGGCTGGCTTACCGCCGCGGAGGGCGCGGGGTCGTCCGCGGCCGCCAGCAAGCTGCACTGCGTGGTGGCCCTGGCCGACCAGGCCGACCTTCCACCCCAGGAGGCCGGCGTGATCCTGGATATTCCCGTACATGAAGGCCAGCACGTCGCCAAGGGCGATCTCTTGCTGCAGTTGGACGACAGCAAGGTCCAGAAAGAGCTGTTGGTGGCCAAAAGCAAGCAGGAAGCGGCCGAGGCTAAGCACAGGGCGGCCGACATCAACGTCAAGTACGCCCGGGCGGCCAAGGAAGTGGCCGACCAAGAATACAAAGTCAACAAGGAGGCCAACGACAAGATGGCCGGTTCGGTCCCCAAGGTGCGGATGACCGAGTTGTTGTTGAAGTGTGTGGAGACCTCGCTGGCCATCGAGAAGGCCGATTCCGACAAGGAGGTCGCCGAGGACGAGGCCAAGGTCGCCGCGGCCGAAGTCGCCGCCGCCGAGGTGATGATCCAGCGACACAAGGTTCTTTCGCCGTTGACCGGCGAAGTGGACACGGTGCGTGCCCACAAGGGCGAGGCCGTGCAACCCACGCAGGCCGTGATCCGCGTCATCAAGCTCGACAGCGTGTGGGTGGAGGCCCGCGAGGTGCCCGCCGGAAGGTTCACCCGGTCCGAACTGGACGGGCGCGACGTGATGGTCGATTTCATGATCACCCGCGGCGCGAAACAATCGTTGCCCGGCAAGATCACCTACGTCCGCTCGATCACCGATTCGGGCACGGACGTCTACGGCACCTACATGGTCCGCGCCGAGGTCAAGAACGCCAAGCTGCCCCACGATCAATGGCTGCTCCATCCCGGCATGCAGGCGGAAATGGATCTGCAGTTGGACAAGTCGCCTTTGGAATCCTCCGCGAGGCAGTGATTCGATACGGAAAGTAATTGGTGGTCACGCTACACGATAGTTTGCTCTCCAGTTCCGCGCGGCCGCTGTCGATCCGGCGGCGGCCCGACCTGATTGCGCGCCGCCAGCATTACCTGGGGCGCAGCTACTGGATCGTCAAGGACCCGGTGGGGCTGAACTACTTCCGCTTCCAGGAGGAGGAATACGCCCTGCTGAACTGGCTGGACGGCGCGATCAGCCTGGACGAGTTGAAAGACCGCTTCGAGGAGGAATTCCCCCCGGAAAAAATCACCCTGGAAGAACTGCAGCAGTTCCTGGGCACGCTGCACCGCAGCGGGCTGGTGATCGCCGCCGTGGGCGGCCAGGGCAAGCAGTTGCTCAAGCGCCGCCGCGAACGCCGCCGCAAGGAACTCCTCGGCGCGCTGGCCAACGTGCTATGCATCCGCTTCAAGGGTTTCGATCCCGAACGCTTCCTCAACTGGCTCTATCCCTGGGTTCGCTGGTTCTATTCGCCTATCGTGGTCTTTTTGTGCATTTCGCTGGGCCTCTCCGCGCTGACGCTGATCGCGGTGCAGTTCCAACTATTCACCTCGAAACTGCCCGCCTTCCACGAGTTCTTCAGTTTCGACAACGCACTGCTGCTCTCCATCGCCCTGGGGCTGACCAAGGTGCTGCACGAGTTCGGCCACGGCCTGATGTGCAAGCACTTCGGTGGCGAGTGCCACGAAATGGGCGTGATGGTCCTGGTGCTTACACCCTGCCTGTACTGCAACGTCTCCGATTCCTGGCTGCTGCCCAACAAGTGGCACCGCGCCGCCATCGGCGCGGGCGGCATGTACGTCGAACTGGTCCTGGCCTCGATCGCCACCTGGATCTGGTGGTACAGCGAGCCGGGGCTGCTGAACAACCTCTGCCTGAACACCATGTTCGTCAGCTCGGTCAGCACCCTGATCTTCAACGCCAACCCGCTGCTGCGTTACGACGGTTACTACATTCTCGCCGACATCACCGAGATCCCCAACCTGCGGCAGAAATCGACCTCCGTCCTGAGCCGCAAGATGGGCGAATGGTGCCTGGGGCTGGAGCAGCCGGAGGATCCCTTCCTCCCCGAGCGGAACCAGATCTTCTTCGCCCTGTACTCGGTGGCGGCAAGCATCTATCAATGGGTGGTGGTCTACTCGATCTTGTTCTTCCTGTACCATGTCTTCAAGCCCTATGGGTTGGAGAAGATCGGGCAGTTGATCGCGCTGGCCTCGCTGTGGGGCCTGATCGTGATGCCGCTTTACCAGCTCGGCAAATTCCTCTACGTGCCCGGGAGGCTCGATAAAGTGAAAAAAACCAACATGTTCACCACCCTGGCGGTCGTGATCGCCGTCCTGGCGGCCGTCGTCTTCGTGCCGCTGCCGCACAGCGTGATTGCCACCATGGAAATCCAGCCGCACCTGGCCGACCCCGTCTACGTCAACACCCCCAAGGGCGGCTGCCTGGTCAAGTTGGACGTCAAAGCCGGTCAGAAAGTCGTCGACGGCCAGCGGCTGGCCCTGCTTGAGAACAAGGATCTGGACGTCGAGATTGCTAGGCTCACGGCCAAGGAGGGGGAGTACGCGACCAAGCTCAACGTCTTGGGAGCGATGGACTCCTCCAACCACAATAAATCGCCGGAAACCATCCCGCAATTGGAGGAGAACCTGGAATTCGTCCGCAAGGAGCTTAAGGAGAAAGGGACCCAGCGCGACTGCTTGACCCTCAAGGCGGCCCGCGCCGGCACCGTGTTGCCACCACCGCCTACGCCCAAGACGCGGCAAACGGACGTCGAGGGCCCGCCGCTGCCCGCATGGTCGGGCACGCCCCTGGACGAGCACCACTACCAACCCTTCCTCAAGGAAGGCACGCTCTTCTGCATGGTGGGCGATCCCACGAGCCTGGAAGCGGTGCTCGTGATCGATCAGGGTGACATCGACTTCGTCCAGGACGGCCAGGACGTCGATTTGAAGTTCGACGCTCTGCCTCACGATACGCTGCACGGCAATATCGAGCGGATTTCGAGAACCAGCTTGAAGATCACGCCCCGGCGGCTGTCGAGCGCGGCCAAGGGCGAGTTGTCCAGCATGACCGATCCGGACACGGGCCTGGAGAAGCCGCAAAGCCCGTCCTTCCAGGCCATCGTGCCCATTAGCGACGAGGAGCGCGTACTGACCATCGGCATCCGCGGCCGGGCCAAGATCCACGTCGCGCCGCTCTCGCTCGGCGCCCGCCTCTGGCGGCTGATCATGAACACCTTCAACTTCCGCTTATAGGCATCGTGATCCAGCAGCCTCGATCTTCTTCGCAGATCTGCGTGGGGGCGGTCACCTATCTGAACGCCCGGCCCTTGACGTATACCCTGCCGCAACTCCTGCCGGAGGCGGAGGTCGTGATCGATTTCCCCAGCCGCCTGGCCGACGGACTGGCGGACGGGCGCTTCGACGTGGCCTTGATCCCTTCGATCGAATACTTGCGGCAGCCCGGCTTGCGGATCGCTTCCGACGCGGTCATCGCCTGCGATGGGCCGGTGCGCAGTGTCAAGCTCTATGGCCGGACGCCGATCGAGCGTGTGCAGACACTCGCCCTAGACGAAGGCTCGCGGACCAGCGCGGCCTTGGCGCAGATCTTGCTTCGCGAGCGGTTCGGCTTGCAGCCCCGCCTGCTGCCCTTGCCCTTGGAGAGTTTGCCGGCCGATTGTGCGGCCGATGCGATGGTCGTCATCGGCGACCGCGGCATGCGGGAGCCTGAGGGAGAGTGGGCCTTTGCCTGGGACCTGGGCGACGAGTGGGCGCGTTGGACGGGCTTGCCCTTCGTGTTTGCCCTGTGGGCGGCCCGGCCGCACGTGCAGGAGGCGCGTATCGACCGTGCCTTGGCCGCCGCCCGCGATGAAGGCCTGGCGCGCTTGCCCGAGATTGCCCGCCGGGCAGCGCCCGAGATCGGCATTCCCGAAATGGAGTGCCTGGGCTATCTTCGCGACAATCTGGAATTCCACCGCGGCCCGCGGCAACAAGCGGGGCTGGAACGGTTTTACCAGCTCGCCAAGTGCTGCGGACTTGCGTAGAATTCCGCATGAACAAGCTCAGCCAGGAAATCAGCCCGTACCTATTGCAACACGCCGGGAACCCCGTCGATTGGCAACCGTGGGGTGCGGAGGCACTGGCGCGCGCCGCCGGGGAGCAGAAACCGATCTTCCTTTCGATCGGCTATTCCGCCTGCCACTGGTGCCACGTGATGGCCCACGAGAGTTTCGAAAACCGCGAGATCGCGGAACGCTTGAACCGCGATTTCATCTGCATCAAGGTCGATCGCGAAGAACGGCCGGACTTGGATCAGATCTACATGGATGCCGTGCAGGCGATGACCGGCCAGGGCGGGTGGCCGATGTCGGTCTTCCTCACGCCCGAGCAGAAACCGTTCTTCGGCGGCACCTATTGGCCGTTGCACGGCCGGGGCGGAATGCCGGGCTTCGACCAGGTGCTCACGGCGGTGGCCGCAGCCTGGCGCGAGCGCCGTAGCGACGTCCTCCAGCAGGCCGAAAAGGCGGTGCAATTCCTCCAGGACCAGCGCCTAGTCGGCGGCAAGCCAGCCGAGTTGAACGAGGCCCCGCTGGAAACTGCGGAAGCCGCCCTGGGCCAGGCCTTCGACGATCGCCTGGGCGGTTTCGGCGCGGCGCCCAAGTTCCCCCACGCCACGGACCTGAACCTCCTCTTGGCCCGCTGGCGGGCCACACGGCGCGAGCCGTTGCTGGAAATGGTCGTCGTCACGCTCGACCGCATGGCGGCGGGCGGTATCTACGACCACCTCGGCGGCGGATTCCATCGCTATAGTGTCGACGCCGAATGGCTCGTGCCGCACTTCGAGAAAATGCTCTACGACAATGCCATGCTGGCCAACTGCTATCTGGATGCGTGGCAGGAAACCCAGCGGCACGATTACCTCGACGTCGTTCGCCAGACGCTCGACTACGTGCTCCGCGACATGACCGACCCACTGGGCGGATTCCTGAGCGCCGAGGACGCCGATAGCGAAGGCGAGGAAGGCAAGTTCTACATCTGGACGCCACAGGAGGTCAAGGCGGCGCTGGGCGCCGAGCGCGCGACCACTTTCTGCCGCGTTTACGACGTGACCGAGGCCGGCAATTTCGAAGGCCACAATATCCTGCACCTTGCCATGCCCATCACCGCCTGCGCCAGTGTGCTGGACCGCGAAGCAGCGTCGCTGGCGGCGGAGCTAGATGCCGATCGCACGTTGCTGCTGGAAGTTCGTGGCCGCCGACCGCGGCCTGGCCGCGACGACAAGGTGTTGGTGAGTTGGAACGGGCTGATGATCGACGCCATGGCCCGGGCCGGCGCCGTGGTGGACGAGCCGCGATACCGCGCAGCGGCTGCGGCCGCCGCCGATTTCCTACTTGCGCATCTTCGCGATGAGCGGGGGCGATTGCTGCACTGTTGGCGCGCCGGGCAGTCCCGGCACAACGCCTTTCTCGACGACCATGCCAGCCTGTGCAACGCCCTGGTGACGCTCTACGAGACGCAATCCGGTCCCCGCTGGCTCGACGAAGCGACTGGGCTGGCCGATGCCATGCTGGCACGATTCGCCGACACGGAGGGCGGCGGGTTCTTCTACACTTCCAGCGATCACGAACCGCTTATCGCCCGCAAGAAAGACGTCTGGGACACGCCGGCGCCCAGCAGCACCGGCCTGGCGGTTACAGCCCTGTTGCGGCTCGCCCGACACACTGGCCGCGATGACTACCGCCGTGCGGTCGAGGAGACGCTGCGAGCGAGCATGCCCTGGATGGAACGGGCCTCGCTGGGCGTGGGGCAATTGCTCTTTGCCCTGGACGCCTGGCGTGCCGCGCGGAAAGAGCCGGCAGTACGATGAATCGAGTGATTCACAGCAAGGCTAGATCCCCGGGTACCACTTCACGGCGTTCTCGTAATAAATCTTCTTCAGCACGTCAAGCGGCAAGGCCAGGCCGGGGACCTTGAGATTCGCCTTGACCTCGCCCGCGTCGACATCCTGGTGGGTGGCGAAATACAGATAATCGTTGCGGTAGACCCGCTCGAAATACCGCAGCGGACCTCTCGCATCGGCAGCCGGCCGGCCGATTTCGTTGTCGGTTCCATAAAGCAAGCGGTCCTGGTACTTGATGAGGAAGTTCCTCACTTTTTCCCGGTCTTGGGCCTGGAAATTCACCACGCGACCCGCCATGTCCACGGCCATGTTGGGATACTTGTCGAAGCGCTTGGCCAACTCGTCGACATCATGTTCCACGCTGCCCAGGTGGCAACCCACGAACCTGAGGTGCGGATGCTTTTCCAGGACGTGGTCGCGGGCTTTGATTTGCGCCCCATAGCCCGGTATCTCGGGATGCAGGTAGCCGTAGTACTGCGGGTGTTCCTTGTAGTAGCCGGCGACGGCCTCGACCTGCATGGATGCCGCGGGAAGCCAGCAATCGCGCGGCTCGCCGACGTGGGCCACCAGGGTCTTGTTCTGCTTTTCAATGTAGTCGAAGATGGGGTCGAACCTGGGATCGTCGATCATCACATAGCGCCCGTCCGGATCTTTAAGCACCATACCGATCTCCTTCCAGACCTTGACCGCCACCGCGCCCTGGGCGAAGCTTTGGGCCAGCGTTTCCAGCGCACTCTTCTGCCAATCCGCGCGCCCCCAGTTTTCCAGATTGAAGGAAGTGGCCCAAGCGATTTGATGGGGATAGCGTTTGTGGAGCGATTCGGCCATGGCGATTCTCTGTTGCAGCCGCTTCCATTCCAGGCCGACGACACAGATGTCGAGCCATTTCATGTTGTGCTGCTTGAGCAAGTCGAAGAACAGTTTCTCGTCGGGCACGCCCGCGTCGGTGACGTGAACGTGGGCGTCGATCTTGGGCATCCGTTGCAAGGCTTCCAGCACGGTCTCGTTCGCTTGCGGAGATGTCGGTGGAGATTCAGCAAGGCTGCCGGCGGCAAATGCCAGCGCGATTCCGGCTGCCAGGCCGAGAACCAGGATCGAATGCTTTGGGCAAGACCGTTCTTGGTACATGATGTCACCTCCTAAGGATACTTGAACTGATATTCTAAACTACTCGAATTCAACATGCGCTGTCATATACGGCAGCAGTTCCTTCGGCGTATTGGAAATCGCGATGACCACAGTATACGTGACCACGTTCTGCGTCATGGTGGCATTCAGTCGCACCTGTTTCACCTTGCCCTGGAAGACTTTGCCGGGAAATGCCTCCACCGTGAAGCGGGCGGCCTGCTGCGGGTGGACCCGCAAAATATCGGCCTCGTTGACGGAGGCCCAGACCTGCAAGTTATCGATGGCCGCGAGGAGAAAGAGGCTGGGTGAATTGAGGTTGGAGACCACCGTCTGTCCCACGTTGACACGCCGGTCGATGATGACGCCCTTGGTCGGCGCGCGGATCGTGGTGTAGCTCAGGTAGCGTTCCGCCTCTTGGAGTTTGATCTTGTTCTGGCGGAGCATGGCCTCGGCCACGCCGACCGAGGCCCTCGCCTCTTCGCAATTGATGCGAGCCGAATCCAATTCGTAGTCCGAGAGGGCTTTCTTCTGCTGCTGATCCTGGGCACGCCGCAGGTCCAGTTCGCCGCGTTTCACCTTAACCCGCGCCAGCGTCAACTCGGCTTCGGCCAGCGCACAACTGGCCCGATTTTGTTCGACCTGGGCCGCATACGGTTCGCTGTCGATCCGCGCCAGGACGGTACCTTGCTCCACTACCGAACCATAGTCGATTGGTTTGCCTGCCTTCTGCGGGTCATCGCCGAAACTGGCGATTACGCCGTTGACTTGCGCGCCTACGTCAACCACCGTCTCCGGCTCGACCGTGCCCAGGGCCGTAACTTTCTTCTCCGCCGTCGGACGATCGGCAGGATTGGCGTCGGCAGCCGAGCAGGCAAGCCGCTCCCCGCTAACGAGCAAAAACGCGATGAGAACGGAAAACAGAGTTCTTGGAGCGATTCGATTCATAATACTCCTCGGGGTCAAAATTCGGTGAATGGGATGATTCTTGCGATGACGACAGAAAAATGACTGAGACAAATATGGCCTGTTCGCGCAATTTACTCTTATGCGATATTTCCGTCAACCATGTTTCGGACACTTTTTATCAACGGACTGGCGGCTGACGTGAACGCGGGGTAGACTACGCGAAAATGACTTGCCGTTCATACGACACCCAGGAGCCTTCCGATGCCCGACTATGACAGTCCTTGGAAAGACGCCCTTGACTTCTTCTTCGAGGCTTTCTTGGAATTGTTCTTCCCCGAGGCCCATGCCGATATCGACTGGAGCCGGGAGTGCGAGTCGTTGGACAAGGAACTACAGCAGATCGCCCCCGAAGCGGAAATCGGACGGCGTTATGTCGATAAGTTGGTGAAGGTCTGGCTGAAAAGCGGCGAAGAACAATGGGTGCTGGTCCACATCGAGGTACAGATGTCCGAGGACAGGAAATTCCCCTGGCGGATGTACGTCTATAACTGCCGCCTCTTCGACAAGTATAATAGAGAGGTGGCCAGTTTCGCTGTGCTGGGCGACGACAACCCTGACTGGCGCCCGCAAAGCTACGGCTACCGGCGCTGGGGGGTGGAAGCGGGCCTCCGCTTCCCGATCGTCAAGTTGCTGGACTGTGCGGCAAGACGATCGGAGTTGGAGGAAAGCTCCAATCCCTTTGCCACGGTGATCCTGGCGCATTTGGATACCCAGGAAACCCGCCAGGACCCGGGCGAGCGGAAAAACCGGAAGTTTCGCTTGATCAAGCGGCTTCGCGAGCGAGGATGGAGCGAGAAGCAAGTTCGCCAGCTCTTTCATTTGATCGACTGGTTGGTGGAATTGCCGGAGCCGCAGGCTGATGAGTTTTGGAAAGAATTAAAACAATACGAGGAGAAAGAACACGTGCCATTCATTTCAACGCCGGAACGATACGGCCGTGCCGAGGGCCGTTACGAGGGCCAAATCGAGGCCCGAATCGAGGACATTGCGACGATCCTGGAACTGAGATTTCAGGAGGCCGGCACGCAGTTCATGCCGGAGATTCGTCTCATCAAAGACGAGGAACAATTACAGAGGATTTTCCGCGCCGCCGCAACCGCTGCCAGCCCTGAAGAGTTGCGAAAACTCTGGACCGCATCGGCCGAGTAAGCACATGCCATCCACCAAAGACCTTTCCGGTTTGCCCGAGCCCTCCAGGATTCGCCATGCATTACGATGCAGCGCAATGCTGGATGTTGTGCTCTGCGACCAGCAGTGGCTGCGTTGCTATGAGTACCAGCCGAAATGGTTGAACGACGCCGAAATGACCAAATACGACAACGGTGGCGGCAACCATATGTTCGTGTTCTTTCGCGGCGATGACGCAATTGTCAAGGGCTTCGATCACGAATCCCCCGTCAGTCCACACGCAAGAGAAGAATTCTCTGTCTGGCCTGGAATCTACGTAGGCGTCCCCGGCGAACTGAATTCCCTTCTTGATGATACCGCCGTTGAACGTGACGATGTCACTTTTTGTATTTGGCACACTTCGGGCCAATGGCATCGCGGCATGATGAAGTTTCCCCGGGACGAGGACGACGGTTCGTCGTATCTTCTCGGTACCATTCACTTGGACTCTGGTTCCTACTGCGATTGGGCACTTGGTTACTATGGGCGTGAACTCGATCCTGATCTAGTCGCCTCCATTTACAGCGGCACTTCGATTCGTGCCGATCTAGTCGCTAAACTCAATCCTGACCGCGACATTACGCTGGCTATGTCGGAGCTTTCCGAAATGGCTTGTGGTTATTGTTGATCATGGCAGCTTATTCCGGCAAATTGGCTGAAGGCCCAAGTCTGCGGCTGGCGATCGCCTTGTTGGTTGTCGGGATTTTCCTTTGTGGCTTGACTGTCGGCGGGGCCGCGGCGGCCAAGGTCGATCTGCTGGGCGATCCGCTGCCGGAAGGCGCCGTCGCGTGATGGGGCTGCTCGACCGGACTGTCCGGATTTGGAACATGACTCAACGTGGCGAGAAAGGCAAGATCGATCAACCACAGATTCCCACGTGCATGAGCTTCTCACCGGATGGAAAGCTCTTGGCCGTAGGGGCCGTAATGGAAGGCATTCGTCTCTACAAGGTCGATGCCTTGAAGGACTTTGTCGCGATTCCCGAAACCTCTGGTTGCTTCTTGGAGCCTCTGGCCTTTGTCCCAAACTCCACTTGCATTGCTGTCCCAACCTTCAAGAAGAAGCAGCCGAAGGAGTTGTGGGAACCCAATATGCCAGCCCATCGCGTTCGCTTATGGGACTACTCCCGGCAGAAGACCGTCTGGGAAAGCGATCTGCTTCAAATTCCCATGGCGATTTCCGCGTCGCACGACGGCCGCCTGGTTGCCGCGGCGGTTCGCGAGCCGCAGCCGGCAATCTGGATTTGGTCGGCGAAGACCGGGAACGTGCTGAAGGTATTTCACGGGCACGAGGAAGGGGTCACGGCTTTGGCCTTCTCTCCCGACGACACGCGCCTGGCAGGCGCCGGCGCGGATGCCACGCTCTTGATCTGGGACGTGGCGAAACTGCACAAGTAAGACACGAGCAGGAGGAAGGGGAACGACAGAAAAATGATTGACAGAAATATGCCCGGTTAAGGAAAACCGTCTTTCCCGCTACGGACTATATTTCTGTCAAACCATGTTTCTCTCATCGCTTCAGGGCCTTGGTCATAAATTTCGGCCGAGGCGAAAGGTACAAAGTAGTTCTACGGGTGTCTACGTACGGGCATTGCCGTTTTTCTTGGCGGCGATGGCACGCGTCTCTTCCAACAGCTTTACGATCTTCTGCTGGGTCGGGTAACTGGCCGTGACGACCAGCACTTTCGCCGTGCCGAGCGTCGCCCCGTGGATCTTGCCAACGGGCGCCACCGTGTGGACGATCACGTCGGTGAGCGTGTCGTAATCATCCCGCGCCTGGCCGGCGGAGTCGCGGCAAGCGACCAGGTCGGCCACGTCGTAAACCTTGGTGATGAAGAATTCCGCCGCCTCTGCATTGGCCGGACTGGTAACCACTAGGACATCGTCGCGGATCGTCCACCGCGCGCCCAATTGGCCGAGGAGCAAATTCAAGGCCGATGCCAGCGGCAGGCCCTTGATGTTCATCGTCACCTGGGTCTCGCTGCCGATGCCCGCGGCTTTCAGCCCTTTCTCGTCCAACTGGATCTCCATCCGATGAAGATCCTTGAGGTAGTCGACTACGTCCTTCAACGGCGTCTCAACGAACTCGATCTGGGTTGGGCTCTTGAGCTTCTTTTCGATCTTCGCCTCTCCCCACACGGATGCTGTTGGCGGAGTGACCGATTTCGGTATCGGTTTCCTTGGGACGCCCTTTGCCTTGGGGACCGCGAAGGGATCCTGCCCTTGGGCCACGGGGCAGGTTAGGGAAAACACGACCATTGCCAGCAGAGCGCCATTGCGCAACAACGAACGACACATGGGACCTCTCCTAAAAAATGGTGGGAAAAGGGGGGGGGGAAAGGGCTGGCGGCGGTGTTCCGGGCCTCCACCAGACTCTGGCCCTATTGTAACGAATACTGTGAAGTGGTGCAAATTCGGGAAACGACCGCGTTATATGGCGACAACCTCCACGCCTGTGCGTTTGAAAGGAGTCGTCTATGAGTACCAATCGCGTCCTGTTTTCGGCAAGCGGAGTGCTTGTCGGACTGTTGCTTGCAAGCGTTGCCTTGGAGGCCCGCGGGGCTTCCCCCCTGGCAGAGGTGATCGCCAGCGTTCCTAACCGCATCAATCCCTGGGCTGGCGAGGAGAATCCCTTGCCGCCCATCGAGCGTCTGCTGGGCGTGGACCAGCAGTTCTGGATCAAGGTGGGGCCGCCGGAGGCCTCGTTGTCGGTGTCGGTGATCGAGCCGCGGGGGAAAGTGAAAACGCCGCGCGGCACGATCTTCATGCTCCACGGCGTGTTGGACCGCAGCGCCGTGATGCTGCCTGCGGCCCGCTCGCTGGCCGATGCCGGCTACCGCGCGGTGCTGGTCGATCTGCGCGGGCGGGGTCGCTCCACCGGCCAGTTCATGACCTTCGGCCTGCAGGAAGCCAAGGACCTGTCGCAGGTGATCGACGCACTGGGGCAGCGGGGCCTGCTGACCGGCAAGCTGGGCGTCTACGGCATTTCCTACGGAGCCACAACCTCGATCCACCTGGCCGCCGCCGATCGCCGCATTCGGGCCGTCGTGGCTGTCGAACCATTCAGCACGGCCCGCGAGGAAGTGCCGCACTTCGCCCGCATGGTAGCGCCGGGCGTGGGCCTGCTGATACCCGAGAAGACCTACCAGCAATCGCTGGACGAGGCGGGACAGATCGCGCATTTCGATCCCGATGCGGCCGACGCCGTGAAGGCCATCCAGCGGACCTCGGCCCCCGTGCTCATCATGCACGGGAAGAACGATTGGATCGTACCGCACGAGCAGAGCGAGCGTTTGCACGCCGCCGCGCCCGACCACAGCGAGCTGGAACTGATCCCCTACTTGGGACACGTGGGCCTCTGGGTCGATCCGGGCGGGCACGTGGCCCAGCGGGCACGCGATTGGTTCGATCGCTGGATTGGCGATTGAGCCACTTGCTCCGCACCGCTGCGTCAATTACAATGAAGATTGTAGTTTATCATCAATCGGGGGGCTGTCGCGATTTTGGGGCAGAAAACCGCGGCCAGTTTGTGGAAGCGATCTATGCGAACGCCGCTGCATATCCTCGTGGTTGGCACCGCGATGTTGTCCGCGTTGGCATTGGTGGGCTGCCAGGATGAGGCGGAAAAAGCCTACCAGCTCGGCGAGGAGAGTTTCGCCAAGGGCGAGCCCGACAAGGCGATCGCCGACTTCAACGAGGCCCTCCGTATCAATGCCGATCATGCCGAAGCCCACTATGGTCTCGGCCGCGCGTTGACGGCCCGCGGACAACTCGGCCAGGCCATCGCGCATTTCCGCAAGGCATTGGAAATCAAGCCCAGCTTTGCGGAGGCCCGCTACCACCTGGGCGACGCATTGGCTCGCTGTGGGCGGCCCCTCGAGGCGATCGCTCACTACCGCATGGCTGCGGAACTCAAGCCGGACTACCTGGAGGCCCATTATAGCCTTGGTCTCCTACTGGCCGGTTCGGGACAGGTGGCGGAAGCCATGGTGCATTTCCAGCAGGCCTTGGAAATCAATCCGCGCTTCGCCGAGGCCCACTACCAGCTCGGCCGGGCGTTGGCGGGCCGCGGCCGATTGAACGAGGCCGTGGCCCATTATCAAAAAGCCCTGGAGATCAGGCCCGACTACACAGAGGCCCAACATGACCTTGAGGCAGCGCTGGGCCACGGCGGACAAATCGGCACAGCCTTGAGGCCGTAAGTGGCAGGGTGAGACCAGCGAGCCGGCACCGACGGGCGCCATGCTTGCATGGTCGGCTTGGTCGAGGAGCGCCGGCCCACCATAGAAATAGCAAGAAATCCGAAACTCGAATATCGAAATTCGAAACAAATTCAAATACGAAATAACGAAAGCCCAAAACGCATATGAACCGCACCATTCTCTCCCTGTTTCTCCCCGGGCTACTCTCCTGCCTGCTCACCGCCGTTCCGGCCGCCACCCTGAAGGTCGGACCGCACCAGCAGTTCACCAAGCCCTCGCAGGCCATCCAGGCCGCCAAGGACGGCGACACGATCGAAATCACGGCCGGCGCGTATGCCGGCGACGTGGCCACGGTCCGTGCCAACCATCTCACGATCCGCGGTGTGGGCGAGGGCCGCGCCAGGTTGCCGGCCCACGGTAAACAGGCTGGCGGCAAGGGCATCTGGGTCGTTACGGGCAACGATCTGACGGTGGAGAACATCGAGTTCTCCGGTGCTCGCGTCCCCGATCGCAACGGGGCCGGCATTCGCCCCGAGGGCAAGAACCTCACGGTCCGCAACTGCCGCTTCTTCGACTGCGAGAACGGCGTGCTGGGCGGCAACGGCGAAATGCTCTTCGAGGGCTGCGAGTTCCAGCACTGCGGACCGGTGGCCAGCCCGGCCACACATTCCCTCTATATCGGCGAACGCTGCACCAAGCTGGTCTTCCGCCATAATTATTCGACCGACGTGATCGAGGGGCACCTCTTGAAGAGCCGGGCCAAGGAAAGCTGGCTGCTCTACAACCGCCTCAGCGACGAGAACGGCACGGGCAGCGCCGTGGCCGATTTCCCCAACGGCGGCGTGGTGGTCCTCATCGGCAACGTGCTGCACAAAGGCGCGCATGGCAACAACAGCCGCGTGATCGCCTACGGCATGGAGGGCATCAAGCACGAGCGGAACGCCCTCTACGTGGTCAACAACACGATGGTCTACGAGCACCGCCACACCAACGCCTGCTTCGTGCGCGTAGAGAACGCCGCCGAGAGCTTCCTGCCCGTGATCCGCAACAACTTGTGCATCGGCAAGGTGCCGCTGACGAATTGGCCCAAGGCCGAGGCGGAAGGCAACCTCTTGTTCAAGACTGTGGCCACGGCTCGGCTGGTCAATCCGGCGAACTACGACTACCATCTCATGGCCGGTTCGCCCTGCATCGGCAAGGGCGTGGCGGCAGGGAAGTTCGACACCTTCGACCTCACGCCCACCGAGCAGTACGTCCACCCCTGCAAGAGCGAACGCCGCCCCGCCGGCCCGCTCGACGTGGGCGCATTTCAGTGGCAAAAGGGAGTTTAGTATTCCCGTGCCCGCATGCGGCCTTGCACGCGGCCGGGCAGGCCCTGGATCCGCAAGAAACCTTCCGCGTCGGTCTGGTTGTAGGAGCCGCCGCCTTCCATGGTGGCGATGCCTTCGTCGTACAGGTTGTTGGGACTGCTGCGGCCGGCGACATCGAGGTTGCCCTTGTAGAGATTGAGCACGACCTCGCCGCTGACCGGCTCCTGGGCCTGGCGGATGAAGGCCATCAAGGCGTCCAACTTGGCATGATACCAGAACCCGTAGTAAACCATCTCGGCCACTTCCGGGGCCAGGCGGTCGCGGAGGTGCATCAAGTCGCGGTCCATCGTCAACTGCTCGACCAGGCGATGGGCCGTGTACAGGATCGTCATGCCGGGCGCCTCGTAGACGCCGCGGCTCTTCATGCCCACAAAGCGGTTCTCCACCATGTCGATCCGGCCGATGCCGTTGCGACCGCCGATCTGGTTCAGTTGCGCGACGATCTGGAAGGCGCTGAGCCGCTGGCCGTTGACGCTCACGGGAACGCCCGACTCGAAACCGATGGCCACGCGCTCGGCCTTGTCCGGCGCTTTCTGCGGCGAGACGGTCATGCCGAAATCGACCAACTCCACGCCGTTGACGTTCAGGTCTTCCAGCTTGCCCGCCTCGTAGCTGATGTGCAGACAGTTCTCGTCCGAACTGTAGGGCTTGGTGGAAGTGGCCTTGATGGGGATGTTTCGCTCCTGGCAGTAGGCGATCATCTGGCTGCGGCCGGGGAAGAGCTGGCGGAATTTCTCGATCCGCCAGGGGGCGATCATACGAATGGCCGGATTGAGGGCCTCGGCGGCCAACTGGAAGCGGCACTGGTCGTTGCCCTTGCCCGTAGCGCCGTGGGCGTAGGCATCGGCCCCGACCTCGCGGGCGGCCTGCAAGCAGACCTTCGAGATCAGCGGCCGGGCGATCGAGGTGCCCAGCAGATAGATGCCTTCGTACTTGGCTTGCCACTGCAAGACGGGAAAGGCGAAATCGCGGCAAAGCTCTTCCTGGGCGTCGACGATCCGGGCGGTGCGGGCGCCGATCTTCCGGGCCTTTTGCAGGATCGCCTCGCGATCTTCGCACGGTTGTCCCAAATCGACATAGACCGCGTGAACGTCGTAGCCCTCTTCCATGAGCCAACCAAGAATGACCGAGGTATCCAATCCGCCCGAATAGGCCAGAACACAGCTAGGCATGAGAATCTCTTTGTTGCTGGGGGTGACCGGGAAAACCTTTATTTTGCTTCGAGCGGGGACGAATGGCAAGTGGGTGGAGAGCGGGGAGCAGTGAGCACATGGAGGGGGCAATGAAAAGGATCGCCGACTATCCATTGAGCACTGAGTATTGAGTTCTGAGTGCTTGGTACTTGGTATTCTCTGCTCCCTGCCCACCTGGGCCGCGTTATCAATTGACCTGCTTCTCGCCTTTTGTTACGGTGACGATACAATGGTTTGAGAAACCACCAAAGACTTCTTATGATCCACCGCATCTGGACCTACATTTGGAGCGTCGTGCAGAAGACATGGGAGGGCTGGCAGGCCGACGACGGTTTCCTGCTCAGCGCGGCGATGGCCTATTATGCGGCGTTTTCGCTCTTTCCGCTGTGCCTGGTGCTGATCGCCATCCTGGGCTACGTGCTCGAGGCCTCGCAGCAGGCCGGCAGCGCCCAAGGAGAGTTCCTCGAACAGGTCAGAAGGGTGACCAGCCCCTGGCTGGCCGACCAACTCCAGGCCCTGCTGGCGGGCGTGCGGGCCAATGCCGGGTTGGGCGGCCCGCTGGGGGCCGTGACGCTGCTGGCCGCCGCCATCGTCGTTTTTCTCCAGCTCGACTACATGTTCGGCCGCATTTTCGGCACGCCCAACTCCTCGAAGAAGATCAGTTGGTGGGGCTACGTCCGCCTGGTGCTCTACGATCGCCTCTCGGCCTTTCTCATGCTCCTGGCCGTGGGTGGGCTGATGCTAAGCTTGTTCGTGGCCAACCTCGTTTTGACCGGCATCCGTTCCCAGATCGAACATCAACTGGCCAGCGGTGCCGTGCTCTGGACGTGGGCCCAGTCGCTCATCACCGTCGTGACCAATTGGACCCAGTTGCTCATCACCTTGGTCACCAACGCCGTGCTCATCAGCCTGATTTACAAAATATTACCGAAGGCAAAAGTACTGTGGCGCGATGCCTTCGCCGGAGGGTTGCTCGTCTCGCTGGTATGGTTCCTGGGACAGCGTCTGCTGGTGACGTTCCTGATCGGGCCGAGCTACACGGCCTACGGCATTGTCGGTTCGTTCATCGCGGTGATGATCTGGGTCTATTATATCAGCGTCATCCTTTTTCTCGGCGCCGAGTTTGTCGAGGCCCTCGCCATCGTGGCGGGACGGAGCAAGAAGCCGACGCACTAGCGATCAAAGCCGGCGTGGACATCGAGGCGCCCAGTGACGGCGAATTGAAAAATAGGAAAAATATGGTCCAGGCAGAATTCCCTATAATGCCCCCGCGGCCGTTGACGGCGCGCCGAACTTTCCATCACCTTGAATGATGAACTTCCACTGTTTCGCGCTCGGTATTTGAAACAGCCGTCGCCGCACGCCCGAGTTCTTGCTCGCCCTAGTGCCGGGATTTCGATGAATCGGTGCGCGGATCCCCTTATCGGAGTGATGAGACTGTTTAATTTTTTGAAACAAAGTGTTTCATTTGTTGGATGTCCCCAAATGGGTAAGTTCAAAATTTCCGCAAACGGCCGTGCGGTGCTTAGGCAGGCCACGGGAAATAAGATACCTGTAGAATAGATTCGTAATCTGTCGCGACAGGTTGAAAACCTATCCTACATGGAAAACCGCAGGAAGATTATTCTCTGCGGCCTGCTCTATTCCGACTGTCGGCAGCATGCGTTCGGCCGGCAAAGGCGCTACGGAGATCGCGCGCAGCCCTGAGTAATGATCGACCATCTCTCAGATAAGGAATTCCAGAGACATATGACGTAATTCCAATCTCGCCAGTAATTGGTCATGTGTCTGGAATTCCTGCTGGAATTCCTGGAATTCAACCTGGAATTCAACCCTGGAGCGATTTATCCTGGGGATCTTGCGGGCCTTGGTCATTTGTCAGAAGGTCGAGTAAATTATATCCGAAAAGCGGTTCTTTGCTCTCATGCGAAATCAGGCAAGTTGTCTTTCTAATGGATCGGACATCGCTTAGTCTTCTAAGTCGTTTGCAGGAGAAGTCGCAGCACGACGACTGGTCTCGATTCGTCGCGATTTACCGGCCTTTCATTGAGAGATTCATCCGCTTGGACGC
>Ga0181520_10000335_pt1 | contig 104695 bp, 94 predicted proteins | sample PEATcosm2014_Bin_29_FD_132451 | JGI IMG/M metagenome (GOLD analysis project Ga0181520, IMG submission 132451) | Peatland microbial communities from MTU Mesocosm Facility, Houghton, MI, USA - PEATcosm2014_Bin02_30_metaG | ecosystem: Environmental > Terrestrial > Soil > Wetlands > Peat | place...
AACGCAATAGCGAACTGCCTTGCTTAGTGACAACACTCCATTTCGCGAACTCGGCGCCGAATACTTTCAACGGCTCCGTACACCGAGCCTTTCCCAATCACTTGTCCGTCGATTACAGCGCCTCGGCTTTCAAGTCACGCTAACGCCTACGCAACAAGTAGGTTGAGCAGCTACGACGAAGTATTTTCGAGAGAGCCCATGGTCTTCGACAAACCATAGTCTACTCGGGTCTAAGGAGCCGACGTTGTTATGTAATCATGCGGTCTTGCCATAATTTCGGCGATTAGGTTGGCCTAGCTGAACTTGGGCGCGCCGCGAAAATTATTCCGAGTGAAGCGCTTGTATTACGTCCACGCGGGCGGCGCGTGCCGCTGGGAGCATCGAAGCGATTACCGCCGCGCCTAACAGCACAAACGCGGAAACGATCACGGGCAATACGCCCGGCATTTTCAAGTCGCCGAAATAACTGCCGGCCACGCGCGCCACGATGAGCCCGAACGCCGCCCCCGCAAGCACGCCAACGCCGGCCATGACGACGCCTTCCGTCACAACACGTCTGAGTAGATTTTCCGGCTGCGCCCCAAGCGCCAAACGGATGCCGAACTCGCGCGTGCGCGCGCTTACAGAAAACGCCAACACGCCAGCGACTCCAACCACCGCGATCAACAGCGCGACCCCTGCGAACACGCCAAATACCAGGGAGTTCAAGCGGTCTGGCGCCAGCACTTTTGCACGGATGTCTTCCAGAGTGGCAGCGTGCTCAACGGGTTCATCGGCCGCCAGCTGGCGGATAATTTTCGTTACCGGCGTTACCAGCGCATACGGATTTCCCGTTGTGTGAATGAAGAGGTGGCCGCCGAACATTCGGCCGTCGGCATAGGAGTTGTAAATGGTGGAGGTGGGCACAGGAACAATGTGATCGTCGTCCACATCGGCGACGACGCCAACAATGCGTTGCGGCGAGGTGGCTCGCGCCTTTTCTTCTGCGGTCCCGGGAAGGAATTCAAGCACCGGATCGGTCCAATAGACATGCCGATTGATCGGATCCTGCCCAGGAAACATCTGCTGGGCGAGAGTGGCGCTGATGATCGCGACGGGCTCTCGAGTCTCGTCATCGAGAGAGTTGAAATCTCGGCCGGCAAGAATGGGCACGCCTAGCGCGCTGAAAAAGCCGGGAGAGATGGCACGCCACAGCGCGCGAGGATCGTCTTTGCCATGGACGTGACCATCACCAGAGAATTGCAAACCTGGACCGAAGTTGTCGGCATCACGCCACGGAGCGATCATGCCGACAGCCGTCTCGCTGACGCCGGGCAGCGCATCGATTTGACGTATCGATTCCTTGTAAAAATCGACGACTTGTTGAGGCGTTCTTCCGTTCGACGGCGCCGGAACGTCGATGGCGAGGACGTGACGCGTATCAACACCGGTCTGGACCCTTTGCAGCGCTAAAAGCGTAGTGATCAACATGCATGCGCCCGCAAGCAGCACGAAAGACGCTGCGATCTGCGTGACTGCGAAGATGCGCTGGCGGCGGTTAGTGCTGCTGGTGATGCGGACGCTGCCGCTCGCGAGGTTCATGCCATTCGACGCGTTCGCCGACGGCAGGCGCGGCACAAATGCCAAAATCACCGCCGCGACTACGGCCAGCGTTACTCCCACCCAGAGCAGGCTGGAATCCACCGTCAAATCCAGCGCGCGAATAGAGAATCGCGAGGCATATCGAGCCAAAATTGTGACCAATGGCTGCGCGATAATTACGCCGATTGCTGCGCCCGCGCCGCAAAGCAGAAGGCTTTCAGCTAACAACATGCGGCGCAGCGCCCAGGTGCTAGCGCCCAGCGCGGCACGGACGGCCAACTCGCCCTCGCGGCGAACCGTCCGCGCCAAAATCAGGTTGGCAACGTTCGAGCAAGCAATGATAAATACCAGGCCCGAGGCAGCGAGAAGCACAAGGAGAACAGTACGCGCGCCGGAGGTAATCTGGTCGCGAAGCATCCTGGCATCAATGCGGTAGCCGGCGTTATCAGGATACGCATCGGGATGGTCTTTCTTCATGGACGCGTAGACGGTGCGCAACTCGCTGCGCGCCTGATCGAGAGTGGCGCCGGGCGCCAGCTTACCGAAAAGTTCGGTCATGCGGTGGATGCGGCCGGTGACCATGGTGGCCGAAAGATGATGCGGGCTGATGACCAGGTTGCCGATGATTTCTGTCTCCGCGGGATACGGCACACAGGGTTCAAGGACGCCGATGACCGTCGCCGGAACATCGCCAAGGCTGCTGAGGCGAACGGTTTTGCCGATCACATTCGGATCTCTTTTGTAAACCGTGGACCAAAAGCGATCCGTCAGCACGATGACGCCAGGGGCATCGGCGCCGGCGTCTTGTGGTCCGACGAGGCGGCCGAGAACAGGATGCAGACCCATTACGTCAAAGTAGTTGCCGCTGACGACGCCACCTTGAACCACGCGAGGTTCCCCGAGTCCGACCATCGTAAAACTCATCTGCGAGAAATCGCCGAACTCGCTGAGGGAGCGGACGCTGCCCTCAATATCCTTGATTTCCGGCACCGAAAACGTGGTGTTGTCCTCACCGCCAGTGGGGGCGCTCTGGCGGATGTAAACGAGCCGGTTCTCGTCGCGGTTGACGAGCGGTTTGAGCAGCACTCCCCGCACCAGCGTGAAGATGGCCGCGTTGGCGCCGATGCCCAGCGCCAACGTTAGGATCACGACGGCCGCAAGCCCCTTGCTGCGCAGCAGCGAATGAAAAGCCACTTTCAGATCGCGGAAAAATGACATTTGTCGTCCCCTTTCGTTCTGCATCAGCACCATGCGTTCCAATCAAAAAAGCCCACATTGTCAATCACTTACCAGGCGCCGTGTCGTCAGGATCTGGTCGTTTTCGCGAGCGAATGTCCAAATTCGGACACTGCCTCGGCCATGATAGTGGTCATTCTTTACCTCGTGGCCGCCCTCATCGCGAGGTAGCCTTTTGCCGTCGCAGCTCGGTCTCTCTTACGATTGCTCTGATATCCGCCGCTGGACGTATCTCGATAGTTCCACACCGCAACCTCACTCCGGGGGAGTGGGAAATGAGCTGAATTGCGTGATTCAGATCGCGCGCTTCCAGCACCTGAATTCCGCCCAATTGCTCCTTTGTTTCCGCGTACGGACCGTCTGTCACTGCGACCTTACCGTCCTTCCAAGATACGGTCACCGCCGTGTTCGCGGGCTGAAGAGGTTCTTCGGCAAGCAAATGTCCGTTCTTGCGCAGTTCGTCGTTATAGCTAAAACACTCGTCCAGCAGGGTGTTGCGCTCGCTCTCAGACATGTTTTCGAACTTACCGGGCTCGAGATACCCCAAACAGATGTATTTCATTGGGTCCTCCATCAGAGACCGTGTAACACATCGACTGATACATCTCCTTGTCGCCACCAAAATCAGACTTTGCGCGCTACCCGTTGGCAAATGCTCGCCGCAGGGCAATCATCCACGATTCCGTGAATCGCTTCGAAACTGCGGCGTCCGGAACGAACACATCAAAGCCGTGATACGCGCCTGGAATTACATGGAGTTCCGTCGGAACCCCGGCATTGATCAGGCGGCGAGCATATTCCACATCTTCATCCACAAACATATCGATAGCGCCGACGCCGATGAATGCGGGAGGAAGTCCGGCGAGATTTTCGACGCGCGCGGGAACCGCGCCTGTCGGAACCGTAGGCGAGCCGGCCGGGACGCCGAGGAAAGAAGTCCAGGCGAACCGATTCGAGCCCGCGTTCCAAACGAACTGTCCCATATACGGCGGAACTTGCCGAGTGCTACCGGTGCGATCGTCGAGCGCCGGATAAATCAGCAGCTGAAACAGGATCGGAATTTCGCGGCGATCGCGCGCGGCAATGGCGAGTTGCGCTGAATGGCCGCCACCGGCGCTTTCTCCGCCTATGGCGATGCGTTTGCGATCCACGCCGATCTCGTCAGAATTCTTGTAGAGCCAGCGCAGCGCGGTGTAATTATCTTCGAGCGCTCCCGGGAAATGAGTTTCCGGCGCGAGGCGATAGTCGACCGAAACGACCACGCATCCGCAGTTCTGTGCCACGCTTTGCAGAAACGGATTGAATTGTCCGGCGACGCCGGAGACAAATCCGCCGCCATGCATGTGCAGAAATGCAGGACGCCCTTTCGTGCCCGGAGCCGGATCGACAATCACCAGGCGCAAGTCCGGCGCGCCCGAGGGACCGGGTATGTGCCGTTCAAATGGCTGCGGCGCCGGCGGAGGCAGCGGAGGCTCCGGCGGCCATTTGCGTACGACGACGAGAGTTTCGCTGGTGAAGCTCTGAGTGGGGAATGGGAATTTCTTGATCGTCTCAAGCAACTCCGGATCGACCATGGCATAGGGGTCCGTCCCCGCCGCCGGTGCAGGCGCCTGCCAGGCGACGGCGGAGCGCAGCAATTCAGGCGCAACGCCGATCCCGATTCCCGCCGTCAAACCGCCGCGAACAAAAGCCCGCCTCGTGAGCTCATTCATCGTTGACTCCCGTTTCTGTCTTGCCAGGGCATGACCGTTTCCTGTGTCTCAAAGAGCCGTAGCTCATCGCTCTATATCAGATAGTCGTTTGGAGAGACCAAAAATCGACAGCTGTTCCATCTTTTTTTGCCTCGTCAGAGGAATCTGTGGGTCACCCATGCGATCGAATGGCGGCCTGAAGTCGGGAACCCACACTGTTGCTGACACGCGACTCCGCTAACCTCAGCAAAGTCGCCACTCATTTCTTCGTGTTCGCCTTCTGGTTCGTACGATGACGCGTGTTGGGTCGTTTGTTCGTGAACTCCAACAGTTCTACTGGCGCGCCCGCCTCCTCGATAAAAGCAACAAGAACTCCTCGTGAGGGCGAGTTGGGCTTGATGATTACCTTCCTACCCTTCAGGGCGGCCTTGAGATCATCGACTTCAAAGGCTGCGTGTGGCGTTCTCCGCACCAGATCGGGCACCTTGCAGTCTTTCCCGTAGAGCATCCACTGGATCCCGAATGGATTCGATTCGTGGTCAGTCGCGTGAATCTTTAAATGCCGGATTTCGACCATGCCCGAAACTTTTTTCGGTGCGGGAATGCCCAAGTGGTGGTACCGGAAAATAGGTTTCATTGCCGCTCCTTCTGATTTACCTTAGACTTCCGGTTGGGACTGCGCCGGCAGCGCACCTTCAGCTGGCTTTTCGGTCACCGCTTCAGGTAATGAAGCAGAACACTTCCTGATGACTTAAAAACCCTGGACTCCACAAGTTTTAATTGTAATTTCTCCAGGCTAACACCTTCGAACAACCGTCTCCCTTTTCCTGCAAATATCGGCTGAATGAGAAAACGATATTCATCAACCAGGCCAAGCGCTATGAGTTGTGAAGGAATATCCACGCCGCCGACTAAAATATATTCACCTGGCTCCTGCTTCAATTTGAGCACTTCGTCCCGCAGGTTCGTGCGCACAATTCTCGTATTGTCTCCTTCAGCGCTCGCTAATGATCGCGAGAAAACAACCTTCTTTTTGGAGACAAACGCCTCGGCAAAATCTTTATCCTGTTTGGTCTCCGAATCGCTTTTGGCGATATCCGGCCAATAAGGGACCATCAATTGATAGGTTTTGCGCCCATAGACGAACAAGTCCGCATCTCGCACGAGGTGTATGTAATATTCAAATACTGCGTCATCGGGAAGAAGTCCACTGGTATGGTCGAAGCAGCCGTCCAGGGTAACGTTGATCGCGTAGATTAGCTTTCTCATTTGGTTGCGCCTCCGTTTATCAGTCCCTGCAAGGCCTTGCGCACTGGGTCATGCGCCTTTTGGTCGTCAAGGATGTGCCATCAGGGAACGAATGTTTACATGCTTCCGGTCTGGACTGCGCCGGCGCGTTCGTAATTAATGATAATGATACCCTTCGGGGTGACTGTGCTTTCCGTCACCTTGAACGCCGCCGGGATCGTCGGGTCCTCAGTCCTGACCGAGCGCGGAGATCTGCGGATTGTCGTCCTCGATTCTCCCCAGGTACACGCGCACCTCAACAGGCGCCCGACAAGCGACCACAGCCTTGCGCCCCCACGCCAGCGCCTCATCCATGTTCGCGCATTTCAGTAGCCAAAAACCGCCGATGTGCTCTTTTGTCTCAAGGTACGGCCCGTCGGTGACGCGCACCTTACCATCAGGCTGCGCCCGCAGGGATTTCGCGCTGCTGGCCGCGGAGAGGCCACCGGCAAAAATCCTGGCAGCGGCAGCAGTCATCTCTTCGTTGAGCACGTCAATATCGCGCATCATCGCTTCGCCTTCGAGCGATCCGTCGTAACTGTCGGGGTGGTGAATGGCAACCAAATAGTGCGGCATGATTTCTCCTTTTGCTCTAACGGTCTTCGGTCCGGGCGGTTTCCCTGCCTTCACTGCCTAGTCGAGCGGCCGGACCGGAATTCGACAACGCGGAGAGAGTTTTTCATAGCTTCATTTCATTGGCGACGTCGTCGCCGAACCTCTCCTGAATGTGCTTTTGGGTCTCGGGATCGAAGTCGGTCAAGTCAAACAGCCGGCGGACTTCGACCATTTCGTTCTCCGAGCCGGGGATGCGCGAGGCCCATTCGAGCGCCTCTTCGCGCGACTTCACCTGAATGATCCAGAAGCCGCCGACCACTTCCTTCGTTTCAGGAAACGGACCGTCGGTGACTTTCGATTTTCCGTCTTTGAAGGTGACGCGCGCGCTCATCGTCGCGGGCGGGGTCAGCCCGTCGAGTGCGAGTAGCACCCCGGCTTTCCCTAGTTCCTCATTGTACTGGCCCATTTTCTCCATGTTTTTCATATCGGGTACAAAGCCGGCTTTTGCGGTTTGGTATTCTTTCGGAAACATGATCATCATGAATCTCATGGCGTTCTCCTTGAGTGCTGCGCGGACGTCGCATCAGCGCCGCTACATTTATATACGTGCATGGACCGCGCCGGGTCCGGAAAGCTGCGAGGCGCCCGTTTCGTGTGCCCTGTCGCGCGGTGCCGCTCCACTTACTAGTCGCACCGGGTGATCGGGAATCGACACGCGATTTGCAAATTTTTCGCGTAGCGCATCACCCAGGAAACGCGTTCTGCCGGGCCGGTCGCCCCGCCTTCATCATATAGTCGAAGGGCCGCCTGGAATTCGACAAGCCGATGAAGTTTTTATTTTACCTGCCGAATCCGCTCTTGCAGCGATTGCCGCTCCGGTTCCTGCAGAGGGCAGGGTCTGAGCTTTCTCGTAAGACGACCGAGCCCTACTTGTCCTGTTAGCGGCGCAGGATCGTCCGATTCCTTCTATAGGGCCAGGTATTGATGGATAAAAGCGATGGCCATGCTGCCTTCGCCCACTCCACTCGATACTCGTTTGATGGAGTTATGGCGCACATCACCGGCCGAGAACACGCCCGGGAGGCTGGTCTCCAACGGGAATGGGTGGCGATCAAGTTTCCAGGTGGTGAGCTCGCGCCCTGTGCAGATATAGCCGTGTGGATCCCGCTCCAATTCGTCTGGCAGCCACGACGTGCTGGCATCGACGCCGATCATCACAAACAGGGCATCAGCTTCATAGCTAAGTATCTTCTCTATTTCATGAGGCGCTTGGACACGAACCTCAATTCGTTCCAGGCGATCTTCACCGTCAGCCGAAACGATCTGCGTAAAGGGGAGCACCTGAACGTTAGCCTTCGATGCAATCTGATCAAGCAGGTATTGCGACATGCTGAGTCTCGGCCCTTCGCTCCGTACCAATACATTTACTTCAACCGCATAGCTCGACAAAAACACGGCAGCTTGCCCTGCTGAATTGCCGCCTCCTACGATGAAGACCTTCTTGCCGACTACATTGGTCGCCTCCTGACGAGCCGCTCCATAGAATATGCCGCGCCCCAGCAGTCGATCTTCACCCTTCGCCTGCAGCCGACGCCAGTCCACGCCTGTGGCTAGCACCACGGCTCGGGCTGACACCGACTGCCCTCCATCCAGCTCGCACACATAGCCTTCACTCGAGGGAGTCAGCCTTTCAACCGACCGCGTCAGCGCAACTTCCGCGCCGAAACGAGTCGCCTGCTTGAATCCGCGCCCGGTCAGATCTTCCCCTGAAATCCCTTCCGGGAAGCCCAGATAATTTTCGATACGGGATGACGTACCGGCTTGCCCGCCTGCTGCACAGCGCTCGACAATCAGCACCTTTAGGCCTTCAGAACTCCCATAAACCCCCGCGGCCATGCCCGCCGGTCCGGCCCCGACAATCACCACGTCATAGCTATCGCGATTGGGCTTGGTCTGCAGTTGCAGGGCCTCGGCAACTTCCCTCGTTGTCGGCGGCTCCACGAAAAGTTGTCCGTCAACACTTACGGCCGGGCAATCAGGGTCGTCGGACACGCCGGCAGGCAACCGTTCCGGATAGCGATCACGATCAATCCACTCGTAAGGAATACGGTTCGCGGAAAGAAATTGGCGGATGTTATGGCAGTCCGCGTGCCTGTTGCGGCCGAAGATGAGCACCCGCGATGTTGGTAAAGCAAGGGAACGTTGCTGGATCAGCAAAAGCCGCTCACCCAGTGTTTCCAGAATAAGGGTGCGGACCGCTTTTGATTCTCGAATTAAATGATGAAACTGCTGCTTATCCAGTCGTGCGACGCGGCACGAGGTTTGGGCTCGCAATGAGCCGAAGAACGGAGTGCCCAACAGGAGAGGCACTTCACCGAAGAAATCGCCCTGCTTGAACTCTTGCTCCGCAAACTCGGTCTGCTTTCCGTGAACATCGAGAACGATGCGCAGACGGCCTTCCACCACCACATAGAACGATGCGGGCGCTCCCTCTCGAAAGAGCCATTCTCCTGGCTTGAGCAGCACGTCGGCGACGGCATGCGTCAGTCGAGCGCATTCGGCTTCATCAAGACAGGCAAAGATTTTTGTCCGTCGCAACTCTTCTGCAGTGAACACGTTCCCGCTCCACAACTTTTTTATTTTGACTTTTATTTCAACTGGCGAATCCGCTCTTGCAGGAACTGCCGCTCTGGTTCCTGTTGGGTCAGCGCCAGAGCTTTCTCATAAGCGGAGCGAGCCTCAGCCGTCCTGCCGAGCCTGCGGCACATATCGGCACGGGCGGAATGCGCCAGGTAATACTCGCCCAATTCGCCGTGTTCCATCACCGCGTCAATATGCGTCAGGCCAGCCTCTGGACCATCGCGCATGGCAATGGCCACGGCACGATTTAGCTGTACAACTGGCGAAGGCTGAATTCGTGCCAATTGATCGTAAAGCGCAACAATCTGCCCCCAGTCGGTCGCAGCGACCGATTCCGCCTCCGCATGAACGGCCGCAATCCCGGCCTGCAGTGTGTAGGCACCGAAGCGCCGGGACTTCAGGGCTTTCTCGAGCAACGTCACTCCCTCCGCGATCTGCTCGCGGTTCCACAGCGAGCGATCCTGCATCTCCAGCAAGATCAGCTCCCCGCTCGGCGATGTTCTCGCGGCGCGACGGGATTCATGCAGCAACATCAGGGCTAGCAGCCCAATCACTTCCGGCTCCGGCTGCAGTTCTGCCAGCAACCGGCCCAGTCGAATCGCCTCGCCGGTCAGTTCGGCTCGTGTTACTTCCGCTCCCGCCGCGGCAGAGTAGCCCTCGTTAAAAACGAGATAGACGACCTGCAGCACCGCCCCCAGTCGCTCCGGCAATTCCTGCGGCGTCGGCACCTCATACGGAATCCGTGCCTCTCGAATCTTAGCCTTGGCGCGCACAATGCGCTGCGCCAGCGTACGCGGAGTGGTCAAGAAGGCCTTTGCTATCTCCTCGGTTGTCAGGCCGCACACCTCACGCAAAGTGAGCGCAACGTGCGCCTCCGGCGCGAGAGATGGATGGCAGCAAGTAAAAATCAGGCGCAGCCGGTTATCCTCCAGGCTTTCCTCTTCATCGGACCCTTCCGCCGAACTCGATTGCGCTTCGAGATATCGCGCCAGCTCGTCTTGCGATGCATCAAATCGTGCCCGTCTCCGCAGAGTATCAATGGCTTTGAATCGGGCCGTCGATATCAACCATGGCCGCAAGTTCCCGGGTACTCCGCTTTTCGGCCACACGCTCAGCGCAGCCGCAAAGGCTTCGTGCATCGCCTCCTCGGCAAGATCAAAATCTCCGAGCAAGCGGATCAGAGTTGCCAGGATTCGCCCCGAATCCGCGCGATAAAGGGAATCGAGCAATTCACGTATCCGCTCGGTGGAACGCTCGGTCATTACGACGACCTTAGCAAACCAGCTACCCCGAATCAATTTAGCGAACTGCGGATCGATGCCAAGTGTCCAGATTGTGACTCTGAAACCTGGACGACGGGACGCTTCCTCGGTTGACTCAAAACCGCCAACGCAGCGGTTCGCACTTCGTACAAGCTCAACACTGCCGCATTGCAGAACGAAACGGTCGGGTGTATTTTCTGATTGGCGCGGAGACAAACGTACGAGCTCCAGGATCTTGTGGGCCGGGAGACAAGCTGATGCAACTTCCGAGCATTCGGTTTTCACTCCGGATTCTAATCAAACACGCGAAGCTGGCCTGCATCGCTGTTTTTTCCCTGGCGATTGGTTTGGCCGCGGCGTCCGTCGGACTCAGCACATTCCATGCCCTGTTGTTGCGCCCCCCTGCGGTTGCTGAACCCAACCGGCTGCTGACAGTTTATACAGTCACGCCGGATGAACCGTTCAATCAACTTTCCTATCCGGATTACCGGTATTATCGCGACAACAATAGCGTGTTCTCCGGCCTCTGCGCGATTCCGTTCAGCATCAGCCTGCAGACGATCATCTTCGAGAAACGCGAAAAACGCGGCCTTATTAATGCCGTGTCCGACAACTACTTCTCCGTTCTCGGCGTTCAACCGTTCCTCGGGCGTTGGTTTGGCGCAGGCGACGACAACAAAGTGACCACGTCCGCGGTGCTGAGTTACGGCTATTGGCAATGGCTCGGGGCAGACCCGAACATTATCAGCAAGACTCTCAAGATAAATGGCGTTCCGCTTACGATTGTCGGAGTAGCGCCGCCGCGTTTTGTGGGAACCATCCTGAGCGATGTTCCCGATCTCTGGCATCCGCTTTCCGCGACGACTGCTATCTCTCATCAGACTTATGACTGGCTCGCAGATCGCACTAGTCACTCTTTCAGCTTGATCGGACGCATGAAGCCCGGCGTCACGCGTCCGCAAGCCCTGGCGGATATGCAATCGCTATCGCGACAGCTTGCCGTCGCTTATCCGCAAACCGACCAGGACCGGCTTGCCGCGCTGACGGAAACGAGCATGCTTCCGCCCGACGCAATGTCCAGCGCGAAGTTGATGGGCGGACTCATGCTGGGGGTTGTTGCGCTCGTGCTGTTTGGCGCCTGCGCCAACGTGGCCAACCTGCTTTTGGCACTCGCCGGCGCGCGGCGGCAAGAAATCTTGATACGTGCCGCGCTCGGGGCCACTCGCATGAGCCTGGTTCGCCAGCTTCTTCTCGACAGCTTGGTGATTTCGGTGATGGGGGGAGTGCTCGGCTTTGTATTTGCTTCTTATGGCCTCAGCCGCTTGCTCGACTTCAAGCCATTTTTTCCCGGACTCGGCATAATCCCTATTACTTTGGATTTCCGGCCTGACCTCACGGTTGTTTCTGTGTTGGTCGCAGTCGTTTTCCTGGTGGGACTTTCTACTGGTTTGTTGCCTGGCCTGCACGCTTCTACGCCGAATCTCGCAGCTGCGCTGAATGGAGAGGTCGCCATCGGCGGAACGCGCAAGGGCCGCATGCGCAGTTTTCTGGTGGTGCTGCAGATCACCGCGTGCACGGTCGTTCTGATTGGGGTCGGACTTTGCCTGCGGAGCCTGCATAACCTGCAGCAGGTCAAGCCTGGATATTCCGCTCGTAACATCGCGCTTTACGCCTTCGATGACCTGCAAGCCAACGGTTACTCAGAACAACAGGGTCGTGCGCTATTTGAGCGGCTTCGCGAGGATGTAGCTCAGGTGCCCGGTATCGAGTCCATTAGCCTTGCGGACACCATGCCGCTTTCAGGCGGCACGGGCAGCGATCAGGTGCATATCACAGGCGTCCAGGATGAGAACGAACACGGCGTCACCATCGACGTCGGTGTTGTAGACAGCAACTATTTTTCCACACTAGGAATCCCAATTCTCGCAGGACGAACCTTCGCCGCTTCGGACACTGCGAAGTCTCCAGAAGTCATCGTCGTCAGCCGAATGATGGCGGCAAAATACTGGCCGAATCGAAATCCGGTTGGCAAAACAGTCCACATTGAACATGGCAACCGCCAGGCCACCGTGGTTGGCGTCGTGGGCGACATCCAGTATTCGGGGATCGACGAAGCTCCGCAGCCCTTCATGTACTACAGCCTGACGCAAAATTATCGCTCAGTGATATATCTGCTGGTTCGCACGCAGGGTAATCCTTCATCGTGGCTGGGAACGATTCTGGACAAGGTGCGCAAAGCGGCACCCGAACTGGGCGTTACGAGCTTCACAATCGAACAATGGCACGAATTCGCTTTGTACATCCCACGCCTGGCGGTGATTTGTACCAGCGCATTCGGACTGCTGGCATTTGTGCTGGCCGCTGTGGGACTTTATGGTGCGGTTTTCTATTCGGTCAGTGAACGCACACGCGAAATGGGAATCCGCATCGCGCTTGGCGCGTCTCCGCGGGACTTGTGGAAACTGATCCTGCACCAGACGAGCGCCATGACCGTCATCGGAATTTTTCTCGGAATCGCTGGCGGAATCGGTGCAAGCCTGCTGGCGAGATCCCTGCTTTATCAGATACAGCCCATCGAATGGTTTGTCTTTCTCGGAGCGGCATTTACGATGGTTGCGATGACCGTCGTTATTGCCTATTCAGCCGCACGTCCCTGGATGCGGGTAGACCCGATGGAGTCTTTGCGCCACGTATAGGGCGTTCAGAAACTTCGGCTTTTATCAGTGCGCAATTGTAACTTCTGTACCCAAGCGTCCGTGTAGATCCTGGTAGGTCGAGTTAGCGGACAAGCTAGTGTCGCTTCAAATGTCCGTTAATGCGTTTATCAGGGGCTGGGCGACTGGCGATGCTCGCTAGGAATGTTGAACGAAATTACTGTCAGTCTGAGTTGGCCTGCGCGGACGTGCAGGCAAGGATCCCGGTGCTAGTTACGCCCTCTAATTCCCTGGCGGGCAAGCGGACGAATTTGCGGAGGGATGGGAATATTACGATGCACTCGTCCGGCTGGGCATCGTGGAAGGAATCGAACAATTCAATTTGCCGGAAGGCCTCATCCTCAATCCACAAGTTTGCATCCGTAAGAGCAGATGCCAGCAATTCGCGCATGGAAGAATCGGATATTGTGGGAACCCCATCGGCTCCGGTTTTGCATTCTCCCACGGGCGGCGCGATAGGTTGCATCCACTGAAGCGCTTCCCATCGTTCCCCGAGTTTCTTGCTTTGCGATAGCCGACGTGCGGAGTTCAACAGTTCCAGTTCGCAGGCAGAAGAGTTGTTGCACGCATCCGACTGGACAAGACGCTGAGCTGACAAGTCACGAATCCAAGGGACCGAGTCGTTCAACGCCTTGACGAATGGCGCAAAGTCGGAGAGACCAGCAGCGGATTCGATGCTGAGGAAGCGTTGTACGTCCGGGATGAGCACAGCTTGGCCGTGGTTGTTGAGGTCGATGGCACCGAAAATGTGGGCGAAGCCCCGGTCTACGTCGATGAAGGGATACCCGACAAGGAAGCGATTGCCGACCCTGGGCTCTGTGTAGTCGAAAGCTGTTCCACGAAGTGCGCCATCGGTGATGGGGAATTGGTCGTCCTCGTGACGCGGTGGTGCCCAGCGCGATTCGGCCGTTAGTTCTGTCTGTTGGGAAGCTCCTCGCAGCAACTGATCGACATGCAGAGTCACGCGCGTATAAGGAAAATTACCGGCCTCAGGAGGCTCGACGCGGGACACGGTGACAAAAGCAATAAAACTGAGTGGATCAGCGAGAGACGTAGCGATGTACGGCGCCTCGTACTGTAGGTAGTCGGCAAACAGTTCGCGCTGCGCGCTATCGCGAGGCTCGTCGGTTGCGCCGGCCACTTGGGCGCTCAAGTTCGATAGGAGTTTTGACCTCGGCGTCTGTTCTTGCGGCCAGAGCGGCACGGCGCTGCTGAAAGCCGCTAGAAGCAGAGCGACTCCACGAATCCCATGCATGTGTTCACCGTGTCATCGAACGGTGAATATACCCCTTCGATACGGGGAGCGATGCAAAGGTTCTAGCCGACACCTTCGGATTGGCCCGGAAGGTTTCTCCCGCTTCCGAAACATGCCAGCCACGGTACTCTAACTCCCGGTTTGTCGCCTGACCGGACGTGTTCCGGCTAGTACTTCTCATCTCCGGTAAATGCGTCAATCAAGACTTGAGGATTACGTCGGGTTGGCCGTGACACACTCGGAACTTCTAAATTCTTATACCCGACGGACGACTGTTTGTGTGCGATACCAAAGTATCGCGCGATACCTTGGTCCAATTGTTTTGTCTTCCCTCGTCGGGCATAATCGGCGGCAGGTAGGAATACGAAAGAACCGGGATCAGCGGCTGAGCGTCGTTTGTCGGAACTGGAGGGGTCAATGAGCGGCGTACAAATCGAACAGAAGATCTACGAAATGCCCCCGCAAGAGGGGATCAGCATCGCGTATTTTCTTACCGTCGCGGACAAGGAGCGTTCGGCTCGCTACTACGAAAAGGTCTTCGGCGCTCGCATTCTGACCATGGGCGACGGCAACGCGCCTCCATACCTTCAGCTTGCGAATATCTGGATGATTCTCAACGTTGGGGGCGGGCCGACCCTGGACAAGCCGACCGTGACGCTCAGCGTCCCCGACCCGAATCACATCAACAGCTTTATGAATTTCCGCGTTGCGGATATTCAAGCGTGCTACGAACTGTGGAAAAGTCGAGGAGCCGAGTTCCTCACACCGCCGATCCCCAAGTACGGCGAGATTCGCTGCTACGTCCGCGATCCTGACGGATACATCATCGAAGTCGGACAGAGCACCAACCTTAAGTACGGGTGACGCTCGACCCCGAACAAGCAATCTCGCTCTCCAGGGCGGGTTCTGGCTAAGCCGGAGGTAATCGACTGACCTCGGCGTCAAGCGGTGACAAGTCGCGTTACCCCACAAACGGTTTTGCCCCGATTTCACTTTCCCGGTAACCGCAACAATCGTGACTTAGCGGCGGTCCTGCGGCTGAAAATTCCTGGCGGTAACCATCGAGTTCTTCTCTGGCAACAACCTGCTTCGCCGCTGGATTACTTCAATAGCTGGCCGGCGAGCCAGTAATCAACGCTGAACTTTCCCGGGCCAGCGCAGATCAGCCAGATAAAGAAGAGCACGTAGAGGACTTCAGGAAGGTAGAGGAAATCGTCGAGCCAGTTTAAAGGCGATAGTCCTTTTGGCAGGGTGGAAAGCGCTTCGGTCAGGGTGGCGACAACCATATCGATCAGCAAAGCCATGCTAGCCGGGCTCGAAAGGATCCCCACCGCCACTAAGGCTCCGCAAACGAACTCGACACCCGCCACAAAATAAGCCGTCTGGCGGGGAAACGGTACTTTGGCCGCGACCAGTGTGTCGTATACAGGTTTTGTTCCGCCGGCGACAAACAATTTGTTTGCCCCGGAAATGGCAAAGAACAATCCGATCGAAACGCGCACTAGCAGAATGGCATATTGTTCCAAATTACCGCTACCCAACATCGCAAACTCGATCAACCGTTTCCAATCCATTCCTTGTCCCTCCGTTGGAGGACGTGCTGCGACGATTGCTCACATCATGCGGTTCGACTTCTCGCGCAACCGAGAATCGCGACAAAAGCTGCTGTTTGGCGATTGAGCCCCCGCCTAAGGCTGGCACCCATCCGCGATCCATTTGGCGAATAATTCAATGCGAGCTTGGGGCCAAGGACCTTCTCCTCTCGGAGGTGGTGGCGGCATTAGCGCGCCCCCGACTCCGCGAATGCGGTCGTAAATGGCCGCGGCGTGGGCCTTCACTTCATCGTAACTCGCCAGGTTGAACCCCTTCTTCATTCCCTCAATGTCTCGCTCGGTAAAAAGCGGCCGAATGTCCCTTTGAAAGCTGGTGGTGTTCGCCATTGCGCCTCACAGGTATTGGATTGTATGGATGTCGCCTTCTCCGCGCGGCCAAAGCCTAGCTCCACTGCCCCGTTTCTGTCTACCGCAAACGCCGCTGGCCCCGCCCGGGGGCTGACTTCTATGAATAGTGGACTTTTTCTGAAAGTCCGTGCAACCTGTCGGCCTTGAATTTCGTCTCTTACGGTAGTCGGCCCCAGTTGCGTAGGGCAAAGAATAGCGACACTGTCAGACTCGCGTCTCGTTCAGTTTGTTGATCACCTAACCAAACCCAAAATTTCGGACATACGTGCAGCGGGATTTCTCGAGTGTGCGCAATGAACCCGGAGTGCATCGCGAATTACGCAACTCCTAGATGTTGACAGAGAATCGCGCAATCTTCTGCAGCAAGCTGATCGCACTCCGCGCGACGTTGTTCGCACAACCCCCGCTTTACGGACAGTCTGAGTTGTTTGCTATGAGTCAGGTCTGCGAGGTCCGACCTTAGGACGGGTCCCCACGAAAGCCCCCTGACTGGAACATTGGGAGACGCAAATGGAAAGCAAGTCGGATCGACGCACTATTCCCAACAGCATGTCGTCACAGGCCGCGCTCCAGAAGATCTATGTCGTCGACGCAGTGAACCGCTCTAATAAAAGAAGCATCTCCCAAAGATGGAAGGTGCGGCTCAAACCTTCGGTGCGACTGCTGCTGCTCTGTGTTCCGTTGTTGTGCGCGGCAGCTACATTCGCACAATACAATCCGCTTCCTACTCCGATTGCTGAGCAAGAAGTTGCCGGCCCGGCGCAGGCGGCCGTGCACGCCGGGCCAAATAATCCTGTGGCTCTGTCGCAGAATCCCTACCTTGGCGGAGTTCCTGCCGGAGAACTGAGCGCAACTCCGGTAGCGCTGTCGCTGCAAGACGCCGTCACGCGCGGCCTCAGGCAAAACCTCGGAGGCTTCCTGGCTAGCGATTCTGTGACGGACGCGCGCGGAGAGAAATGGCAAGCCCTGAGCGAGTTACTTCCGAATGTGATTACCAACACCGGATTTGGCATTCGTCAAATTGATTTGAAAGCGCAATTTGGCCTGAATATTCCCGGAGTGCCAAAAGTGATTGGCCCATTTGGCTATTTCGATTCGCGCGCCTATCTGAATCAAACGGTTTTTGATTGGGAATCCATCCAGCGGATGCGCTCTTCACAGGCGCAGCTGAAGTCGGCCGAGTACGGCGTCAAAAACGCCCGCGAGCTGGTTGTCACCGTCATTGTCTCCAACTATCTACTGGTTATCGCGGACCAATCAGAGGTTGATTCGGCACGTTCGCAACGGGACACCGCTAAGGTACTTTTTCAACAAACGTCCGATCAACATACGGCAGGTCTTGCAGCGGCGGTGGACGTGCTGCGTTCGCAGGTCGAGCTGCAATCACGTGAACAGAAATTGATCGTCGCGCAGAATAATTGGGCAAAGCAGAAATTGGTTCTGGCGCGAGCCATCGGTCTTCCACGCGGGCAAATGTTCGATATAACCACACAGGTCAGCTACCAGGATCTTTCCATCCCGCCTCTCAACGATGCGATAGAAAGCGCGTTCAAGGCTCGGCCTGACTTTCAGAGCCAGATGAGTCAGGTCCAGTCCGCCGAGCTCGTGAAAAAAGCCAGTTCCGCGGAACGTTATCCCTCGATCGAACAGGTAGCCGACTATGGAATCACCGGAGTCAATCCCGCTTCCACGCACGGCACCGTTGACGCGGCTGTGACGCTCCGCGTCCCCATTTTCCAGGGCGGAAAAGTGCACGCCGACGTCTTGCGCGCCGATGCCTCGCTGCAGAGAGCAAAGCAGGTGCTTGAAGACATGCGCGCCCAGATCGATCAGGAGGTTCGCGACGCTTATCTCGATCTGGAGTCCGCCGCGCAAGAAGTCTCCGTCGAGAAAACCACGGTGACGCTCGCTACCGAGACGCTACGCCAATCTCGCGATCGATTCAGCGCGGGAGTCACCGACAACATCGAAGTCGTGCAAGCCCAAGACGCGCTCGCGACGGCGAATGACGCCTACATCGCCAGCCTCTACAGCTACAACCTAGCAAAAATATCTCTGGCAAGGGCCATCGGAGTCGCGGAGTCCCGCTTTGCGGAGTACTTGAAAGGCGATCTGAAAGGAGAGTAAGTATGGCTGAACAAAATCAGGCATCGAATCCAGCGCAAGTTACTCCGCCAGTACGCAGCGCGCCGACGGGCGATTCCGCCACGGCTGCAGCGCCAATTCCGGCCTATCCCGCCAGGCGCTCGCACAAGCGTCTGATCCTGCTTGCCGTGCTCGTCGTTCTGGTCATTGGAGGCGTTTTTCTCTGGATGTATTTTTCCCGCTTCGAGTCCACCGACGACGCCCAGGTGGACGTTCATCTCTACCCCGTCAGCGCTCGCATTTCTGGATACATTCAGAAGGTCAATGTCGACGACAACCAATGGGTCGAGCAGGGTTCCACGCTGGTCGAAATCGACCCAAAAGACAATGAGGTAGCGTTGGCAAGAGCGCAGGCCGCACTGGACGATGCCGACGCTGCCGCGGAAAGCTTGAATATTGATGTGCCCATATCCTCGGTCAATTCCTCAAGCCAATTGAAGTTTACCTCTTCGGATATTAAGAACGCCCAGGCAGCCATTGAGGCAGCGGAAAAGGAAGCCGCCGCTGCCCATGCCCGCGTTTTAGAAGCGCAAGCCGAAAACGTAAAGGCGCAGGATGACGTCACCCGCTATCGCCTGTTGCTCGCGCAAGACGAAATACCCAAGCAGGTCTACGACCATGCCTATGCTGCCGCCACAAGCGACGTCGCTGCCGTATCCGCGGCCGAAGCTAGCGAGGCCGCCGCGCTACAAGCCGTACAGGAGGCGCACAGCCGTCTTATCGAGGCCGAAGCACGCTATGAAGATGCGCAAGCCGGTCCGCAGCGCGTTGCCTCCACGCGCGCCAAAGCCCTCGCTGCCGTTGCCGACATACGCCAAAAAAGAGCCGCGCTCGAACAGGCCCAACTGAATCTGGGCTACACCAAAATACTCGCCCCCGTAACCGGCGAGGTCACCAAAAAAGTTGTCGTTGGATTAAACGTGGAGCCCGGAGAGCAGATGCTCACCGTCGTGCCCCTGGATCAAGTCTGGATCACCGCAAATTTCAAAGAGACCCAGCTGAAAAATATGCGCGTGGGCCAGAAGGCTGAAGTCGAGCTTGACTCGAACGGCCGCACCTACCACGGCCATGTCGATAGCATCGCCGGAGCCACCGGACCTCTATTCAGTTTGCTGCCCCCGGAGAATGCCACCGGAAACTACGTGAAAATCGTGCAACGGGTGCCCGTGAAAATTGTTCTTGAACCGGGCGAAAATCGCGACCATCAGCTTCGCCCCGGCATGAACGTAGAAGCGACGGTGTACTTGAAATGAGTTCCGAAGCGCTCACCCTCCCGATGGAGCAGGTTATCTGGCGCCCCAAGGTAAATCCCTGGCTGATCGGCGCCACCGTTTCCATTGCGGCATTCGTCGAAGTGTTGGATACGAGCGTTGCCAACGTTGCCTTGCCTTACATCGCCGGCGGCTTGGGAGCCAGCTACGACGACAGCACATGGGTGCTCACTTCCTACCTCGCAGCGAACGCCATCATCCTGCCCATGAGCGGTTGGCTCGCCGAACTCATCGGCCGCAAGCGCTACTTCATGTTCTCCCTCGCTATTTTCACGGTAAGTTCCTTGCTGTGCGGACTCGCGCCGAGTCTGCCTGTGTTGCTCTTCTTTCGTGCTCTGCAAGGCATCGGTGGCGGCGGCTTGCAACCCATGGCGCAAGCCATCCTCAACGATTCTTTTCCTCCGGAAAAACGCGGCGTCGCATTTGCTCTCTACGGCATCTCGGCGGTTCTCGCTCCGACCGTCGGGCCGATGCTGGGAGGCTGGATTACAGATAACTATTCCTGGCGCTGGATCTTTTTCATTACCTTGCCTCCAGTTCTCCTGGCTATTTATTTGACCCATGTCCTGGTCGAAGATCCTCCCTTCCTCCATCGCATAAAGAGAGCGGGGTTGCGCGTGGACTACATGGGAATGTCCATGCTGGCGCTTGGCGTTGGCTCACTGCAGGTACTTCTGGATAAGGGCCAGGAAGACGATTGGTTGGCCTCGCATTTCATCGCCACCCTCGCGACAATCGCGACAGTTTGCTTGATCACGCTGGTCATCTGGGAATGGTTCCGCAGAGATCCCATTGTTGACGTCCGTATGTTCAAGAGTTTTAACTTCGCCGCGGCCAACCTGATGATGTTCATGATGGGCTTCATGCTTTTCAGCACTTTGGTCTTGATACCCGAATTTCTGCAGACGCTCATGGGTTACACCGCCGGGCTAGCAGGTCTCGTCTTGTCCGGAGGAGGAGTCGTCTTGCTAGTGATGATGCCCATCACCGGCCGGCTGACCGCGAAGATTCAGGCCAGGCACCTGATCGCACTGGGATGGCTTTGCCTTGCCGTCGGGCTATTCTATTCGGCTCACCAGCTCGATTTATTCGTCAGTTTTCGTTTTGCGATGTGGCTGCGCATCACGCAAGTCGTCGGCGTCGGATTTCTTTTCGTCCCGATCACCGCGGCGGGTTATATCGGAATTCCTCCAGAGAAAGGCAACAGCGTTTCCGGAATCATCAATTTCATGCGCAACATCGGCGGCAGTATCGGCACTTCCCTGGTGACCACTTTGATCATTCGGCGATCTCAATATCACCAGCAAATCCTCGTCGGCCATCTCACTCCGGATACCCCTGCGTATCGTTCGGCGCTCCGTGGCCTGACCTCTGACATCGCCCATTCCGGCCTTCGTTCCACAGACGCGCACAACCAGGCCGTCGCCAGGTTCTATGGCTTAGTGAATCAACAAGCACACGCGCTGTCGTATATGGACACGTTTTGGATCCTGGGCGCGCTCTGCTCGCTCATGTTCATTCTCGCGTTTTTCTTGAAAAAGAATGATCCAGGAGCCGGCGGAACTGTGGCGGCCGGGTAAGGATACGCGCAATGATTCAAGCAATTACAATTGAGCGCGAGTTCGGTTGCGGGGGATCCGCCATTGCCAGCCTGCTCGCCCAACAGCTCGGCTGGAAGCTGTGGGACCACGAACTAACTGAGGAAATCGCGCGCCTGACCAACAGCACGCCGCAAGCGGTCGAGAAACGCGAATGGAAGGATGATCCTGCGGTTTATCGCGTCTTTAAGTCTTTTCTTCGAGGAGCATTCGAGGGAGCCCTGCCGCCAACCGATCGGCTGGAATTGCTTGATGCGCGCCGCATCGCCACCGTTTCCGAACAGGTGGTCGATCACGCACTTTCTGGCGGCCCCTGCGTAATCGTTGGCCGGGGCGCGCAATATTTTTTCCGCAATCGCAAGGATGTCTTCCGGACATTTCTCTATGCGTCTCGCGATTTCAAGATCCATAGATTGATAAGTGCTGGCACGCCCGAGCGTGATGCCATCGAACAGGTCGACACCGTAGATAGAGATCGCGCCGAGTTCGTCAAGAAATACCTCAAGCTGGACTGGCCAGACCACCACCTCTACAACGCGATGTTTAATACAGAAATGGGTGAATCCTATGTCGCGGAAATACTCGCCTACTGTGCTCGACGAGCTTCATGAGACTTGGGATACCTCGCGGGAACCCCGAAGGATTCGACCCTTCCCTCGATCTGCATTTATACGCATAACGCCACACACGAACATCCGAAATAGTGCGGATTGACGCTTTAGGTCATACGCATTAAAAGAATTGGGTTCAATCAGCTCGCCGATTGGCGTCCGAGCGCGAGTAGGCGAGCCTCTCCCCGAGGCGTAGCCGCGAGCGCAATCGCGGCTACGGCGATCTGTCGCTGTGTATAAATTCGAGTCGCGACCTTACCGCTACCGCATGATTTCGCTAGGAGAGTTTGGATGCTCATCGGTGAAGAGTTAAAGGCTTTGCGATTACAGAAGAATATGTCCCAGGGCGACATTGAGAAGCGCACGGGACTTTTACGGTGCTACATTTCGCGCGTCGAGAACGGCCACACCGTCCCAGCCATCGAAACCCTGGAAAAAATAGTGCGTGCCATGGGAGTGCCTCTGTATCAAGTCTTCTATGATGGAGAGAAGCCACCGGCTCAGAATCCTCTGAAGTTGAATGACGGCGGTTGGGGTTGTTCCGGTAGGGACGCGCAAACGCTCGGCAGGTTCCGCAGGCTGCTAAAACGAACGTCCGAAGCTGACCGGCAGCTCTTGTTCTGCCTGGCTCAGAAGATGTCGCAACAGAAAAAACGCCCGCACCGAAGCACGCAGGGCTCATGATGACCGCCCGCCTCGCATAGCCACCTGTGGAATTCGGCAACGGATTCCAGTCACAACTGATACGAACTCTCCGCTCGTACCTGTTTAACCCCTAAGCGGCCAAGTGGGCTTCCGCGTTCTGAGTCTCTGAACAACCTAGGGAGCGAGCAAAACTCTCCAATCGAAATCCCCTGCCCGTGATTGGGTCTGCTAAGTATGTTAGATTCTCGCAAGAACAAAGTTCACAATATATGGCAGGAAACGGCCCTTTGCGGGAATGGTGATCTCTGCATGAGCGGAACGAAAATCGAATCGCGGCTGGACGAAAAGTCGGCGGACTTTGAGAAGAATAGCCGGCTGATGGTGGACCGCCTGACGGAAATCAAGAATCAGGAGCAGCAGATTCGCCAGGGCGGCGGCGCGAAGGCCATCGAAGCGCAGCACAAAAAGAATCGCCTGACGGCGCGCGAACGCATCGCGAAGCTGATTGACGCCAAGACGGAGTTTTTCGAGCTGGGACTGTATGCCGCCCACGAAATGTATCAGGAGTGGGGCGGCGCTCCGTCGGCGGGGACGATCACGGGGCTCGCGCGGGTTTCCGGGCGGCAGGTGATGATCATCGCCAATGACGCGACGGTGAAAGCCGGCGCGTTTTTTCCGCTGACCGCGAAGAAAGTGATTCGCGCGCAAAACATCGCCATTGAAAATCACATTCCCACGATTTACCTGGTCGATTCCGCAGGCATTTTTCTCCCGCTGCAGGAAGACGTCTTCCCGGACACCGACGATTTCGGGCGCGTTTTTCGCAATAATGCGGTGATGAGCGCGATGGGCGTCCCGCAGATCGCCGCGATCATGGGGATGTGCGTCGCGGGCGGCGCTTATCTGCCGGTGATGTGCGACAAGATTTTGATGACGGAAGGCAGTGGACTGTTTCTGGCCGGGCCGGCGCTGGTGCAGGCGGCGATCGGGCAGAAAACATCGGCCGAAGAATTGGGCGGCGCGCAAATGCACGCGCAGATCAGCGGCACGATTGATTTTCGCGAGCCGGATGATGCCGCGTGCATCAAGCGCTTGCGCGCGCTGGTGGATAAGATGGGACATACGGCCGGCGCACCGTTCGATCACAAAACCGCGGCGGCTCCGGCGTACTCCGAGGAAGGCATCTACGGTGTTTTTTCGGCCAGCCCCGGGAAGCAGTACGATATGCACGAGATCATCGCGCGGATTGTGGACCGCAGCGAGTTCGAGGAATATCGCGCGGAGTACGGCCAGACGCTCCTGTGCGGTTACGCGCGTATCGGCGGATGGGCCGTGGGGATTGTGGCGAATCAGAAGAAGAACGTGACCACGGTGGCGCCAGGCACGGGCGAAAAGCGCATCGAGTTTGGCGGAGTGATTTACAACGAGGCGGCGGACAAGGCCGCGCGATTTATTCTGGACTGCAATCAGAATCTGCTACCGCTGATTTTCCTCCACGACGTGAACGGATTCATGGTCGGAAAGGAAGCGGAGTGGAGCGGAATTATTCGCTCGGGCGCAAAAATGGTGAACGCGGTGGCCAACAGCGTGGTCCCGAAGATCGCGGTGATTTGCGGCGGAAGCTTCGGCGCCGGACACTACGCGATGTGCGGCAAGGCTTACGACCCGCGCTTCGTGTTCGCGTGGCCGACGGCGCGCTATGCGGTGATGAGCGGCGATTCCGCGGCGGGCACGCTGGTGGAAATCAAAATCAAGCAACTGGAACGCGAAGGAAAAAAGCTGAGCGACTCGGAGAAGAAAGAACTGCACGAATCGATTCGCGAAACGTACGAAGCTCAGACCGATCCGCGATATGCTGCGGCGCGTTTGTGGGTGGATGCGATCATTGATCCGGCGCACACGCGCGAAGCGCTGATCGAAGCGCTCGAAGCGGCGGCGCTAAATCCGAAGGTCACGGAATTTAAAACGGGAGTCCTCCAGACGTGAATTGAGGGTTGAAAGTTTACAATTAAACGTTGAAAGTAAAGAAGACTCAGCCGTCAGTCGGGAAGTTTGGGCCAGGCACTCCTGATCAGACGATGACAAGCGAACCACGCAGCGGCGGTTACGGAATGTTCGGCGTTACGATGCTGTTTTGTCTGCCGGCGATGCTCGATGTGTTCGTCGCGGCGCAGATTTCGGGGACTTCGTACTACAGTTCGGCGCTGTGGTTCATATTTCAGGTGTGCCAATATTTGGGCGTGATCGGAATCATCGTGGCGGCGTCGCTGACGATCATCAAGGCGAGTGAGGGCAAAATTTCGCGCATCGCTGTGATGCTGATGGGATTTTCTGTGCTGCTGTCTGTATTCTTGCTGTGGTACGCGGTGCACATTTACCGGAGTCCGTGGTTCTGAAAACTTATGGCCAATGAAGTGACGATCGTGGAATGTCCGCGCGACGCATGGCAGGGCTTGCGCGACATAATTCCCACGGACGAAAAAGTGAGCTATCTGAGCCGCCTGATCGCCCTGGGATTTCGCCACATTGACGCCCTGAGCTTTGTTTCGCCGAAGCACGTCCCGCAGATGGCCGATAGCGAAGCGGTGATGGCGCAGCTGAGCCAGGTGAAGGCACCAGGCGCGGCGCCGGTGGAAATTATTGGAATCGTGGTGAACGCGCAGGGGCTGGACCGGGCGCTCGCGACTCCGGGTGTGACTACCGTCGGGTATCCTTATTCCATTTCGGCGTATTTCCGGCGCGCCAATGCGAATATGTCCCGGGCGGAATCGCGCGAGTTGGTGGAAAAGCTGCAGCGCGACACAAAGGCAGCTGGTAAGAACCTGGTGATTTATATTTCGATGGCCTTTGGGAATCCTTACGAGGAACCGTGGGGCGCGGAAATTGTCGAGGAGACACTGGTGTGGCTGAAGGATTTGGGCGTACGCACGGTTTCGCTGGCGGATACGGTGGGAACGGCGTCGCCGGAAGAAGTCGCGCATCTTTACCAGACGGTGAAAGGTTGCGTTGCCGGCGTCGAGATCGGCGTTCATCTGCACAGCCGGCCCGATCGCGCGGCGGAAAAAATATTGGCGGCCTACGAAGCTGGCTGCCGGAGATTTGACGGCGCGCTCACCGGAATGGGCGGATGCCCGTTCGCGGGGGATGAGCTCGTAGGCAACATTCCCACCGAGGCTGTGCTGACGACTTTGGCTTCGCGCGGAGTTTCTACCGGGATTGATACCAAATCGTTGGCGGTGGCTTGCGCGATTACTGGGGAGTTGCGCGAGAAATACGCACACGCAGTTGACTCGGTGGACACGGCGCCGACGGGTAAGCCAAACTAGACGGCGGCGGCAAACTTTTACCGCAGAGACGCGGAGAAAGACGGAGAACACAGCGGCGAACGAAATCATGAGCAAGTCAGAGACATCCGTGGCAGCCAGTTACGACGCATTGAAATATGAGAAGGATGGCGCGATCGCGACGATCACGCTGAACCGTCCGGACAAGCGCAATGCGATCTCCGGCACGATGATTGATGAATTGCTGGGAGCGCTGAATTCGGCGGACACGGACGGCGCCGTGCGCGTGCTGATCCTCACCGGCGCGGGCCGGGCGTTCTGCTCCGGGATGGACCTGGAGACGCTGCAGTCGATCGCGAAACAGACACCGGAACAGAATCTGGCGGATTCGCGGCAGATGGCGAGGATGTTCCACCGCATTTATAGTTTTCCGAAGCCGCTGATTACGGCGGTGAACGGTGCGGCAGTGGCAGGCGGCTGCGGCATCGCAACCTTTTCCGATATCACGCTGGCGGTCCCGGAAGCGAAGTTCGGTTACACCGAAGTGCGCATCGGTTTTATTCCCGCGCTGGTTTCGGTGCTGCTGCGCAGGCAGATCGGCGAAAAGCACGCGCGCGAGCTGCTGCTGACCGGCGCAACGATTGATGCAGCCGAAGCATTCCGGCTGGGGATGGTGACGGAAATCGTGCCGGCGGAGAATCTGCTGAAGCGCGCGCACGAAGTGGCGGCGAGGTTTCTGGAAGCCAGCCCTACGAGTCTGCGGCGCACCAAACGACTGCTGCTGCAGTACAACGAGAGAGAAGTGACGCAGGAAATCGAAATGGCGACGCAGGAGAACGCGGCGATTCGCGCCACCGAGGATTTTCGCGAAGGGCTGGCTTCGTTTCTGGAAAAGCGCCAGCCGAAATGGACGGGACAGTGATGTCGTTACCCCTGCTAATCGGCTCCGTGGACCGGCGAGGCCTTCTGCTGCCCTGAGCAATTTTCCAAACCATCATGGAATACACAGAAACTACAATTCGTGTGCGCTACGCCGAGACGGACCAGATGGGAGTGGTGTATCACGGCAATTATTTCACCTGGTTCGAAGTGGGGCGCGTGGATTTGTGCCGGCAGCTCGGATTCGAGTACAAGAAAATGGAAGCCGAGGACGACAGCTACATCGTGGTCGCGGACGCGCACTGCCGCTACAAACGGCCGGCGCGCTTTGACGATTTGCTGGTAGTGCGCACCAAGGTGCTGGCCTCACAGCGGCGCACCGTGAAATTTGGCTACGAAATCGTGCACCAGGAATCGCGCGAAGTGCTCGCTACGGGAGATACGCTGCACGTTTTCTGCGATAAGCAGGGGCGCCCGAAATCATTGCCGGAAAAATATCGCAAGTACTTCCCTGCCCTGAAGGACGGCGAGCATCCGCGCAGCCCGAAACACAAACCCTCATGAGCGCACTTCAAATTGACGGCGAACATCTCGATTTTGCGCAGCTCTATCGCGTGGTTTTCGAAGACGCGAAGGTGGACCTGGCTCCGCAGGCGCGCGACCGGATGCTGGCTTCACGCGCGGTGATCGAGCGGCTGATTGCATCGGACCAGGCCGTGTATGGCGTGAACACCGGATTCGGGAAGATGGCGTCGGTGCGCATTTCGCGCGAGCAGATCGGCGAGCTGCAAGTCAATCTGGTGCGCAGCCATTCGTGCGGTGTCGGCGCGCCGCTCAGCGAGCACGAAACGCGCGCGATGTTGCTGCTGCGCGCCAATGCCATCGCCAAGGGGTTTTCCGGCGTGCGCCCGGTGGTGGCGGAAACACTTTGCGCGATGTTGAACGCGGGCGTGCATCCGGTGATTCCGTCGCAAGGCTCGGTGGGCGCGTCGGGAGATCTGGCGCCGCTGGCCCATCTGGCGCAGGTGACGATTGGCGAAGGCGAGGCGATTCTACAGGGCAGTAAACTTTCCGGTGGCGACGCGCTGCGCACCGCTGGGATCGCGCCTTTGAAGCTTGAAGCGAAGGAAGGGCTCGCGCTGTTGAACGGCACTCAGGCGATGCTCGCGCTCCTGGCGCTGGGTTTGCGCGAGGCCGACATCGCGGTGGACACCGCGGACGTCGCCGCGGCGTTATCGCTCGATGCATTGCGCGGCAGTCCTGCGGCGTTCGATGAACGCATCGCGGCGGCGCGGCCTTACACCGGCCACGCCATCACCGCTCACAATTTGCGCAGGCTGAACGAAGGCAGCGCAATCCGCGAATCGCATCGCGCCGCGGAAAAAGATAAGCGCGTGCAGGACGCTTACAGCCTGCGTTGCACGCCGCAAGTGCACGGTGCGGTGCGCGACGCGCTCGAGCACGTACGCGCGACGCTCGCAGTGGAACTGAACAGCGCGACGGACAATCCGTTGGTCTTCGTCTTAGTCGGGACCGATTCCGGTGCGAGTTCCGGCGAAGTAATCAGCGGCGGAAATTTTCATGGCCAGCCGCTGGCGATGGCGGCCGATCAACTGGCAGTAGCGCTCGCCACGCTCGCAGGCATTTCCGAACGCCGCATCGAACAGATGACCAACCCGCAGACCAGTTTACTGCCCGCATTTCTGGTGCGCGACGCCGGGCTGAATTCCGGATTCATGATCCTGCAAGTCACCGCGGCCGCGCTCGCCAGCGAAATGAAGACGCAATCCACACCGCATTCCGTGGATTCGATTCCCACCTCGGCCAATCAGGAAGATTACGTTTCGATGGGAATGGGCGCGGCGCGCCGGATTCAGCCGATGCTGGGGAATTTGCGCAACGTGCTGGCGATCGAGCTGCTGGCTGCTTGCCAGGGAATCGATCTGCTGGCTCCTCTGCGCACCGGCGCGCAGGCCGCGAAGGCGCAAGCCATCGTGCGCTCGGAATCGAAAATGATGGAAGCGGACCGCTCACTCGCGTTCGACATTCGAGCCGTGGAACGGCGCATAGCTGCAGGCGTCTTCAGTGAAATTCTGCACTGAGCCCGGCGACAAGCTGCTCATCAATACAAGAACCGCGTTCGGAGCTCCGTGGCGTTGGGCCGGGGCCCCGAAGCGCGGCTTGTGAATCGGTCATTCAGTTAAGAATGGCTAGTCCTTGTGTCCACCGCGCTGGCCTTCGTCAGCCGCTGGAGCAGACTTCGCCTGATTCGCTGCTTTTCCAGCTGCGCTGATATTCACGGTGTCCTGCGGAGTTACCTTGTTTACGTTTGCCGCCGGCTTCGAAGGCGGGGCTTGCGAAGCTTGAGGCACCTGTGGAACGTGTGAAACTGCACCTACGGGATTTGCCATCGGATTACCTCCAATTCGCTTATCGGCAAACGCTGCCGGGTTCTTTAGGCATACGCTGCCGCGGACTAGGAATTTTGGACCGAGCCGAAAATCTGCGGGACTTACGGAGACATTCCGCGAGTTGAGGCGTTAGGCGAGGGCTTGAAACAGGAATGTGCCGAAACGGTAGCCCACCGCGTAGCTGAATGGCGGGACTCCCATCGAATAGTGTCCGCACGGCAGCGAAAGGTTTTCGAACGCGATGCCATCGCGGCGGATCGCGGTGATGAATTCGTTGGTTAGCTCGTTTGGGAACGTGGGATCGTAGCGGCCGCTGATGGCCAGGATTTTCTTGCGCGTGCCGTGCAGGCGAGAGATATAAGGATACGGGCTGATCGGCGAAAAGTAGCGGCGCACTTCGTCGAACGAAACTTCGTGATGCAGAGTTTCCCAGACGTTGGTAGTGGTGAGGCCGGCGGCGACGACGTCACCAAAATACGTGGAGACATGCAGGAACGCGCCGGCGCGCAGCGCGGGTTCGTGCGCGATGGTGAGAAACGAGAGGCAGGAACCGATGCTGGTCCCGAGGATGCCCAGGCGATCGTAGCCTTGCTGTTCCAGCCAGCGCAGTGTGCGCCGCGTGTCCAGCACTGCTTGGCGATTGGCCTGCAGCGTGAGGCCGATGTTAGCGCTCACCATATAATCCGCGCGCGGATGCCCGGGCACCGCGCGGCGATCGTGATACGGCAGGCTCAGCTTGATGGCGGTGATGCCCAGTGTGTTAAGCCAGCGGCAGACGTTCCGCTGCTCGTCCCAACGGCAATTCCACTGCGCGAGCACCACCACCGCCGGACCGCTGCGCCGCGCCCGGAAAAGCTGCGCATGCACGCGATTGTTTTCCGGCCAGGGAGATTCGATGGCGCTGGTGAAAGTCAAAATGTTGTCGTTCAGCGCGTAGTCGTCGGCCGACGTGGTGGCGAACCATTCGTCGCTGTGCGCCACGGTTTCTCGAGCGAAATTCTCCAGCCATCCCCGTGGGTCGCTTTCGCGCGCCGAGCCACCAATGTGCTCCAGTCCCCACACAAACGGCAGCACGCGCCGATCCGGCTCCTGCGCGAAGCGCATGTGTTCGTAGGCAAAGACCTTCTGTTCGAGCCAAGACATAAGGTGTAAACCATCGAATATAGCGTAAGGCGTGGCCCGCATTCAAACGGCGTGATGATCGGGCGAAGGGGGCTTGCGCCGCAACTGCAGAAAATGTGATCCCGAAGTGAAACGAAATCGCGTCTACCTGCACTATCAGATCAGGGATGGCGAGACATTCGCCGTTACGCAACGTGGAAAAGGGCGTCCACAACCGCGACGCTCCCAACGATTGCTTAGGGAAGTGACGGTCCATGACCCGTCGAATGGACCCAGGTGTATTTCCGGGCGATAGAGGTGACCAAAGGGAAAATCGGATTTTTGTATCGCACTTTGCGCCACGTTTATCGTAGGCGCCGGAGGTAGTCGTTATGCGACGCGCGTCCTGCTTGGGTATCCCCGCGCTTTGCTGTGCAATGCTGTGCGCTTCGGCATCATTCGCGCAAGACGTTCAAGTGAATCCCGTGGACACGAAATCACCGAGCCAGGACAACGACACGACCCAGAGCGAGACGAGCCATGCCGTCTTCGGCTCTACCATCGTGGCCGCATATAACGACAGCAGCCTTGGAGCTTCCGAGGGCTTGAGCCTCACCAGCTTCATGAGCTACTCCTATTCCACAAACGGAGGAGCGAGCTGGACCTCCGGCGGACCCGTCCTCCCACCCACCGGGAAACAGGTGATGGGCGATCCAATGGTGGCAGTCGATGCAAACGGGACGTTCTACATGGCCACCCTTATCGGTCCGGGTGGATTCGCTATCAGCGGAGTTGCAGTGTACCAATCCACGGCAACCAGCCCCGCCGTAGTGTTCGGCGCTCCGGTGGTCGTGAACGGCATCGTCGGTAGCAATGACGACAAAGAATGGCTGGCCATTGACACGTCCGGTGGGCCGTATAACGGCCGTGTCTACGTAGCGTGGAGCGAGCTCAGCTCCACAGCCACTAACGAGGTCGCAGAAATCGAGGAGATTCACTCCACTTCCACTTCCCCGCTCACCTTCACGGCTCCCGTCGCTTTGACTGGCTTGGACCTCTTTCATCATGGCGCGAATCTGGCGCTCGGCCCCAGCGGCGAGGTCTATCTTGCCTGGAGCGCCTTGGTGTTTCCGTTTTCAGGGATCACTGGAGGTACCGTCCGGCTGCTCAAATCCACCGACGGAGGCACGACTTGGGTCAACCCAAACCCTTCCGATCCCAATCCCAACCAGACCGTCGCCACGTACAATGTGACCCCTAGCCTTCTCACTTCTGGCGGCGTAGACATCCGCACTCGCAACTTTCCGTATTTGGCAGTGGATAGCACGCCTGCGGGCAGCGCAACGCGCGGCAACGTGTATCTAACGTACCAGTCGAAAACCAGCGCCTCCAGCACCGACAATTCCGATATCTTCTTCGCTTCCTCCACCAACGGCGGCGCGGCCTGGAGCACGCCACGCACCATCAATAAAGGCCCGGCGGTGACGAGCGACGCGGATACCACCACCAACGACAACTGGCAGCCCGCCATCGCCGTCTCGCCCACCACCAGCTTAATCACGGTAACGTTTTACGACCGCAGGGAAGACCCTTCGAATGTGAAGATCAAACTCTACCGCGCGCTTTCCAGCGACGGTGGCGCGACATTCTTCGACCAGGCATCTTCCGCAGTCTCTTTTCAGCCCGATACTGGTTACGATCCTGTCGTCAACAGTGTTTACATGGGCGACTATAACTTCGCTTCTTCGAACACCACGACGCAGGCCACCTGGGGTGATGAGCGTAACCTCTGCACGCCGCCATCCGGCGCGGCCAACCCTTGCTCGCCCAGCGGCCGGCCCGATATGGACGTCTTCACCAACAACACCGCGCTGTTGCACGGTCCCGACCTCTTTATCACTCCTTGGGGATTTGTCACCGGAGTCGGTCCTGCATGGCAAACGCCCGACATCTTTGTGGTGGATGCGACAAACACGCAGGTGAATGCGGAAAAAGGAATCGTAAATCTCCTGCGCGCGCGCGTGAAGAACGTCGGCGATGTGGCTTCCTCCGGCGCGACCGTCACCTTCAGGTACGCTCCCTGGTTCACAGGCATCACGCCGGCGGACATGAAAACCATCGGTACCGTCGCTCAGGATTTCACTCCCGGACAGACCATCGTCGTGCCCATTAACTGGGACCTTACCGACCTAGCGGACACCAACGGCGGCCTGTGGCCCGCGCCTATCAGTACCTTCAGCCATTTCTGCGTGCAAGTCATCGTCACTCTTGCCAGCGACGTGAACCAGGGCAACAATTTCGCGCAGAATAATTTCTTCGACGTCGAGACGGGCTTCTCCATCTTCGGGGAAAGTGCGTTTCTGGTGGGCAATCCCTTCGAGCGCGAGGTGGAAGCTCGGCTCAACCTCAAAGTCCCGAAGGGTTACGCGGCCCGGGTCATCGGCGTGCCCGCCAACGAACCCTTCAAGCTTAAGGGAAATGAGATCAAGCTCGCGGTCATTCACGTTGATTCGCCCAAGGAATCACGCGCGCCAAAGGCCGACCAGATCGCGCAGTTGGATTTTGTCGTCAACGGCGAGAGCCTGGGAGGCATTCAATTGCGCTTGGCCAAGGCCAACCAAATTCCGTATCCAGAACATGGTTTCTCGGCCTCGCGCGATAGCCTCTTCCGCGCGGCGCTCGCGGCATTGCGGGAACGCAAGGAGGGCCCGTCGTTCGCAGACGAAAAGCGCGGCATTATCACTAGCAGGCAGGTGCACGTCTCGGCCGCAGAGCTGAAAGGCCTCGTACTCCCCGAAGCTGCGCGGCAGATCGGCCCCGCCGGAGGCTACTATATCGTCACTTTGAAGGTGGCGACGATCAGCGCGCCACCGCAGATCGCCGGGACCAAGGCCAATTCCGCCATCACCAGCGCCGTGTCCTTCGAGACGGTTCTGATTGCCTCCTCGCCCGCTTACGTAATCACAGGTGGCGCGCCCCTGCCGAGCAACGGAGCGCTAGAGCGCACCTACTTCGAGGTAATTTCTGGAATGCTCGCGGAAAAGAAATAGCACGTGTCGCAGGGTCTGGCGACCTGGGTCGCCGCGGCGCGAACAGGCCCGGTCGACGAGCGAATCGCTCAGCGCGTGGTCGTCGGCGGGCATCGTGGCGGACTATTGGTCACTTCGCGCTACCGTGCGGCGCGCGAAAATCTCCAGCCATCTCCAGGGGTCGCTTTCGTTCGCCGAGCCGCCAATGTGTCCGAGGCGCCACGCGAACGACAGCACGCGCCGATCCCACTCCCGCGCGTCTCCAGAATGATCGCGTCGTTGTTATCTGCCAGTTCACCGCGGTAGCTAATTAGGAACCGCGAGTGCCCTTCACACTCCGATAATTTCGCCGGAGTCATCGACGTCGATCGATGCCGCGCGCGAAACTTTGGGGAGCCCGGGCATGAGCATCGTGTTCCCTGCGATGACCACCATGAAACCCGCTCCTGCCGAAAGTGAGGCATCCGTCACGCGCAAAGTCCAGCCGCTCGGCGCTCCCAGCACTTTGGGATCGTCGGTGAAGGAGTACTGCGTCTTGGCAATGCAAACAGGGAGTTTCGCGTAGCCCCATTCGGAAAACTGCTGCAGTTTGGCTCTGGCTTGCGCGCTGAAGCTCACGTCGCCAGCTCCGTAAATTCCGCGCGCAACTTTATTAATCTTTTCGATGAGCGGCTCGTCCAGGTTGTACGCCGGGCGCACCACCGGCGACGGATTCCGCTCCATCAGCTCCATGACTTTTTCCGCCAGTTCTTTAGAGCCCGGAGCGCCTTTGGTAAAGGCTTCCGAGAGCGCGGTCTGCGTCCCATGTTCTGCGCAATAAACCTCCAGCCGCTTCAGCTCCGCGTCCGTGTCGCGCGGAAATCGGTTGATGGCCACGATGGTGGGCAGTCCAAATCCTCTCAGGTTATCGATGTGCCTCCCCAGGTTCGGCAAGCCGCGCTCCAACTCGCCCGCACCTTGATTCCGCATACTCTGCACCGTAGTCACAAGCACGGCAGCCGCGGGCGTGATGCCAGATTGTTGCATCACGATATCCATGTATTTTTCCGCTCCCAGGTCGGCCGCGAAGCCAGCTTCGTTCACCACATAATCCGCAAGCCGCAGACCCATTTGCTGAGAGATAACGCTGCTTGTTCCATGCGCAATATTCCCAAAAGGTCCGGCGTGCACAAATGCCGGCGTGCCATCCGTCGTCTGCACGAGATTCGGAAGTATGGCCTCTGCAAGGAGCGCCATCATTCCTCCGGTGGCTTGCAGATCCGGCGCGCGCACCGGCTTTCCATCGCGCGTTACTCCAATCACGATGGAATCGAGGCGCGCTCTTAGGTCTGTCCGATCCTGCGCCAGCGCCACAACGGCCATGATCTCGGAAGCCGCGGTGATCACAAATCCAGTCTTGCGTCCGCCGCCGTCCTTCTTGCTATCCAGCGAAATTGCGATCCGCCGCAAAGCTCGATCGTTCATATCAATCGTGCGCGGCCAGGTGATTCGATCCGGATCGAGGTTTAAATCATTGCCGTGGAAGAGATGTGCGTCAATCAGTGCCGCCAGCAGACTGTGCGCGGAAGAGATGGCGTGAAAATCACCGTGGAAATGCAGATTGATCTTGGCGCTCGGCTCAAGCTGGGAGAGCCCTCCGCCCGCCGCACCGCCTTTTATCCCAAACACCGGCCCGAGCGATGGCTCCCGCGAAGTGATGACCGCGCGTTTTCCGATAAGTGTCAGTCCTTGCGTCAGCCCGATCGCCGTGACGGTCTTGCCTTCGCCGGACGCCGTCGGAGTGGTCGCCGTCACCAGGATCAATTTCCCGCGCTGCTTGTACGCAGGATCCGCCAGCAGCTCCAGCCGCACCTTCGCGCCGTACGGTCCCAATGTTTCCACGAATTTTGCCGGGATTTCCAGCTTCTGCGCGATGTCCTGAATCGGGAGCAGCGTTTCGCTCGTATTGGTCATGGGTGGTATTCCGGAACTTGAAATTCGTCCGACAGAGTACCACGCGGGACTTGACCCCTGCCGCCGGGGCTTGGCAGACATCGAGACTTAACCTATGCGGGAAGTACTGGTCGGCGGTGAAACCGCCCGCGCAGCCTTGAGCCGACCACCGGCTCAGCTTTGGTGAGGGCGCGCCAGATAATGCTGGCGCAGAAGGTCCTTGCCGTAATCGTTGCCGTTCGGGGTTCGCACCACGCAGTGGATGTGCTGCTGCGTGGGCAGGTCGCGGTTTTGCGCGAACTTGGCAAGGTTTGCTGGGCGCTGGTGGTCGAATTCGATCAGAATCACCGGGCTTTGCACGCGGTAGTAGAAGACGCTGTCGTCCTGCGTGCCGCCTACCCATGCGAACCAGGTATTTTCGATGTGCTTTTCCACCTCGCTCATCTTTACGCGCGCGTGGCCGTCGTCCATGTTGCTTACGTACAGCTGCACCAGGTCGCGCAGCTGTTTGCGCGCGGAGCCTTCCAAATCTTTTGTCTGGATGCCGGCGTAGTCGAGCACGACATTGTCCTTGAACGCTTCGGTCAAGTTGTTATTCCCAGTCTTGGAAAAATTCAGAATCGCTTTCTGCTGCTGGGCGGCAGTGAGCGCCCGGACCATTCCGAGGCCATCCTGTTGTTCCTGCTGCAGCACGACGAGCCCTTTGTATTTTCCAGATGTCGAGCGGACTGGCTCGGAGCCGAGGAATAGCGGCGTCATAACGACCTGGTCGCCCAACACGAAAAAATTGATGATGGCGTGATGGCCGCTGAACTGCCAGCCCCACGGCTCAGTGGCCGACGGCACGCCCATGATGGTGATGTGGTAAAGCCATTCGCCGAGGAAGATCGGGTCTTCGGCTAGTTCCGAGAGCGTCTCGTTCAAACGCATCACGTTGCGCGTCAGTTCGAAGCCCCGCGTGCTCAGCGACGTGCGCATCAAGGCAAACGCCAGGTCGCGCTGCGCCGCGGTCATTTCCTGCATGCTGATTCCCTGCCGCACGTAAAAATGCTGATTCATCCATTTGCGCCACTGGACGTCTTCCACCGGGAACATGGTCTTCGCGAGCTGCACATTGTTTAGCGACGCGATGAAGCGCTCGGCTGCGTTGCGCACCGGTTCAGTGGAAACTCCACTGGGACTGATTTCGAACAGCCCCGGCAGCACACCGGAATTCGTGGTGATCCCGCGAAACGGCGCGGCGAGCCCTTCCTTTTCATATTCCTCAGACATTTGACGGAATTGCTCGGCCATGCCGACCGGCGTCTTTTCCTGTCCATAAGAAGCCAGCGGGAGAAAAGCGACCGCGGAGATGAGCGATGAAATAAAGGCGCGGCGCGAAGCGGTGTCCGCTTCGCCATGCTGATGTCCGGGGTGATGGACTTTTTTGCACACGAAGCACCTCCGCTCGACCGAAAGGCGTCGAGAACGTACCACAGGCGCTGGGCTGCGGCAACGGACGCGCCCGAGGCCACTGCGTGAACGAGCATCCCTCAGCGGCGATGGAACACCTGAAATCGAAATGAGTATCCGATTCCGACGAAGCGGCCCGCTGTGCCTGTCAAACTCTCGCCGAACTGGAAATCGAGCTGTTGCGTCTTTGCGAGCTTCAGCGCCGTGCCCACGTGCAGAAACTGGCGCGTCCCGCCCCTCTCTGGAAAGTTGCCAGCGTATTCGACAAACGCATCCCAAGGCCCCGTGATCTGTCGATCTACCAGAATCGTCGCCTGCCCCGTGCGATTTCGCGATTGACCCTGCGTAGGCCAATACATCGAAAGCATTCCCGCCGCCGTCCACTTGGCCGAGAGCCCGTGCGACCACGCAACCTGCAACCCAGGATCGTACCCGCCACTGGAGACGGTCTTGGCGCCCGTAGGCAAACTGACGAACACGGTCGCGGACACATCGAATCCGCCCGGCGCGAGCCCGAGCTGCTGTTTGACGCCGATGGCCGAGTCACCGAATCCCGAGCCAGGGCCGCCGCCGCTCGCGTTGTAGAAATAATCTGGCACTGTAAAGCGCAATTCCGTTTTCGCCGCGACACCGAAGCGCAGCAAGCTTTCCGGGCCGTCAATAAAGTTCTGGCCCTGATTGTAAGTTTCCAGAAATCCGTTCTCCGCCTGAAGGCTGCCGGCGGGGACCACAACGCTGGAGTTGGTGAACGACGGCCGATCGGTTGCAATCGGCGGCGAACTATCTGCGCTCGCCGGCTGATCCTGTCCCCACACCGGAGCCAGCGCGACAACAGTGAAAGCCAGCCATGTGGCTAGAACACGAGTGAGCATCGGCGCGACAACCCGCCCCTGATTCTTTTGCCGCGCACAGTATCACAAGACGATGCGGCTTCCCATGAACGAGCACAAAACGGGCTAGAACCCGCCGGGGCTCGCTGTTCGGTTCTGATCCGTATGGCGGCCAAACATGAACCGACGACTGAAATCTGGCACGGCGTACGTATCCGGTTGGACGATTAATCGCGACTTGAAATTAACTTTAGCTCGGTTGAATTTCTATTAAGACCTGTCATGATTTAGATCCCACCCTTAGAAAACTCCTCAGGAGAATCCGCATGAACAATCTCGACCAATTGTTACAACGAAACAAAGAATTTGCTGTTCAGCAGTCTGCTGCGGGCACACTAATGCCCTGGCTTCCGCGGGCAATGCCCCATGAAAAGGCCGTTATTATCGGTTGCGCTGATATGCGTGTGGATCCCGCTCATCTCTTTGGAACTAAACCAGGCGAGGCCGTCGTGCTGCGCAACATCGGCGGACGCTTCACCCCCGCCTTGCTCGAAGAGTTGGCTCTACTCGGCCGAATCGGTCAGGTTGCAGGAGAGGCTCCGGGAGGCGGAGGCGAGTTTCACCTCATCGTGCTGCAGCACGCTGATTGCGGCATCACTCGCCTAGCCGGCGACCCCGCCATGCTGGCGCATTATTTCCAGATACAAGAAGCAGCGGTGAAGAGTAAAGCGGTCACCGATCCACGCGCGGCAATTGCCCGCGACGTTGCGGCGCTCCGCGCGATCCCCGCGCTACCGGGCGCGTGGCTTATATCAGGCTTCATGTACGCCGCAGCGACCGGACTAGTTGGGACTGCCGTTCCACCTGCGCCGATTCGTGCGGCATAAACATCAATCCATAAAAACGCGCGACCGGCCTGCGATCCAGCCGCTCGCGAACGTTGTTCAAACCGGAACTCCTCGTCTAGCGGGCAGCCGGTCCGGATATTGGATCCGCTCGTTTGCTAACCTCGGCGAGGGTAGCGCGTCTACCCTTGTTGAGGCAGAATGCCTACCATCATGACGCCGAAGAAGTCACCCAATCGCGCCGAGCTCCTGCAAGGCACGCTCGCTATGCTGATCCTGCGTACGCTGCTCTTTGGGCCGGCCCACGGCCATCAAATCGCGAAACACATCCAACGCACTACGGACGACGTGCTGCAGGTCGAGCACGGCTCGCTCTACCCCGCTCTGCACCGAATGGAGCGCAAGGGCTGGCTCGCCGCAAAATGGGAAATGGCTAAGGACCGCAATCGCGAGTTCAAGTATTACCGGCTGACTCCGGCGGGCAAGAAACAACTGGTGCGCGAAGAATCGCGATGGAAACAATTGGCAACAGCCGTCGCCACAGTGATGCGGCCGGCGCCGGGAGAGTAGCCATGAGCCTGCGAAATTGGCTGCGTTCGCGACTCCCGCGCGTCTGGCGGCGCTGCAATCGTGAATCGGATGTCCAACGCGAACTGGAAGCGCACCTCGAACTCGAAGCCGAGGAACAACGGGATTCCGGCGTGCCAGTCGAGGAAGCACCCTACGGCGCGCGACGAGCGTTCGGAAACGCAACGATCGTCCAAGAGGACCTGCGCGAAATCTGGAGCGCAGTGTGGCTTGAACGATTCGCGCGCGATATGAAGTACGCCGCGCGCTCGCTGCGCAAGAGCCCCGGCTTTACGCTCGTCGCGATTCTCACACTGGCCCTTGGCATCGGCGCCAACACCGCCATCTTCAGCGCGATCAACGCACTCATGCTGCGGCCCTTGCCCTTCACCGCGGCGGACCAGCTTGTGCGCATCAATTCCACAGAAAATGGAGTTCCCATCACCGGGTTCGCATATCCTGGCGGCCCTTCGCTTCTCGATATGCGGGATTTTGCGCAACAGAGCCACAGCTTTGAGCAAATGGTTTTGTACGACACCTGGCGCAAGAACGTCAGCTTCGGCGATTCCCTGGCCGAGCCGGAACAGATGCAAGTGGGCCTGGTGCCGGCAGCGTATTTCAAAGCGCTCGATATAAGACCAATCATGGGGCGCCTGTTTTCGGAGGAAGAGCGCCAAGAAGGCAAAGACCACGTGGCCGCGATCAGCGCGCGGCTGTGGAAAAACCGCTTTTCCGGCGACTCAGCAGTTCTGGGCCGGAAGATCGTCATCAACGAGGAGTCCTACACGATCGTCGCGGTAATGCCCGACGTGATTCCGGACTGGATGGAGCCGGGGCACGTGGGGCCGATCGAGGTATGGACTCCGTTTCCGGCCGCCGAGGTGCTGCCGGAAAGTTCGCGTGGAGCAAGAGGCTTCGGAACGCTCGCGCGCATAAAACCTGGCGTGCGGCTCGAACAGGCGCAGGCTGAGCTGGCGACCATCGCCGCTGCACTGGCGGCAGCGCACCCGGCGGACACGGGTGTTGGCGTAACGCTCAGCCGAGTTTCCGACGCGCGCGTCGGACCTTTGCGGCCCATGTTGTTTTTGCTGATGGGCGCCGTCGGATTGATTCTGCTGATCGCCTGCGTGAACCTGGCGAATTTACTTTTGGCGCGCAATTCGGCGCGGCAACGAGAGCTGGGCGTGCGTACCGCGCTCGGCGCGGGCCGAAGCGGGCTCATTCGCCAGCTGCTCGCCGAAACGTTGCTGCTCTCGCTGATCGGCGGAGCAGTTGGTGTGGGACTGGCGTGGCTCGGACTCGCGAGCCTCGCGAGGATTCATCCGGAGGAGCTGCCGCAACTAGGCTCGGTGGGAATTGATTGGCGAGTGCTGACGTTTACATTATCCGTCTCGCTACTCACAAGTTTGCTTTTTGGCTTGGCGCCTGCGTTCATGGGCACGAGGGTGAATCTGGTGGATGCATTGAAACAAGGCGGGCGGTCTGGCACGGCGGGGCCGGGCAGCCAGCGACTGCGCAACGTCCTCGTGGCGACAGAGATGGCGCTCTCGCTGATGCTTCTTGTAGGAGCGGGCCTCCTGGTGCGCAGCATCCTGCGTCTGCAGGGCCAGAGCCTGGGAATTCGCCAGGACCATTTGCTGAGAGGACAAATTTATTTGCCTCCCGTGCGCTATTCAGACCCCGGCATGATCACCCGCTTCTGCGACGACTTTTCCGCGCGCGTGCGCGCATTGCCGGGCGTGCGCGACGCAGCCATCACGACGATCTACCCTCCTTATAACGGCTGGACGCAGATGCTGGACATCCCTGGGCGCCCCGTTGACAGAATCGAGGATGTTCCCTCCGCGCAGTTCGGCGTCGCGGATTATCATTTCGTTAAAACTCTGGGAATTCCGTTGATTCGCGGCAGGGATTTTTCGGAATCGGACGGTGTGAACACTCCGCCGGTGGCGCTGATCAGCGCGGAATTTCAAAAGCGCTTTTTCCCGGCGCAAGATCCCATCGGGCGGAAACTTCATGTGGGGCCGCCGCAATTCCTGCACATCGGGCCCGGCGAGGGTGTGACGGACTCCGCGGACGTCACCGTCATTGGCGTCATCGGCGATTTCAAAAACGTCGGCCTGGCGCTCGCGCCCGAGCCACAAATCACCGTGCTGTATTCTCAGCATCCGCTGGTGAATTACGGGTTCAAGGATATATTGATTCGCACGGCTTCCGACCCGCGCGTGCTGCTGCCCGAAGTGCGGGATCAACTTCATCAGCTGGATGCGGACATCCCCTTCTCCGCCGTACGCACCATGGACGAGCTGGTCGAGCGCCAGACCGGCGGCCAGCGATTCACCACGGTACTGCTGATTCTGTTCGCCGCGGCCGGCTTGGCGCTGGCGATCGTGGGCATTTACGGCGTGATTTCTTTTCTGGTGGCGCAACGCCAACAGGAATTGGCCGTGCGCATGGCGCTCGGCGCGAGTCACGCCAATGTTCTGTGGCTGGTCCTGAAGCAGGGCCTGAACATGGCCATAATTGGTGCGGCCCTAGGCCTATGCGGCGCGTTCGCCGCGCAAAAATTCACCAGCGGCCTGCTGTTCGGCATCTCGCCCGTTGATCCGCTCACCTTCGCGGGCGCGCCCATCTTCTTGCTCGCGGTCGCAGCAATCGCGTGCGCCATCCCAGGCTCTCGCGTTTTGCGCATTGATCCTGCGCAGGCCCTCCGCCAGGATTAGTGTTGCTGGGATTCCCGCCGCTGGGCGACAAGTGAAAATGAGAAATGGTCCCGCGACGCCCTGCTCGGTCAGGACGCGCGGGACCAATCCCGTACAACATTTTTTCAGCCGACTAGAACTCGCGGTGCGCGGCGTCCGCTTCTTCGGCCAATTGCTGCAAGGTTTGGAAGAATTGTGGCGACTGCCCGGTGAATAGACCGTCCGCAGTGAGTGATGCAACGGCGGCCTGCGCACCTGCAAATCTGTCGTCGCTCGGTCGAATCACCGCGCAGAGAGGCAAGCCCGCACTGATGAACTCGCAGGGCACGGGAAAGATCAGGCTGGGCTGAACCAGTTTGGCCGGGCTCAGCGGAGGATCGTTGAAGAAATCGCGAAAGTTGAGTCCGGAGATGGAATCCGTAAACGGCGCGATCGGCTGTTGCACTCCGTTGCCGGAAAAATCCACCCACTCCAGGAAGTGTGCAATCTCGTCTCCGCCAATTCCCAGCGTGATTTTCAATACTTCACGGCTGCTAACTTTCTGGCTCAGCGCCGCGTATAGACTCGAGCCCCCCTGCTCAATCATTCCGAAGTGAAAGGCCGCTACGTTCGCAATCGCCTGGATGTGATCGTTGCCGGGAAAGTTCGGGTTGGCGGTGCCGATATAATCGTTAACTGTCCGCGGAATGGCCGTGACGTTGTTCAGCGTGATCGCTTGCTTGAACGTCCCGCCCAAATCCGGATTGGCTGTGCTGCGGTAACGCACGAACCAACTGGTGTCCACGTTCAGGTGCATCAGGTTCGTGAGACGCTTGATGCCCGACGAACCGTCCGCGGTGCTGCCCTTTAGATTGCGGAACTGTTCCAGGCTAACTTGCTCGGCTCCCTTGGATTCCAGGTACTGGTTGAGGAACGCGGCGTGGCTCATTTCGTCCAGCGTGTTGCTGGTGATGTACTGCGGTCCGTCCGAGTCCAGGTTGGACAAGGCCACCTGGTAGGGATTCAGTGATTGGTTTGGGTCCACTTCAATCGGCGGATTCGTGCCGATGCCGCCCAATTCCGCGTACTGCTGCCAAAGATCCGATTCCAGAATTTCCGCCGCAGCCAGGAAACGAAGAATTGCGATGTCTCCCTTGGTGAGCCGGTCATCGCCTTCCTGCCCGAATGCGGCTTTGCTGCCGCCCATCATTGCCGCGCCCATCGTTGCCGCGCCTGCCGCCATCACGCCCTTTGTCAGCAGCGACCGGCGATTTACCTTGCGATTCATCAGACCATTCGTTTTTTCCATGATGCTCCTCTCGCGTTGAATTGAAAGCCGCAGCCCGAGTCATCACGGTAAGCGTGTGCGAAGCGGAGCTTGTCACGCGGAAATCAAATCAATGTCCTATTGTTGTCGGTTTCTTGTCTCGCGGCTGGAACCTGTCCTGTATGGGACAGATTCGCCCGCGCTGAATCGATAGACTGGCGTGTACCTCCATTCGAGGTGACTTTCATGAAATTCGCTATCTCCATGACGGCACTATTCATGCTGCTTGGTTCCACTGCTATCACCTATGCACGCCAGGAAAAGGGCCAGGAAGGACATTCCGAGGGCGGACACGCGCAAGCGGCCAAACCAGCGGAGCAACACGCACAGCCCGCACAGCACGCGCAACAGGCTAAGCCTGCTGCGCAGCACGCGCAGGCAGCGCCTCGGACGCAATCAGCCAAGCCTGCGGCTCAGGCCCACACAACTTCCACCAGCCACGCGCAGCAAACCCACACCGCGACGAATCAGTCTCACGCGGCGCAATCACATTCCTCGGCTGCAAACAGGGACGGCGGCGGCAGCCATGGCCGCATTTCCGACGCGCATTACAACGCCAGTTTCGGCAGCGGGCATAGCTTCCACGTGAACCGCGGCGACTACGATCGCCACCGTTTCGCTTACGGCGGTTACAACTTCGGTTTCGGCGCGCCGTGGCCAGTGGGCTGGGGCTATGACGATGACGTGTACGTGATGTATACCGACGGCGGGTATTACATGTACGACCGCTTCCATCCAGGGCTGCGTCTTTCGATCAACATCGAGTAGATTTCTTGCGGCGCGGACACAATTGCGCTTGCCGGTAGCCCATTCTTGGTGTTCACAGGAATGGGTGCACTGGCGGACCGTACGTTCACGATCTTTAATCCTCGCTGGCCACAGCTTCAGAGCAGCGTTCAGTCGCGACTCTTCACCATCACGCTATCGTCTCGCTGCACGATTGCAGCATGTTCCTCTTGGCATTTTTGAACCGCTTGCGGTTCGGCGGCAATGCTGGCTAGCAACGGGCCGCGGCCGATTGCGTTCTCAAGCCTGCTGAATTCCCAGAACGCTTCTGCTAGGTATCCGCCGGGCGCGTAGCCTCCCGCGCGAAGGACGCGGCCGTGCTCGAGCCATACCACAAGGCACGTAATCAGCAAGAACAGCCGATGCATTCCAGAAACGATCCGATCGGCGAAGAACGACCGGTGCGCGGATATGCGCGAGAGCATCGAAGCCTGAAAACGCAAATGCGCGGCCTCATCCTCCAGGATTCGGTCGCAGATGGCTTGCAACAGCGGGGACCGCGTAGCCGCGCCGAGAGCTCGATAGTAAGGAATGGCGATAATTTCCGCGGAAAGCAACACGCGCAGGGACAATTCCAATCCGCCGAGGACTCGCAATCGCCGGAAAATCGTATCCACCCAGTGGCTGGAGGCCGCTGGAATGCTCTCGCGCTGCATGAATCGCAGCAGATACGCGCTGTGGCGCTGCTCCTCTTTCACGAAGAGCGCGAGCGCATCCACGAAATGTGGATCTGCTGAAGCGCTCGCGAAATCTTGGCCACGCTTGAGCAAGCGGCCCCCGCGCGCGCCTTCGCCCAACTGAAACTGTTGGATGGAACTTTGAATGCACTGTGCTTCCTCGCGCGTGAGCGCGGTGGGATCGTTCCAGGGCAAGGGGTCCGCCGCAGCGGCACGCCCGAGGAAGTAACGGCGCCAGGATGCAGACTCGCTTGCGGATGAATCGGTCGATGTGGGCATGAGGAAGCCTCCGGAGAAGTACTTTATTCTATAAAGTACTTTAGTGCAACTGAATTCTGTGGGCGCCGTCGGATCTCCGCCTTTGGCCTCCGTCTTCGCTTCCTTTTTGACCCGTCCGTCCGCTTAGCCGCGTTAGCAGTCGGGCACGATGCCGAAGCGCTCGCTTGAGGGCCGCCGAGCGTTGGGGCAGAATTAAGATGTGGCGTTAACCACCTTCATCGGGATTTTTGTCTTTCTCTTCGGGCTGATCATCGGCAGTTTTTTGAATGTGTGCATCCTGCGCATTCCGTCGGGCAAGTCCATTGTGCTGCCCGCGTCCGCGTGCCCGAAATGCGGCGAGCCGATTCGCCCCTACGACAATATTCCGGTGCTGAGCTATCTGCTGCTCGGCGGCAAATGCCGCGGCTGCAAGACGAAAATTTCGCCGATGTACCCGCTGGTCGAACTCCTGACCGGCCTGCTCTTCCTGGGCTGCTTCTACGCCTTCGGAATCAGCGTCGAGGCGGGAAAGTGGGCGGCGTTTTCAGCGATTATGGTGGTGCTGGTGTTCACCGATTTGCGCGAACGCATTTTGCCGGACGTAGTGAATTTCACCGGCCTCGCGATCGGCCTGATTTTCAGCTTGTTCACCAAGCCGACCGACGGCACGGCGCTATGGATCGCCAATCATTTGTTCGACTACCCTCCCCCAGCGCCGGTGCTATCGCTAGTGGACGCCATTCTGGGCGCGGCGGTGGGCAGCGGCCTGCTGTGGCTGGTGTCCGAAGCGTATTTCAAATTGCGCGGGCGCGAAGGCATGGGTCTGGGCGACGTGAAAATGATGCTGATGGCCGGCGCATTTTTGGGCGCGAAGCGCACGCTGCTGACGATCCTGGCAGGTTCGCTGCTTGGCAGCGTCCTCGGCGTCGCGATTATTCTGGCGCGCCGCAAGGATGCGGATTACGAATTACCGTTTGGCACGTTTCTGGGAGCAGGCGCGCTGCTGGTGGTTTTTTTCGGCACGCCGCTGGTGAACTGGTATCAGTCGCTGCTGATGATTCGCTGATGAGAGTACTGAATATGACGAAGCTGACCAAAGTGCATCTCCGATGAACGTGCCCGTTCACCCTCATACGGTGTCTGCCCTGCCTTTCAACATGGGCTTCGCGGTAGCGCTGGTCGTGGTGCTTTTCGCAGGCATGGTGGTGGCAGCGGTTCTGTTGCGAAAATTCATGCGCGACCAGGCGCGCGCGAACCAGGAAGATTGGACCAACACGAAGACCGACGTGGAAAATCCCTCGGCATTCATGGCCGCTTCCATGCAGGGCGTGATCGAAAAACTGCGCACGCAGGAAAAGGAACTCGCTCGCCTGCACTTGCTGGCGCAAGAACGCGCCCAGGAATCCGAGCGCCTCACCGAAGAAGTTACGCGCAACATGCCCACGGGCCTTCTGCTCGTCAACGCCACCGGCGCGATCAGCTCGACGAATCCCGCGGCGGAAGCGGCGCTCGGCATCAGCACTCTGCGCTACCGTTCGTACAAGGACATTCTGGGCGCGGAATCAGAGCTGACGCAAATGCTCACGGCCTGCATCCGCGACGGCAAGACCTTTCAGCGCGGCGAGATCGAGCACCTCACCTCCGACGGTTCCGTCCGCAACCTGGGCGTCACGATCTCGCCGATTTATCGCGCCGCGCGCACCGCGAACAAATCCGGCGCGGCCGACCGGCTCACGGGTGCACCGTATGCGAAAGACGCGCCCGCCCCGGATATGAAGATCAGCGGCGCTCTCTGCCTGATGAGCGACCTGACAGAATTGACCGCGCTGCAAAAGCAGATACGCTGGAAGGAAAATCTTGCGGCGCTGGGCGAAATGTCCGCGGGCATCGCGCACGAGTTCAAGAACTCCCTGGCGACGATCTCCGGCTACGCGCAGATGATTCGCAGCGAGACGACTCCGGGCGACGTGCGCGAATCCTCCGAACGCATCCTGGAGCAGACGCGGGCGCTCACTCACGTGGTCACCGAATTCCTGCGCTTCGCCAAGCCTTTGGAAATCTGCTACGAGACGGTGCCCATGCAAACCGTCGTCGAAAAAGTGGCGGAGGAACTGCACGAAACCATCCCGCAATGCGCCGTCGAGTTCGAAGGCACGTTCCAGGATTTGCCGGGTGACGAAGCATTGTTGCGCCAGGCCCTGCTGAATCTCGCGCGCAACGGCGCCGAATCGGCTTTGACCGCCAGCGAGACTCCGCGCGTCACAATTTCCGGCACCATCGAGGAATTGGGCGGCCGCAAATGGCAACGCATCTGCGTGGCGGACGACGGCCCCGGAATCCCAGAGACGGACTTGCCCAAAATCTTCCTCCCCTTCTACACCACAAAATCCGAGGGCACCGGCCTGGGCCTCGCCGTCGTACAGAAAGTCGCCCTGCAACACGGCGGCAGTATCGAGGGCCGCAACCGTCAGGGCGGCGGAGCCGAGTTCCTGCTGTGGTTACCTTTGCGGCAGGACCCCCTGCCATCCACGGTTGCCACCCGCGCGGCCCGCATCTAAACTCAGAGCAGGCGTTCCAGTGTCCTCCGAGGAGGCGTTGACCCATGCGTAGAGACTTATTGTGCGCCGCAGCTGCGGCATTTCTATTGTTATCGGGGCACGCGCACGCGTTTCAGAACGCCCAGGGACAGCCCACCCAGAACCAAGCGCAACAACAACAGTCAGCCGCTCCATCGACAACGCCCTCCGCGCCACCCGGATCAGCTCAAGCGCCGGCGGCCCCAGCGCCCGGCCAATCCACCGTTGTGAGTCCACCGCCCCAGACGACTGATCCGCTCGTAGCGGCCGCGCGCAAAGCACGCGAACAGAAAAAAGACCAGGCGGGCGCAAAACCGCCGCGAGTTTTCAACAACGACAATATTCCCACGCAGGGCGGAGTCTCCGCGGTCGGACAGAATCCAGCAGGAGACAACGCTGACGGCACGGATGCCGCAGCGGCCAACGCCGGTGCGCCGGCGTCTGGCGGAGCTTCTGCCGCCAACGGCGAAAAAGCCTGGCGCGACCGTTTCGCGAAGCTGCGCAAAAAATTGGAACAGGACCAGGCTGACCTCGAATTGATGCAGCGCGAACTTGGCGTGCTTGACGTGCAGTATTATAACGACCCGGTGAAAGCCATGCAGCAGGGTTACTCACGCAGCGACATCAACGAGAAAACGGACAAGATCGAAGCCAAGAAGAAAACCATTGAGGCCGACAATCAGGCCATCGCCGACGCCGAAGATGAACTGCAACGAGCCGGCGGCGATCCCGGTTGGGCGCGCTAGCAGTTTCGCTTCATGGAACCGATCCTCCTTGTCGAAGACAAAGCCGAATTGCGGGCAATGCTCCGCAAGGCGCTGGAACGCGCGGGCTACACCGTCGAAGAAGCTCCCGACGGAAATTCAGCCATCGAGAAAGTGCGCGGGCGGCGTTACCTGCTGGTGCTCTCCGATTTAAAACTTCCCGGCAGTTCTGGCCTGGACGTGCTTCGCGAATCGCGGAAAGTGGAAGCCACTTTGCCGGTGATTTTGATGACGGCGTACGGCTCGGTCGAAGAAGCCGTCACCGCGATGAAAGAAGGCGCGTTTGATTTCATCCAGAAGCCCGTGGACCTGGACCATCTGAAATTGCTCTTGCAGCGCGCGGCGCAACAGCAGGAATTGCTGCGCGAGAATTTACTGCTGCGCGAAGAATACGCCGTGCGCTACGGCTTTCCGCGCATCGTGGGCGAGCATCCGGCGATGAAAGACGCAAGCTCCATGACGCAGCGCGTGGCGGCCACCGATTCCACGGTGTTGCTGCTGGGCGAAAGCGGCACGGGCAAGGAAGTTTTCGCTCGCGCGATTCATCATCTGAGCCCTCGTGCGGATCATCCTTTCGTCGCGCTGAATTGCGCGGCGATTCCCGAAGGCCTCGTCGAGAACGAGCTCTTCGGCCACGAACGCGGTGCTTACACCGGCGCGGGCGCGCGCAAAATTGGCAAACTGGAGCTAGCGCATCGCGGAACTTTGTTTCTGGATGAGATTGGCGAGCTGCCCATGGCCATTCAGAGCAAGCTATTGCGCGTACTGGAAGAAAAACGCTTCGAACGCGTCGGCGGCACGCAAGAGATTGAAGTGAACGTTCGCATCCTCACCGCAACCAACAAGGATTTACGCGCGGCCGTGGCGGACAAGACGTTCCGCGAAGACCTTTTCTTCCGCATTTCCGCCGTGCCCATCACCATTCCACCGCTGCGCGATCGCGGCGACGACGTCCTGCTGCTCGCAGAATATTTCCTGGAAAAATTCCGCCGCGAATTCCGCAAGCCCGCCCTGCAACTGGGCAAGCAGACCCGCGCGCGCCTGCTCACCTATTCCTGGCCCGGCAACGTCCGCGAATTGCAAAACGCCATCGAGCGCGCCGCGATCCTCGCCAACGGCCCCGAAATCAATGAAAGCGCGCTGCAATTACCCGCCTCTAAGCCAACGGTGGAGGAACTGCCCGGCGGCATGCTGGCCGAACAATTTCTGTGGGAAGGCCCGCTCGAAGAAGTATCACAGCGCGCCGTGCAGCACGTAGAACGCTTCAAAATTCAAGACGCCCTGCGCGACGCCAAATGGAACAAAACCCGCGCCGCCGAAAAACTCGGTGTCAGCTACAAAACACTCCTAAATAAAATCCGCGTCCTGGGCCTCGAAAACTAAAACTCCTCGCGCTCGCCGCTCAGCTTTGCAAGTGCATCAGAACAAGCCACGATCGTGCACGAGCACTCGCGTCTAGTTCGCGTACTTCACCGAACAACCATAAGGGCGCGTCGCTGGCGTTTGCACGGATTTTCCGGCCATGGATTGCTCCAGCGCGAGGCTCACGTAATTTGTCGCGCCTTGCACGTCCTGCAAGTCGGTTGTCGGCTTGTCGTCAATCGCACCGCTGTAGATCACTACGCCCTGCGGATTGATCACGACCATCTGCGGCGAAGTCTTCGCGTCGTAGAGGTGGCCGATCTCACCAGTCGGATCGAGCAGCGCGGCAGTGGGCGCGGCCTGCTTCTTAGTCAGGTAGTCGTTCTCTTCGCTCGCCGTCACGTAACCTTGCTTGCCCGGCGCGGAAGAAAGAATCGTGAACCAAACCACGCCCTTGCTCGTCCATTGTTTCTGCAGACGCTGCATGTTGCCGCTGTTGTAATGTTTGCCGACGTACGGGCAGCCATTGTTGTGCCACTCGAGCACTACGTATTTTCCGCGGTAGTCCGCCAGGCGAACGGTCTTGCCATTGCTTGCCGTGGCGGTGAATTCGGGCGCGGAGTCTCCCACTTTCGCGGCAGCAATCAGCACAGGCACCGCGCACAACATCACCACAACGAGAATCCGATACAAAGTCGAGCGCCTCATCTCCGAATTACCTCCCTCAAAAGTCTGCCTGCCAACTCAAGAATCCCTGCAACAAATGGCTGAGCACTGTCCCCAGCCGAACCCGATATGGAGTGCGGCGGCTTGCCGCCGCTTTCGCCGAAACCAAGTGTCCGCCAAAAAACGACCCAGGCGAGGCTTGCCTCGCCCGCCGCAATCATAGCGTCTCGCACACTCCTTGCATTTGAGCTCGCCGGAGGTGTCGCCGTAGTATTCGTAGCGGCGCACTTTAGTGCGCCATCAGTGGTGCGCCTACCGCCGATGGCGGTCTGAAGATCGCCGCCCAAAAAGCCGCCTGACCTGTATCGCCAAACCCCTGCAACTCGGCCCCGGCCTTGCTCACCGTCACCGGCACATCAATCATATAGCCTCGGTCGCCCGAGACCACCAGCACGCCCTTCAGCCGGTCAATCGGTTTCAGCAGCTGATCTGATTTCCGCAGCGTCAACCGGAAGCCGCCGGCCATGACGATAAATCCCTGCGGCGCCGCATCTTTAATCTGCGATTCAGCGGCCGGAAAGAATTCCACGTGCGTGATATGCTGCCCCGGATTCGCAAATAGCAAGAATGAATCCTTCGCGTCCGTCACACTGATTCGCCAATCCGCAGGCGCCGGCCGCGGCATCGCTTTGCGCGCCGCAGCGAACAATTCCGCATTGCGCGCATCCGGCACAGGCGCCTGCGATTTCACCGGCAGCGTCAGCGAAACCTGCGCCTTACCCGGAATGCACATTTCGCGGCAGACCAACACTTTCACCTCGCCGCCGATCTGCGCGAGTCCTTGCGTCGCCAGCCCGGCGTGCGTGTGCATCGGCACCAGCAGCATCACATCGTCCTCGTAGCCAAAATCCATGATAGTGGCCGTTCCCAGACGCCGCGGCGTGGGCCATTCGATTTCTCCGGCGCTCACTCCCTGCGACAATTGCCACTTCACGCGCGGCGGCTCGCCCGAATCGCCGGGATTCACCCAATAGATGTGCCACCCTTTCTCAAGCTGGAAACGCAAACCGAGGTTAATCGTGTGCCCTGCGGAAATCCATTGGTCTTGGGCGACAAGCTCGAGCGTACCGTGCGGGATCGGCGTACCATCCGCGCGCGCGCCCGCGACACACAACAGCAAAACAGCCAGCATCGTGAGAGCGCGGTAACAACTCAGTCTTGGATGCCGCTGTCGCATACCTGCTTTTGACGTACGAGCCGCCGAACCGGCTTCATTGCATGTAATGGCGGGAAGGGTTCAGTGGTTTTTCCCAATCGCGCACCAGCCCAACGGGATTTTCTGAAGCCCGCCTAAGACGCCTTAGCCGTTAATCCTGAGGCAAGCGCGCCGTATGCAGCACGACGCTGCGGAAATTCCAGGACGTGGTGTGCACGGAGGTGAAGCCCACTTTCTGCATCAACGCGGTGATTTCCTTCGGCACCGGAAATCGCGCAACGGACCCGGGCAAATAAGTGTAAGCCTCGCTGTTCCCGGAAATCGCCGCGCCCACATGCGGCAACACATTCCGAAAATAAAAACGGAACAATCCCGCCATCGGCCCCGACCCCGGCTCGGAAAATTCCAGAATGCCCACTTCCCCGCCCGGCTTTAGCACGCGCGCGATTTCGCGCAGGCCGCGCTCGTAATTCACCAGGTTACGAAACCCGAAAGCGCTGGTAACCAGATCGAACGACTCATCCGCAAACGGCAGCCGCAAAGCATCAGCGGTGGTGAAAACGGTCGAGCGCGAACGCGCCGTCGCTTTCCGGCGCGCGCGATCCAGCATGGGCTGCGCGAAATCGCTCCCGATCAGCGGAAAGCGGTGCGCCCCGCGGTCGCGAATTTCGTGCACCCGGACTTGCTCCATCGCAAACGTCAAGTCGCCCGTGCCACAGCACAAATCCAGCACGCGCGCATCCGTGCGCCGCAGCACGCGCCGGAATTTGCGCGCCGTGCGGCGGCGCCATAATTTGTCCAGCGAGAAGGAAAGCGCGTGATTCAGAAAATCGTAGCGCGGCGCTATCCGGCTGAACATTTCGCGCACCCGCGCCGAGGCTTCGCTTTCCGTGCGCGCCCCGTCCGGCCGTGTGCCCGGCAATTTTGACGGTTTTCCAGTTTTTACAGTCATGCGACGTGCTTGTGCATCAATTTTTAGCGGTCGCGGAGAGGGCGGGCAATTCCGCGAAGGTGCGGGACACCAGAGTCCAGGGAAGGTCGATGCCCCATTCCACTTTACCAAGGCGGCGCGGCAACACCCACAGCACGCGGCCGCCACGTGCTTTCTTATCACCTGCGAGGATAGGACGCAATTGCGTAGCGCGAATTCCGGCAAGTGACGGCACCGGGCCCACACTGCCGATCAGGCGCATCATGCGCATCGCCTCGCCTTCGCGCAGCCGTCCCGTGGCCAAGCCGAATAAAGTCGCCGCCAGCATGCCCCAAGCAATCGCTTCCCCGTGCAAAAAGCGCCGGTAGCGCGTAGCAGCTTCCAGCGCGTGGCCGAGTGTGTGCCCGAAATTCAGAATGTGGCGCAAGCCGCCTTCGCGTTCGTCGCCCTCGACGACGTCCGCTTTGATGCGAATGCAGCGCGTGGTCACCCAAGCCAGCGCTTTGGCGTCGCGTCGTAGCAGCGCGAGCATATGGCGCTCGAGATAAGCGAAAAGTTCCGGGTCGGCGATGATGCCATACTTCACCACTTCGTACAGACCGGAGCGATACTCGCGATGCGGCAGCGTGAGCAGAACTTTCGGATCCGCAATCACCAGCTTCGGTGGATAAAATGCGCCGACCAGATTTTTTCCCTCCGGCAGATTCACGCCGGTCTTGCCGCCGATCGAGCTGTCCACCTGCGCAACGAGCGTCGTGGGCACATGTACCAGTCGCACACCGCGCAAATAACTGGCAGCCGCGAATCCCGCCACGTCGCCGACCACTCCGCCGCCCATCGCTACAATCGTTGCCTTGCGATCTGCGCCGGCCAACACCAGCTGACGCGTAATTTGTTCAATGGTGGCAAGATCTTTCGCGGCTTCGCTGTCTTCGAAAAGCATCGCGCGCACCGGAATGCGCTGTCGTTTCGCTTTGCCGAGCGCGCGCAGCAGCGGCCGCCCCCAATGCTCCCAAACGCGCGGCGAGGATAGGACGTAAATACCGGTGGTTTCGCCCAAACGCGCCACCGCCGCCCCGGCTCGCGCGAACACCCCCGGCGCACATTGCACCTGATAAGCTCCGCCGGATGAATGAACGCGAATGGTGGGCATGAGCGAGCCAAAGAAATGTAGCACAGGTGCTCGGCAAAAACGGCGCGGACAAGCGGCGATGTCGATTTTGAATTTGTAGCGCCGGCGTCCCGCCGGCTTTATTCGCAGTTGCAGTTGCCTGTGTAGCGGTCGGTCCCGTTTTGCGGGACCGGGCAGCCTTTTCCAGCTTCAGTGAAATTTCTTCTGCAGTTCGTCCACGGATTCCAGAATGACGTGCCCGACAATCGCCACACTGCGCGGGCTGACCTTATCCAGCGTATCTTGCGGCGTGTGCCAGATTCCCGCACTGATGTAATCGTTCAGATCAATAATGTCCAGCGCCGGAACCCCGCGCGCCAGAAACGGGTCGTGATCATCGCTGGTCTGCGTCGAATCCGCCACGAAAATATCCTGGTATCCCAGCCGCGCCGCCGTCTTCCACACCAGATCGTTCAACCACTTCGGCGAATCGGACTGCCGCAGAATCTTCAAGTTGTACTGCCCGATCATGTCCGCAAGAATCACGGCCTTCACGCGTTTCAGTTCGCCGGAAACCGCCATCCGCGCGGCAAGTTCGCGGCTGCCGTAGGTGTGGTCGTCATCCTGATCCCAATTTACGAACGCTTCTTCGCCATCGAGGAACGCCATCCACACCGAGTTCGCGCCCTTTTTCCCGCATAGCTGGCGCGCCATCTCGATCATCATGCCGGTGGAGGAAGCGCTATCTTCCGCGCCGACAAAATTCTCGACACTGCTCAGCGTGTCGTAGTGCGTCAGCAACAGAATGATTCCCTGCCCGATGCCGGGAGCTTTCGCGATGATATTCTTCATCGCGATGTCGCCCTTCGGCGTAGAAGCATGAAAAGCGTCCTGATCCACTTCGCAGCCGTCGGCTTTCAGTTGCGCGATGATGTATTCCTGCGAGCGATGAATTCCGTCGGAAGCAGGCGGCCGCGGGCCGAAGCTCACCAGTTTCGCCACGTGCTCGTACGCCTTCGCGCCGTCGAAGCCGCCAGTCTGATCGGCAGGCGGCGCGACTTCCGCCAATTTCGGCGCCGCCGCAGACTGGCCAGCCGACGATGCGGCAGGCGCGGAAGAATTCGAAGACGCAGACGAAGGCGCATTGGACGCCCCGCAAGCCACCACGCCCGACAGCACCACAACCGCCGACGCCAACCAGAATTTGCCGCACATTGCATTTATCAATCTGGCCACGCTATTGCGCCTCCCCGCTCGCCACAGTCTGCGTCTCTTTTTTCCGCAGCACAACGTAAGAAACCAGCACTCCCACAAAATACAGCACCACCATCGGCGCCATAAACACCAGCATCGTCGTAGCGTCCGGCGTAGGCGTCACAATCGCAGCCACCACAGTAATAATCAACATCGCATAACGAAAATTCTTCAGCAGGAATTTCGGCGTCACAATCCCAAACAACGACAAAATGAAAATCAGCACCGGCAGCTCGAAAATCACACCCAAGCCCACCAGAATAATCAGGATCAGCTCGAAATATTCGTTGTAATTGATCAGCGGCTTCACCGGCGAGTCCGTCGCAAAGCCCATCAGGAATCCCAAAGTGCGCGGCAGCATAATGAAGTAGCCAAACGCAATGCCGCACAGAAACAAAACCATCGAAGAGACGATAAATCCTGAAACAGCCCGCCGCTCGTGCTTATACAAACCCGGCGCGACAAACAACCACACCTGATACAGCACGAAAGGCATAGCCAGCACGACACCCAAGTACAAACCAATGTTGATGACCAGCGTCAAATACCCAGCCGGCGAAGTGAAGTACAACTTGTCGTCAAAATGCGCCGCTCGCAGCGCCTGCTGCATCGGCGCCACCAGTATCACAATGAAATGTTTGGAGACTAGCAGCCCAATACCCGCGCCCACCGCAATCGCCGCCGCCGAATAAATCAAGCGTTTGCGCAGATCGAGCAGGTGCTCAAAAAACGACATGCGCCCGCCGGCATCTTCTTCGGCGGGCGGGGCGATGGGAGCGTCAGGCTGGACGGGCGCGACCATCGCTCACTTTCTCGGGATCTTCCGGTGCAGATGCAGGAACGTCAGCGGTGGCAGCTTGCTCGGGTTGCGCGCTCGAGGTCAGCGCGTGAGTTTCGAATTGCAGTTGCTTGGGTTCCCCCAAATCACGCGCCGCGAAAGAATTCGGCGGCTCGGTCGAAACTGTCCCCGGTGCGGGCGGCAGCGGATCCTCACACGAGGCTCCCTCCAATGACGACGCCTCGGGCGTTGAGACAGGCAACGCCGGAGCGGCCGCACCGCCTGCAATAGTCTGGCCCGGCTGGCTCACCGGCTGCGCTTCGCGCACACGACGCAATTCGGCCTCGCGCTCCAGCTCACGCATGTGCCCTTCGAACGTCGAACGAAGATCGCCCGTCGCGCGGCGGAATTCGCCCATCACCTTGCCCAGCGTGCGCGCCAGCTCCGGCAATTTCTCCGGGCCGAACACCATCAGCGCGACGGCAAAGATGATTATCAGGTGTGGGACGCTGAACATGTGGCTTGTTTGGATGCACAACGGCAGGGATGCGCATTTCGCCTGCATCTCCCGCGCCGTTTTTGAATCATAGAAGAGGGGCAGAGGCCTGTCAAACCGCCCCAAAGTGTTATGCTATACTTGATTCTTGGGGCTTAAGCGAGGACGCATGGAATCGACGGGGTCATCGAGGCGCGGTGTCGTTGTCCTGGTTGTGGTACTTGGTATTTCCGCGGTACTGGGCGGCTTGTATGGGCCGTCCGTGCGCGCCACAGCCGCCGGACAGAACGACATGCAGGACTCGGTTAAGAGCTTCACGCACGTCCTCTCAGTCGTAGAGCGCAATTACGCAGAACCCGTGGACACCGACAAGGTCATCTACGACGGCGCGATCCCCGGCATGTTGCGCGTACTCGATCCCCACTCCAATTTCTTCGATCCCAAGCAGTACGCCCTCTTCAAGGAAGAACAGCAAGGCAAATACTACGGCGTGGGCATGACGGTGCAGCAGCGCGAGAATCAGACGGTAGTTCTGGCGCCGTTCGTCGGCTCGCCGGCATACAAGGCTGGCATTCGTCCGGGTGACATCATTCAGAAAGTAGACGGCAAATCCTGCGACGGCCTGACCACCACCGAAGTCGCGGACATGCTCAAGGGCGCAAAAGGCACCATCGTGCATATTACGCTGGGCCGCGAAGGCTGGGACAAGCCCATCGAAGTAACCGTCACGCGCGACGAAATTCCCCGCCCCGGCGTGGAATATTTCACCATGGTGAAGCCGGGCATCGGTTATGTTCGCGTCTCCACATTTAACGAAACCACCGACAGCGACCTTTCCGAAGCTCTGCGCCAGCTAGACGTTTCGAAGCTCGATGGCCTCATCATTGACCTCCGCAACAACGGTGGTGGCCTGCTGAATCAAGCCGTGGGCATGGCGGACATGTTCCTCGATAAGAACGAAATTGTCGTTTCGCATCGCGGCCGCGCTTCTCAAGAACGCCGCTATTACGCCGTGCGCGGCAATCAGGGCATCGAAGTTCCGGTGATCGTGTTGATCAACGGCCAGAGCGCTTCGGCTTCGGAAATTGTCTCAGGCGCGATCCAGGACCACGACCGCGGCCTGATCGTAGGCGAAGTCAGCTTCGGCAAAGGCCTCGTACAGACGCAATTCCCTCTCAGCGAAGACACCGCGCTGCTACTCACCACCGCGCGCTACTATACTCCCAGCGGGCGCCTGATCCAGCGCGATTACAAGAATGTCTCGCTGTACGATTATCACTACAATCCGCAGCCGCCCACGAAACCCGAAGTGAAGCTCACCGATAGCGGCCGCCAGGTATTCGGTGGCGGCGGCATCACTCCCGACGACATCGTCGCCGCACCTAAGCCGGACGATTTCCAGCAGATGCTCTACCGCCGCGGCGTGTTCTATTCGCAGCAGCAGGGCGTCGGCGATTTCACGCGCTACTATTTGGGCGAAAAACCGGACATCACCAAAGATTTCGTGGTGAATGACGCCGTCGTCACCGATTTCCGCAAGTATCTGGACAAGCAGAAAATCAAATACACCGACGCCGACATTCAGGCCAATATCGTCTGGCTGAAGTGGCAGATCAAGCGTGAAGTCTTCACCTCTTACTTCGGCTTGAACGATGGCTACAAAGTGGAACTGCAGGACGATGTCCAGCTTGAAAAGGCCATTGACCTGATTCCGCAAGCCAAAGCTCTCTACCAGAACGCCCGCAAAATCCTAGCCGAACGCAACGCCGGACAACTCAGCCAGCCGCAGTAAAGATCTCGCGGCGGCACCCTGCCGTCTTTGAATTTGCAGCGGCCGGTCTTGCCCCGCAGGACGGGGCACCCTTTGCGGTTCGTTTTTTCCCCACGCTCCTACGCTCTTCCCAATGCCTCGCGCGTTTCCCTCCCAGACGTATTTTTCGGCGCTGCGCCAATCTTCGTCCCGACCGCAATTGGTAACTATTGCACGCAACGGCACGCCGCCCCGAAACGGTTTCGACCGCCACACCAGAAGACCTTATCCTTATTCCAGGTCGCACCAGTCCGCCAGAGACCATGAGCGCCACCACACCGTTCCACAAAACGCTGGAAAGAGGTCTGCGACAAATGTCGCCCACTTCCTGGGCGATCACCAGCGGGTGGGTGCTGCTGGTCGGCAGCTATTCCATTGCTGCTCTTACAGTTCCGAACGGCCGCAGCCTCACCGTCTTCGGCGACATCGTGCAATGCTTGGCCGCGATGTTTGCCTGCGGCGGCCTGGTTCTGAATTGGGGCACCACCGAAAAACGCACCCGCGTCTTCTGGATCCTCCTCAGCCTCGGCTGTTTCGCCTGGCTCGCCGGACAGTGCCTCTGGACGTACTTTGAGGTGGACCTGCGCCAAAGCGTCCCGAACCCCTTCATCGGAGACGTCATCCTGTTCCTTCATCCCGTTCCCATGATTGGCGCCCTCGCGCTGAAGCCGCACGATAAGCGCGACGATCTGAACGTACACATCGGCTATCTGGACTTTTCCCTGCTGCTGGTCTGGTGGGTATATCTCTATCTCTTCGTCGTGATTCCGTGGCAATACATCGCGCCGAACGTGCTCACCTACGGCTGGAGTTACGATCATCTGGCGGCGATTGAAAACATGGTGCTCACCGTGGGCTTTGCCGTCCTGCTCGCCAGGGCCCGAGGCGCGTGGAAGGAAATTTACGCGCATCTTTTCAGCGCTTCCCTGCTCTACGCCGCCGGTTCCTACATCACCAATCGCGCCATTGACCGCATGGACTATTACACCGGCAGCCCGTTCGATCTGCCTCTAGTGGCTTCCTTCGTGTGGTTCGGCACCGCGGGAATCATGGCGCACCGGCTGAAACCACAGCGCGAAGCGATCTCTTCGCACAACGACCGGTCCAAGAGATGGGCAGCGCTGCTGGCGATGACCGCGGTGTTTTCGATTCCGCTGATGGCGCTCTGGAGCCTGTGGAGCACGCGCAGCCCCTCCGACGTGCGCATGTTCCGCATCGGTGTCACGCAGGTCACGCTGGTCGTGGTAGCGCTGCTGATCGCCTTGCGGCAACGTCTCGTGGATCACGATCGCATTCGTTTGCTGGACGAGTCGCACGAATCGTTCCAGAACCTGAAACATTTTCAAGCCCAGATGGTGCAAACCGAAAAACTAGTCTCGCTGGGACAACTGGCGGCCGGAGCCGCACACGAAATCAACAATCCGCTCACCGGAATTCTGGGCTATTCCGATCTATTGGTGGACGATCCCACGCTCGGTGAGCGTCAGCGCGTGGTGGCCGAAAAAATACGCACGCTTTCGCGACGCATCAAAACGCTGGTCACCAGCCTGCTGAGTTTCGCGCGCCGCGTGCCCACTGAAAAACTGGCGCTCGACCTGAACCAGGTGATTGCCTCCGCGCTCCACCTCAGCAATTTGGACCTGCGCGGAAAACACATCGAAGTGGAGACCTTGGTTGACGAGGATCTGCCGCAGATTCTCGGCGATGCCAATCAGGTGCTGCAGGTCTTTTTCAACCTGATCAGCAATGCAGTGGACGCGCTCGAAGAAGTCGGCGGCGGCAAGCTGGTCATCCGCACCTCACACGCCGATGGCAAGCTCTTCATTGAATTCTCAGACTCCGGCCCAGGCATCAAATCGCCGCAGCACGTCTTCGACCCGTTCTTCACCACCAAACCGGTTGGCAAAGGCACTGGCCTGGGCCTCAGCATCTGCTACGGGATCGTCCAGGAACACGGCGGCCGCATCGAATGCTTCAATCGCCCCGAAGGCGGCGCCACATTCCTGGTCGAATTCCCCGTGAACGCCCTCGATGCCTACCTTTCCAGCCCGCCCCTGGCCACCGCCTCGCAATCCAATTAAACCGCAGCCGTTCCCGGAGAATACCGATCTCCCGATTGGAGCATTGTCCGCCGCCCAGAAGCTCCGTTCGCGGCGATGCGTGCGCACCGCAATCAATTTGGAGTGCGGCGGCTCGCCGCCGCTTTCGCCGAAGCTGAATGCCCTACAACAAACGATCCAGGCGAGGCTTGCCTCGCCCAGCCAGCACCCATCGCACCAACGGGCCGTGTCAGACGCAGCTGCAGCGATCCATCTGATGTATGATCCCGAACCGAGGAAACCAGTTGAATCCGCGCCGCGCACTCTTTCCAATTTGTCTCTGCATTCCGGTCGTTGCGCTGCTATTTTCACTCGCCGCCAAACGCACGACCGCGGACGCCCCCGGAACCACCCTGAAAACCCACGCCGTAGTCCTAATCGTCCTCGACGGCTTCCGCTGGCAAGAAGTCTTCGACGGCCCAGAACACGATCTAATGGACGCAAAACACGGCAACGCGCAAGATGCCACCCAACTACGCAAGACTTTCTGGCGCGACACGCCGGAAGCAGGCCGCGAAGCTCTGTTGCCGTTCCTCTGGACCGTAGTCGCCAAGCAAGGCCAAATTTACGGCAATCAAAATAAAGCCAGCGTCGCCCAAGTCACCAACGGCTACAAATTTTCCTACCCCGGCTACAACGAGATGTCCACCGGCTATCCCAATCCCCAGATCAGCAGCAACGAATTCGGCCCTAATCCGAACGCAACAGTTTTCGAATGGCTAAACAACCAACCGGAATTTCACAATCAGGTAGCGGTCTTCGGCACGTGGGACACTTTCAACGATATTTTTCGCGCTAAAACGAGCGGCCTGCTAGTGCGCGCCGGATGGAATTTGCCCTGGGCCGAACAGCTGACGCCCCGCGAGCAATTACTGAAGAAGCTGTACGAAACAAGCACGCGCGTGGAAGACGACGACGCGCCCGATTCCTTCACCCACGAAGACCTGCTCGATTATCTGCAGGCGCACAGCCCGCGCGCTCTCTTCGTCGGCTACGGCGAAACAGACGATTGGGCCCACGAAGGCAAGTACGACCTCGTCCTGCAAGCCGCGCACGAAGACGATCAGCGCATCGCCGAGCTATGGCGCACCATGCAAGCCAAGCCCGAATATCACGACCAGCTAACCTTCATCATAACCTGCGACCACGGCCGCGGCAGCGGCCTGAAACTCTGGCGCGACCACGACAAAAATATCGCCGGCGCCGAAAACATCTGGATCGCAGTCATCGGTCCGGACACGCCCCCCACCGGCGAAATGACGAACGTCCCCCGCGTAACCCAAAGCCAGATCGCCGCCACCATCGCCGCGCTGCTAGGCCAGGATTATCGCAGCGCGGCGCTGCAGGTCGCCGCGCCGCTGCCCGTTCTGTCGAAGTAAAGGGCGGCCCGGGCGAGCTACAGCAAACCCAGATGATCTGGATATCTGGCTTGCAAAGAACTCACCAGCACATCAAATTCGGGAAGCTCGCGCAGATTCCGCAGCCACGGGTCCTTCACAAAAAACGGCCAGCACGCGAATCCCGTGCTCACGCTTCGTTCCAGCCACTCGAAAGCCTCGGCCGGCCGCCCCAGCACAGCCAGAATGCAGGCGACCTGATAATAGCTATGGTGCGCATGTCCAAACGATTTCGGGCTGGCGCAAGCCCGGTTCAAGAATTCCAGCGCCCGTTCCGGTTTGCCCCGCAGCGCGTGAAACACGCCGTAAAGACTCGCCGTCAGCGGCTCTTCCGGCAACAGCCGCATCGCTTCGTCGAGCAGCGCCTTCGCTTCGTGCCAATCCTCGGCCATCATGGCCAGCTGCGGCGCAAAATAGACATGGTATTTGTTGCCGGGGCTTTCCCTTCGCCAGGCATGGATCTCTTCCCACGCCAGATCGTACTGCCGGCCCCAGACATACACCTGCACGACGCTGTGACTCACTGCTTTCCGCGGATGGAATGGCCGGCCTCGCTCGTACATCTCGCGAGCGTGTTCGAGCAAGCCGATGTGCGCCAGAATTGTGCCCAGGCGATTGTAAGCGTGCGGCAGATTCTTCTGCAGCGCCAGCGCCCGCCGCAATTCGGCGATCGCTTCCAGGTGTTGAAAATTCTTCGAAGGTCCCCACAGCAGAAAGGCCTTCGCCACGTGCCCCTCGGGAAGCTCCGCATCCAATTCCAGCGCGCGTCGGCAGTGAAATTCGGCCTTCTCCAGCCACACGCTCGCCGGATCCACTTCGAAGTGGCGCGTCGCGCATACCAGCGCAAGCGTGGCGTGCGCCAGCGAAAAACCAGGGTCCCGCGTCACCGCGTTGCTGAGCCGCTGTGCCGCTTCGTCGAGCAGCGCCGAATCACCAGACGAACTGAGCCGGTACCCATGCATGAATTCCGCATAAGCGAGCGGATCCTGGCTGTGCCGCGGGCGGCGATTGGCCGTCGCAACATGCAAGGTTCTGTTCAATGCGCCCGCGATTTGCCGTGCGGTCTCGTCTTCCAGGGCGAAAAGGCGGTCCAGGTCGAAATCACGTTTGCGTGAAAAGCAAACCCGCTGCAAATGAGCATCAAACATTTCCAGCGACACGCGACGTTGCCCTTTCGATTCCTGCATCGCGCCGCGCACCACAAACCGGACGCCCAGGCGCGTTGCGATATCCACGGTTGACGCGTCCAGCGGCTGGTTCAGCACCGACGACGTCGGCAAAACATCCACTCCTTGCAGATTTCCCAGCCGCGAAACCAGCGCATCCGCAAATCCCAGGCTCACGCCCTGCTCATCGGATATATTCCCCAGCAGGAGCAGCGGCAGCACGGCGAGTGAAGTGCGTTCACTTCCTGCCGCGGCATGTTCCGCAGCGGACTCGCGGGCTGAATTTTGCTGTCGGTCGGATGGTGGAAAGCGCGCATCGATCACGCGCAGCGGGCCAATGAACCGGTATCCCTTGCCGACGACGGTTTCCAGGTAACGTGACCGGGCGGGGTTGTCGCCTAACGCGGCGCGGATTTTGCGCACGATGTTGTTGACGCTGGGCTCAGCATCGATAAAGAGGTCCGAACGCCACAGCTTGCTGACGATGTCCTGACGCGTCACTAATTGTTCGCGCCGGCCCACCAGGAAAATCAGCAACTCCATCGGCTTTTTTTCCAGCTTCACGCGCCGTCCATTGCGACGGAGCTCGTAGCGCCCCAGGTCCAGCTCGATTGTACCGACAGCTCGATTTCCAGCGCGCATTGGCCTTCCTCGCCGGCATTATCCTCTAAGTTTGAATGATTTACGACGATATACAAAAGATATGCAAAGGTTATCTGCTTTCAATTGAATCCGTTCACCAATCGGCGGATTATTCTCGCGGGTCAACATTCCACTTTGGAGGCACAACCGTGAAGCACAGCATCCTTATCACTCTCGGGCTCGTCGGTCTGTTAGGCGCGGCCGGCATGGCCATTTCTGTCGGCGCTCGTCCGGCGGCTTCGACAAAAAATGCTTTCACTCCCAACGACATTCCCTACGGTCCAGCGCCCGCGTTCATCGCACCGGGCGCGCAGCTGGCCGTGCTGGAGGGCAACCCCGGCGCGTCCAGCGGCGATTACACCGTGCGTTTGAAAATGCCGGCCGGATATCGCATCGCGCCGCACTGGCACCCGCAACGGGAAAATGTCACGGTGCTGTCCGGTACGTTCAAAGTTGGAATGGGCGATCAATTCGACGAGAGCAAAATGGGAGCTTTTCCCGCGGGCAGTTTCGCCTATCTCGATCCGGACATGCACCACTACGCGATGGCCACCGGAGAAGTCGTGGTGCAAGTTCACGGCGCGGCCCCACTGCAGTTCAACTACGTCAATCCCAACGACGATCCCAGCCGCAACAAGTAGTTGCTGGCCGATGCGAACCACGCGCCCTAGCTCCAAATCGCGCACCGTGGCGGGCGGAAGGCGCGCCGATCGATCTCGCACAACAAATTGCAGCTCAACGCCCGCGTCTTCGATCACGTCGCCCGCAGCGAGCCTCGTCCGTCATCATTCAAATGTGTGTTCCGGTCTTTGCACGAAAACCGCCTGCACCCTGTTTTCCGTCCACCAATCCTTCCATATCTGAATATTCTCCTTGCTCAGTTTCGCATTCGCTGGCAGTGGCGGATCCTTCACCATCAATGCCAGCACTCCCATCACGCATTCCTGATACGGATGCGAAGATAACGGCGTGCAAGTCTCCTGCTCAATCTCTCCTTGCACTCCGATTGCACTCGCTCTCCAAATCGGCTGGTACGCTCTTTGCGGCGTCTCGAGATTCTGCAGTTTCCTGGCCATTTCCTCCGTCTTGTCCAATGAATGAATCAGCGCCTCCACCGCCTGCTTGCCGCCGATGAACTCAAGCTTTCGCACCGCTTCGTAAGCGTACTTGCCGCTCAATTCCGATACGATCTGGTCGAACATTTCCCGATCACCCAGCTGCGCCAGCCCCACCTGTGTATTTCCTTGCACGGCCGTCCACAATCCAGGACGATCGAATATCGTTCCGTATCCCACGGCGCCGAAGCCCATCGGGTCTCCCGTCGATGGCCGAGGAAATTGCCATAGGATCGGCAGTGCCGCCTCTCCGCCAAACGCCGCGATGGCTAGAATCGCATCCGGATATCCCCAATCCACTTTCCGCGCTAAGCACTTCAAATACGGATCCGAAACATTCGGATAAACGGGAAACGTAAGTTGTGCGTCCTTGTGACTCGCCAGGTAATCCTTCCACTGCGCCACTCCCTCCAGCGAGTAGTTCGCCTTAGGCAACCCTGGCGCGCGCCGCCGGCTACGAATCGAATCAATGTCGCGCAGCAGCCCCTCGCGCATGTCCGAAGTGTAGTCGCCGAAATCGGTAATCATCGCAGGATCATCCGCGTGCGCCACCAGATATTCGATCAAAGTATGCAGCGCCCGGTCGTCTCCCACAATTGTGAGGTCGCCGAGCGGAGGGTAGGGATGCTTGGGATCTCGCTGCCAATCATCCAGCGCGTCGCGATACTTCTGGTCACCCAGTTTGGCCAGAGCGATCCGTGCCGAGCGCACCCATCGCTGGCAGTAAATGCCCGTCGGCGTATCGATAGGCCAAGCCGCGATCTCACGCAGCGCGGGAATAGCCTCATCGCCGGCCACGGCAGCCAAACCGTAAAGATCAAACGAATATGGCACATCGTAGTTCTCGCAATAGCTCTGCAGCCGCAGCAGCAAAGCCACCGCATGAGGAGGATTCCGGTCTTCACAAGTCTGCGCAAGCCCTGGTGCAACGCCCACTGATGAAATAGAAACCGCCAGGACGGCAAGCTGGAGCCAGACGCAGACCCGCTCGGTACTCTGAGGTTTCATTCGTTGCCTCCGATGCTTCTTCCAGGCAGTCGCATCTCAATGCAGTTAGTACGGAGCAGGTGAAATTCCTTGCAGGTGCCAGTCTATAAGGCGCTCGGCTTGAGACGATAAATATTCTTGATGCGCTCAATCTGTTCTTTGAATTTTGAGTGTACCGCACCAGCGAGTACATTCGCGCGGCCAGGTCTCGCGTTTGCCATGAACTTCCAACGAGTCTTCACATCTCGGATCCGGGTGGTGCAGTCCTCACGAGAAGGTATGCGCATGATTCGTGAGCTTCGCCGCCTATATAGTCTCCCCATGATGTCCAGTGTCCGCAACTTCCCTTCCCCATTTCTGCCGTTTGGAACCGCGCTCTGCAACGCGGCGCTCCAAGTAAATTGTTGTCGCTGACCTCCTTCCAGCTCCAAGTCCAGCTCTAACTAAAATCGCACTCTCGTTCGGCTAACCCTGTTCCCGCGCGGAACAGCTTCTAAAAAAACAGGAGAGCTCCCATGATCTCGCGCAATCAGCGCATCCGTTCGGAACGAAATGATTTTGAAGCACGTAGCGCCGCACTCTTTGGTCGAAAGCCCACCGCAGGAAAGCAACACACGCAAACCCGCATCCTAGCGCTCCTGGTCAGTCTCTCGCTGGTCGTCCTGTTTATCGCGTTCGGCGCGCGGCACACGATTGCTCAGACCGGCTCGCCTGCAACGCTATCCGGCCAGTTTGAGCGCGAGGCCCGCGGCGACAACACGCTACTTGTTTGGGCGGGAGACAAAGCCCACATCGCTCCGGACTTCGTCGCGGTCATAGACTTCGATCAGCGCTCTCCCAAATACGGCAAGGTCCTGAAGGTCGTCCCACTGACGGGCCCAAACGCCGTCGGCAACGAACCGCATCACGTGGGACTCTCCGAGGATGGCAAGACGCTGGCGCTCGGAGGCCTCCTGAGCGTTTTGCGCGGACAGGACCAGGTCTACTTTTTCGATGTGAGCCACCCGCGCGACCCGAAATTCATTCGTTCCGATAACCCGCCCCACGCCTCAATTGCTGACGAATTCGATTCGCTCAGCAACGGCGGCTTTTTCGGCACCTTTATGGGTTCTCCGGACGGCGCCAACCCCGGACGCTTGGTGGAATATGATGCCAATCAGCATTACGTGCAGGCCTGGCCGCTGGATCCGCCCTCGGATGGGTTCGATCCCCACGGCCTATCCATCGACGAAGCTCACAACATCGTCCTTACCAGCGATTTCATCTGCCCGCTTCATACCTTGAACGTTCCGGGCGGTGACGAAGTCGTGTTGCGCGGCAGCGTTCGCGTGTGGGATTTCGAAAAGCGTTCCATCATTCGCAAAATCGTGGTCGGCGACCCTGCGAATCCCTCCGGCACCATCAACGTGCAGCTAATTCCGGGCGATCCCCAGTTGCGCGCGTTCACCGCGGGCATGGCGGATAACAAGCTCTATCTGCTGGACACTCAAAAAGGCACCGCGAAGCCTGTCTTCGACTTTTCTCCCTTCGCCGTCGAGACTTTCCCCATCTGGCCGCAGCTTTTCCGCATCAACCGCGATGGCACACGCCTTTTCATCACCCTCAACTACGCGGGCAACGCGGGTAAAGTTGTGCAGTTCGACATTTCCCGCCCGGAACATCCGGAGGTGCTGAGTGTTGTCGATCTAGGTCTGGGTTCGGGTCCACACTATCTCGCGCTAACCAAGGACGAAAAGCGCCTGGTCGTCTCCGATTATTTTCTCGTCGAAGATCTCGTCCCAGGCGGAGTGGTGAAGGCCGAGGGCGATCACAAAGTCCATGTGATCGAGCTGGAACGCGATCACATTAAACTCGATCCGCGCTTCGACGTAGACTTCAATCGCGACATCAGCACCGGCCCCGCCCGCCCGCACGGATTCGCCTTCCTTCCGGCAGGCAGCGATGAATAGCGAACGAGCAGCGAGACGGGGATAAACCGGCAGGCGGTCACTGAAGACCGTGAATCCAAATTTGCTGTCCGGTCTTCACACCGCCATCAGCCGGCGCCGCAATCACAATTGCGCGCGCCGCCGCTGATGCTTTCTGGGTTAGGCAACCGAAAACTTGAAAGTCCACGTGCCGTGCCGCCTCAGGGGACAAGTCCCGTCCTCGTACCGCACTTGTCCGCCCGGCACGATAGCAAGATACTTGGTCTCTTTTCGGTGGCTTGTCCTGAAGATTATCGTGCGGATTGAACAGCCGCCACGTTGCACACTGCCTCGCACGCTCCACAATCGGTGCAGTCCTCGGCCTTGACGATGAGCGAACCATCGTCTTTCTTCACGATAGCCTCAACCGGGCATGCCTCAAGGCAGTGATCGTCTTTGTCGCATTTTTCCTGATCGATGATGTACGCCATACAGCCTCCATAAGTCCTGGCATGCTCTCTCCACCACAGTCACGCTCATAGGTTACCGTCGCGGCGAGGATCCGTATGTATCGTCCATCACATAGCCATGTGCCGCAGGTCACTACCGGCTGCCAGCCAACGCCATGAGCCGTCGCCAGGTCAGCGACTAGCTCCCGATAAGTCGTGCGGCATCAATCGGACGAGTACTTTCGGGCGATTCCGCTGGAAGCGTATGCGCCTCAGTTATCGAACGTCCGGCACTGCGCAACTGTGGCGTTTGTGAACGCCGCTTTGACCTCAACGCGAAAGCCCTCGGCTGCGGTGCGGAGCAGAAACTCCGATCTCGCACGGCGAATTCCTACTCAACACCCGCGAATTCGATCACATCGCCCGCGACAGCTCTCAGGTGGACTCGGCTACAACCTTACGGTGCCTCCGCGCGCATGTTGGGCGTCAGCATGATGACTTCGCCGTGGGCACCACGAATTAAATCCATCACTTGAGCCACCGCTTGGAACTGAACGGCGGGATCTCCCTCGACGTACACCGACCAGTCCGCGCGCCGCGCAAACTCGTCTTCAAGCGCGCGCGGCAGTTCCTCCGCTGTGATTGGCCTCGAGTTCAGGTACAGCCTGCCGCTTGCGTCCACGTAAACCAACAACCCCGTCTCCCGCGAGTCAGACCTCGCATGAATGACGCCGGGCCGCAGCAAGCGCGCAGGAATCCCACTGCTTCGCCCATATCCGCCGAGCATTAGTGCGGCATTTGTCAGGAAGAGAACAAGATAAGTCACCGCGTAGAGGTATCCAAAGTTAGGAAGGCTCGACTCCGGCCCCATCAGGTGCAACTTCCGTCGGGCCGACTCGCGCTCCGCGCGCAGCGTATCGAAAATCGCGAGGCTCTGCCCGCGCGTCACGTGCGCCGAATCCGATGCGAGCGAACCCACCAACAGCAGCGCAAAACTGATTCCAACCAGCACACAAGAAACCAGCAGGGCCCCGGCGCGGATCCAGCCGCCACGTGCGTAGTCGCTCTTATCCGTCGAAACCCGCAGCCGCGGGTGGAATGCCTGAAGGCAGGCCGCGCCAGGGAGGATTTCCACATCGAGAGTGTAAAGGCCCGAGCTGCTATCGAAAGCGCCGAGGTAATCGCCTGTGATGGGGCGAGTTGGCTCGCTGCCCCAGCGATTGCGCCAATCATCCGTCCAGCTGGTGCTAACGCGTCCATCCCGGTAAAGCCACCAGCGCGTCTGAATCACTTTGTAAGCTTCGCACTCGGGATTATTCCCATATGGATAGCCATCCAATTCGATCAAGAGATCGTAATCAGTGTTGAGATTGATCGGGAAACTGCCGGTCCTGACATGTCCAGGCTCGAGCGAAACGGGCATATCCACCGCGACCCAGGTGCGGGTCGCAACCCAATGATTAAAGGCAGGAAACAACAGGAGGCCCGCGCAAAGTAAGGAGGCGCTAAGCCCTATGCGCGCGGCCGTGGGCGTCCGCATATCTAATTGTGACTCCAGCGTGAAGCCGAAAGTTCCCCGTGCGGCGCAGAATCACAGTCCCCGGTAGTCGAACTTGAAAACTTGGCTCAATCTCGCACGACAAATTGCAGCTCAACACCCGCGACTTCGATCACATCGCCCGAAGCCAGCTTCGTCGGATGCGTGATCGGCGTGCCATTCACGCTCGGCACCTTGTCGGCCGGGCCGATGTAATACGAATCATCATCGCGGCGATTGATCTGAGCGGCGGCTTTCGGCTTGAACCAGCCTTTCAGCTTCACCGTGGCCATCGCGGATTTTCCTACGACGGTAAGCTTGTCCGTCAGCGTGTATTCGCTCCGGTCCGTGCTGCCTTTGAGCACGACGAGCGTCGGCAATTTCATCCGCCCCGGCGCGGGCTGCGCACTCTCGCCCACCGCCGCCACTTGCCGCAAAAACTCCCGGCGATCTTTCGTATCCAACATCACAGTCTCGTTGATTTTCGGCACGGCGAGTTTCACCGTGGCATCATCTAGCTTCGTTGCGCGCACCTCGACCGAGTCTGTCACGACAATAGTGTGCTTGCCGATACCCACCGAATCTCCGGGCTTCAGCGTCACCATCTTCACGCGCTGACCATTCACGAACGTCCCATTCAAGCTGCCGAAATCCTGCAGCATCAAGCGGCCGTCTTCGTGAAACACGCGCGCGTGGTAGCTGGAGATCGCCGGATTATCAATGACGATGCCGTTGTCCGGCGAGCGCCCGATGCTCACCTCCTGCTGCCCCACCGCTACTTCCTTCAATATCGCAGTCTCGAACTTCAAAACCAGCTTGGACATGGGAACGCCCTCCCTATCAAGATGCATCCTCGGATGCCTTAAACCATCGGCCGATCTTGCTCAACGCGCCAGCTGCCTTCGGCGCGTAGCGCAAGACAATCGCAGTAATGTTGTCGCCACCGCCCGCATGATTCGCCTGCTCTACCAGCGAATCGGCGGCCTCTTGCGCGCCCGTCGCTTCCTGCAAGATCCCGGCGATCTGCGGCTCGGAAAGCTCGCGAAATAATCCGTCGGAACAAAGCAAATACGTGTCGCCCTCGCGCAAAAGCTCCTCGGTGACTTCCACATCCACGTTCTGCTCCACGCCCAACGCTCGCGTCAGCACGTTCTGCATCCGGCTGCGCCCCGCTTGTTCCAGCGTGATGATTCCACGCCGCACCTGCTCGGCCACGAACGAATGGTCTTCGGTGAGCTGGCTCAACTGCTCGTCACGAAATAAATAAGCCCGGCTGTCGCCCACGTGCGCGATGCACGCACGGTCTTCCAGAAAGCGCACGGCCACAATCGTCGCGCCCATGCCCTTCCCGCTCTTGCCATCCGAAGCCTGCGCGGCCTGATAAATTTCCTGATTGGCCAGGCGAATGGCGCTCGCCAAGCGATTGCATACGTCACTCACGCCCTCGATCTGTTTGCCGAAAACGGCCAGTGCCGCATCGGCCTGCGCGTCGCGGCAATGCGTCACGGTGATTTCAGTCGCCAGGCGGCTGGCCCGTTCGCCCGACTCGAGGCCACCCATGCCGTCCGAGAGAACGAACAAGTCCAACTCCGGCGCCAGCCGGAAGCTGTCTTCATTGTTCTCGCGAACACGCCCTGTATCGCTGCGCGCGCCAACTTCCATCACGCTTCCCCCACGCTCCATTGCACCCTATTGCGAATGAAGCGTCGCTTTTGCGAATTCTTGCGTGGCCCCGGAAATCTTTTGGCTACGACTAGGTCGGATCGAACCCTTGCTTAGTCCTTCTGTTTCGAACCGCCCATGGGATTGCTCACCTGATGCACGTTCGAAAAACCCTTCGCTTCCAGCCGCTCGGTCACCCCGCTGACGCGCTTCGCGTCAATCGGCCCGCAAAACACGGCATAAAATTTCGCGGAGCCAAAGGTTCGCGTCGCGATGTATGCCGGCAATTGCATGCCTTCGATCTTATTCGCCGCGGTTTGCGCCTTGTCCTCGCGCTCGAATCGCCCCACCCACAGGTATGTGGAGTTGGTGACCACAGAATTGGGTCCCTGCCCCTGCGCGGAGTATGACGTCGCGGCGTGAAGATTTTTCCGCACCGGCCCGGTCTCCATCCGCGGAAAAACGTCCGGCACGGCAGGCTTCACTGGTTCCGGCGCCAGAGTCTTCGCATGGGCGACGGGCGCAGGCTTCGTCACTGGTGCTTTGGCCGCCACCACCACTGGCGCAACCGGCGTTACGGGCGGAGGCGCGGGAATCTGATACGCGAAATCCGGCGGTTTCGGTGGCGCCGCGGCCTCGGGCGGTGCAATGCGATTCGCTGCTTGCTCTACTCCCAGCCAATGCAGTGCGCTGAGCGCGCCGATTACCAACAGCGCTCCGAGCAAGATCCATACGACCGGCGAAGTGCGCCGCGCCGTCGGCTGCGGTATTGCGGCAGGGACCGCAGCGGCGCGTGGCACGGCTGTCGAGCTGTGAGTCAAATTTGTGGTCGAAGTGCCCAGCGGCCGCGGAGGCGGCGCTGCGGGCGCGCCCGAACGCAGGCTCGATTCCAGCTCGGCGATGGATTGAAAACGCTTCGCCGGCTCCTTCTCCAGGCACTTCAGAATCGCGCGCTCGGTAGCGACTGGAATATTCGGCTCGATTTCATGCGGCGGCGGAGGCTCTTCGCGCATTTGCTTCAACGCCACCGCAATCGAATTGTCCGCGGTGAAGGCCGGCACGCCAGTGAACATTTCGTACAGCATCAATCCCAGCGAATAAATATCCGTGCGGTAATCCACCGGCTTGCCCGCCACTTGTTCCGGCGCCATATACGCCGGCGTGCCCACCATCGAGCCTGTCAGGCGAGTGCCCGCTTCCATGGAGCGCGCGATGCCGAAATCCATGATCTTCACGTTGCCTTGCGCATCAATCATCACGTTTTCCGGCTTCAAATCGCGATGCACGATTCCCTGCGCGTGCGCTTCTTTCAGCCCCGAGCAAATCTGCAGCGCCAGGTCCGTCGCTTTTCGCTGCGGCAGGCCGCCAAAGCGATTCAGCACCGAACGCAGGCTCTCGCCTTCCACAAACTCCATCGAGGTGTAGGCGATTCCGGCGGCGCGATTGAATTCATGTACGCGGCAAACATTCTTGTGCGTTATTTTCCGCGCGAAGAGCAGCTCATTTTTGAAGCGATCCATCATGGCTTGATCGGAAGCAATCTCAGGCTTCAAAAGTTTCAAAGCCACCGTCTCGCCGGTTTCGCGATCGCGCGCTTTGTAAACGTTGCCCATGCTGCCGTGCCCGGCTTCGCCCAGAATCTCGTAGCGCACGCTAAGCGCAGCTAGCGCCGCAGGGCTCAGCGATGGGCTCGCCGCAGCCGACGCCGCCACGTCGTCCGCGAGCACCGCCGCGGCATCTGGCACGTCGCTCAGCAGGACGGTATCCCGATGACCCGCCGTGCGTGCCGGTGCATCCGTGTCAGACGAGCCGGACGTGCCTCGTCCCGAAGCACCCGGCTGAGGTGCGCCCGGTTTTGGAATGCCCGACTTCGGATTGATCGTTTCGGTCATATCCGTACCATATAGAGTAAGAGAGAAGCGCGCCGCGCGGTGCGCGACGAAGGGCAGGTGTAGGGAAAGAGTATCGGGTCGCGGGAGGCCCCGACATGCACAAATAGCCGCTATTTCAGCGCAGAAATCGCGGCATGGCCTTCGCCGCGTTGCAAGACCCAAAAAGTACAGCTAATCGTTTGAGAACAGCCGCGCACTCCGCCCGACCAGCCAGCCCGCGCCATGTCCCATACTGTGTTAGACCAGACGACGTACGGGCCCCTTCCCGGACGGCTGGGAAGGAGCTGGCATGGCAGAGCCAACGATTGCGCCCACCGCAGTGTCCACAGTAGTGCCTGCAGCCGAACAGACTGGCCCTGCGCCCACCGCGAATATCATCGCGTCCATGCTCCAGGCCGCACCCAAGACCAGCGACCTGATATTTTCACCCGGCCGCGCTCCGCAGGTGGAAGTTCACGGCCAGCTCATGCAACTCAAAATTAAAGGCGTCGGCGTGCTCAGCTCGGAAGACACCGCGCGCATCGCCGCAGACCTAATCGGGCGCAACACTTTCGCGGTGCAAAAACTGAAGGACGAAGGTTCCTGCGACATTTCCTACAGCGTGGCAAAGCTCTCGCGCTTCCGCGTCAACGTCTTCACCCAGCGCGGCACCTGCGCGATCGTCATGCGCGTAATTCCCACCAGCGTGCCGGATTTCAAGACGCTGCATCTTCCCGAGCAATTGATTGACGCGGCCCAAGTGCGCCCCGGAATCGTGCTGGTTACCGGGCCGACCGGCAGCGGAAAATCGTCCACGCTCGCGGCGTTCGTCAACAATATCAACGAGGAAAAGGCCTGCCACGTCATCACCATCGAAGACCCGATCGAATTCCTGCACCAGCACAAACGGGCCACCATTCATCAGCGCGAACTCTACAGCGACACGCCCAGTTTCGCGCTCGCCCTGCGCGCCGCTTTGCGCCAGGCGCCGAAACTGATCCTCGTCGGCGAAATGCGCGACAAGGAAACCATTGAAGTCGCGCTAGAGGCCGCCGAAACCGGCCACATGGTGTATTCCACGCTGCACACCATTGACGCCTCCAAAACCATCGAACGCATCGTCGGCGTCTTCCCCAATTCCGACCAGCCCGCCATCCGCGGACGCCTGGCAAAATCTTTCCGCTACATTATTTCGCAGCGCTTGATTCCCCGGGCCGACGGCAGCGGCCGCGCCGCCGTTTTCGAAATTCTGAAATCCACGCTGCGCACGCGCGAATACGTGCAAAAAGGCGAATCCGAAGGAAAGTCCCTGCTCGATGCCATGCGCGACGGCGCCGAAGAAGGCATGCAGTGCTTCGACATCGAAATCGAAAAACTCATCCGCTCGAAAGTGCTGGATATCAACACCGGCCTCTCGTACTCCACGAACGAAGGCAATTTGCGGCTGCTGCTGGCCGATCTGCTGGAGGACCAATCGGGCGCCATCCCCTCGGCCGGGCGCAATTCCGCCGCGAAATCAGGCGCCAGCGAAATGGAAGAAATGATCGAACGGTAGCTCGCCTCAATCTTTTGACTTCGATTTTGGATTTGACTCTGTAGGGGCCGGTCCCGCATTCCGGGACCGGGCACCGATGGCTCGCCGCTGCCGCCCCGCTCGCAGGTGGTCGGAATCGAAAAATCACGTTAATATTTCTACGTATGCCCACTGCGACCCCAAACACCCGCGATGTAATCAACGATCTCAACGCCCTCGCTGCCACCGCGAAATCCGCGCTGGACCTGATGGAGGGCATCACCAAACTCCTGCACCAGAAAATGCTGCGTTACAACTGGGTCGGCTTTTACATGCTCGACAAAGAAGGCAAGCAGGACATGCTCGTCCTCGGCCCCTTCCGCGGCACCATGACCCCGCACACGCGCATTCCCCTGAATCAGGGCATCTGCGGCGCTGCTGCCTCCACCGGCAAGACCATCGTCATTGACGACGTCAGCGCCGACCCGCGTTACCTGGCCTGCTCCCTCGAAACCAAATCCGAAATCGTCGTCCCCGTGTTCGTCGCAAAGAAAGTTGTCGGCGAACTCGACATTGACAGCCATTTCCTAGCCGCCTTCTCCCCCGAAGATCGCACCATCTGCGAACACGCCGCCGCAGTCCTCGGCCGCTGGCTGGAAAAGCACGCCTGAAAATGCCAGGTAGCACAGCCCTGCCTGCGGTAGACGGGCAATCTTGCGTGTGCACCCTCTTTTGACTTTGGATTTCGAATTTGGATTTTAGATTTGGATGGCGGCTCTGCGGAGCAGCGCACACGGGCCCGCACGATCGCTAGCGAAACATGCTTGTTCTGAGTAACAGCGCTTCACGCTGCCTTTTCATCAGGCTGCGCGAAGCGTCTCGATGGGATCAATTTGCGTGGCGCGCCAGAGCGGAACCGCCGCTGAGAGCAATACGATCAGGAATGCGGCCAATGCCGCAGAGGAGAAAACGACTGGATCGTGGGTAGAGACGCCGAAGACCAGGCTGTCGAGCCATCGCGATGTGCCCCAGCATCCCACGAGCCCTACCATTAGCCCAATCACGCCCAACCTTGCGACTTGCCTTCCCGTGCGACGCAAGATGGCAATGGTCCCCGCTCCCATTGCCATACGAATGGCGATCTCCTGCCTGCGGCAACTAACCCAGTAGTTGAAAACGCCGTAGCAACCGATGCTGGCCAGGATCACCGCGATCCCGGCGAAGAGAACCAGCAGAAGCGTGGTGAAGCGCCGTTGTACCAGTGTGGCACCGAGCCAAGCATCGGCGGTTTTCAACGACTGAATGGGAACGTTGTCGTCAACGGAAGTCAATGTTTGCCGCACGGTCACAATCATGTTCTCCGGGTTACCTTTGGTCCGTATCATCACAACCATTGCGGCGTCCACCCGCTGAGCGGCCGATAAGTACATCTCCGGCAACGGCGGGCTGTCCAATCCTATCTGCGGCACATTGGCCGCGACACCGACGATTTCAACGACGGGGCCTTCCATAAAGGGTCCGCCGACTTTAACGTGCTGGCCGAGAGCGGCACCAGGGTCCTGCCACCACGCACGCGCAATCTCCTCATTGATCACCGCGACCATCGAGCCACCCGCCGTATCCTCATCGGACAAAGCGCGTCCGGCTAGGAGCGGCATGCGCATCGTCTGGAAGTAGGCCGTGTCAGCCATATTTACCAACGTCACAGGCATATCCTGCGGACTAGGCGTAGGTTCCTCGACGACCGAATACCACCAGTCCCGGCAGTCGCCTGCCGCCGGAGGACAGTTCACTGCACCTACCGATTCGACTCCCGGCTGCGCGCGAAGTGCTGCTTCAAGGCGCGCATAGAAATCGAGAATGGCCCCCTCACTTTTGTAAGGTACAGGTGGCAATTGCAGCTCGAGCGCGAGCAAGTGCTTGGGCTCAAATCCTGGATTCAAGTTTTCTGCGGCCCACAAGCTCCGCAGCAGGATTCCTGAAGTAAAAAGCAACACGACAGCCGCCGCGATCTCCGCGATGACAAGGCCTCCACGCAGCATGTGCCCTATCCGGCTGGTGCCAGCCCCGGTGCTGCTCTCCTTCAGCAGAATCGTCAGATTCACCTTTTCTGAACTAACCAGGGGTACGAGCGAACACACCATTGCCACGGCCAGCGTCAGCGCCGCTGCGAAGATCAAAACCGGTAGATTTAGATTGGCTTCTGAAAGCCGCGGAATATCACGCGGCCCCAGCACCTCTATCGTGCGCAACCCAAAACCTGCGAGTGCGATTCCGAAAGCACCGCCCACGATTGTAATGAGTACGGTTTCCGTGAGTAGCTGCCGTGCAAGCCTTCTCTGCCCCGCGCCAATTGCGGTCCGAATCGCCATCTCGCGCGCGCGGGTGGTCATGCGAATAAGGAAAAGGCCGCCGATGTTCGCGCAGGCCAGAACCAAGACTAGGCAAACCGAAGCCATCAAGAGGACGAACACGTGCCGTAGGTCGCCCGCTCGGTGCTCAGTGAGGAGTTCGGCAAACGCGCGATGGTCGCTTTCAGGGCCCGGATCTGCCTGCGCGAGCCGCTGCATAATCGTGTCCAAGTCCGAGCGCGCCTGGGACAGTGTTACTCCAGGCTTGAGCAGCGCCAGAACGCGCATCGAGTCGTGTGCGTCGCGCTTTGAGGCCTGCGCAATGGATGGGCGGTATGGAAGATAATAATCGACGGGCGGAAGGAAGAACGCAGGATCTCGGGCGAGTACGCCGATCACAATGTGTGAGGTTCCATTCAGGGTCACCGTCTTGCCAATGATCTGGGGATCGGCTGCGAGGGTTTCGGCCCAAAAAGTCCTGGTCACCACGACGGTCGCAGCAGCCTGCGTTTCATGATCGCTGACGGCAAACAGCCGACCCATTATTGGACGAGAGCCGGTGAGGCTAAAAAATTCGTTCGTGACGACACCGGCGTGTGTGAGCACGGCCTGACCGCGGCCTGTGAGCGTCAGATCGGCCTTCTCGAAGGCAGCCATTGACTCGAAGGAGTGATTCTCCATCCGCCAGTGCTGGAAATTGATCCAGGTTACGCTAATGCCGGTGGCTTTTGCGGAGGACTCGCCGAGCCACACCAAACGCTCGCCCGAGGGGAAAGGCAGCGGCTTGAGAAGCACCGCATACACCGCGCTAAAAATGGCGGTGTTCGCGCCGATTCCGACAGCGAGCGTCAGAATCACGACGAGCGAGAAGACGCGCGCTCTCCAGATACCTCGCGCCGCATAGCGCAGGTCTTGAAGGAGCGATTCAAACGCAGGGAATTCCCACGATTGATAGCTTCGATCGCGCACGCTAGTCGCGTTACCAAAGTGGCGCCGCGCCGCGGCACGCGCCTCTTCCGGCGGCATGCCTCGCTCCAGATTCTCATCGATCAGGAATTGAAGATGGGCATCCATCTCCTGCTGCAGTTCGTCGGCGAGATTCCGCCTTCTTCCGAACGCACTTGCCACCTTCGACCACCATTGGCGCATGAAATCAACTCTCCGTTGCCAGAACCCTTGCCATGGCTAGCGCAAATCGCTGCCACTTCGACGTTGCTTTGACGAGTTGCTTGCGCCCCGCCGTCGTCAGGCCGTAATAACGGGCGCGGCGCCCGTTGGGCGAAGTTTTCCACTGCGGGGAAATCCATTTGCGCTGCAGAAGACGTTGCAGCGCAGGGTACAGGGAGCCGTTGTCGACGAGAAACTGACTGTCGGACTGTTGTTGCAAGTGCTGCGAGATGCCATACGCGTGGTTAGGACCCAGCTTGAGACTTCGGAGGATCAGCACTTCAAGAGTTCCTTGGAGCAATTCGAGGCTGTCGTTGTCAGGTAGACTGTCTACGGTAGACATTCTATCTGTATACGACAGGAATAGACGGCTGTCAAGCGAGCCTACCTAGTCCAACTTCCAACGCGCTGAAGCGTATTTCTCACTACAAAAAAGGCACCTGACCAGCTCTACCACGACGCCGGCCAAATCGCGGCACCGGTTACTTCGCGGGCGGGTGGCGCACCCTTCCACACCACCCAAACGAACGCCTTTGAATTTCCGGGTGCCGCGCTCCCGCCGCAGGTGAGGGTGCGACTTTAGACGCTACGCCATCAATCACCATGGCGAGTCCCACTCGCGGATCGAAAAGAGTCGGGTTCACGGCGTGCGTCGATAACGAACTACGCGTATCTTTCGCGACTCGGGAGCTTCACTCTTGTCAGCCAGAAGTCATTGATGCTTTCCACCATGGACTCAAAGGCGGCCAGCTGCACCGGCTTTTTAAGGTAGCAGTTCGCATGCAGCTGATAGGTTTTCAAAATGTCCGCTTCGTCGTCCGAAGTAGTCAGAACGACGACAGGGATAGTTTTCAAGTTGTGATCACTCTTGACCCGGGCCAGCACTTCACGCCCGTCCATTCGCGGCAGATTCAGGTCCAACAAGATCAGGTCTGGACGAGGAGCCGTTGCATAGGCCCCATCGTTGGTCAGAAATGCCATCGCATCCATGCCGTCCACAGCAACGTGCAACTGCAGGGGCAATTTGCTGGTCTGAAAGGCTTCTCGGGTCAGGCGCACGTCACCCGGACTGTCTTCAACCAAGAGAATTTCTAGTGGCATATAATTTCCTCCCGCTGACGAAACCGGATAGCTGCGTGTTGCGGAACAAATCGGAAGGGGCCTTCAGTTTGACCTCTATGACGGCAAAGTCAATAGCCGCGAACGAACCTCTCGCGCTGCAGTCAACCAGCCGGCGATGCCAGCAACCGGAATTCATACAGGCTCCGGCATCCCTTCGCTGCCAACGGATTGTTAACTTCTCCTTCGGTCCGAAGAGATTTGATTTTGTCTTCATACGCGTTGCGTGAGTTGCGGCAATTTGACTTTAGTCAGCCAGAAATCGAGTGTATTTTTCATCAGCTCTGCGAATCCCTCCCACTCCCCGGGCTTCCGAAGATAGCAGCTCGCCTGAAGTTCATAACCGATTTCCACGTCCGCTTGCGCGTCGGAGGTGGTCAGAATGACGACGGGAATGCTTCGCAGCGTGGCATCTGCCTTGATGCAGGCCAAGAGTTCCCGCCCATCCATTCTCGGCATGTTCAGGTCGAGCAGGATAAGAGCCGGTCGCGGAGCATCGGCGTGGATTCCCTCGCGCCTCAGATAGGCCAACCCATCAACGCCATCGGTTGCCACGCTCAAATTGATGGCGAGTCTGGATTCGTGTAGGGCCTCCCGAGTCAGGCGGACATCGCCTTCGCTATCGTCAATCAAGAGCACCTCTGTGGACATACTGTTTGCTCCGGTTGAGTAAATGGCGGTCGAACGCCATGGAAATAATTCGGAAGGGAGTCCCAGTGTGACGTGATTGCGAGCGAAGTCAAGTAAGGCGCTTGAAATTCCGAGGATCTAGTTAACACGATTGCAGCCCGGGATAGTTCCCGGCTCGTTGCGCCGTCGGACAGTTGTGGGCGGGTGGCTTACTTCGCGGCGGCGGTTTCTGGTGCCTGTGGCTGGGATTGCGGCTGCAGTTCACGCGCTTGCGCCAGGAGTTTTTTCAGTTTGCCTTCGATGGAGGCATCGCCGATGTGTTCGTCTTGTAGGACGCCTTCGGCGTCAATCGTGAAGGTGTGCGGGATCGCCTCGACGCCGAACAGCTTCGAGATCGGCGAAGTAAAACCGCCGTCGCGATATTGTGCCCAGGTCATGCCGTTCTCGGCGATGAACTTTTTCCATTGCTCTTCGTTCGCATCGAGGCTCACGCTGAGCACCACCAGCGGCTGGCCGTCAAATTTTTTGGCGATGTTGCGCAGATGCGGCAGAGCTTCGCGGCAGGGGCCGCACCAGGTGGCCCAGAAATCCAGCAGCACGACTTTGCCTTGCAGGTCGTCCATGGAGATGTGCTGGCCGTCGAGCGTGGTGACGGTGAAAGCCGGGGCCATGCGCGCTCGGGCGAGTTCGGGATTGCTGATGTAACGCAGCGCGCGCTGGTGGTTGGGATCGTCCGGCTTCTCCATTTTTGCAAAATCCTCGAATCGTGCTTTGGCGGCCTCGTCCTGGTGGAGCTGCGCGAGCGTCTTACCATCTTGAAAAAGCGCGTCGGGAAATCCGGGATAGACCGCGACCGCTTTCGTGAATTCATCGTGGGCGCGCGTGTAGAACTCCTCTTTGTGCTTCTGCGTGGCTTCGCGGACCAGGATCACGCCGTATTCATAGTGCGCGATGGCGGTGGCGCGGTCGCCTTTCGCGTCGGCAACCATTTCCTGCGCGGCAAGCTCGGCGGATTTCCAGTCGTCGAATTCGATGCCGAGCCTGAGCATCTGTTTCTGGCAGGCGTAGCAGTGGCCACCGTCCTGCTTGTCGGCTTTCTTGAACTCGCCCAGCGCGGCGGCTTCCATGCGTTCGCGCAGCAATTGCACGGCGGTTTCGTACGTCTTCAGGGCTCTTGCGTCGGTAGGCTTGACGTCGGTGGGCTTGGGGTCGGCGGTTTGCGCGCGTGCGGGAGAGAGGATGCAAGCCAGGGCCAGCGTGACGAGGGCGATGCGCATCGGGTGCCTCCCAAGGCTGCGACGGTTGAGCGTCATGCACTGCTGGGTTAACTGGCGCATTGGTACCATTGGATGGCCGGATGGGTCAAGTGTGTTTCATGGGGTCGGTATTGTTGCGATCGGCTGCCAGGCCGGTTGGCGGCACGAAAAACGCTATTCGGGACAGTGGCGCTCGCTTGTGCCGCATTCAAGAATGGCACGGTTTTTTTCCCCAATTGGAATTCAGGCGGGGCGCCAGACGAAGCGATGGCCCGATCTGGATGCCGCCGCTGATCGCCTTTCTCAATGAAACAAATGATTTAACTCGAAGCGAGTGTTCGCTCTTCAACATTGGAAATCTTCGCCTGGCTTTGGCACCGATTTTGCACAGTTCCCTTCCCGCGAGGCGTTTTAGAGTCCTGAATTGAAGATTTGGTTTTCGTACCGACGCCCGGCAAGAACTCGAGCGAAGCAATGTTTTCCTGATTGCCGAGTTCTCCCAGCCCACTCACGATCGCGTCCTTAGCGATCAACGATTTAGTCACCGAGGATCTAGGGGATTCTCGTTCTCGTTTCCTCAGCCGAGCAATTGACCTGCGCTGCGTGTTGCTCCGCGGCAGCGAATAGGAGAATTAAATGAGTAAGCTTATGGTTCGTTTCTTCGTGGTCCTGGCGCTCCTGGCGACGGGCGTGATTGGCGGATGCGGCCGCGAACAAACTCCGGCGGTGCCGCCGGTGGTCGTGAGCACAGTGCCGGCAAACGGCGCAGCGGGCGTGGCTCTTTCGTCGGTCATCACGGCAACGTTCAACGAGACGATGAACCCCGCGACCATCACCAGCGCAACCTTTACTTTGACTGCGCCGGGCGGACTGGCGATCTCGGGCACGGTGGTCGGCTCGGGGCTTACGGCGACGTTCACTCCCATGCTGCCACTGGCTAGCAGCACCCTCTATACCGCGACGATTACCACCGGAGCGCAAAGCAATTTGGGCATCGCGCTGGCTGCGAATTACGTGTGGACTTTCACGACGGGTTTTGTGCCGGTGGTGACTTCTACAATTCCGGCGAATGGCGCTGCCAATGTCCCACTGAACCAGAAAATCACCGCCACCTTCAATCAGGCGATGAATCCCGCAACGATCACCGCTGCCGGAACGTTTACGGTGGCTGTGGCGGGCGGGGGAGCTGCGGTCGCGGGAACTGTGACGTACGTGGCTGGCGCCAACACGGCGATTTTCACTCCTACGATGAACCTCGCGCCGACAACTGTTTATACCGCAACGATTACGACAGCCGCGCAAAGCGTCGGCGGCATCCCGCTCGCGGCCAATCATTCCTGGACCTTTAGCACCGGCATCGCGATCAACAGCACCGCGCCGACCGTGATTGCCACGGTTCCGATCGCGGACGCGATAGACGTTCCGACGAACACGATGGTTACTGCGACATTCAGTAAGGCGATGGACCCATCCACGATTACGGCGACCGGAACGTTCACACTCGCCGTTTTCGGAGTTGGAGGCGCGGCTGTGCCGGGAACTGTTCAATACGCTGGCGCGATCGCGACATTTACACCCACCAATGCGCTGACCGCCGCAACGGAATACACCGCGACAATCACCACGGCGGCGAAGGATCTTACTGGAAACGCCCTGGGCGCAAATTACGTTTGGAGCTTCACCACCGGAGCTGGCCCCAGCACCACTCCGCCGACTATCACACTCACCAGTCCCGCCGACCTGGACACGGGCGTGACGCTGAACGCGGCGGTGAACGCCACCTTCAGCGAGGCGATGAATCCCACCACTCTGCTGGCGCCGGGAACTTTCACCGTGGCTGTGAGTGGAGTTGGAGGCGCGGCGGTCACCGGAAACGTAACCTACGACCCTACCAGCGATACAGCTACGTTCACGCCGCTGGCGAATCTTGCGCCCAGTACAAATTACACCGCGACGATCAGCAACGCGGCGACAGATGTATCCGGCGATCCCTTAATCGCCGGAACGACACCGAATCCCTGGAGTTTCATGACCGGCACCGCCCTGGGACAGCTCCCGCCGGATCTTGGAACGGCCGCGACTTTCGGTTCACTGGGAGGCAATGCCGGCATCACCAACCAGGGAATCAACACGGTGATTAACGGCGACATCGGCACCACCGGCGCTTCCACGTTGGTCACGGGATTCAACGATGCAGGCGTGGGATGCGTATACACCGAAACGGGCAGCGACATCGGAATGGTCAACGGAAATATTGACACTGCACCGCCGCCGCCGACTGGCACATGCCTGGAAGAAGGAACCGCTGCGACATTTGCCATTGCGCAGCAGGCAGCTTTGGATGCGAACGCGGCGTACCTCAGCTTGACTCCAGCGTCACGTCCTGGCGGTACCGATCCGGGCGCTGGGCAACTGGGCGGGCTCACTCTGCCGCCGGGCACATACCAGGCAGCCCTCGGTTCGTTCCTGATCACCGGCTCGGACCTGACTCTCGATGCGCAAGGCAATGCCAACGCTGTGTGGGTCTTCCAGATGGCCAGCACTTTGACCGTCGGTGGTCCTGGAGCTCCACGCAACGTGATCTTGATCAACGGTGCGCTGGCCCAGAATGTTTTCTGGCAAGTGGGCAGCGCGGCCACGATCAATCCCGCGGGTGGAGGAACGATGGTGGGCACCATCATCGCTTCGCAGGGCATCACCTTCTCCACTCCCGGCAACGCCACGGTTACCACGCTCAACGGCCGAGCGCTCTCGCTGAACGCGTCGGTGACGATGGTGAACACCGTCATCAATGTGCCGGCGCCGTAAACCGGATCAGGTTCGCGATGCGCGCCGTCCGCCGGTGCTAACGAATGCGCGCACGACGGCGCTGAAGAAGAAGCAGAACAGACTGAACAGCAACTCGAGGGTCCTGGACCCATCTTGCAGCGAGCAGCCGGGTTTGAGGGGGCAACAATGAATCGAGCAGCGCGATTGATCGCTACAGTAGCGACAGCTTTCCTGCTGGTACCCGCGCTTCTTGCGGACGACACCACCAAGCCGAAAGCGAAAGGCAACGACGACGCTGCCGCATCCAGCAGCGCCTTCAGCACGGCTACGTCCGCCACGGCAAATGCGCCCGGTGCACCCAGCCTGAGTCTGCCTTCGGACGCGTCCAAGTCGCCCGCCGACGCCCAGCCCCAGCCGGACGCTGCTCCCCCGGTATCCTCAGCTTTCCCCGCGCCGCCGCAAGACAGCTCCGGCTCCATGGGCGCGATGCATCGTTGGGACGACCCGGAAGGTTACACGCCGAAAATCGAGTGGTTCCTCGGCTACTCTTTCTGGCGCGCCACTCCCACGTCCAACGGCAATCGCATCGGCTACTTGCACGGCGGCAGCACCTCGGTCGCCTACAACTTCAACAGGTACGTCGGCATCGTTGCGGATTTCGCGGGCTTCGACAACAGCAAACTCACGCTCTTCGGTCCCACCGGCAGCGAAACCTTAAACGCCGGCGGAAGCGTTTACACCTTTATGGTCGGCCCGCGCCTCTCCTACCGCAAATATGCAAAGTTTACCCCGTACGCCCAAGTGCTGGGCGGAGTCGTGCACGCGAGCTCGGTTACAGTGAATGGATGCACCGCAGATCCCAGCTGCACGCCCATCGGCGCGGACACCACGTTCGCGGCCATGGCGGGCGCCGGGTTCGACTTCAACATCACCCATCGCATCGCACTGCGCCTGCTCGAAGCGGATTTTCTGCTCACTCATTTCCGTGATCCGATCTCCGCCACCGGCGTATCCCGCGGATGGCAGGACAACACGCGACTCTCCACCGGAATCGTATTCCGCTTCGGCGGCAATCCTCCGCCACCGAGCGCCCCACTCGGAGCCAGCTGCTCGGCAAATCCGGAAGTGGTCTATGCCGGCTCGGGCGATTGGATCGCCGTGCGCGCAGACGCGAGCAATCCCGCAAACTATCCTTTGAATTATTCCTGGTCAGCAAGCGAAGGCAGCTTGGACGGCAGCGGCCCGAACGTTCGCTGGAGTTCCACCGACCGCCACCCAGGCACCTACACGATTTCACTGCGCCTGGAAAACGGCCGCAACGGCACGGCAAATTGCTCGGTAATCGTTCGCGTGGCTCCGCGCCCAAATCGTCCGCCAACCATCAGCTGCTCAGCAGACCGCACCACCGTCACAGTGGGCGATCCCGTCGAGATCACGGCCGTCGCCAGCGATCCTGATAACGACCCGCTGACATTCTCCTGGACCTCGAGCGGTGGCAGACTGGAAGGCACCGGCACCGCGGTGCGTTTCCACACCCGCGACGTTTCGCCCGGCGCATACACAATCACCGGCCGCGTCGACGATGGCCGCAGCGGCACAGCCGATTGCACCCTAAGCATTGCCGTGCAAGCTCCCCCGCCACCCCCGGAAATCAAAGAACTGGAAACGCGTCTCGCGCTGCACAGCATCTATTTCCCCACCGCGCGGCCCACGGAAACAAATCCCGAAGGTGGATTACTCGATAGCCAGCGCCAAGTGCTCTCTGCGCTCGCTACTGATTTCAGCCGTTACCTCACATTCAAACCGGATGCGCATTTGACTCTGGTGGGCCACGCCGATCATCGCGGCGAAGCGGAATACAACCGGAAACTGACCGAGCGCCGCGTGAACCGCACCAAGAACTTCCTGGTCGAGCACGGAGTCCCAGCGGCAAACATCGAAACGCAGGCCCTGGGCGAGACCGACAACCTCACCGCCGACCAAGTGAAACAACTGGTTGACCACAATCCGGACTTGTCCCCCGACGAGCGCGCCAGAATTGACAGCCACCTGCAGACCATCGTCTGGGCCAACAACCGCCGCGTGGACGTCTCTCTCAGCACTACAGGGCAGCAGTCCGTGCGTATATATCCATTCAATGCGAAAGACTCACTCGCCCTGCTCAGCCCCAAAGGCGGCGAAACCGCAAAACCGGCGCCGCGTGCCGCCAGAAAAAAGAGCACTCAACCGTAAGCCCACCCCGATGCGTGTCGGACGGCGACGCCACGCTGACGCCGGATGCCCCATCCTTCCCGCAATTTGGGAAGGGTGGAGCTTCCGATTTTCTTCAGACATTGTGAATTGCGCTGCAACGCAATTCAACCTGAGGACCTGTCCGCCTCAGGTGCGCCGGCAGTGCCGGCCTGCCTGCCGGAGGCAGGTTCGAAGGGTAAGCCCCACAGCGCAATCGGTGTCGAAGGCTGGCCCACCCGCCAAAATCAGCAAGTCCGCCACCATCGCCTAGTCCCTGTGTTCCGACACAGCCTTAGACAATTCTTCGAAGGCGCCGTCGAGAAGGCCAGCTGCCATTATCAGACGGCAAACGGAGTTTGCATTGCGGCCGTGGGCAATCATGGCGCTCAGATCTGATTTCAGCGTGCGGATTCTGTGCGTTAATTCGACGAGGGCGGCTAAGTCCGGATTCGATTTTGATCTCGCGATCTCCATCTGTCCTCCGTGCTGCCCGCAACTCAATCACACAAATCCGAAATTGAGAGCCGGAGCGACTGATAACACGGATGTTAGCGTCATCTCTTGAGTGGGAACATACAGCATTTACCCTAGGCGTCGAAATCATACGTACTGGCAGGTTGCCCCAACTCTCGCCGGAGGCGGCGGCGAGGGCGACATGACCTTGGCCGGGTTCGCGGGCCTGCTACAAATCCCAGCCTCATATAATCGGGTGTTTTACTGTAGGGTAGGTACTGGGACCTCAGATCACTAACTCCTTAACATAAGTGTTGCCAAAACCGAGCGGCCCCCTATCCTCTCTCAAAACTGGACCATCCAATCCGCATCCAGATTCGGGTACGAAATTGTACTGAATGCAGGAGGGTGGGCAAATGGGCACGCAGGGTTCACAGCCCTATCCAGACGCCGCGCGCATTGCCGAGCTTTTCCAGAAAATTCGCACGCTACGTTTAGACCTGAGTGCGATGATCGAGCATAGCCGCAATTCGAAATCAGTTTCCCGCTTGATTATGGCGTCCAGTCTTCTCGATGAAGCGATGCAAGAGTTAGGAGACCACGAGAAGCAAGGTCTGTAGGCGCTGTATAAGAAGAACGGGGAGCTCTACTATGGTGGCAGGGCTTCTAACTTGCTGCAAAGACTTAGCACACATCGCAGCGATCTTCACGGCAAGAAATGGGACAAGCTCGCAATTTACATCGTCGACGGTAAGCACAAGCTGCATGACGTAGAATCGCTCCTGATCGCGGTTTCCAAGCCCGAAGGTAACAAGAATCATGGGCGACTGAAGGGCCACTTAAAAAACCTCTTAAAGACTCGATGGAAACGGCGGCTGTAAAGGAAATTGCAGCGAGTCTTTATCCAAACCTAGAGCCAAAGCAAGAAAAGAAAAATCGGAGAATTACCGAGAAGAAGATCGAAGCCTTCATACAGAAAAAGGGCGTGAGCAAGACGGCAAGCATTCTGGGTGTGTCACAGGTGCGAGTTAGCCAGCTTCGAGGCGAGAAGCGCTTGCGCCGATGGGTCATCGCCGCCGGAAGAAGCGAGAAGCTCTTGGTTGCAATTGAGACTGCAAGAAACTAGGCGCACGGGAGACTACGGGTGCGTGGGGCGGGTGGCGCACCCTTCCACATCACCCAAACGAACGCAGTTGAATTTCCGGGTGCCTGCCCGCCTTAGGAGGGCCTGGCCTGCCACGACCAGGCCCGATCCTTCGCGCCTCTGTTTCATGCGACGGGTCGGGGTTTAGACGCTCCATCATCAAAAACTGCGCCGAACTACACCCCTCAAATCATTGCGGCCAGTGAGTACCAGCACTGTCCCGCGCCTGTACGAACGTACTCACACTTTTTCCCGGTGCTACCCTCACGTACAGCTGTTTTTTCGTTCCATGAATGCTACCGCGGGCCAGGAGCAGAAAAAATGAAACGCCGCTTTCGAAAATTCCGCGACGATCTCGTCGCACTGACCACCCTGCAAAATCCCACCATCGAACTCCGCAGCCACGCCGAACTCATCCAGGCCGCGCTAATCCACGCAACACAAGAGCAGGCTGCGCCAGCAGCTTCAGTTGCCTCGGGCGCGCCCGCGCCTTGGCCCGCCTGCCGTCGCTCGTTACTGACCGCTCGTCACTGTTGCATTCTAATCTCTAGTCGCCAATTATTAGAAACGGCCGCAAATGATTGAAAACAAACCACTGCGACCCATTCTAATCGCTACTTTTTCGGCTGTTTTGCGTGCATGCGCGCATTCACCCATCGCGAAGCTCGCGTTCCCCGGCACTGCGGGACCGAACGTCGCGCATCATTCGCCCGGAGCGGCGACGGGTTCCTGGTCGGGCAATTTGCCTTTGCCGGTGATGGCGGCGATGATCTGGCGGCCGTGGAAGCGGCCATTTTCGATGAAGATGTGGGAAGTGTCGTCGCCGCCGATGACTACGCCGGCGAGATAAATTCCGGGGATGTTGCTCTCGAGGGTTTCGGGATCGATGGCGGGCTTCCGGTTGGTGGTGGCGAGGCGGATGCCCAGCTTTTCGAGGAATTCAAAATCGGGATGATAGCCGGTGAGCGCGAAAACCTGGCTGGCGGGAATTGTTCCCTCGCCCTTGCCGTCTTTGATGAGCACGTGCTGCGGCTCGAACGCGACCACATGCGCGTGGAACTTGGCGCAGATTTCTCCGGCGCGGATGCGGTTCTCGATGTCCGGCTTCACCCAGTATTTCAGCGTACGGCCCATTTCCGCGCCGCGATGAATGATGGTGACGCGCGCGCCGGCGCGGAAGAGGTCGAGCGCCGCTTCGGCGGCTGAGTTCCCTCCTCCGATCACCGCGACGTTCTGATTCCAGTACGGGAACGGCTCGGTGAAGTAATGCGAAACGTGCGGGAGATTTTCACCGCGCACGTTCAGATAGTTCGGATGATCGTAAAATCCGGTGGCTACGACGATCTTCTTCGCATGATATTTCTGCGCCTGTCCTTGCGAATCCACAGTATGCACGATGAATGCGCCGTCGTGGCCGGTGACGCCTCCAACCCGTTCGTACTGATGCACTTCCAGTCCGTAATGCTCGACGGCGCGGCGATAATATTTCAGCGCTTCGGCGCGCGTGGGTTTGCCCGAGGCGACGGTCATCGGCAGCTGGCCGATTTCCATGCGCTCGGGCGTGGTGAAGAACACCATGTTCGCCGGATAGTGGAGCAGCGAGTTGCACAGGCAGCCTTTGTCAATCACGAGGGCGCTGAGGCCCTCGATGCGGGCTTCGATGGCGGTGGCCAGGCCCGTGGGCCCGGCGCCGATGCAGATAATGTCGTAGGATTCGGTCATGGGAATAGTGTGCGATGGGATGGCGCTGAATTCAACTCCATCGCCTGCGCGGTTGGATGCTGGGGGAGCGGCGCGGGATTCGCGGTCGCGTCGAAATGCTATTTTGGGGCTGCGATGGAGAGAGACAACTTACCGCAGAGACGCAGAGAAAAGCGATTAGAGCTGCGGCAGCAGGGCTTGCGACAGTTCGGTGGCGAAGGTGTCGAGCTCGGCGCGGCGCTCGGGTGTTACTTCGAGGCTTTCTTTCTTCCAGACGAAGAATTCGCGTCCGTTGCGCTGGACGCGGACGCTGAAGTTGCCGCCGATCAGATACGCGGGGGTGCCGAAAATGTCGAAGCCGCCGCCGGCGGCGGGGGCCAGCAGGGCGGCGCAGTTCCCTTTTCGCGCGCCGATGTAGTTGGCATATATGGGGAATGCGACGATTTCGAAGCCGGCGGCGTGCGCGCGCTGAAGAATCCCAACTTGTTGCGGCGACAGTTCCATGCGGGTTCAGGATAGCAAAAGAAAGAGCACAGGCAAGATTTCCTATGCTACCCGGACGTTATGCCGCGGAGGAGGATATAGTGCCGGACTCGATTTCGCGCAGGATTTTGCGCAGGACCGAGGCTAGTTCTTCGCGGCTGACTTGGCTCTTGCGGAATTGCACGCGGACGTGGAAGGAATCGTCCTCGGCGCGATAGTCGAAGAGGTAGGGCTGCGGGCGCGGGGCGGAGCCGGTTTCTTCCTGGCGCGTGCGGCGAGCTTCATCGCGGGTGAGGCCGCCTTGCGCGATGCGCTGCACCATTTCCTGCATTTTCTTTTCGGTGGGCTGGCGAGCCACCTGCAGCAGCAGCGACTTTGTCAGAATGCCGCGCTCGATGCACGCTTTGCGGATCTCGTTGGGAATCACGTGCAAGGACATGGTTTCGGTGACGCTGGAGCGGGCACGGCCGATTTTTTTGGCGATGTCGTCGTGGGTGTAATCGAAATGATCGGCGAGGCGCTGCAGGCCGTCGGCTTCTTCAAACGGGGTCAAATCCTTGCGCTGCAGATTTTCGATCAAGCCTAGTTCCAGAGTTTCTGCGTCGTCGGCGATTTTCTCGATGCAGGGGAGCTCGTGCAGGCCCGCGGCCTTGGAAGCGTGATAGCGGCGCTCACCGGAAATAATGTAGTAGGTGTCTTCGCGGGGAATAAAGCGCACGAGCAACGGTTCGAGCACGCCCTTCTCGCGAATGGAATCGGTAAGCTCGCGCAGATCGCCGAGAGCCTTGCGCGGCTGTTCGGGGTTCGGGCGGATCTTGTCCGTCGGAATCATGCGACCAATGGACGCGCCGCTGAAACTGGTCAGCGTCTCCACATAATGCGCGTCATGCCGCATCTTGAGAGTGACGGGTAACCCGATCCTCTTGGACACGTTGTAATACCTCCTGAGCGAGCTTTTTGTAATCCTCGGCGCCAGACGATTTGGGCGCGAAGGAAAATACAGTCTCTTTGTAGGCTGGGCTTTCTTCCAGCCGGACGTTCTTGCTGATGCGCGTTTTGAAAAGCGCGTCCCCGAACGTGGCGCGGATTTGTTCGTGCGTGTCGCGCGAAATGTTGGTGCGTTTGTCGAAGAGCGTGATCACGACGCCCAGAACTTTCAGGTCTGGATTCGGGCGCGAGCGAATCCGCGCGTAGGTTTCGAGCAAGTCGTCGGTGCCTTCGATGGCGAAGTATGCGGCTTGAATCGGCACGAGCAGGTGTGTGGAGGCTACTAGCGCATTCACGGTGAGAATTCCCAGCGCGGGCGGCGTGTCGAAAACTACAAAGTCGTAATCCTTCAGCACGGGCGTCAGTGCGTCTTTCAATTTGTAGGGTGCGTCAAACTGGCCGGCGAGTTGTTGTTCCAGTCGCGCGAGCGCCAGAATTCCCGGCGCCATGAATAGGAACGGATCTTTGGTCGGCTTGATAACCTTTGCCAGTTCGGTGGGATGATCGGCGAAGACGTCGTACATCGAAGTCTGGATGTCGGCCGGCTCGAAGAAAGCGATGGTAGCGTTGGATTGCGGATCGAGATCGACGAGCAGGGTGCGCTTCTTTTTCAGGGCAAGAGCGGCGGCTAGGTTGATGGATGTGGTGGTCTTACCGACGCCGCCTTTTTGATTGGCAACTGCGATGACGCAAGTCAAGCTGTGCCCCTCGTTCCCCGTTTGGGCAACCATAGGCCCATATATGGCGGCCTTGGCACCCAATCCTACCACGAGTAGGCCCACTGTACCCATTTAAAGACCCCTACTGCAAGGGAAAAATGTGGCAGCGACTGGATTTGGCGGGCTTTCAGCAGGAAGGCTTGGCCACAGAGTCACAGCGGCGCAGAGAACAGATTGGAAGTAACCCGGGACCGATCGCCTCGGCGTGACGGTGCGCGCGTGCTCGCTTGAATGACTGTATATTGTTGCCAGTGCGACGCCGGTGAGCGACGAAATAACAATTCGATGGGCGGATGCGCGTGATGTTGGCGCGGTCGTGCGCGTTATCAATGTGGCGTTCCGCGCGGCGGAGAGTTTTTTCGTCGAGCGCGACCGCATCAGCGCTGAAACTTTGCGGCCGATGTTGGAGAAGGGCAATTTCCTTTTGGCGGAGAGTGCAGCCGGGTTACTCGGATGCGTGCTGGTTGAGCTGCGCGGCGAGCGAGCATATTTTGGTCTGCTGGCGGTGGACCCGGCGCGGCAGCATCGCGGTCTGGGGCGGCGGCTGATCGATGAGGCGGAAAACTATGCGCGTGCGGCCGGTTGCCGAGCGATGGACATACGGATCGTGAGCGTACGCGCGGAGTTGCCGCAGTTCTACCGGCGGCTCGGCTACGTCGAGAGTGGTACGGAACCGTTTCCCGCGGAAATCAAATCGAAATTGCCGTGCCATTTCGTGGTGATGTCTAAACGACTCGTGTAGCCGGACGCTAAAGTGCGCTGCTGTTCTTCGCCCAAACGGCACCAGCTCAGGATCAACGGCACGCGAGGCAAGCCGCCGCACTCCAAAATGGGCTGGGCGTGAATGCGCGGTGCGAGCGCGAAGGATCGCATCGCGGACAGCGGTGATTCTAAGGCGACGGAACTGCTGCAGAGAAGTACGAACACATGAGATTTCGTAACTCTCTAGCTCAGTGCTCCGCAATTCGCGTATTGAAAGCGGCGGCGCTGAGATATTCTGAGCTCCCGGGAGCATTCGCGAACACAACGATGGCCAGTACGCCTACCGCAACCGAGCTGCCGCTAAATCCTGGACGCAAGTTGATCGCGCCGCTGTGGCATACGATCGTCTTTGTGCTGTTCCTCGCCGGCTACGCTTATTACGGGCGAACGAGCGCGGCCCGAATCGAAGGACATCACCTCAGCAGCAAAGTGTCGCTGTACCTGTTCATGATATTGCTCGAGCTGATCCTGGTGGCGTATGTGTGGTTCCTGGGAGTGAAGCCCGCAGGCGGAAGTATTGGCGCTGTGATCGGCGGCAAATGGAACTCGATCGGAGACGTGCTGCGCGACATTGGTGTGGCCTTTCTCTTTTGGCTGGTGGTGATCGTAGTGCTGGTGGGATTGCAATCCTCGATTGGAAAAAGCCCGCAGACCGCGAAGGCCGTAGTGATGTTAGCGCCCGGCACACTCGCAGAAATGATCGTGTGGGTTATTTTGTCTGTGACGGCGGGGATCTGCGAAGAATTTATCTTTCGTGGGTATTTGCAGAAGCAGTTTCTTGCGATCACCAGTTCTGATGTGGCGGCCGTGGGGGTGCAGGCTGTGCTTTTTGGAATCGCGCACAGCTATCAGGGCGTGAAATCCATCGTCACGATCACGGTGTATGGAGCGCTGTTCGGAATCCTCGCGGTGCACCGCAAGAGTTTGCGCCCGGGAATGATTCAGCACGCGGCGCAGGATTCGTTTGCGGGGCTGGCTTTCGGGTTGTTGAAGCGGCTGGGGAAACTTCCGGTGGGCTTGTTCTGAGTCTCGCGGCGGGCGAGCAAACCGGGACCGCCAGCGATGTTACGGCTAAAACGATGGCGCACTGGAGTGGGCGAGGCAAGCCTCGCCAGGGTCGTTTGGTTGTCGGGCGTTACTCTTCGACCAAAGCGGCGGCAAGCCGCCGCACTCCAAAATGGGTTGGGTATGGATTCGCGTCGCGAACGCGAGGATCAAATTGTGGGCAGCGCCGAGTCAGAGGCGTCAGGGTTTGGCGTAACGGTTCAGGGGGTCGCCCTCGGATTTAATTGTGGCGGTGATGCGTTTTGCCAGGTCGGTGGTGATGTGTTGCGCTGTTTGCTTGATGTCTTTGTCGGTGATTTCGGCTTCGATGGAATACTTTAGGGCGTCGGCGTTGGGATTTAGCTCGATCACGGCGCCGGGCTTCGCGGTGTTGGCGTTGGCGGGATCTGCGGTGTAGAGCGGCGGCGTAAAGTGCGCGAGGTCTTTGGCTGCGACGTAAAGTTGCAGCGTTTCGGCGGTGTGGCTGGAGCCGATCATGGCGCGGCGGAGGCGATTGTCTTCGCCGACTTGTGCGAAGATTCCGGTGATTAGGAAGCCATCGTCTGGGCGGGGATCGCTAGGATGCAGCAATTTTGCGGTGTAACCCGCCTTCGCGAAATCCTTCACCAGATTCTCGGACATCAATTTCACGAGGTGTTGCGCCCGCACGGCGGAAACATCAGCGTGTGGTGGAACGCTGGCCGGGGGCGTGGAAGCGGCCGGTTGCGTCGCGGCTGCCGCGGCCTGCGTCTTATCAACGTTGGCAGCGGCAGAATCCAGTTCAAAGTCCGTGATGTAGATGGGTTTCGAGCGCTCGGATGCGGCCGATGGCGCGGGATTTTCAGGGATGTTCGGGGGACCAGGCGACGCTCCGGCCGGATAAGTGCCGGGCGAACCACCCGGTTGTCGACTGGGCATTTGTGCTAGAGCAAGCAGCGGCGTGAGAAGAATGGCGAGTAGCGGAAGAAGAAGCTTTCGCGAGTGACGCACGACTACATCTTATAGCGGCCGAGGTCTTCGTCGTTCAGATTTTCCAGCCACTTGCGGAGATCTTCACTCGAGCTTTTTTCGGTGACGGCGGTGGACATGCGGGAATGCTTCAGTACCTCATCTTCAACGAAAATAGGGCAATCGAGGCGCAGGGCCAGCGCCAGCGCGTCGCTGGGGCGCGAATCCATGGACATGGTCTGTCCGTCGCGCTCCATCCAGATGAGCGCGTAGAACGTATCGTCCTTCAGGTCGGAGACGACCACGCGTTGCACGTGTACGTTGAGACCGGTGAGAACGTTTTTGAGCAGGTCGTGGGTCATCGGGCGGGGCGTCTGCACTTTTTCGATTTCCAGGGCGATGGCGTTGGCTTCATATACGCCCACCCAGATGGGCAGAACTCCGCTGCCGGAAGTTTCCTTGAGGACCACGACAGGCATATTCGTTACGGGGTCCATCATTAAGCCTCGAATCTTTACTTCGAGTTCCATGGTGGCCTCCCCGGGGCTTTAGGTGATGTGCTCGCCGGCAAAACTGTTTGGGCCGGCGCGCGTGATCTTCACCTGCACGTATTCTCCCAGAAGAGTCGTGCGAGGCGAAGTGAAATTTATCAAACGATTGCAGGAAGTTCTGCCGCCCCATTGCGTGCGCGCGGGATGGCAGCCATCCACGAGCACTTCATAGGACTGGCCGACGAGCTTTTCGTTAGCCGCAATCTGAATCGCGCGCTGGCGTTCGTTCAGCGCTGCGAGGCGGCGGGACTTTTCCTCGTCGGGAATCGCGTCGCGCATGTGCATGGCAGAGGTGTTCGGCCGCGGCGAGTACTTGAACGAGAAAATCGCATCGTACTGCGCCGCATCCAGCAGCGAAAGCGTCTCTGCGAAGTCCGCTTCGGTCTCGCCGGGGAAGCCGACGATAATGTCGGATGTGATGCTGATCGGGCGGCGCGCGGCACGTATCCAGGCGATTTTCTGTAAATACTCTTCGCGGGTATAAGTGCGCAGCATTTCGCGCAGCACGCGGGCGGAACCTGACTGCACCGGCAGGTGCACGTGATTGCAGAGCTCCCGAACTTCGTCGATCGCGTCCACGATCTCGCGGTGAAAATCATTGGGATGCGAAGTGGTGAAGCGCACACGGCGAATGCCCGGCACGGCAGCGACGGCGCGCAGCAGGTCGACAAATTTCCAGCCGCGCGGCGAAGGATCGCGATAGGAGTTCACGGTCTGGCCGAGCAATTGGATTTCGGTGTAGCCGGCATCGGCCAGGCGGCGCGCTTCGTTGAGTATGGCATCACTCGAGCGGCTGCGTTCGGGACCGCGCGTGTGTGGCACGACGCAATAGGAACAGGCGTAATCGCAACCTTCGATGATGGTGATATATGCGCGCAGTAGATTGTCGCGGCGCGTGATTTCGGTTTCGAAAGTTTCCTCGGTATCGAGGTCCAGGCCGGTGACGCGCCGTCCGCCGGATTCCAGCCGCGCGATCAGCTCGGGGAGCTTGCGGTAGCTGGCCGAGCCGCACACCAGGCTGACCCAGGGCGCGCGCTCGAAAATTTCTTCGCCTTCCTGCTGCGCCAGGCAGCCCAGCACGCCAATAATTTTTCCGTCCGCCAGAGTTTTCCAGTCTCCCAGTCGCGCGAAGACTTTCTGCGCGGCCTTTTCGCGGATGCTGCAGGTGTTGTAGAGGACGAGATCGGCCTGCGCCGGGCTTTCGACAGCGTGGTAGCCGCGGCCTTGCAGCACCCCTGCCACTTTCTCGCTGTCGTGGTCGTTCATCTGGCAGCCAAACGTTTCCAGGAAGAAGGACTTCCCTGCCGGAGCCGAACGATCGTCACGAACAGCCGCGCCACGCGCGCCACGCAATGGCAACGGAAGCAACCCAACCGCGACGGCCTCGCGTCCCATTGGCTGATTTGCGGCCGGCGCACGCACGCCGTCGCTCACCAGCGACTCGATCCCGACGTCAAACGTTCTAGCCATGGCTCAATCTGAAGTCTAGCACGGTGCGCGGCGGGCGGCGCTTCGTGATTCAGCAATCGGGAACATTTCCGTTCCGGTTTGCGTCTTATAACCGGCAAACACTTACGCATAAGCTAGCGCGCCCGACGGTCAAGGTGTAGAACAGACCTCAATGAAAAGCTCTCCAGCGCACACCGGCACCAGGCAGACGCTGGTAGCGTTGCAAGAAACATTCTGGATCGCGCTGGACACGCTGCGTTCCCACAAGCTGCGCACCTTCCTAACGCTGTTGGGCGTGATGCTGGCGGTCACGACTTTGGTTGCCGTGATGTCCGTCCTCAACGGCCTAAACCTTTATATCGCGAACAAGGTCGCCAATCTCGGATCGAATGCATTCGCGATTGACCGCATCGGCATCGTCACAAACCTGGAGCAGTGGAACAAAGCGCGCAAGCGGCCGCAGTTGCGCCTGGACGACATGGACGCGCTGCGCGAAGGCATGAAACTGGCGAGCCATATCGCGGGCGAGCAGGAAACCACGGGCGACGTGCGTTTTGGCAACGGCTTGAGTGAAGACGTCCGAATTATCGGCGCAACGCCGGAGTACGCGGAGATTCGCGATATTGACGCTGCGAACGGCCGGCTGCTCTCCACGGTGGATGAAGATCATCGCGCGGGCGTCTGCGTGATCGGGCCGGACGTGGCCGCGAAACTGTTCGATGGAATCGATCCCATCGGGCACGAGATTCGCGCGGGACAGGGGCGCTACGAAATCGTTGGCGTGGCTGCAGCGAAAGGCTCGGTGCTGGGGCAAACGCAGGACAATTTTGTGATGATTCCGCTGGGCACGTATCGCAAGGAGTGGCTGACGCCGCAGGATTCCGTGCAACTTTTCGTGCAAGCGCGGAGCCGGCAGGAGATGTCCAGCGCGGTGGATGAAGCGCGGATGATTCTACGCGCGCGCAGGCACGTGCCGTATGCGGGCGAGGATAATTTCGGCATCGTGGAGCCTTCGGCGCTGATGGGCATCTGGGACAACCTCACCGCGAACGTCTTCGGCGTGGCGGTGTGGGTCACATCGGTTTTCCTGGTGGTGGGCGGCGTTGTGATCATGAACATCATGCTGGCGAGCGTCACCGAGCGCACGCGCGAGATCGGCTTGCGCAAATCGCTGGGCGCGCGGCGGCGGCATATAGTGATGCAATTTCTGGTGGAGTCTTCGCTGCTGGCGGCATCCGGTGGGTTGCTGGGGATCGCGATCGCGCTGGGGATCGCGGCGCTGGTACGCTCGTCAACTTCGATTCCGATCGCGACGCCGGTGTTCGCGGTAATCATCTCGCTGCTACTTTCCACCGGCGTCGGATTATTCTTCGGCATTTATCCTGCGGTGCGCGCGGCGCGGCTGGATCCCATCGAAGCGCTGCGCGCGGAAGCCTAGCCCATGGAACTACAGCACAACTTCCGCGAGAATTTCGAACTGGCGATCGACACGGTGCGCGAGCACAAGCTGCGCAGTTTCCTCGCCGTGCTCGGTGTCACCATCGGAGTGATGCTCATCATTCTGGTGGTGGGCCTGGTGGAAGGCTTTCGCACCACGATTCAGGACATGATCGAAGCCCAGGGCGTGAACACCGCGTGGGCCTGGCGATTCAATCAGGGTCCGAGCAACGGACGCCGCCCGAAAGAAGAGCGCCTGCGCAAGCCGCTGACGCTGGACGATGGCGAAGCCGTGGCGCAGCTTTGTCCCGCGGTGAAGGAGATGACCATCGCCATTTACAACTGGGAACACCCGCATAATGTACGCTATCAAAATAATGAAGTGCAGGGCGGCGAGTTCCGCGGCACTTTTGCCAATTACCCGGAAGTGGATTCCAGCGAGACCATGAAGCGTGGACGCTTCTTCACCGAAACGGAAAACACGCATCGCGACAATGTGGTGGTGATCGGCGAGGACGTGGCCAAGGCGCTGTTTGCTGGACTCGATGACGCGCTGGGCAAGGAAGTGCTGGTCGATGGCTCCACTTTCACGGTGATCGGCGTGTTCGAGAAACCCGTGGGCGGCATCGGCAGGGACGACCAGGACCGGCGCGTGGTAATTCCCTATCACACGTTCACGAAAATGTTTCCCGCAAGCTTCGAGGTTTTTCTGGGCATCCTGGCGTATCCCGGCAGACTGGACGTAGCCGTGGACCAGACCCGGGAAGTGCTGCGCCGCCGCAGGAACGTGGCGTACGACAAGCCGGACGATTTTTCCATTCAGACCAACGCCGAGGCGGTGAAGGAATTCAACGATATCATCGGCGGCGTGGCGCTCGTGATTGTGGTGCTCAGTTCCATCGGGCTGCTAATTGGCGGCATCGGAGTGATGAACATCATGCTGGTGTCGGTGACCGAGCGCACGCGGGAAATCGGCGTGCGCAAGGCGATTGGCGCGCGCAGCCGCGACATTACGTGGCAATTCCTGTTCGAAGCTATGACGCTCACCGGCACCGGCGGAATTATCGGCATATTGGCGGGCAGCGGTATCGTGTCACTGATTCCCCTGGTGAGTTCGCTGAAAGCGGTGATCTCGCCTTGGGCTGTGGTGCTGGGATTTACGGTTTCCGTCGGCATTGGATTGGTCTTTGGAGTTTGGCCAGCCACCAAAGCCGCGCGGCTAAATCCCGTCGAAGCATTGCGCTACGAATGATGCGGCGCGACGGCGCTGCGCGCTGTGTTTCGCCGCGCGACTCATGTACCAGAAGCGGCCCGACCAGTGGACTGGCCTCAATCTGTCCACTTGGCCAGTTGTGAGCGTACGGCGCAAGACGGAAGATGGCACTAGCTGGTAGAACCTAGCCAGCGCGCTCTTCACGGCCCCCAGGCCCACGTAGAACCGCGCAGTAAGTTATTCCATACTGAGGAGCTTTCAAAATGATCCTGAAAAGCGTTGCCTTGGCAGGGGTGTGCCTGCTTGTCGTGTCCGCCGCGCCGCCGTTGCGTGCGCAGGGTGGGTGTGCGTCAGCACCGGACGCTGCCGTGCAGTGCTTCGTCGGCAATGCTGTGCGCACGAACCTGGTGACAGTGCAATACGGCATGACCATGGCGCAATTCAAAGCGTATGGAGTCTCGGTTTCGAAGATCGTGCAAGAACAGCCGACGGCCCTGGCTGTGGTGGGACTCGCGAGCGCAGTAGCCGATGCCCTGCCACCGACGAACGCGAACGGCTCCGCGAATCAGGCGGCGCAGACCGCCGCGATTGATTCCATCGTGGACGCAGGCATCGCCAATAACTTCCTGATCCTTCCGGCGGAAACGAGTTCGCAGGATTTGAAATGGTTTTCGCTGGATCTGGTGAACGTGATGAACACCAACAACGGGATACTACTTTCTCCCGGCACCTTCCTGCGCGTGATTGATTCCTACGCCGTAACCGCGACCGTGGGCGGCACCGTGAATTGGACGCAGGCCAACTCGGGCATCGCCACGATGATCACCAATTTCGCCAGCGCCGGCCTGCTGAAGCTGCCCGCCACCATCACCACAGCCCAAGCCATCCAGTTCGCGCAATCGCTCGCGCAGATCAGTTCGGCATACAAGACCGCAACAGGGCGCGCGACGCTGTAGGCGATTGCGTTGTAATTAGTGATTGCTAGGTAGTGAGCAGTTAGCCGCGATGCATGCGGATGCGTTGGGCGGCTTCGCTGGCGCCGCCTTACGCAATATCGCCGCTGCGGCGCAGGTTGCGCAACGCCAGCACGGCGCACAGCAGCGCCACAGCCACGAACGCGCCGAGGCATTCGAACCATTCCGGATAGAGCTGATTTTTGGGCACCAAAGCCGTCGTGAGAAAAAACAGGGGGTTCAAGTACAGCGGTGCTTTCACCATCGCAGGAATCGTATGCCATCCCCCGACCACGTGCACCCGCGATTCCGCAATTCCGAAGATAATCAGCGTCACCACGGTCATCAGCACAACCGTGACGTAGCTCACCGCGGTCGCGTGGACGCTGCGCCGGAACGTCGAGGACCAATACAAACTGATCGCGCTAACCGTTCCCAGGATCACGACAGTAGTGAACGCCACGATGCCAACTTCCCAAGGGCCCACTCCTCCAAAGGCGAACACCGCGCTGAGGATTGGAATCCCAATCACCAGTAGCAGAAGAATGAACATCAACGACGCGGCAAATTTTCCCCACCAGATCTGCAGCGGACCTAGCAGTGAAGTCAGCAGCCCCGGCAGTGTGCGCTGCTCCTTCTCGATGGTCAACGCCCCTGCGCTGAAAATCGGCGCCATGAGCAGAAGCAGCGCCAGTTGCGCATAGGCTAGAGTCAGAAACAACTCTACGCCGAACTGCCAGCCTTGCTGCGAGCTGCGGAGATCCGTGGAGCTTTCGTAGTAAACGAAGGATATAATGGCGCAAAGAGCCAGCAGATAGAGCGATGGCAGTATCCAACTGCGCCGTTCTCTCATGCGCTGGCGCAGTTCTTTGCGGATCATCGGGTTCATCGCCGCTTTTCTCCAAACACTTCTCGATAGCGTTGTTCCAGTGTGGCTGGCGGACGATCGAATCGCACTACCTGCACTCCGCTGATCACCAGGTGGCGCAGAAATTCAGACGCTTGCGCTGCCTCGCCGCTGATTTCCACCAATATCCTCAACGGCTCGACGTCTATAACCCTTGCTCCGCTAAATGTGCCCGCGAATTTCGCCGCGCCTTCCCCACCCTGTAACACGCCGACCTCATATAGGCGCGGCAGCGAAGAATCTTCCTTGCGCAATTCGATGACACTGCTTCCCGCGGCGTCCTGCTGGTTTTTTCCGGCGGCGATCAATGCCACGCGCGAACAAATCTCCTGCAAATCCGCTAGAATGTGCGAAGAAAGCAAAATCGTGATTCCTTGCTGGTTCAGGCGCTTCAGCTGGTCGCGCAAATCCACACGCGCCAGCGGATCGAGCCCCGTGGCGGGCTCATCCAGCAGCAGTACCTGCGGCGAATGCAGCAGGGTCTTGGCAAGAAATAATCTTTGCTTCATACCGAAGGAAAGTTCTTCCACGAAGCTTTCGGCCCGCGGAGCCAGGCCCGATTCGGCGAGGCCTTCCGCCACAACCGCGCGCCGTCTTTGACTCGGAATATGAAAAGCGTCCGCGAAAAACTCTAGGAATTCGCGCACGCGCATGTCCTGGTAGAGTCCCGGTTGATCTGGCATGTAACCCACGACGCTCTTCACCGCCAGCGGATCGGCTGCCACATCAAATCCCGCGATCTTCGCGCTACCGGAATCCGCGCGGATTAACGTGGACAAAATTTTGATTAAAGTGGTCTTGCCAGCCCCATTCGGACCCACCAGCCCGAAGAGTTCGCCTTTTTCAACGCGCAGGTTGAAACCATCCAAGGCGCGCGAGCCGCCGTAGCGTTTTTGAATTTGGCCAACTTCAATCATCTTTCGCCCAGATAAACCAATGTCAACGCCGTCGCAGAACGGTGCACCGCCGCAGGCTCTAGCTCCGTGCCGGAAACCGGTGTGTCCGAGAGCCCCGCGAACATCTGGCCACTGTTCAATATTTGAAAACCCGAATACGGCACTTCGGCCACGGAAAATGGGGGAATGATATCCGTCCGGGTGGAATCGATGCGAATCCCGAACCGATTGTTGGGCGCGTGCTCCGGCGTCCAAATATCGGCGAACTTCATTCCGGCCAGGTCAATCTCCTCTCCGGGAGCAATCGCCGACAGGGCGTACTGTTTGTTAGCAGAAAAATCAAAAAGCATCGCCTCGCGAAACGCCATTCCCGTTTCGTTTTTCAGTTTTGTCTGGGACGTCCAATGCACAGTGCCGGCAAAGCTATGAAATCCCTGGAAGCCCAAATCCTCGAAAGACCAGCGGAGCATTGGCATCTGCACGACGGTGGGCGAGCCCAAATCCATATTCCAACCTTGCAGCGAGCGCGCCTTATTCAACATGCTTGCGCCGATTTCCACTTCGGGTTCGTCCGCCGACCGTAGCGTTCCCGGGATCGCCACCACGTCATCGTTCACGGCGAGGCGCACGTCGCCGCGTTCTGGGGTGGAAACGCGCACGGCTACATCTTCCAGCGCCACAGGACTTCGGCCATCCATCCAATATATGGTTGCATTGTCCAATGTGTAATTTTTGGGCCGTCGCGCCGCGCCTGATAAATAGAATCCCGCCGCGAACAGCGCGGCTAGCGCGCACATCGTCGCCCAACCCCATTCCATTCGTTTCAACCGGCGCAAAATGAAAAAGTTGATTGGCCCAATGACGACAACGTAGATCGCCAACCAGATAATCAGCCAGCGCAATCGCGGAAAATTGAACCACACACCCGTGCGGCGAAGCAGCGCTTCTCCTGTCTGTTGTCCCGCGGCTAGCGCCGCCATAAATGCGAATCTCCCGCCGGCCCAGCTCGAAAGCGCCGGGAGCTCCGGAATCCGCAACACGCTGCCAACGTTCGGCAGCCGGACCAGCTGTCCACGGCCCACGCGAATCGCCACCGAATCGAGATCCCCGTGCCGGTAGGCCGCCAGAAAATCCTTGTCGCCGAGCTGATCTTCTACCAGTGCCAAAACTCCGCCGCTGCGGAGATAGCCTTCCAGGGCCTGACGCTCGGCCTGCGAGAAACCCGCGATCGGTCCCGCGAGCACGACGCACTGCGCAGCGCCATACGCCCACCAGTCCGCCCGCGGTTCCCTGAAAGTGGCTAAGCGCCGATTTTTATTTATCTCTGCGTTCGCCTCGCTGCTCCCACCGAAGGCAATCTGCGCCTGCACATTTTGGCAGGTCGGCCGTTCTTGGCAGTAGATCGCCACCAGATATTGGCCGTTTGTAAGCGGTGTGACGTCGCGGAGTTCTCTGCTGACGCTCGCGATGAGCTGGCCGTTCGCTTCGGACGCGGTCACATCCAGCACGCCCCAATTCGCTTGTGGAATCAGAATCGGCACTTCAATTTCAAGGGCTTGCCCGGCGTTCACCTGCACGCGCTTTGTAAAACGATCTGTGCGCAAAATGTCGCGCCGCTCCTGGTCACTACCGGAACGCACCACGAACTCCAGCTGAATGGATCGAGCTACGGATGCCGCAGGAAGATACACCTGCAAGGGAGTCGGTGCAGAGTATGAATAGTATTCGCCCAGACCGATTCCGACACGCATGGAATCCTGGGAACGCGCAGGGAGGGAGCAAATCAACATCACTACGCAGAGCGCGGCTGCCCTCCACGCGAGAAAGCATGCAGCAGCGTGATTACTACTAGTGGATACGCGCGCGCGAACTTCGCTGCCTGGGGCGGCCATTCCGTTATCCTTCTGCCAAGACGAGAAGGCGGAGTCTACTTTGCTTGCGGGCGATTTGCAATTCGCGGGACTACCTCTGTGGTTAAGTAACCAACCCATTTGTGCAAAGGCTGCCGAGGCGCCAAAATTCACCAGCGGGCGAATGAATTGGGCCGCCCGCGCAGGAAAACCTGTGTCGTGAAGAGCATCGGGTATTTGCTGTAGGTTGTTGATTCGTTTGACCCTTCCCCGTGCGTGTGCTACGGTGTTTGTGGGCCATTTTTTAAAAACTTTTTCCTGGGGGGAGAACAATTTCTGTTCTGGCGCTGTTATTTTTTTCCAGCCAGCTCGAAACGCTGATCACACAAACGGGTTGGGTGGCGCGAGTCGTACTGTGCATCCTACTAGTCCTCTCTGTTTTCTCGTGGGCTATCATCTTTCAAAAATCCCGGACTCTCGGGCAAATCGAATCACAAACCAAGAAATTTCTGGAGATGTTCCGCGCGGGACGCGGGCTTCCTGATCCGGCGACGCTGCGGATGGGCGCCGGTGGAACTCCGCTGGCAGTCGTGTATCAGGCGGGATACCGCGAACTGGAAGCGCAATTGGGCACGCGCGAGCGGCGTCCGGTGGCTCCTGGCGTTACGGAGGGCGGCACTGCTGTAGCGAGTGCGCCGCGCGTGAAGAATGCGAACGCTGTCGGCGTGCAGATGCAAGTGGCGGCGGGCGACGAAGTGCGCAAGCTGGAGAAATGGATGTCGTGGCTTGCGACGACCGGGTCGGTTTCGCCGTTCATTGGATTGTTTGGCACCGTGTGGGGCGTGATGGACGCGTTTGCTGGGCTTGGCGATGCGGGTTCGGCAAGTTTGCGCGCGGTGGCGCCGGGAATTGCGGAGGCGTTGATCACTACGGCGGCGGGACTGTTTGCGGCTATTCCCGCGGTGATCGCATACAACTATTACTTGGGCGGAATTCGCGGGATTGCGGCGCGGATGGATAGTTTTGCGGCGGAGTTTGTGGCGAAGATCGAAACGATTTATAGCGCGTAGCGGGTCTGATTGAAGCACAGCGATTGCAGCGAGGACGAAAAACAGATCCCTCACCTGCTTCGCGGGTTCGGGATGACAACCCTTTTTAATTGAGAGTGGGTAGCAACATTTTGAGTGCGCGTTTGGACTAATAGAAAACCATGCCGCAGATACAACGCGAAACCGGGTCGTCACTTTCGGAAATCAACATGGTTCCGTTTATTGACGTCGTGTTGGTGCTGCTGATCATCTTCATGATCACGGCGCCGATTCTGCAGTCCGGAATCGAAGTGGACGTGCCAAAAACGAAAACCGTGAAAGAGCTTACGCAGGTGCGCATGGTCATTACCATTGACCGCGCGCAACGCGTCTATCTGAACGACAAGCCGGTGAACATCCACGAACTCGGCGCGCAATTGCTTTCGCAGATGAAAGACCCGGCGCATCAGGCGGTGTACGTGCGCTGCGACGAGACGGTGCCCTTCGGCAGCTGGGCCACGGTGGTGGATGCGCTGCGGCAGTCGGGCATACAAAATATCAGCGTGGTCACACAACCGCTCACCGAGCGTTCGGCAATTCAGTGACATGGCTACAGTCGCCGCCAACCCGCCTTCAGACAAATTAGCTGGGCCACTGTCGGCTTCGCTGGTGTTGCACGCTGGACTGGTGGTGCTCTTCATCGGCTCGGCAATTTACAGCCATCAGGGCGATTCGTGGGGAGGGCCGGGCGGCGCGGTTACCGTGGGCGTGGTGGGAAGCTTGCCGGCGGTTCCCTTGCCGCGACCGGATGTGGAAACTCCCAGCC